>JAEEGG010001560.1_pt1 | contig 61569 bp, 51 predicted proteins | sample 9134161 | NCBI WGS metagenome assembly JAEEGG01 (sample SAMN16246543, study PRJNA631951) | gut metagenome | biome: gut microbiome; feature: rumen; material: CR-attached | host: Bos | place: Iran: Karaj | collected 2018-10
ATCGCTCTGTCCTGGGCAGCGATCTGCTCGAGGACCTCTTCATCGCTCAGTACCTCATCCGGAATGACTCTTTCTTCTCTTCCCTGCTGCTCATAGTCGATCGCATCGATCGCGTCTTCAGGCACTTTTTTCGCGAAAAGCGCTCTTACTCCTGCAACTATGGTATTCCTCGCAGACGGGATGCAGAAAACTGTTCCCAGTGCGATCACGCCGGCTGCAGCGACCGCGAGGCCGGCCTTCCTGCCGCTTGTCAAACGTGTTGTCTTTGCAGGCTTCTTTCCGGAAGCCATCTCATTTTCCAATGCCTTTCTCATTTCTGATTTCCTATCATCACTCATACGGATATTTTCGAAAGTTCTCTTATATTCATCCTGCATATCTGCTTCCTCCCTCGAAATATTTCTTAAGGATTTCTTTTGCTCTGGTAAGTCTCATGGAGACCGCCGATGTTGCAATGCCGAGGATGTCCGCTATTTCCTGAGATTTTTTGAGATCTCACCTATAAGACGAATGAGAGAGTGCTTTTTACACATTTTGCCGCTAAGTTTTTTCCACCGCTGATTATATTGCTTTCCCAGGGGTGATTTTGGGGAAAGGAGTAAGAAAGAAGGGGGCGGCGGGAGTAGAGGGGCGTGGGAAGAGCGCGATTTTCGCGTCATCTTCGAAAGTGTGCGAAAAAGTGTACGGCGGGGCGTAAAGGGGCGTGGGAAGAGCGCGATTTTCGCGTCATCTTCGAAAGTGTGCGAAAAAGTGTGTGAATTGCCGCCCAAACAGACACTTTTTCAGCACTATTCAAAAAAGTGTTTGAAAAAGTGTGTGAAACAGGGGCAAAACAGACACTTTTTCAGCACTGGAAGAAATAGTACCTGCAAGCTTCCGGTCTCGCATTTTACGATGCCGGGATTGATTGTTTTGTGCTTATGACGGTGCTGTAGATTGCAGTGTTCAGTTTGGAAGAGAATGCCCGTATGTCAAACGGCATGTCATCGGTGTCATGCGTGTAAATCACGTCCGCTTCTGAAACCAGCCCGGCATTTGCATAATTGACGTATTTAATACTGGTCACTCTGTTGTATCCTGAAGAATTCTTGATTCCAAAGTGCTCGTGAAATTTGCAGTTATCGATTTCTTCGAAGTAAGGAACGAAATCAGGATGAATGAATCCTGTTATTCCTTTGATCATTACTTCAGGTTCATACTTGAATGGAATTCCCATTTCAGTATAGAACATCGCTATGTCCCGTTCTGCCGCAGAGCGATAATAAATGCCGTCAAATGGGTAATCGGCAGGTTTGGGCTGCTTTGTATTGGCATCATTCTTCAGGCTGTCGAAGTATTCCCTGTTCAGGACAACTTGCGTTTTGGTATCAATAAACATAGTGCGATTGACGTTGTGTGGTGTACATTCAGGGAAGGGATCATCCTTGTACTTTGAATACCATATTGCCTCGTATATCTGAAGTTCCCGTTCCAGATATGAACGCCTTTCCATATCTCTGACTGACTGTTCGCCTGATTTGGAATCCGGTTTATATCTGTGGCCGTCCGCGAATATTATCTGTGTCGGAACCCCATTTAAGATGTGTGTCTTCAAAGTAACTTTCGGCAGCAGTTCAAGCTGCTGTCGGCAATAGTTGATCTTTAGTGCAAGGTACTCTTGCGGGATGTGTCTGTTTAGATATTCCATACCCTGATTATAAAGCCTGCCTTTGTCGGTTTTTCACGACAAAACTCGACAAAATCGACAAGTGCACCCTGTAAGAGAGCAGAGCTTGGTGAAGATACAAAAAAGCCGCCTCACGAGGAGGCGGCAGGTATGTTTAACAGTGTTACAGTCCTTATTTTATGAGACCTTTTTGCTGAGGGCGGTCACTTCGGCGGTGCGGTTCAGAGGCTCGGGGTTGGTGGCAAAAGAGCTGACGAATCCGGTGCTTCTGATCTTTACGAAGTATCTGACGAGGGCGAAGAATCCGCTGATGAACCAGGTCAGGCCGGCGGAGATCCAGATGCCCCAGACACCGATGAAGGGGAACAGCGCGAGGAGGAGCGGGAAGCCGATCCTGCCGATAACTTCGACGATGCCGTTGGTCAGGGAGAAGCCTGCATCACCGATGCCGTTGAGGACGCCGCGGCAGACATAGATCGTGCCGAGGGCTAAGTAGAAGACGCTCGTGATGCGGAGGGCGCTTGCGCCGAGAGCAATGATCTCGGGATCTTCGACGAAGAGCTTCATTACGGTCTCACCGCCGATCTGGGCGAGCGGGAGAACGACAAGGGAGAAGATCGCCATGATCATCATGCCCTTCTTGAAGCCTTCTTTGATGCGCTTGTAGTTGCGGGCTCCGAGATTCTGGCCGGCGTGGGTGGACAACGCCATGCTGAGCGAGCCGTAAGGCTGCTGGACGATCTGCTCGATCCTGCCGACCGCGGTAAATGCAGCGACGGTCATGGAGCCGAAGCCGTTAACGTAACGCTGGAGAGCAATGCATGAGACTGCGATGAGCGACATCTGGAGAGCGAGCATCGAGCCCATTCTCGTACACTCCTTGACGATCTTGAAGTCGGGGCGCAGAAAGCTCTTGTTGATCCTGAAATAATCGTTCTTGAAGTAAGCGAAAACCAGGCAGCCGATGCCCGAGACGAACTGTGCGATGAGCGTTGCGACTGCCGCGCCGAATACGCCCCATCCGAAAACATTTACGAACAGAAGATCCAGTCCGATGTTGATGACGCATGATACAAGTAAAAATGCGAGCGGCGTAACGGAGTCGCCGAGGGCGCGGAGCATTGCGGCGCCGTAGTTATAAAGACCGATGAAAGGAATGCCCAGGCACATTATTCTCAGATACTGTGTCGAGAGCTCGATGATGTTCTCCGGTGTGTCGAGAAGTCTTAAGACGGGCGCTGAAAGAGCGAAGCCCAGGATGGCCATGAAGACAGATGCGACGAGCATCATGTAGGCGCTGTTGACGATGACTTTCTTGACCCTTTGTTCATCCTTGGCACCGAAATACTTGGAAGCGGTGATGCCGCCGCCGTTGGCGACGCCAATGCAGAATGAGAAGAACAGGAAAGAAAGTGATCCGGTAGAACCGACTGCAGCCAGGGCGTCAGCACCGACAACACGGCCTACGATCGCGGAATCGGCAAGGTTGTACAGTTGTTGGAATATATTGCCAACGAGCATGGGCACTGAAAACTCCAGAAGGAGCTTGGTCGTATTTCCCTTTGTCATGTCGCGAACAAGCGTACTCACGATTACTTCGGATCCTTTCTTTTTAATCGCCACAAACATTAGCATTTCGCATCGGAAGCGACAATGAACTTTAATACACTTAAATTGATATATTGTTCACTCCGACCTTTACAAAGTAAGAAAAGTAGTAGAAACTTGTATAAAAATGTTGCATTTTTGTGCAGTCTTTTTGAGGAGGCCCCGGCGGTGATCGATGTTTTATATTCAGGCTACAGCTATCAGCACGATCCCGGATTTGTTTACGATACGGATATGGGAAAGATCGGCTTTGAGAGTTATCAGATGCTGTTTATACATACGCCGGCGCTTTTCTGGGTGGAAAACGAACTCCGCTACTACCCTGCCAAGTCAGTAATACTCTTCACTCCAGGACACCGGAAATACTACAGCTCACTGCCCGGTGAGCCGTATAAGAACGACTGGATCAGATTCGATACTGATGAGGAATTCATCGAGGGCTTCCCTGTTACCAATGTGCCGTTCTCGCCGCAGGATCCGGACTTCGTGCATAATCTTTTCAAGCTGATAGCGTGGGAGAGCAATGCCAAAAAGGAGAAAGATAATCCGGAGATGCTCTGTCTGTTCAAGGTGCTTTTCGCGAAATTGTCTGACGAGAACATCGACCTCATCAACAGGCCGTACCATCACGAACTCCTCGCGATAAGGCGTGAGATGATGCTGCATCCGGAGCTCGAATGGACCGTGGAATCAATGCTCGAGCGCATCAATCTTGGCAGAACGAGATTCCAGACGCTGTACAAGGAGACCTTCGGGATCAGTCCCATCGATGACGTGATCAACGCGAGGATCAGGCTTGCAAAAGACAGACTCAAATACACTTCGAGATCCATCTCGGAAATAGCGGAAATGTGCGGTTACAAGAGCACAGAGCATTTCTGCCGGCAGTTTGCGAAGATCACTGGCATGACACCCGGCAGATTCAGACGCGGCTGATCAGAATGAATAAGGCCGCCCCCCGTGAGGAGACGGCCCTTAAATCTTAAGTTTATAACGGCTTATGCTCTCAGCGTGATGCCGTACTTCTCCTCGAGGTTCGTGAGGATGGAAGCAACGAAGCCGTCGATGATTTCGGGCTTGAACTCCTCGTCCTTCGGAGTGAAGACGACGCTGAATGCAAGGCTCTTTTTATTCTCGCCGAGCTGTGCGCCTTCGTAGATATCGAAAAGCTCGATCTTCGTGATGTAGTCACAGGATGCTTCGATCTCTTTCTCGACTGTTGCGCAGGTAACGGACTTGTCCATGACGAAGCAGAAGTCGCGCTTCTCTTCCAAATACTTCGGAAGCGGTGTGAACTTTCTGTCCTTGCCGTAGTACTTGCTTAAAGTACGGAGGTCGATCTCTGCAACGTATGCGGGAACTCTCATGTCGAGCTCATCGCAGATTTCATAGAGGACCTGGCCCAGGTAGCCTACGCACTCGCCGTTGCAGATGACCTTTGCTGTTCTGCCCGGGTGGAGGAATGTCTTGGAATCCTTCTCGTAATCGAACTTAACGTCCAGCGCGGAAGCGATAACATCGACAAGACCCTTAAGTGAGTAGAAATCCTCGTCCTCACCGAAGACACCGATGCAGATGGTCTCGCGCTCGTCAGGGTATTCCGTAAGAGGCAGGCTCTTGGGAAGGAACTTGTTGCCCATCTCGTAGATGCGGCCTGAGAGGATAGCGTTCTTCTGATTCCTTGCCATTGCCTTGATCATCTGGGGCGCTAACGTCGTGCGCATCAGGGACAGATCGATGTTGATCGGGTTTACAAGCTGGATCGCGAATCTCTCGGGTGCATCCTCAGGCAGACGAAGAAGATCGAAGTCTGCAGGTGAGAAGAATGAATAGTGCACACCTTCGGAAGCGCCTGCTGCGCAGAGCGCGTTCTTGATCTTGAGCTCTGAACGCTGCTTCAGATTGTATCCGCCGGATGTGACCTTTGCAGTCGGGATGAATGTAGGCGTGATGTGATCGTAGCCGTACATACGGATGACTTCTTCAGCGACATCCTGATAGGACTCCATATCTACACGGTAACCCGGGATATAGATCGTAAGCTCATCGCCGTTAAGCTCGGGCGCGAAGTTGAGGCCTGTCAGAATGCGGACGATATCCTCATCAGGCACCGTGATTCCGAGAACGCCGTTAACTCTTGCAACGCTTACGGTAAGCTTTCTGGGCTCGATCGAGTTGCCGGTGTTAACATCGAAAGATGTTTTCGATACCTTGCCGCAGCCGAGCTCTTCGATAAGGTGCAGAGCTCTCTTCATTGCCATGACAGTCGTATACTCATCGACGCCCTTGGAAAATCTCATCGAGGAATCGGATACCTGCCCCAGAGCCTTTGAGCTCTTACGGATATTGTCGTGAGCGAACTTTGCAGCTTCGAACATGACTGCAGAAGTCGAATCCAGGATCTCTGAGTTAAGGCCTCCCATGATGCCTGCAAGAGCAACGGGCTTAACGCCGTCGCAGATGACGAGGTTATCTTTTGTAAGAGCGAATTCCTTCTCGTCCAAAGTAACGATCTTCTCACCATCTTCAGCGCGGCGGACATGGATCTCACCGCCTTCGAGGTAAGAATAATCGAAAGCGTGCATCGGCTGGCCGAGCTCGTAAAGAACGTAGTTTGTGATGTCTACAACATTGGAGATCGCAGAGCATCCGACGAGAGCCAGACGGCGCTTCATCCAGGCAGGTGACTCACCGATAGTAACATCAGAAACATAATGACCGATGTATCTCGGGCAGAGATCGGGAGCTGATACACGGATGTTGAAATCGATCGCAACATCACTCTCCGTGTAGTCCAGAGCGGGCTCCTTAATATCCTTGCCGAGAACTGCAGCTACCTCACGGGCGATACCGAAGATCGACTGGCAGTCAGGTCTGTTTGCCGTGATGGAAACGTCGAAAATATAATCGTCCAGACCCAGGATAGGCTTAACATCTGCGCCCGGTACTGAATCTGCGGGAAGCACGAGAAGTCCGTTATATCCTGCGCCCGGGAACATGTCCTCGGTAACGCCGAGCTCAACACCGGAGCAGAGCATACCGAATGAGTCATAGCCTCTGAGCTTGCCCTGGCCGATCGTCATGAGGCCTTCTACCGTTACATGGTCTTTAGCCGTAGCGTAGACCTGCGCGCCGATCAAGGCCAGAGGATACTTGCCGCCTGCTTCAACGTTATCAGCACCGCAGCAGATCTGGAGCACGCCGTTCTCACCTGCATCGACTGTGCAGAGGTGAAGGTGCGTACCTTCGATAGCCTCACAAGTCTTGACTTCACCGACAACGACCTTGCTGATGTCCTTGCCTACCTGATATTTTTCTTCTACTTCGAAGCCGCAGCTGAAGAGCTTGTTTTCGAGCTCATCAGGTGTGACATCAATATCCACATAATCTTTAAGCCAACTTAAAGGTACTAACATTTTTACTTGCCTCCTTTTCGCTTAGTCATCGATCTGTTCAAGTACTCTGAGATCAGACTCAAACAGGAGCTTGATGTTGTTGATGCCGTACTTGAGCATGGCAATACGATCGATACCGATACCGAACGCCAGACCGCTGTACTTGTCACTGTCGATGCCGCAGCCTTCAAGGACTTTCTTGTTTACTACGCCTGCGCCGAGGACTTCGATCCAGCCTGTTCCCTTGCAGAGCTTGCAGCCCTTGCCGCCGCACTGGAAGCATGATACGTCGACTTCGACGGAAGGCTCCGTGAACGGGAAGTATGAAGGTCTCAAGCGTGTTCTTGTCTCTTCGCCGAAGATCTTCTTAACGAATACGTCGAGCATGCCCTGGAGGTCGCAGAGTGTGATGCCTTCATCTACAACGAGTCCTTCCATCTGGGAGAACATCGGAGAGTGAGTAGCATCGTCATCCGAACGGAAAACCTTACCGGGTGAGATGATCTTTATAGGCGGCTGCTGGGATTCCATAACGTGGACCTGGCCTGCCGAGGTCTGTGTCCTCAGAAGGAACTCAGGGCTTAAATAAAAAGTATCCTGCATGTCGCGCGAAGGGTGATCCTTCGGAATGTTCAAAGCCGTGAAATTATAGTGATCAGTCTCGATCTCGTTGCCCTCGTAAACAGAGAAACCCATTGAACCGAAGATATCAACGATCTGGTTTCTGACCTGTGTATTCGGATGGAGATAGCCCTTCTTGAGCTTCTTTGAAGGCAGCGTTACATCGATAGCCTCAGCCTCGTATCTGGCCTTCTGCTCCTCAGCCTTGAGCTTGCTGTCCAAAGCGTCGAACTGCTCTGTGGCCCAGCCTCTGATCTCGTTGACCATCTTGCCGTACTCGGCCTTCTGCTCCTTCGGGATCTTGCCCATCTCCTTCATGAGAGAACCGATCATGCCTTCCTTGGAGTCCATGACACTCTTCTTATACTCGAAAACTGCCTTGGAGCTTGTAAGACCTGTAAGATCGCTCTCGATCCGGCTCTTGATCTCTGATAACTTTGCGCTTAATTCACTAAGTTCAGCCATGTTTTCCTCCTTGTTCTTCGTCGCCTCTTGCAATAAAAAATCCCGCGGCAACTTGTCATTGCCACGGGACGAATTCGCAATTATCTGCACCTTCGCGGTACCACCCATGTTCGGAAAACCATTATAGCTTTCCGCACTTAAATCGCGCTGTTTTGCCGCGCACCGCATCTGCTTAATCAGCGTGAATAAACGCCGTTTCCGACAGAAGCTCCGGTGTTGAAATTCATCCTGATGCCCTTCGGATCGTGCTTTCAGCCCAAGACACGACTCTCTTTCCCGGAAGCAAAAAGACTACTTACGCACCTTCATTGCAGGACTTATTTATAATATGGACCCGGCGAAAAGTCAAGCAAGATGACTTGTCAGTTCTGACCAAACTCTTACTCCCGGTTGTGTCATCCGCATGCCGGGTACTTCCGGATTAGTGAAAATTAGACAATTAATTTACAAAATATCAAATAGTGTTTATTTATTACCGGGCGCGTATTATTATATGTCTTGGAGTGTTCCCTCTTAGGGGACTTAGGTATCTTTTGAAAAAGCACGGGGTTTATCTATGAAAAAGAAAAGTGTTTGGGGAGCATTGCTCTCACTCGTTGTAACTGTAGCCGTTCTTACCGTCTTCGGAGGTATTGCAGTATCAGCAGATGTTACGATTGTTTCTCAGGGTAACTGCGGTGCAAACGGCGATAACGTTACCTACAAGCTTTATAGTGACGGCTTGCTGGAGATCACCGGTACCGGAGCTATGATGGATGATACCAGCTGGGGAGGCAGTATGCCATGGTGTGCTGATAGAGAAGGCATCACGTCAGTAACCATATCAGAAGGTGTCACCTATATAGGCGATTTCGCATTTTATAACTGCCGGTATCTTGTCACAGCATCTATACCTTCCTCTGTCACAAATATCGGTGATTACGCATTCTATCAATGCTACGAACTGACTACAGCAAATCTCTCTGATAACGTTACGGTTATTGGTGAGCGTGCGTTTTATTGGGATCAGAAGTTGTCTTTCCCGAACTTCCCCCATTACGTCACAACGATTGGAGACTATGCTTTCTATTACTGCCAAGGCATGAAAACACTAATTATTCCTGATACCGTTACAAGCATCGGAAACGGCGCTTTTTGTCTATGTGACCAACTGGAAATAGTATCTTTCCCTGACAGCGATAATCTGCAGTTCACAACTATACCTAACACGTGCTTCAGTTCCTGCTATGCCCTTAATCTTGTTGCTATTCCCGAAGGTATTACAACTATCGGAGACGGCGCTTTCGGCGGTTGTACATCTATAACAACCCTTGCTCTTCCGGACAGTGTCAACAAACTCGGTGTAGCAACCTTCTCAGGATCAGGCCTTACAACATTTACAATTCCTGATGGCGTAGAAGAGATTCCTGAACAGTGTTTTAACAGCTGCCACTCTCTTGAAACGATTGACATTCCCGATTCAGTAAATGCCTTTGGACATGAGTCATTCCGTGATTGTGAGAACCTCAAATCGGTAGTTATCCCCAACGGCACAAAAACTATATCCAGCTGGGCTTTCTGCAATTGTTTAAGTCTTGAATCGGTAACTCTTCCGGATACTTTGGAAACTATCGAACAAAGCGCATTCTGGGATTGCGAGAGCCTTAAACAAATTGATTTCCCTGCAAGCTTAAAGACTATTGAACATATGGCTTTTGGATTGCCTAGCTACAGTACGGAAATAGTTGGTGGACTTGAGTCAATAGTCCTTCCGGAAGGCCTTACAAGAATCGAGGGCGGTGACGGTTACGGAGCTTTCCAAAACACTCAGATCACAAGTATTACTATCCCGGGATCCTTAGAAAAGGTAGAAGAAAATGCATTCAATGCTAACCGACAGCTTCAATCCGTAACTTTCAGCGAGGGTGTTAAGGTCATAGAAGGATGTGCATTTGAATACTGCACAAAAATCAAGACCGTAGTAATCCCCAGCACAGTTACCGAAGTAGGCTTCCGAGCATTGGGTCAGGGACAAAGCATGACTGATATCTACTGCTATGCTGATCCGGAAAATCTGATATTCAATACATACAGTGGAAATTTTAATTCCAATACCAAGTTCCATGTTCCTGCAGAATATCTCGATAAATATCTGGAGAAATTCCCGGCACTTGCAGACAATCTGGTCGGTGACGCTTCAGGCAATATCGCTGTCGGCAGCAGCACACACCTTTGCGGTTATACGTTGAGCATGGACGGTAACATCGGTGTCAACTTCTACATGACACTCGGTGATGACATTCTTAATAATGCTTCTACTGCTTACATGCAGTTCACGGTCAACGGCAAGACCCAGAAGGTCAAGGTCAGCGATGCTAAGAGAGACGGAGTTTATTACGTCTTCCGCTGCGATACTGTTGCTAAGGAAATGACTGATACCATCTCTGCACAGATGTTTATCTCAGACGGCAATGCGGACGGTGATGCTTACACATACTCTGTCAGAGATTACGCAGTCTATATCCTTAACCACCAGAACGACTTTGGCGCTAAGACAGTTGCTGTCGTAAAGGCTATGCTGAACTACGGCGCAAGCGCTCAGAAGTTCTTCGGCTACAAGTTAGATAATCTTGCTAACTCCGTTCTGTCCGATAACGATAGAAAGATCCCTTATGTTGATCCTACTGCTATGGTATTCACCTCTTCCGCAAAGGTAGTCAATGCAGATATCAAGCTTGAAAAGGTAAGCCTCTCTCTTAAGTCAGAGATCACGATGAAGCTCTACTTCTCAGGCGATACATCAGGCGTTGATTTCTATGTAGGACCTACCAAGCTCAAGGTTTCAAAATCAGGCAGCTACACTGTAGTAACGATCACCGGCATCTACGCTCAGAATATCGGAACAGGTGTTAATGTTGACGCATATGCAGGCAGTACTTACCTCGGAAGCGCCAGATGCGCACCTATGAGATACTGCCAGCTTGCACTTACTTCAAACGATGCAGCTGTAACTCCTGAGCTGAAAGAAGTTGTAAGCGCTCTGTACTATTACAGCCAGGCTCTGATACAATATGCTGGTTAATGGAGGAAATAGAAATGGAAAAAGAAAAATACGAGATACTTGAGATCAGCATCGTCAAATTCGAGAACATCGACATTATCACTGACAGTGACGGTCTGCCCCCTTTAGGCGACGGCAATAACTGATTCTGCTGAAAACCAAACTACTAAAGGAACTGTCTTTATGGCAGTTCCTTTTTATTTGATGCCTTTTATCAAATGTTATAATGTCTCTGAAAAAGGAGATGTCCTATGGCAAAAGTCTTAGTCGGAATGTCCGGCGGCGTTGACAGCGCGGTTACCGCATATCTTCTTCAGCAGGAAGGCCACGAAGTGACCGGTGTTACGCTGCGCACCTGGCAGGAAGAAGACGGCGGCGACAGCAGGTGCTGTGAGATCGATGAGGCCAGAAGGACATGCGAGGTCTTAGGTATCAAGTACCACCCGCATAACTGCCTGTCACTTTTCGACAACTGCGTTGTAAAGCCTTTTGTCGAAGACTATCTCAAGGGCCTTACACCCAATCCCTGCATCGAATGCAACCGCTATGTTAAGTGGGCGAAGATGTTAGAGCTCGCGCAGGTCTTCGGCGCCAAATACATAGCGACCGGACACTACGCTTCGATAGTCGCTCTTCCCAATGGAAGATTCACCGTTCGCAAGTCCCCTCACGCAAATAAAGACCAGTCCTACATGATCTACAAGCTTACCCAGGAGCAGCTCCAACACACGCTGATGCCTCTGGGCGGATATACCAAGGATGAAGTAAGAGCGATTGCCGAAAAGGCCGGTATCCCCTGCGCACACAAGGACGATTCGCAGGAGATCTGCTTCGTAACTGACGGAAGATATACTGACTTTATAAGAGACCATTCAGATAAGCCCGTTCCCGAGGAGGGCGAATTTGTTGATGAGGACGGCAATGTTTTGGGAATCCACAAAGGCATCTACCAGTATACTGTAGGACAGCGCAAGGGCCTCGGGATCGCATTGGGCTACCCTGCTTACGTTACAAAGATCCTTGCTGAAGAGAATAAAGTTGTGCTCGGAAGTCTCGAAGCGCTGCGGTCTAAGACGGTCATTTGCAGAGACGTTAACTTCATGAGCATAGAAGATATTAAAGACGGCGAGAAGATCAATTGCTTCGCCAAGACAAGATATCATCAGACCGAGCGTCCTGCGGTCGTCGAGAGGCTCGACCCGGAGCATATAAAGATCACCGCAAGTGAACCGTTCCCCGGCGTATCACCCGGACAGTCAGCCGTATTCTACGATGAAGACGGATGTATCATTGGCGGCGGGATAATAGAGAGATCCTTGTAAGATCAAATTTTCGAACTGATAAAAATGCGAGAACGGGCACCTCAGATGAGAGGATACCCGTCCAACGCACATCCCAAGGATACCTCTAGCGAGGCCTTGAGTCCGTACGGATCCCCGCATAAAGAATCACCAAAAGCATGCGGGGTTCCGGAACGGTTACTTCTTAATGTCAGCTCTCCATGTGGCAGGCTTGAACTCCTGTACGAGCGGAAGGAGACGCTGATCTACGTCGATCTTGAAGACGGAGTTAAAGTTGTTTGTTGCGATCATCTGACCTGCGAAGCCTACGATAACTACGAGCTCCTGATCTGTAAAGTGCTTCTTAAGTTCTGCGAAAAGTTCATCGGATACTGATGTGGGATCCTTAACGATGGACTCTGCAAGTGTAGTAAGAAGTGTTTCCTTCTCATCGTAAACGAGGTTGGCGGGATCTAAGCCCAGGCCCTTAACGTCGCTGATGAAGAAAAGGGAGCACAACTGGCAGGAATTAGTTGTGGAGATCTTATGTGCATAAAGGATCGCATCCTTCTCACCGATTACCTCAACCAATCTGTTCCAGGATGTGTACCATGCCATATAAGCATCGTATGTTGCTGCGTCATTGAGAAGGCCTTTCTTCATGTTCGTAACTGCGTTTCTGCCTGCAAGCTCGTCGTAACGTACCTTCTCTGCGCCTGTTGCCTCTGACTGTTCTACCAGTTTAATTCGTGCCATGTTGTGTTTCTCCTTTTTCTGTGCGTTTAATTTTTGTTTTTTAAAGTGCGATCTTTAGTATGTCTATGATCTTTTTGCTGTCGAGCGGAACGTAGTGGCCAACATTGCCGCCGGCCGTAGCGCGCTCTGCCATTGTCTTAAAGTCCTTGTCTGTTATGCCGAGTTCGCTTAATCTCGTCTTAAGTCCCAGGCTCTTGAAGAACTCCTCGAGTTCTTCAGATAGAAGAAACGCTCTTTCTTTCTCACTAAAATCGTAAGCGTCTTTGCCATAGACTCTTGAAGCTAACTGAGCCAGCCTCCAGGGCTTTTCTTCCGCCATGTACTTCGTCCATGCGACGAAAACAATGGCCATTCCTTCACCGTGTGTGATGTTGTATTGTGCGGAAAGCTCGTGCTCGATACGGTGCGATCCCCAGTCTGCCCTTCTGCCGGCATCGAGGAAATTATTGTGCGCTACTGATGCGAGCCACTGTATCTCCGCTCTGGCGTTGATGTTCTTCGGATCTTCAATAAGCCTTCTTGCGTTGACCTGAAGAGCCCTTATGGCTCCTTCGATGAGATAGTCTGTAGTGTCAGAATTTTTCTCATCTGAGAAGTATCTTTCGAGAAGGTGCGATAAGACATCCGCGATACCGACGTAAGTTTGGTATTCGGGAAGGTTTACTGTGTACCGCGGATTCATTATCGCGAATCTCGGAATGATGCGGTCGTCTTCAAAGCCTTTTTTCCACTCTCCATATGAGAGGATGGCGGCATTAGAGGTCTCAGATCCTGAAGAAGCCGTGGTGGCGATAACGCCGATTCCTAATACCTTTTCCGGTACGGCGCCATTTGAGAAAAAGTCCCAGACGTCACCTTCGTAAGGTATTCCGATTGCTATTGCCTTGGCTGTGTCGATGGAGCTTCCTCCGCCTACTGCCAGGACAAAATCAACTTCGTCTTTCTTACCCTGTTCTACGAGCTTTCTTACGAGCTCGATCGACGGATTCGGCACTACTTCCCTGCTCTCGGAAAACTTTATATCCAGTTCTTTTACAGCGTCCCTGATAACGTCGTAAATGCCGAGTGTCTCTACAAAATCTCCGCTGGTTACTAATAGGAGTGACTTTACGTTGTTTTGCTTAAGGAGTTCTGCGAGACTCTTCTCGCTTCCTTCACCGAATACGATCTTCGCAGGGTTGTAGTACTCAAATCCGATCATGGGTTATTGCTCCTTATCCGAAAAGGGGAACTACTGCTCCGTCGTAAGTAGCGTTGATGTATGCTGCTACTTCAGGTCCCTGGAGTACTTCAACGAGCTTTGCGATAGCGGGATCGTTTGCCTTGTCTGCAGAAGTAGCGATGATGTTGCCGTATGTCTGAGCTGCGAGACCGTCGTTAGCCTCAACTGCGAGTGCCTGGCTTACGTGGAGGCCGCCCTCGATTGCGTAGTTGCCGTTGATGACTGCGATTTCAACGTCAGGAAGTGCTGCAACGAGCTGCTCGGGTGCGAGTTCCTTGAACTGGATGTTCTTGGGGTTGTCGATGATATCTTCTACGGTAGCTGTGATGCCTGCGCCGTCCTTAAGTTTGATGATGCCTTCCTGCTCAAGGAGAAGGAGTGCTCTTGCTTCGTTTGTTACGTTATTAGGAACTGCTACGATAGCGCCTTCGGGAAGCTGGCTAAGGTCTGTTGTCTTGCCTGCGTAAACGCCAAAGGGTTCATAATGTACTGCGCCAACGGATACGAGGTCGGAATTGTTTTCCTTATTGAACTGGTCAAGGTAAGGAACGTGCTGGAAATAGTTTGCGTCAAGGCTTCCCTCGATTACGCCTGTGTTAGGTGTGATGGAATCTTCGAGAACTACGATCTCCAATGTGATTCCCTGCTCTGCGAGGATCGGCTTTGCAACTTCGAGGATCTCAGAGTGAGGTGTTACGTTAGCGCCTACCTTGATCGTTACGTTAGCCTGTACGTCAGCCTGTGCTTCTGTTTGTGTATCGCTGCCTACGCCTGTATCAGCTGCCTTTGTGGGGTCTGCCTTTCCGCATGCTGCGAATGAACCGATTAAAGTGAATGTGAGTACTGAAGCGATTGCTTTCTTAAATGTGTTTTTCATAATATTTTTCTCCTTTGAATGTGTTTGGTTTTAAGTTTTGTTTCCTTGTTCAGGGCCAAGAAAAATGCCCGGGGGTCAGATTTAACTCCCGGGCACATGGCATGTCATTTCAGCGCATCAAAGCTTTAACATCGTCTCGCAAGGCGTGAACTATCAGAGCTCATCGCCGTGGCCATCTTGTGTGCCCGGGAGCTAAGCATTCGACAACACATCATGCTGTTTACTGTGTTCTTGATAGAGTTATACATTTTTCACGCCTCCTTTCGAGTTGATGGTGAAAGTATATCGGTACTTACCTACTATGTCAATAGGTAATTTGATATTTTTTCGAAAATCTTAAAATGCCTGATTTCATTGGGTTTGAGGGTTGTTTAAGGCCTTTTGCAAAGCGAAAATTAAGCAGATCGTCTTCAGATCAGAGCTGCGAATACTCCATAAAGAGCATATTCATCTGCTTCTCATCGTGAATATAAGTATGCTCGTGGACAGTGCCTTCATATACCAGCTGACCGTCCCTATATACCAGAAGTCTGTTAAGCGGGACTTCCTCCCACGCGCCGTCATCTAACGGCCTGGTAGCGAAGAAGACAGAGCCGTCATTATTCTTGCGGTACAAAGTACCGGCTTCATTCTTATGAACGTAGAGATCCTCTCCGTCAAATATAAGAAGATTCAGCTTGTTCTTATCAGAAAGCTTTACAGTTACCGAATCCATGATCTTGAAGCGCTCAGCCTCGTCCCTGATCCCCTTGTTCTGATCAAGGATATAAAGCAGTATCCGCTCGCTGTCGGTAGATCCGCTCTGGATATCCTTATAAGGAAGGAGTTCATCAGACTCAAATATTGTTCCGTTGTGGGCTAATACCCATTCGCGCCAATTGGGATCGTGCGCAATGAACGGATGTGTGTTCTTGTGCTCGACGTAGCCGATGGTGGCCTTACGGATATGCGCGATGATCCCGCGGCATGAGACGCCGGAAGATAAGATCTTGGCGATCTTCGCACTTCTGGTCGAATCTACAGGCTCTTTATCGATGGTGATCCTGCCTTTATCATTCCATGTGGCGATGCCCCAGCCATGCGGGTTGTATTCGCCGTGCCTGAAAAACGCTTTAAGTTCACGGGTAACATCAATTGTCCTGTCGGATGATACTCCGAACATCTCACACATTATTCAGATACTCCCGTTCTTTTTCATCAAGAGAATTGCCTGCCAGTTCCAGGAGATAGTTATACCACTCGCGGGCCGTCCGGTCACCATAGATCTTTGCATCTAATCCGGATACGATTACCGCGTCGACCGCATCCTCTATCTGTTCGATAGAGTTAATATCTTTAAGTTCAGTCTCCAGAATGGAGAGGTTTTCATCCGAATAGATCAGACCTTTTATAAGGGCGACATAGCTAAGCGCGCGTCCGAGAGGAACGCTGTCTGCCACTCTGATCTCGATGTATTTCTTGATGCGGAAATGGAAGAATCCCATAGAGATAAAATGCTCTATCAGAAGCTTTTTGCGGGATTCCGGGATATTCCTGCCGATAGTTCCGGCGTTAATAAGATCTTGGGCTGTTAAGTCACCGACATAAGATGTCTCGCCTTCATCGGTAAGAAGGATCAAAGGAGTATTGGATATTACGTCAGCGATCTTATCATAACCGAAATCCTCATCGAATGAATGCGGATAAAAACCTGTTCTCGAAGGATCGAGATCGCTCCATTCCTGTATCCTCAGAAGGTGTGTCTTATTAGATCCCTTCTCAATGACGGAGTCTTCGTAAGTCTTGTTCTCGAGCGCGATCATGAGGATAGGAGAAATCTTCTGCAGTACAATGAGCTTGCGCACAAGGTCGCTCTCCGAACTGTAATCGACTGATATCTGAACCGATGAAGATGCCCTCATCATGTACTTGCCGTATTTCCCGCTTTTACGGAAATATGCATCCATATACTCATAACGCTTTTTATGAGACAGCGGGATATCATCAGGATCGATCCGTCCTGACTCAACGAGGGGAAGATTGCCCTTGGTTATGATGTGATATCCTCGGGATTCGAAGATCGGGATCCAGAGCAAAAGGAACTCTTTATAGATGCTCTTGATCTCGTCGATACCGGACTTCGGATCAATGCTGATCTCAAACTGGCATGCAGGCTCCAAAGTAACAGAATATCCGGGCGTCACGTAGCCGACCGGATATCCGTCCATGTATATTACTTTTGCGGAGAGATCTCCCGCAACTTTACCGATGAGATCCGTGACCTCATCAAAACCAATCTGAATGCCTTCGTCATTCACGACAAAGTGTTCTATCTCAAGGCCAAGAGCCTGTCCTGCAGTCTCGCCTGAGCGGATGTAATCTACTATGGCTGAATGTAATGACATATATTATTTCTCCCTTACTACGAGACTGCCGTCTTCTGCTTGTTCTTGTGAGCTTCGCCGTTTTGCGAGAGCTGATACCTGTCGAAAAGTTCCACGTACATAAGAGGCACTGCTCCGACGATTGCCGCACTTGCCTGGATGCCGTTGGGGATCACGGATCCCAAAGCAGCTTCCACACCGTACATAAACGGCAGTGATTCAAATGCAAAATAGCCGGCGATCATGATAAGCTCTGCAGCGAATGATCCTGATACCTTGCGGACAAGCGAGACCTTGCCCTTGGCATTTCTTTTAAGAAGTGATCCTGCCACGAATCCCATCAGGCCCTTGATAAGAAATGTTGCTATTGCATACTGCGGATAGCCTGCCAAAAGATCGGCAAGTGTCGAGCCTATGGCTGCAGGAAGCAGTGCCAGAGGGCCTAAAATATATGAACTTAACAGTATCACGAGGTCACCGAGATTTATGTACCCTATCGCGGTCGGGATGTGAAGCTCGGTGCCTACAAATACCAGTGCTGCGAGCACGCCTGCGTATGCTATCGTCTTTAAGTTGTTTTTGTTTTTATTTCTATTGCTCATAATTTGATTCTCCTTTATTTGTTACGGATCATTAAGTTTTACGGGTCTTCTTAGACATTCGGATCCCGATCTCCTGGATCAGCATTACCATTGCGATGAGCAAGGCAACCGTCGTCCAGAGCACTTCTTTCTGATAGCGGTAGTAACCGTACTGGAGCGCTATGGCGCCTAGTCCGCCGCCGCCGATAACGCCGGCCATCGCAGAATATCCCAATACCGTTGCGATGTTGATCGCGCCACCCTGCAAAAGCGAGGGTATTGCTTCAGGAATAATGAAGTGGATTATCGTGTACAAAGGTGATGCACCCATTGAAGTGGCCGCTTCTATAATGCCCGGATTTACTTCATTCAGGGACGACTCTACCATTCGTGCAACGATCGGGATGGCACCGACAGTAAGAGGTACGATCGATGCGGTGGTTCCGATCGAAGAGCCGACTACAAGCCTTGTGAACGGGATCAGGAGCACCAGCAGGATCAGGAACGGGAGCGAACGCGCCACGTTTACGATGAATCCTATGATGCCGTTGACGATCTTGTTCTCGAGAAGGCGGCCCTTTGAAGTCGCATAGAGGATCACACCCAGAGGCATGCCTACGATGTATGAGAAAAGTGACGCGAAGAATGTCATCTCGAACGTCTCAAAAATACCGCTGAGTATCGCTTCTTTCATGTATTCACTCATTTGTTTCAACCTCCGTTACGGAAAGTCCGCCCTTAGTAAAGAAACTGATGATCGTCTCCTGATCCTTTTCTGAAGGCGGGAGCTCAACGATCATCTGGCCGAAACCGATACCGCCGACGCTCTTTGTGTTAGCACTCAGGATATTGACCTTGAGACCGGTCTGTTCCACAAGATTCGCGATGAAAGGCTCGCTCGATTGCGTGCCGTCAAATACCAGACGGACGACTCTTCTGCCCTGCTCTGAAGGATCAAACGGATTGCTCGGGAAAACGAGCTTTTTCGCGGCCTTTGACTTAGGGTTTGAGAACACGTCTTTAACGTCTCCTACTTCGGCAAGCAGGCCGTCATCGATTATCGCCACGCGGTCGCAGATCTTCTCGACGACGCTCATCTCATGCGTAATGATGACTATCGTGAGCTTTCGCTCCTCGTTGATCTCTTTTAACAGATCAAGGATCTCACCCGTAATCTTCGGATCTAATGCGCTTGTTGCTTCGTCGCACAACAGGACTTTTGGGTCTGCAGCAAGCGCTCTTGCTATGGCGACTCTCTGTTTCTGGCCGCCCGAAAGACGTGCCGGGAAAACATCTTTTTTCTCCGACAGTCCTACTATCTTAAGCATCTGCAGAGCCTTCTCCCTGCGTTCTTTACGGGGGACTCCGGCGATCTTCAAAGGCTGTTCGACATTAGACAGGACGGTTCTCTGGTTAACAAGGTTAAAGCCCTGGAAGATCATTGAGATCTTTTGTCTTACTTCTCTAAGCTCCTTTGCTGAAAGCGCTGCAAGGTCCTTATCGTAGAATGTAACGCTGCCTGAAGTTACTTCCTCAAGGCGGTTCAGAGTGCGGACCAGCGTGGATTTGCCGGCGCCGCTCATGCCGATGATACCGAAGATCTCGCCTTCCCTGACTTCAAGGCTTACATCCTTTAAGGCCTCGAATTCCTTGCCGTCGTTCTTATATGTCTTGTATACGTTTGTCAGTTCAAAAACGTTACCCATTAATCGAATAATCCTTTGCTTAAATATCTGTCTCCCCTGTCAGGGAAAACGGTTACTATGTTCCCGCTCTCTATTTCAGATGCGAGTTTAAGAGATGCCGCGAGCGCTGCGCCCGAGGAAGATCCTGCGAGGATGCCTTCTTCTTTAGCCAGTCTCCTGCTCATCTCGAATGCTTCGTCGTCATTAACCTTGATGACCTTATCCACCAATGTGATGTCCATCGTATCAGCGATGAAGTCATTGCCTATTCCTTCGATGTTGTAATCGAAATGCTCACCGCCTCCGATCGTCGATCCGAAGGGATCTGCGAGCACTCCTGTGATTCCGGGATCCTGTTCTTTTAAGTACTTAACGACTCCCGTGAATGTTCCGCCGCTTCCTGCGCCTGCTACGAAATAATCGATCTTGCCGTCGAGCTGCGAATAGATCTCAGGACCGGTCGTCTCATAGTGTGCGAGAGGATTTGCAGGATTCCTGAACTGTCTTAAAGAGACTGATCCTTCGATCTCCTTTAGGATCTCTTCTGCTTTTCGCTCTGCTCCGAGCATTCCTTCTTCTCTTGATGTGTGAATTATCTCCGCGCCCAAAGCGCGCATCACTTTCTGCTTCTCGATGGAAAATTTCTCAGGTACCGTGAAGATGACGCGGATACCCTGGTTAAGCGCTGCAACTGCGATTCCGATTCCTGTGTTGCCAGCTGTCGCATCAACGATCGTGCCGCCTTCTTTGAGGATCCCGCGCTTCTTCGCATCATCGATCATGTAGACACCTACGCGGTCTTTGACGCTTCCTGCGGGGTTCATAAGTTCAAGTTTTGCATAGACATTTACACCGGGCTTAACGCCCATATGATTGATCTTCAGGATAGGTGTATTGCCGATAAGCCCTCTGATATCTTCGTATACGTTGTTCATGTTATTTACCTCTGATTACTTTGCTGATTTCTCGATCGCCTGCTTGAGATCTGCGATGAGATCGTCAGCGTCTTCGATGCCTACTGAGAATCTGATGAGCTCATCCACGATGCCGACTTTCTTACGGATATCAGCAGGGATTGCCGCGTGAGTCATCGTTGCGGGATGGCATACAAGTGATTCAACGCCGCCCAGGCTCTCTGCCAGAGTAATGAGGTTTAAGTTCTCGAAAAACTTCTTATAGTCGTATTTGTCATTGAGTACAAAGGAGATCATTGCACCCGCGCCGTCAGCCTGCTTCTTCTGCACTTCATAGCCGGGATCTGACTCGAGACCGGGGTAGTAGACTTTGCTTACAAAGCCGCTTCCTACGAGCCATCTTGCGATCTTCTCTGCGTTATCGACGTGTCTGTCCATGCGTACACCCAAAGTCTTGATGCCTCTGATGATGAGGAAGCTGTCCCAGGGAGCGAGCACGCCTCCGATAGCGTTCTGGAGGTAGTAAAGGCGGTCTGCCAGCGCCTTGTCGTTTACCACTACGAATCCGGAAATAGTGTCAGAGTGGCCGCCCAGATACTTGGTGCCGCTGTGGATAACGATATCTGCGCCCAATGTCAGAGGGCGCTGCAGATAAGGTGTGAGGAATGTGTTGTCTACGATCGTGAGCTTGTTATGTTTCTTCGCGATCTTGGATACAGCTTCGATATCAGTTATCGTAAGAAGCGGGTTGGCGGGAGTCTCGATGTAGATCGCCTTTACGTCGTCATCGATAGCGTTCTCAACTGCTTCAAGATCTGATGTGTTTACGATCTTGTATGTGATATTGAAGTTCTTGAAAACGTTATCAAGAATGCGGAATGTACCGCCATAGATATTGTCAGATACAACGAGCTTGTCACCGCTCTTAAAGAGTGAGAGCACCGTGTTGATCGCTGCAAGTCCTGATGCGAATGCTAGTCCGTACCTGCCCTGCTCCAAGTCTGCAATGAGGACCTCGAGCGCTGCTCTTGTGGGGTTGCCTGTTCTGGAATATTCCCATCCTCTGTTCTTGCCGAGGCCGTCCTGCTTATAAGTAGATGTCTGGTATATGGGGACGTTAACGGCTCCTGTGATCTCGTCGCCGTCGATACCGCCGTGAATAAGTAAAGAATTGAGTTTAATGTTATGTGCGTTGGTCATTTTGTTTTTCCTTTCTTTTTCGAAGCTGTTTGCGGGATAAAAAAAGCCCGGCGCTTAATCCAAGCTCCGGGCCTTAAGAAAATGCAGTTATATGATTCAGCTACATCGAACCATATTAAGACAGCAATAATCCATTGCCCGTGCGTTTGACATTCGACAACAACACATGAACTTCATATCAACTGTCTCCTTTCGATGATTTCGTATGATGGGTGTGATTATATTCCCATTTACCTACTGTGTCAATAGGTTTATCAAATTACTTGTTTTCTTCCCTGCTCTCGTAATCCTTAAGAGCTGCTTCGATGGCTTCCTGGGCCAGTACCGAGCAGTGCATCTTGTAGTCCGGAAGACCGTCAAGAGCTTCTGCTACAGCCTTGTTGGTGAGCTGTCTTGCCTCTGAGACAGGCTTGCCCTTGATGAGCTCTGTTGCCATCGAGCTTGACGCAATGGCGCTGCCGCATCCGAATGTCTCAAACTTAACGTCCTTGACGATATCGTCCTCGATCTTAAGGTACATCTTCATGATGTCACCGCACTTGGCGTTGCCGACTTCACCTATGCCGTTAGCGTCCTCAAGTACGCCTACGTTTCTCGGATTCCTGAAATGATCCATTACCTTCTCGCTGTATAAAGCCATTTTCTTGCCTCCTTATAAGATGAAATCTTTTTTGCCTGCTACCAGGTCGCGCCATACGGGTGAAAATCCGCGGAGATACTCGACCACTTCTTTTACCGACTTGATGATGTAATCAGCGTCTTCGTCAGTAATGTCTTCGCCGATGCTGAGTCTCAGTGAACCGTGTGCAACATCGTGAACTCTTCCGATAGCAAGAAGTACATGTGAGGGGTCCAAAGAACCTGACGTGCATGCGCTTCCCGAAGAAGCTGCGATTCCCTTATCGTCAAGGAGGAGCAGCAATGACTCACCTTCGATTCCTTCAAAACAGAAATTGATATTGGAAGGTACTCTTGATACCGCATCACCGTTGAGTGCGGAATGCGGGATCTCCGAAATGCCGTTGATGATCTTATCTCTTAAGGGGAGAAGCTTAGCCTTGTAGCCGTCAAGATTTGCGACTGCTTCCTTAAGAGCACAAGCCATTGAAGCGATGCCCGGAACATTCTCCGTGCCTGCTCTTCTGCCCTTCTCCTGGGCTCCGCCTTCAATGAGATTGAAGATTCTTACTCCCTTTTTAACATAGAGGAAACCGACTCCCTTAGGTCCGTGGAACTTGTGTCCTGAAGCTGAAAGCATATCGATGTTGTCATCAACGACATTGACCTTGATGTGACCTACGGCCTGCACTGCATCAGTATGGAAAGTAACGTTATGCTTTCTGCATACTTCGCCGATCTCACGGATGGGCTGGATAGTGCCGATCTCGTTATTGGCATACATTATGGTAACGAGGCATGTATCCTCGCGGATCGCTTCCTCTACCTGCTCTGCGCTGACGAGCCCGTTCTCATGTACATCTAAGAGGGTTACTTCAAAACCTTCTTTCTTTAACTTGTTAAGCGTATGAAGCACTGCGTGGTGCTCGAAGGCTGTAGAGATGATGTGCTTTTTGCCTTTGATCTCTCCCAGCTTTGCTGCTGATAAGATCGCCTGGTTATCGGCTTCGCTTCCGCCTGATGTGAAGATAATCTCGTTAGGCTGGGCGCCGATGGCGTCTGCCACGTCTCTTCTGGCCTGCTCAAGGACTTCCTTGGCCTTCTGGCCGAATTCGTAAAGACTTGAAGGATTGCCATATGTGTCTGCCAAAAGGCTTGTTAATGTCTTGACCGCCGCGTCGCTCATCTTGGTGGTAGCGGCATTATCTGCATAGATCACGGTGATTCTCCTTTGTTCCGAAATATCATCGCAATCTTAAAACCTATTTCCTACTATGTCAATAGGAATTTGTTATTGATTTACCTATTCGCCTATGCGTATAATGGGTAAATCATCGAAAAGGGGTAATGCGACATGATCTCAACTAAAGGAAGATACGGTTTGCGCGTAATGATAGATCTGGCACAAAACGACAACGGCAGCTATATTCCTCTGAAGGATATTGCCGAGCGTCAGGAGATCTCAAAGAAATATCTGGAGATCATAGTCAAGCAGATGGTGGAAGGCGGTCTCATCAAGGGCTTAAGCGGCAAGGGCGGCGGCTACAAGCTCGTCAAAAAGCCCGAGAAATATACCGTCGGCGAGATCCTCACCCTGATGGAAGGCACGATCTCATCCGTCGCATGCCTCGCTGATAAAAACTACGACTGCCCGAGACGCAAAAAGTGCAAAACTCTTCCCATGTGGAAAGAGTTCGACAGCATAGTTCACGATTATCTGTACGGAAAGAAATTAAGCGACCTGCTCTGATCAGATCTTATACATCTTGTGCTGCCTCTTCTCTTCGTACATCGCAGAGTCGGCTAGCTTTAAGTATTTCGAGAATAAGTGATACTGGTCGAAGCGCTCTTCCCTGTCTTCACTAGAAGGATCGGCGATGTGGACACCTGCGCTGATGACGACATTATAATGCTTGTTCTCGGTGCGGATCTTGGTCTCTATGTAAGCCCTGACGTTATTGATATATGTATTGGCTCTTTCCTGATCGTAGTTTTTCGCGAGGACGACAAATTCGTCACCGCCGGATCTTGTGCAGATCTCATCGTCACCTGATGATGCCATAAGAGCATTAGCAATCGCCTTGATGCTGTAGTCACCTTCGTAGTGACCGTAGTTGTCATTTATCGTCTTAAGATCGTCCATGTCGAAAACCATGACAGCCATGCCGGTATTATTCTTTACGCACTCATAGAAGTAATCCTCGAAAAACTTCTCAACACCGTGTCTGTTATAAAGGCCCGTGAGCATATCCCTGCTGTACAGGAACTCCAGTCTGTTGACCGTCGACTGAAGGTTTCTCTGGATGCGGCGGTTCTCGAAGATCATGCCGAGGTCAACGAGCCAGGACTGCTGCGCCTCCTGCTCGTGCATATCGATATTGGGCGATACGATGAGATAGCCCATGTAATACTGGAGATGGTGGATCGTGAAGATGTAATAAGGATAAGGATCTTCCAATAATTCTTTGGGAAGGATGTCCTTCTTGCGGAATGTGCTGATCGGCACATCCTGATCACCGCGGTAGCCCGTTACGATGGTCATGTCTTCATCCACTGTCGCGAAATCATCACCGACGATCCTCTGCTGGTCCCATCCGGGAGCAAGGCACAGGAGCATGTCCTTGTAGCCGGAATTCCATTTCGCGTTGCGCTTTACCGCTTCAAAAAACTCAGGCAGCGTCTCTACGCTTGCCACACTGAGCATAAGGTTTGTCGTGGACTGCGCGATATCAGTGGTATTTCTTAATCTCTTAAGATAAACATCTCTGATGTCCTGAATATTGTCAGCGGTCATGGGCTTGCATCCGCATGACTGGTTGGGCATGAATTCACCCATGATCCTCATCGTCCTGGGGATCTCCTTGCCTTCAAAGAGCTCATTGAGAGCCAGCACTGCTGAATATCCGGAATTATAGAAAGGCTGTCTTGATGTCGTTAAAGTAGGATAGCCGTTGAGTGCGTCATCGATGCCGTCAAAGCCCGTTACGATAATGTCTTCGGGGACTCTGATGCCTTTTTTCCTGCACGCGATGATCAATCCGACGGCACTGTAATCGTTTGCGCAGACGATCGCTTCAGGCATTTCCTTGCCCTGCTTTTTGCAGTTATCGAGGATATAATCGAGAGCTGCATCACCGCAGTCGCGCCACAGGTTACCGTAATAGACCTTGCTGTTATCGTATTCGATACCGTGCTCGATAAGTGAGCTCTTGTATGCTTCGATCCTTTCCTGTGTAAAATCTTTTTCCTTGAGTCCCGCCAGGTGGTAAATATCCTTGCAGCCGTGAACTTCGATCACGTGGTCTACGATCTCTTTGAAGGTGTGCGTGTCATCACAGATGATATTTCTGAATTTCTCATCGAAAGTAGCACCGATATTGATTACCGGGACATTAGCCCTCAGGAGGATCTGCTCGAGATGCATTTTTACAGACTGGCTGAAATAGGTGCTGATCTTAATTACACCGTCAAAATCATTGAGATCGGGAATATCAAACGAGACGTTGTCGCCCTGGTCATACTTAATATACTCATCGTAGTTTCTGCCTGTATATGAATCACTGAAGCTCGCGAAATAAATGACCTTGACGCCGCAGTCCAAGGCAGCGTCATTAATGCCTTTCTGCGTCATGCCGCACATCGGCTCATATACATGGGATGTAAAAACTGCGATCTTCTTCATATCCGTTTCCTTATGACCAAACGAAAACGTAGCGCCTGCTCTGCATCTTAATTCAAATTATAAAGTTCTTTTATGACTTTTGAATTAAGTGAATGTTAATAAAGAAGTATTAACGTTTGTCGATTAAGCCGCAAATTGATAGAATCGTTGTGAATATAGCGATAGAGGTGTTTTTCATGAAAGAGGTGTTAAAACCTGCAGCAGGCATAGTCTGCGCCTTATCCGTTCTCCTGACCGGAGTGGCAGTCTTTGCAGAAGAAACCAAGACAACTCCCACAGGCATCGCCTACGGCAATATCGGGACCACCATAGAGACATGGGCTTCGGAGAACCCGTCAGATTATTCTTCATTCGTAACCGCTGTCTTTGACGGTGACGGAATAATCTATCAGGGCGCTTTTGGGTTCACCGACAAGGAAAACAATATCGCTGCCACGACCGATACAGTCTATGAATGGGGCAGCGTCACCAAGCTCACCGTATGGGTCAGCGTCATGCAGCTCTACGAGCAGGGCAGGATCGACTTAGACGCAGACATCCGCACTTATCTGCCCGAAGGATTCCTCAAAAATCTCAAGTACGATGACCCTGTAACAATGTTAAATCTCATGAACCACAACGCAGGATGGGGTGAAGGCACCTGGTCGATCCAGACCGCAGATCCTGAAGAGATAGTTTCTTTGGGAGACGCTCTGTCACAGTCAGAACCCCCGCAGATCTACCGTCCGGGCGAGGTGTGCTCTTACTCCAACTGGGGCGCCGCGCTGGCAGGCTACATCGTCGAGTGCATCACCGGACAGTCTTTTGCAGACTACGTTCACGAGAATATTTTCGAGCCCCTGGGCATGGAACACACATCGATCCTCCCTGACCACAGCGACAACGCCCGGGTGCAGGAGAAGCGCAAGGAACTCGTGTCATATTCCTTCGACGGATCGGCATGGAACTCCAACGGCCACCAACTCATCTACATAAATCTCTACCCTGCAGGCGCCGCAACCGGCACTATCGGAGATATGGCTCTCTTTGCGCAGAGCTTTGTAAGAGAAGACAACCCGCTTTTCGAGAAGACCGAGACCAGAGAGCTCCTCCTCTCGCCTTCTCTTTACTTGGGAGACACCGACTTCGTCGTCGGCTGCCACGGCTTATGGACCGAAGATCGCGAGAACGCATCTCTTATCGGCCACAGCGGCGGCACCAACGCGTGCTCTTCAGACCTCGTTTTTGACAGGGATACGGGCCTTGGCGCTGTCTACATGACCGCCGGAGGATGGCCCGCAGTGCCAAAGCTTTTATTCGGTGACATGGCTTCTTACGACCTGTCTTCATACACCGGCAGCGTTACTGTCCCGGGCGCGCTCAAAGGCACTTACGCAGGCTGCAGATCCATCCGCCACGGCATCTACAAGGTGATGGGCCTGTTCAGCATGCTTCCTCTGAACTACAACGGCAACAACGAATATACCGTCTCGAGCATGGCCACCTTCACCCAGGTGTCGGATAACATGCTCATCCTCAAACAGGATGAAAACACTTATCCTGCTTATGTTTACAAGACCTCCGACGGCACGACGATCATCTCTTTGGGCTCACAGAGCTTTGCAAGTGAGAACTCTCTGAAGATATCTCTTTACCTGCTCGTCGTGATGGCAGTCATAACGGTCGCCGGCATCTTCATGCTGTTCTACAGGGCCATCAGCCTCCTTACAAAAAAGCACATCAGCTATTCGGGCTCGCTGTTCGTAGGTCTGTCACAGCTGTGCAGGATCGCGTGCCTCCTGCCTTTGATCCTGCTCGCAAGCAAATATAGTGAGCAGTACGGCCTGACACACACTCAGGGGTATATCGTCTTTGCCATCGAAACGGTCTGCTTTGTTATATTCGCGATAAGCTTCTGCATGTCAGCCCTGGGCCTTTTCAAGAAGGATACCGAAGGATTCTTAAGACTCAAATATGCCTTGAGCGTTATCGGCAACGGCGTTTCCATTGCAACAATCTTCGCTTTTGAACTGTTAAATATATGGGGAGTGTAATAACGCCCTAATACCAAAGAGGACTTTTATGAATACGGACTACGAGATCACAAAGACCATAACACCCGGCGAGTACATGAAGATGCGTGAAGCTGTCGGCTGGGGACTTTTCCCGCTCGAAGAAGCCCAGGCAGGTCTCGAAAACTCTTACATCTGGTGCATCAGGGATAATGGTGCGCCGATAGGTCTCGGAAGAGTCATCTGGGACCACGGTTATGTCATGTACATCGCTGACATCATCGTTATGCCGGCATACCAGGGACAGGGCCTTGGCCGCGTACTTATGGAGAACGTCATGGACTTTATCCACGCGCAGCTTAAGCCCGGTTACCGCTTTATGGTGTCTTTGAGTTCAGCAAAGGGCAAGCAGGATTTCTACAAGAAATTCGGTTTTGTCGAGAGGCCCAACGAAGATGTCGGCCCCGGCATGCACCAATGGTTCGCTAGCGAAGAGGTCCTTTAAATAAGGAGCGTGAAGTAAATGAACAAATTAAGAAGATTATTGGTTTGTGTGTTACTGGCAGCTTTGTCTTTGACACTTTTCGCCGGATGCTCAAAAGCATCCAAAAAGAGCTGGCTCTACTCCTGCGATCCCGACAACATGCTCGGCCTGGAAGGCTACTATTATAAAGATGACCAGCTGCACATAGTCTTCAATACGGATTACATAAGCAAGAAGAACAGACCGGAAGGTTTGTATTATGTAAAAAAGGAAGGCGAATTCGGTCCTTATAACAAGATCAGGGTTTATATCGAAGATGAAGACTCCTACGAACCCCGCATGAAAAAGGTCGATCTGGAAGAAAAAGGAGAGCAGCTGATCGTCAGCTTTAAGATGGACAAGGATGATGCCAAAAATATCACCGGCTTTTCTTTCCATCTCGGCTTCGACTACTCGATAGACATTGATGAAGGCGAGATCGAAGCCGTCCAATGGGGCGGCGAATGCGCCGATTACTACCGTCAGCATTACAATGACGAAGAGGATAAATGGAGCGAAGTTGAAAACGAATTCGTAACATATCCGATGACGGAATACGTGGAAGATTATTAAGCGGACCTCCGCACGTCTGTTTTGATGCTATGAGCGGAAGATGAGATCTCAACGGCAAATCTATGACTGACGGCCACAGCAGAGCTATCGTCAATCGTGTGCAAATTTTGTGTAGTGTTTTGCGTTTTTCTGCACGGAATTCGCAATTTTGAGCCTAAATTGCGAAAAACGTGCAGGTTTTCGCGATTTTCTGCACAAAATCCGCAATCTCGAAAATTCCACAACAGTTTTTTCCGTTTTGTCGGACTTTGTCGGATTTTGTCGAGTTTTGTCGTGAAAAACCGACAAGCCGAGCCATTATAATGTGGCTATGAAGATTCTTAATGCACGTATTCCGCAAGAATATCTTGCTCTAAAGATCAATTACTGCAGGCAGCAGCTCGAAAAGCTGCCGAAAGTTAAGCTGCAGATCCATAATGAATCCGGTGTTCCCTCTATGAAACTGATAGTGGGCGATCACCGGTACAGGCCCGGTTCCGAGGCAGGGAAAGAGTATTACAAAATCTGGCTCATTCGTGATCCGTTAGAAAGGGAACTTCAGCTTTGCGAGGCGATCTGGCACTGCTATTATAAAGGCTCTCCTTTCCCGGAATGCGAGCCGCACAAGGTAGTCCGTACCCTGTTTACTGATACCGGCAAGCAGGTCATTCTTAACAAAGAATACTTCGACAGCCTGAAAAATGATGCCGATACCAAACATCCGAAGCCGCTGGATTATAAATTTGACGGCATCTATTATCGTTCCGCGGCAGAGCGGGAGATAGCTATGTTTTACACCGAGATGGGCATCCCGTTTAAGTACGAGCCTGAAGTAATGATCAGAGGAGTAAACGGTTTTATCTATCCGGACTTTGTTCCTTACTTTAAAGAAATCGACAACTGCAAATTTCATGAACACTTCGGCATAAAGAACTCTGCGAACTATCTCAGGATTACCGGAATAAAATATACCAATTATACAAATGCGGGTCTTGTACCGGAATTGGATATTCTGTTCACGCACGATGTTGAAGGAATGCCTTTTGATATTCGATATCTGTCTTCCAAATTGAATACTGCAATCTACAGCGCGGTTATCAGCACGAGATGATATGTTGTTTTATACTATGCATATCATGACCCGAAGGAGAAGATATGAACTACGCATACGAGATGACATATACGCGCCCTGTGACGGAGAAATCAGACGTAGTGCTCGTGCCCTATTCGAAGGAGTATCAGGAGCAGTACAGAAAACTCTATAACGCGTGCTATCACGAGATGCGCGAGGCACTGGGAATTAAGCCTTTTGACTTTATTCAGGACGATTCGTTTTTCGCGCAAGGAATGGAGAATGTGTATCTTCTCATAGAAGACGGCGAGCTCATCGGAAGCGTCGCACTTAAAGGCAACGAGATTGACGACCTGCTGGTGGACATCGGTTATCAGGGGCAAGGCATAGGCAAACAGATCCTTCTCTGGGCACTCGGGAACATCGGTGCAGAAAGAGTCATTCTGCACGTCGCTAAGTGGAACCAAAGAGCGGTCAGTCTGTATACAAAATGCGGTTTTGAAATCACTAAGACTTTCGAGATCAGATAAGGGAGAAACACAATGAAGACAGGCATTATCGGGTACGGAAGCATGGGCAGGATGCTGCTTTGGAAGTTCTCGGAGAGCGGTATCTCAAAGCAGGATCTTTATGCGTCAAACAGGACGATCGAAAAGCTTGAAGAAGCCAAAGAGATCGCGCAGATCTTAAGCGCAAAGGAGCTCGCAGCAGCGTGTGACATTACATTCGTCTGTGTGCGCCCTGCAGACATCAAGACCGTGCTCGAAGAGATAAAGGACGACATAAAAGAAGGCGCGCTTGTCGTATCTCTTAACGGCAGCGTTTCTTTTGAAGCCATCAGCAAGATCACTGACTGCAGCACTGCAAAAGTCATCCCGAGCCTGACCGCTGAGATCGGCAGATCGCAGACACTCGTATGCTATAACAGCAAAGTGAGCAGCAATCAGAAGACTGCTCTCAAGGACCTTCTCTCATGCATCGGCAACGTTATCGAACTGCCCGAAAATGAAATGGGCATGGGCTCCGAACTCGTAAGCTGCATGCCGGGATTCATCGCGTCGATCTTCGATGTCATCTGCAATTCAGCAAAGAAACACACAGAAATTCCAGACGACCAGATCGTAAAGATGGTCCTTCAGACGATGAGCGCAACGGGCGATCTGATGCTGCAAAAAGACATGACATTTGAAGACGTCGTAAGAAGAGTCGCGACACCCGGCGGCATCACCGAAGAAGGCACAAAGGTAGTGTATGATGAGTTCCCCGGGACTGCGGATAAGATCTTCGAGAAGACATTGGAGAAAAGGCGTCAGACGGCAGCAAAAAACAAATGAATATCCTTTTTATATGCAGCCGGAATAATTGCAGGGAATCTACGATGAATACATTGGAGTAAATTGAGCGCAACAGCAGGTTGCTTGTTTTCGCCATGTGCAGGACACATAATGAAGCCATCAACCAAGCAAAGGAGTAAGCAAGATGGAAACTAAAGACGTACTTAAAAAGATCCGTGAAGAGAACGGACTGACACAGGACCAGATGGCAGAGAGGATCCTCGTTACAAGACAGGCGGTAAGCCGCTGGGAGATGGGCGAGACACAGCCTAACACAGAGACCCTGAAGATCTTATCAAGAGAGTTCAACGTGTCGATCAACACGCTCCTCGGCAGCCCCAGAAAGCTCATCTGCCAGTGCTGCGGAATGCCTCTTAACGAGGACGAGAACATCAGCCGCGAACCCGATAAGAGCTTTAACGAAGACTACTGCAAGTGGTGCTACACCGACGGCGATTTTGTCTATCAGTCAAAGGATGCGCTGCTCGATTTCCTTATCGCACACATGCCGAATCCGGAGAACCTTACAGAAGAAGAACTGCGCACGCAGTACGACGGATATCTCTCATTGCTCAAGCATTGGCAGTAAACCCCTAAATACAAAAAGAATAACGGCGGTAAGCCGAGGAAACAAAGCTCTTACCGCCGCTATTCCGATATTACTTTAACTATTTATTTTTTCTTAAGAAGCGCCTTCTCCACTTGTATTGGGGATGGCGTTTATATTTCCCTTAAAAATCTTTTAGATATTCTAATTATACAATCACTATCGGGCTTTGCTGTAAATAGAATGTTAATTCAAAGGCTATTCCGTGAACAAAACGTAATTACTTTTTGTTTCGGGTGTTTATCGATTTTGAGCGTGTTAGAATGACGGAAAAGAACTTGAGATCCGCTTCCGCATATAGTTTTTGCGTAAAATACCATTTCACTCCTAAAAATGTAATGGAAAAGGGGTTGCCGCATCTCCGGATGAGGCAGCCCCTGAAATTTGCTGAGGCTTTTGCCGCCGGTGGTATAATATTCAAGACTTAATACGGAAATTAATGAGGGATAAGTTTTATGGATATCAAAGACGAGAGGATAGATTCCGGCAAAGCTTTTGACTGGGGCAAGACATCGGAAGCGTACGCGCGCTTCAGGGACATCTACCCTGATGAGTTTTATCAGAAGGTCGCTGACAGAGGCTTTTGCGTAAGGGGCCAGAAGGTCCTGGACCTCGGTACGGGCACAGGCGTTCTGCCGCGCAACATGTACCATTACGGCGCTGACTGGGTAGGCACGGACATCTCTCCCGAGCAGATAGAACAGGCTAAAGCTTTGGCTTCGAAGGCCGGAATGAATATTGATTTCAGAGCGGTATCCGCAGAGCAGCTCGACTTCCCCCAAGGAAGCTTTGATGTCATCACGGCATGCCAGTGCTTCTGGTATTTCGATCACGAGAAGGTAATGCCGGTGCTCTCTGATCTTTTGAAGCCCAGCGGCAAGATCGTGATCCTTTTCATGGCGTGGCTGCCTTACGAAGACAAGATCGCCGGCGAGAGCGAGAAGCTTGTCTTGAAGTACAATCCCGTCTGGACCGGCGGAGGATGCACAAGAAAGCCCAACTGGGTGCCCGACTGCGTTTACGACTATTTCGAGATGGAAGAGCACGAAGAGTACGACCTGATGGTCCCCTTCACCAAGGAATCCTGGCACGGCAGAATGTTCGCCTGCAGGGGCGTTGGTGCATCTTTATCTCCCGAAGAGATCGCGAAATGGGACGCCGAACACCGCGCCCTGCTTGACGCTATTGCGCCGGAGAGCTTCGAAGTGTTACATTATGCAGCGGTAACCGTGCTGCGCAAGAAAGACTGACACGGTAATTTGGAGGTAGATTAGATGATAAATTCGAAAAAGTTCGTATCCGCTGTTCTTACAGGCGTTTTGCTCGTATCGGCTTGCGGATGCTCATTTTCGGGCAGTCAGAAAAAAATAGATGCGATCAACAGCGTCGCTGATACTTTCGCCAAGAGCGCCTGCTATCTCGACGGCAAGAGCCTTCTTTCGACTGTGGAAGAGATTGACAGCGCGAAGGCTGATGAGTTTACGAAGAAGCTCTCCATGGCTGATCTGTCTTACGACGAATCCGTAGTTAAGCTCGCGATAGCAGAGACCATGAGCTATGAAGTCAAGACCGAGACCACCCAGGTCGAGAAGAAGGAAGGCTCCGTTGACGTCGTCTTCATCATCGACGATTACGAAGATGCCTTCGACGGCCTCGTAGGATATTCCGATGTTTTTGTAAACGCGGTAAAAGCGAGAAAGAGCGTTAAGCGGTACACCGTGACCCTGAATCTTTATAAGGGCGACGAGGGCTGGCTCATCAAAGAAGAGAGCCTTGCAGGATTAGACGAACTCTATTCATTCCTCGATTATGAGTTTACTTTCTGCGCCGACACAAAGGATCTTTACGACAGCTCAATGTGGATGTTCACTGAAGGCGACACATATATCAATACCGATGTTATCGAGCTTGATGTGTGGTTTAAGGCTGAGCCTGAAGAAAAGCTCTACTACACAGTCGGCAAAGACGGAGAGGTCATTTATTCCAGCACTCCTACGACTTGCGGCACGAGCTTTAACGCGATCTTCGATGTTGACTACCCCGGCGCTACAAAGACAGGCGATTTCTTGAGCGAAGGCGTTTATACCATCAAGTTATTCGCCGTCAGAAAGACGGATGCCCTGATCGCCAGCGCGACCGCAACAGTAAGCATCTCTGACGAGCTCAATCCGGATGTGCCGATGGAGACAAGTTACTACACGATCGAGGACTCTTCATTCGCTTCCATCGCCGATCTCGGCTGGTGGGACTACGACAGCACCATGATCGCCGACGACACTTACTGCGCCGACACCAAGACTCTCGGATTCTCGATCAAGCTCAACGGCACCGGTCCCGAGCTTTATTACGCATACTACTACCTCGGCGAGAACGAAGGCAGCGGCTCTCCCGATCTTGAAAACCCCCTGTATGATGCCCAGATCGTCGTACAGAAATATAAGGACGGCACCGTCTACTACAACATGGATTACAAGCCCTCCGAACTTAAGCCGGGCACGTATATGATCCGCGTAGCTGCAGATGAGGACAGCCTCGAGACACCTTATATTACGGCGACCTGCACGGTCATCACGCAGACGCGCGCAGAGTTCTGATAACTTGGTCACATGAGACGTGCAATTACCGAACAGGACAAGTTATTACTTGATAAGTACAGTGGTCAGCTGATGACCGTGATGCCCGCGGTCACACGCTTGCGCAAAGGTCTCTTTAAGCCCGGGATAACCCAGATAAACGGCGGCACCGTCGTTATCGATAATGGCTGCAGCATGCCCGAATACATTGAAGACGATCTGCTTGATGAACAAAGACGACCTTATAAGATCCTTATTCCTGAGATGTGGACGCCTCTACCGGCCGGCACGAGGCTTATCGTCATAATCAACGGTGACAATATCTATCTCATGAAAAGAGAGAAAGAACTTGAGAGCCTTGTTCCTGAAGAAGGACCGCAGCAAGCTTATAATGACTCGCCTCATATCGGTCATCAGAACCAGTTGAAATATACTGACATGACCGTGCCTGACGGCGATGTGCGGATCGGGAACTTCTTTAAGAACTACAAAAACTTCGAGATGTACAGAAAGGATCTGACGCTCTGCGTTGCAGGATTTTTCGGGTTTTTGGGCTGGATCTTCATCGTATTTGCAGCATACGGATTCATCTTTCGCTTAACCCCGTTAGGCGACGGATATTTTGCAGTCGGGCTTCCGCTCATTCCGATAATGACCATAGTTACGGTTGTCGTTGCAGACATCATGTACGGCAGAAAGATGAAGGAGAAATACAAGGGTCTCAAGAGCGTTACCAAAGTGATCCTTTTGTGTTCTCATCATGTATCCGGTCAGTCAAACCTGCGTGACTTCATCGTGTGCGAGAAAAATGAAAACGGCGGCTTCGTGGCCCGCAGTTATGTCGGCACAAGCATGTTCGATGAGAGCGATGCTGCTACCATGCTGCCCGGGCAGATAATCTACAAGTATACTTACGGAAATAACGAAGCGTTCTTGGGAACGAAATAAGCCACCTTGCCAAAACGGCATAATGCCACGCCAAATCAGATCAGGAAATCACCCGGCAAGTTATCTGTCTTCTTCGTAGCGGCGCTTTCTTGAGATCGTGAGAGTAAACACAAGACCTGCTGCCATTACAACGAGTATGCTCAGGCTGATGCTGAAGTTAGTCTCAAGACCTGTCGGGATCAGTCCATCGCGCGTGTTAACGAAGAGGACCCGGTTGTTATCGGCCGTATTGCCGGATACGGTTCCGTTCTCGCTCACGAGTACGCCGTCGAGATAGCCCTTGCTCTGATAGCCGTGGGCATCTTCGGTGATGGTGTATTTGGTGCCGTCATCAAGTCCCGTAAAGACTATCGTGTCTCCATGTGCAAGGCCTAAAGTGATCACGCCCATATCAGCTGCTGAAAGAACGTGTTCTACGGGAGCTTCATTATTCTTCTTTGTATAGAAGGTTCCGATATAAGGCTGGTCTGTATCTGTCGTGAGAGTAATGGTCATCTGGAATTCTTCCGTCTTGTTTCCGAGATTACCTCTGACTTCCTTTGTGAGCATGAGATCGCCTTCAACAGGATCGTTGTAGATGAACAATGTGTAGACGACTTTGTCAGCCTGGATATCTTCATCGATCTCAACATCCGGATGAGTTCCGTTGAGCCTGATGTCACCGGTCTGTGTTACCGTGAACAATATGTAGTAATTAAGCTGCTGGTGCGTGCCGGGTGCGGAAACCTCTCTTAATTCATATGTGCCCGGAGCGAGCGTGGAATCGATTCCCGGAACTGTGCCGTCTGCGCCAGTCGTGAGGTGTTCATACCCGGGCATTGCCTGGAAGTCCACGACTGTAACGCCGCCAACGGTCTTCTGCTTGTGGAGCTCGAAAACAACTCCTTCGACAGGCTGATGCGTTACCTTGTCTCTCTTCGAGACGATGAAATCATAGCAGATGTTCTTGATCGTGATCGAAGGATCCGTAGGACCTGCCTCATATGTAAATCTCGTCTCATCGATAGCGGCGGTTGAAGGATCAGCGGTTACCGTGATGGTTCCGTCATTTGCCATGTTTATGGTGAGAGGATTCTTAAGGCCCGCATGTCCTGCAGGTGACTTGATCTCGTTAAGGGTATAATCTACGCCCTTTCTCAGATATGCGATGGTAACAAATCCGTCAGAATCAGACTCGAACGTGCCGATCATTGTCTGATTCTCTTCGTCGACCAGAGTGAATACGGCACCGGCGATCGGGTCGTTATTATTATCTACCTTATAAATAGTTATACCGTCACGAACGTTCCTGATGGTCTCAACACGCATGTTGTTGCTGATGAAAGCCGGGTTAGGATCGTAATTGACGTTATATGTGAACTGCGTGCTTGCGGAATCGCCCTTGAGTTTGCCGTTGAGCGTAATGGGATCGCCGTCAGCTACGGGAGTGATGGAACCGTAAGAAGTAACCTTGCCGTTGCCGTCGACGACGGGATTCGTCAGAATAACTTCTCTTACGTGATAGTTCTGAAGTGTTTCACCCTGCTCAAGTCTTTCGAAATACCAGTAAAGTGTATCCTTCCTGAATGTGAGCATGTAAATCGTATCATCAACCAGTTCTTCACCGTTTGCACCGTCCTTATAGATCGCGAAATAAGCGTTGTCGCGCTCTGATACGAACTTCTCGTCGGACCACTCCTTATATATTCTGATTCCGAAGCCCTTAAGGTTCTGAACCTCTACGTAAGGATCCTTATCCGTGAGGATCGTGTTGACCGATTCTTCGTGCGAAGGTGTGTGGCGTGTGCTTGGATCACTGGAATCATCGTAAACGACATACTGATGTCTTGAGTATCCGTCAGGGATCTCATTGTAGCGTTCTTCGATCTCGTATTGTGTTCCGGCCAGAAGCTCTCTGATCTCGACCGTATAGAATGCCGGGATCTTCGAGATGGAACCGTTCAATGAAGTCGTGAAGCTTGCAGCTCTCTTCTCGCTGTCTGTCAGAGCAGAAAAATCAGTAACATTTGCTCTTACGGGAACAAATGACTGGTTTTCAGCATCCCATTTGCAATATACGCCGTCGGGATCCTTAACATGATACGTGTACATGTTGGCCAGCTTAAGTTCGCCTGCAGTCTCATGCTCGGTAGCCAGGTACAAACGGAAGTTGAACTTCGTGTCGTCATCTCTTAACTCGTTTTCGAGAGTATTATCGTAAAGGACCTTCTTGAAAGTCAGTGTCCTGAGCGCAGATTCGTCTACTTCGTTAACATACTTAACACTCGTGCGGTCCTTAGCAGACAATGCCGGAACGGCATAATCGAGTCTACCGTCATAAGAAGGATCTGCGTTCTCAGGCTGTGCTCCGGTCAGTGTGTCCCCGTTGCATTTGACATTCAAATAAACGTTCGGATCAACGCCGCACTCCACGACATAGTACAGGATCGTCTCATCCGGGAGCTTGATCTCGGCAGATTCTCCGGGCTCCAAGAAATAAACATCTTCATACAGAATGCCGTCGATGTAGTATTCGTGCGCATACTTGACTTCCTTGTTGGTGCCTCTGTATACGACATTTATGAACTGATCGTGGTTTGTAAGTCTGCTGAATGAGTTCTCACCCTCTTTCTCGTACCAGATCTGGTAAGGGAACTCTGCATTGAACTTCTCGATATTGTCTACGCCCGTCAGCTCCTTGCTGAGGATGACAGCGCCCGGCTTAACGGAAGACTGGTTGAAACGCATCTGGAGGTTGGATGCACCGCCGCCGCGCTCCATGAAGAAGATCTTCATCTTGTGCGCGGTGTAATCTTTGAATACGTACTGTCCTGCCTCGTTGGGCTCGAAAATATCATCTACGTAAGCCTGTGCTTCCTCAGCGGTATGACCTCTGCCGATGTAGTTGTTATAGAAGATGTCGCGCAGATTGTAAGTTACGATATCGCCCGGCTGGGGTGCTCCCGCACGGCCTCTCTCCTGTATCTTTACTTCACCGGTTGAATAGTTGATCGATCCGTACAGGGCGCTGTGCGTACCGCCCAGATCGATAACGAGTTCGTTGTCAACGTAGAGCCAGAAGTCGTCGTCTCCCGTAAACTCGTAAATGATGTCGTGACCCCAGTCGTCAAGGCCGCTCGGTGTCTGTACGAACTGTGTCTCAAGCTCAACGCCGAACTGGTAGTTGGCGCTGTTCTTCGGAATTGAATACAGCTGCTCGTACTTACGCGGGTTCTCATCGGCGAGCTCTTCCTGAAGGGCGCTGTACATGTTGTAAGGACTGGTTGAAGATAACTTGGTCGGGTCGATATCATTGAACGGCATGAACTGACCATGCTGCAACGAAGGCCTCGTAGTATCTTCTATCGTGGCAAGCTCCTGATATACGACAAAGTTGTTGTCGTCCTTAAGACTTGCGAAGTTCTGTGTGCTGTCATATACGAAATAACCTGAAGTATTGTATGTTGATTCAATAAACAGGTGGTTTACCGTTCTGAGTCTGGCAGGATCGTAGAGTACGGAAAGCGGAGTGCCTGCATATGTGCCCTGGGTTACATACGGATAACCGTCAACCAGCTCTGTTGATAACAGACCCTGTGTAGGATTTGCGCCAAGTCCGCCGGCCGTGCTGCCAAGGAATACGCTCTGTTCACTGTTCATCCAGTTCAGCTTCTGCGTGTTGAAGTCAATGATCTTCATGTTAATGCCATAAAGGTTGTTATCGACTGTCTCGACCTCGTGAAGTGCTCCGTCGTATGTCGGCTCATCGATGATCGCAAAGTAGAAATCAACGGATTCAGCTGCACTAACACCGTCAACATAAGGATAAGATACGATCTTCGGATGGTCAGGATCGCTCATATCCGTCTTGATTCCCGCATAAGCATAGTTCTTATCATCCCAGGCAACGATCGTAGTATAGTAATCACCTTCACGTCTGCCGTTAAGATTGATACCGGTTATGCTGTTACCCAAAGCCGTGGTGCTTCCCGCATCAGGTCTTATGTATTTTTCCGAATACTCGTTGTAGAGTTCATAGTAGTGGTTTTCGTTTTCGATCGTGTGCTCCTGGCCTTCATAGTAATAGACCGTGAGATCCCATAAGAGCGTGTTGATTCTGTCGCCGATCCACTTGATTTCGTCGCCCTCTTCGTAGCACTCCTGAAGCTCGCCCAAATGGTTTACAGCAAAGAATCTGTACTTCTTCTGATCGTTATCCCAAACACGCGTATAAATGATTACCTTCGATCCGTCCGTCAGGGACTCGTCAGATACGCTTATCTTCTTAGCTGAATAAGGCAAAATGTAATCGCTGGTCAATTCGGAAAGATCAACGAGATTAAGCCATTTATAAGATGAGCTCGTTGAACTGCTTACCTTGTCAAATCCGACTTCGGGAACGCCGGAATACTCGATTGCGACATTGCCTGTTGTAAGTGATATCTTTCCTTCGTTGGTTCCCGTTCCAGGAACTACCGTTATCTCCTGAGGTGTGTCAGACATCGATACACCCGTTGAATTTATATTAAGGTACTTTGTCGTTCCGCCTATCTGGGCTGACAAAGTATATTTGTCTTTTCTAACCCAATTGAATGTCCACATCGTAAGATCGGTGTTGTTGGGTACGAATATCTTCTGCTGATGGTTGCTTTCCTGTGTCAGAACAGGAAGATCAAGTTCAGCCAAAGTTCCTACATTGGCCGTATAACCCATCAGGCCTCTTCCTACAACTCCCGAGTTGTAGTAGATCAAACCCTTGGTTACACCGTCAAGGTGATAAGGATCAACTATCTGGGTGCTGCTCTCATCGTACCAGAATGCAAGCTCGGCATTAGGATCGGTTGCGTTGTTATACGCTGCAAAACCTTTACCGCCGGCGCCTCCCTGCTGGTTGATGTAGTATCCGCCCGTTCCTTCTGCTCTGAATTCATTTTCCTTATTCGGGAAATCCGAAAGGGTAAATACCGTTGCCTGGCTTGAATCAGTAACAAGTGCCAGACTGTTACCTGACTGCTTGATATACTTCGTTACGCCGTCAACTACCGTATAGATACGGTACTGATCATCTGTTCCCGTAGATTCGAAAACATAAGGAACTGCCAATGCCTGTGAATTAGTCTTCTGGATACCCGTTCTTGAACCGGAGATCGTGATCTGATTGCCGTTCATGTAGTAATTGCTGTTGGGATTTCCGATATAGACTTCAGAGCTGTGGGCGGCGAGTTCTTCTAAAGATTCTATCCTCTTCCAATTTGATGTGATCGTTGTTGATGAAGGTCCTTCAACGATCGCATATGCAGAGAAACCTTCTGCATAGAAACTTACTTCGGTTCCTTCGCCGTCAGATGCACCGCTGACCAAAGAATTGCTGATAACCTTGGCTTCGGAATCGTCATTGATGTGAACGACACTTACGTCATCGTTAAGAGACTCAGCAAGTGTGATCTTGACGGATACTGAAGTGCCCTGGACAGGCTCAACTTCCACTCCGTCCTTCATGATGCAGATGTCAAATACTCTGATGCTGTTGATCTCAGTCTTGTCGAGAGCTTCAGAAGCTAAGCCGCAGTATTCATCGTAAACGTCGCCTCCCGGGATCTCACTTACAACGAGTGTACATCCGGAAGGTATTCCGGTCTCGGGTCCGTAAGAAGCAGTTACAGAATATGCATCGCCGTAATATTCGAGCGTTGTAATGCCCTGGGACTCCGTGCTTCCGGCAACCTCTGTATCCGTTGTCTCTTCAGTCTCCGCATCCTGCGTGGCCTCTGTGTCATCAGCCATCTCGTCAGATATTATTTCCGATCCGATCATCTCATCAGTCTCTGCTTCGAAATCGAAAGGTTCGACAAACATGGCTCCGAGTGAACCGAAGAGGCTTGCCATAACGAGAACCAGTCCTATAAAGCGCTTGAATTCAGACATCCGCATCCTCCTTCCTGCGTCTTAACGCCAGAATGAGGATCGCTCCGCCTGCAGCGAACGCTGCAAGAGCATAAGGCAAATAAGAGCTTGCCGATTCTCCGGTCGATACCATAGTTTTGACAGCTCTGTTTGCAAACGCAACTTCCGTAGGCTTTATCATTCCGCCCTTGGACAGGATAACCTGATAATCAAGATTACCCGCGTCATCAGACGTAACAAACAGCGTTACGGTATAACTTGTGTCATCGTAGATGATCTTGGAATTTGTTCCGGCCTTCTCATAGATCCTGTATTGATATGTGCCGGGTTCATCGATCGTTATGGTAAAGAATCCGTCTCCCGAACCGTTGACCGTCTGCGTTAACGTGCCCGGTACAGGAGAAGCTTCATCGATCTTCTCTATAACGATCTCATAATCATTGGCCGTATTGGATTCAACTTTTGCACACGTGAACGGAACGATCGCTTCAATCTCAGGGTGCTTGAATTCCGCATCGACCCGGAAACCAAAGAAAAGGAGGACAGCGCACAGAGCTGCTGCCGCAGTCAGTAATTTTGACGCTGCACGGATCAACTTCATGGTCTGTCCTCCTTTCTCATCAGTTTTCCAAAATATAGGCAAACACGACAGTCCTCGTAGAAGAAATATCGCCTGCGCAGGTGGAGAGACATAATATCCTGTCGTCTCTTACAAACCCTGCATTTTCGAGGAACTGCCTTAATTCCTCATAGTGTGTCGTATCGAAAACCATTTCGTTCCTGGCGTCCGTCGACATCGCATAGAAAATTTCCAGTCTGTACGTTTTTTCGCCGTTTCTTCCCACAATCAGAGTTCCTGTCCTGTGTGAAGAAAGGTATTGGTCATCAAGATAATCGTCGATTGCTCCGAACATCTTTCCGTGTTCCATATGATGACCGTAGATTATGGAGTACGGGTCAGTGAAGTCCGAAGAGTTTCTGCTGTCGAGGAATATGCTTCCCGACAATGAATATTCACCGTAAGGATCCAGATTCAGGTACTGCGAATTGTCGTAGCCCTGCATGACCGGATAATCGATATTGGTATCATCAACAACGATCCAGCCGACCATGTCTGAAGTAATTGGAGAATCGATCTCGGCCGCATTTACGCGGTCCGGTCTGAATCTGCGGTACGAGTCATCGCTTGCGTGATCGTAAACATACCATGTGTCATACGCTGCATACATTACGATCAGAAGGATTACGACAAAGACCACCATAATGATCTTCTCGTATACGATATTCATGATTTTCCAGAATTTCTTCATCCAGATGCCTTCTAACCAGCGTGATAATCCTTAAGCTTATGCTTCTTCTTCGTTTTCTTCTGCAGCCTTACGCTTTGTATTTCTTACTGCAAGGAATACGATTCCGCCGACTACTGCAAGACCAACGATGACAATAGGACCAACCTTCATAAGGACACCCGTAGGAACAGTACCTTCCTTATCATTCGTAAAACCTGTATGGATGTCGGTCGTTATGCTGTCTCCGGATGTTGCGTCATTCAAAGCATCATTGCCTGCTGCAGTATCGTCCCAATCAAGAGAAGAATCACCAACGGCAATTTTGTCTGATGATGTGTACTCTTCTGCTTCTTCTGTGATCTCATAGCCGTAGTTCTCGGGGATGCCGAGGATGGTGATGTAATTTCCGTCCTGAAGGTAGAAATCATAGCCGGCCTTGAGCTGGGCGCCTGTCAACTCGGTAATGTCATTTGCAGCCTTCATGTCAGAAGCTGAATAAATCGTTGCTGCATTTGCCGTAGGTTCTTTAATTGCGTTTGTCATATCTACCGTGTAGACATCGTCATCTCTGATAGATGCTCCGGAGAGTGTGACAGTAAACTTGAAGTACTTATCGCGTGAACCCTGGTTGCCCGTTACTTCTTTACCGAATGTAAGAGAGCATGCAGGATATGTATTTGCGATACCTGTTGTCTTTCCTGTACCGTCGATGGCATCATCTTCCGTTGTAAGGAGATAGCCTGTGATATCCAGGTGATTGCCTGTGGTATCAGTAGCATCCTCAACGAAGACATAGAGATATCTCTCTGTTCCATTAACGGCAGCACTGCCTGTACCTGTAAGATCTTCTGTCAGCTTGTAAGCGTAGATACCGGGTTCGGTAAAAGCAACTCCCGAGAAATCAAGAGTCATTGTGTCCTTGGCATACTGCTTACCTGCATCAAGAGTCAGATCATCAGAACCCTGAACGGTTGTGTACGTTGTGCTCTGGGGATCAAACGAAGCCGTAATGGCAGTTGTAGAAGAGCTTGCACCGTTCGTGAAAGTTACACCGTCCGTGATGCCGGCAACTGTACCCAAAGTATCGTCTGCAGCTACAGATGAGAGCTCGAAGACGAAATCAACATTAGGAACGTTAGTGGTAGTATCCAGGATCAGATACTTGTCGAATGAGACTGACGGCGCGGTTACCTGACTGATCAAGCCGTCATACTGCTTCTCGGCAGCAAAACCGGCTATGGCGGTAGTTGCTACCATTGCTGTTGTTATCAGCAAAGCCGATAACATTTTCCAAGTTTTCTTCATGTGCTTTTCCTCCTATATTTTGAAAAATTTTGGAAAACAATTTCAGATTCCCCTTCGCCGGATCACGAGTATGATCTTTCCTTCGCAATCCCCGAGAGGTATGGCTCCGTATGTTCTGCTGTCCTTAACGTCTTTGCGGAAGTCATTCAATACAAAGACCGTTCCTTCCTGCACCACATACGGAAAAGATATAAGGGCACCGTCGGCAGTAGTCGGATAAATGACATCTTCCGACAGGCCGAATCCGTTGACCATGACATAGGTATCGTTGATTGTGATTTCATCGCCGGCCTTGGCAATGATGCGGCCATACCTGACTTCGCCGTTGACCTTGTAGCAGATCTCATCACCTGTGTTCAGAGTGCCCGGTTTGAATGTGATGACAAGATCGCCGTCCTTGATCATGGGGTAGTTTGAATTGCCATGATTAACATGTATCCCGATAACGAAAATGCAAAGTATCAAAACAACGGCAACGGTTATCACGATCTTGATCAAAAGTTCGATTGCGTAATCAAGAGCAGTCTTCTTGCGTTTCTTTGTTTTCGCAGCAGACTTGGAAGAAGATCCGGTCTCCTTCTTGGAAACTTCAGCCGGAGATTCCGGGATCTCTTCAGCTTCGGCAGAATTCGATTCGTTTTGCTCTATGAATTCAAATGTCACCTTTTCGTCCGTCATTCTTCTCCTTATATACGCGGCGCATACATATATATTCGCGCGTGTGAAACATTGGGCATAATAACCTATTGTCAATGATAAGCATCCGCTGCATTAAATAGAATTCTCTTGATAAAGAAATCACGCAATTGTCATTCACTCTGCCGTGAAATTGTCATACGCGTAACTAAAAAATAAAATAATGATTAAATAATTATCGACATATACCGTTAATCGGCAAAAAACAGCGGCAATAAGGCCGCAAACCCTGCGGTCTGAAAACCGATAAAACTTGAATACGGGTGAGATTTACTCTTCGACATTCACCGTGCGCATATATCTGTTAAGCGCGTATTCGCCGTCATGGCATTCGCCCGGGAAATAAGCGCTCATATTGGCAGCCTTTGTAACGCGGACCAGACCGCCCTTGATGAATGCTCCGGTAAGCTCTTTCCTGTCTTCTTCGGGGCAGATCAGGCCTGCGGTCTGGAGATGATATCTGGATTCGTAGAGGACTTGGCCTATGTTTTCGCGCGGCAGGGGCTTGACCAGGACATTGCACATCATGGGCGATAATTCCAGGCTGCTGTCAGATGAGATTATCACGCTGACGCCTCTTCCCCTGATGACGTTATCGTTCTTCTCCTCGCCTCCGAGATAGCCCTTCAGACGCCTTGTATATGAGCTCAGAGTGTCTCTGGCGCGTATGCCTATCTCTTCTGTCGCATTCTCGTTCGCGGCCTTCTCAAGCAAAGGCAGGAAGCTTTGAGCGAATGCGCGCACTTCATCCATATCCGAAGTGTCTATATAGATGACCTGGCAGCTGCTGCAAAGAAGCTGCTTTGTGGTCGCGATATGCTTGGCAAGACCCTCCAATTCACTGCCGCCGTCAGGCACTTCCGAAAGCTTCGAGATATAGCAGAATCCGAGCTTCTGGCCCCACTCGATGATCTTTACTCCCGTAGGCGCAAGGCCGCGCACGGCTTCGATCGCCATGTCGCTGCCCCACACGCTGACGGCATTGCTGAGCTCCGCCATCTTGCGCATGCCCTGAATATCTGTCGACGAGGTATCGAAAACATAGATAAAGTCCTTAAGCTCGGGACGGTATTCGATGAGCTGCATGATGAGCTTTAACGACAGACCGTTGTCAGCCGAAGGAAGCTTTAAGATATTGATGTTGCCTGTCAGAAGTCCCTCTGCAAGCGAATATGCGGGAAGGAAATCCATATTGCCCGCGGAGATATGGAAAAGCACGCCCAGAGGCACTTTCTTAACGCGGATCTGAGAGAAACCGTCGATGTGTTTTGTAACGTATTCTTCAGTGTCTCCGAGCTCTGTCTTAAGCTTCATGTGAAGGTGTTCGGGCGACAAAAGGACCAGTGCCTGCGCCTTATAGTCTTCAGCCATGTCCTTGGGAAATTCGCTCAAAAGATCATCGAATCTTCCTGCTACCGTATCGATCCTGAGCTTGTCGACAGCATCGATAACGACTTCGGGATCAAGTGTCTTGGTCGCGAGAATAACGGGGATCTTTTCCTCAAGTTCTTTAAGGAGTCTTTCCTGCTCAGAGCTCTCGTATGTCTTGCCGTCAAATAGGATCATACCTTCACCCCCTTCAGGATATCCGCAGCGCCTGCAGCGCATGTCTTGATGTCATCCGGAGCAACGCGTCCGATGATCTCCAGATACGGTGATTTAACGCCGCAGGGACAAGTCGAACCGTCGTGCAGAATACCGAGATCGTCCGTCATTATCGATAAGATGGGCGTCGCTCTGCAAAGCGGCGAGATAAGGTTTACAAGACCGATTTTGCCGAGCTCCAAAGGCTCCAAAGTATCGGCGTCGCGAATGACGATATTGCTGTAGACCGGCACATGGAAATGGTGCGCAGGGCACGCGGTATAAAGGATCGGATGCTCGACCGCGCCATAGAATTCAACGATGTTTCCTTCTTCAACGCCGAGCGTCTTCTTTGCAAGTTTATAGAATGTTTCCTTGTCGGCAGCTTCGCGGTAGAACTGCTTCCAGCCTCCGCCGAGCATGATTTTCGAGCCCTTGGGAAGATTAAAGGACAGGCCTCTTTCCTCCAGGATCTTAAACAGGAAAAATGTATATGACGGGAAGCCCATGAAGCGCACGGGCGCCTTGCCCTTCTCGTATTTCTTTAGAGCCTCGACGATGCTGTCAAAGTCAGGCTTGTAGCCGTCTGACGTGTGCCTGAGGATGAATTTGCGGCTGATGGCAGGAGCCAGAAACGTAGTAAGATAAGCCGTTTTCGCGACCGCGGTCTTATTCGAACGGTGCGGCTTGTAGCCCATAACGATGTAGCGGCACGGCCTCATCGATAAGATCCAGTGAAACCTCGTGACCTTGACAGACATCTTGAGCGCGGCCCAGAGAGCACCGAACTCAAAACGCACATGGCTCATCTTTCCGCTCGTTCCGGACGACGTCGCCATTACCATGTAGCGGCCGGATTTGAAATCGTGCTGCTTCATCAGCATCGTCGGAATGACAGGCAGATCTTCTACACGCTTGATGTCCTCGGAAGACTTGATATCAAGACCTTCCGCGATCTTTTTGTAGTCATCGCAGTGCGTGATCAGGTAATCGTAATTCTCTTTACATGCGTCGAAAAACAACTGCGACTTTCCGCAGTCATAAGGATCTTTGCTGGCAAACAGCTTTCTGCGTAGCTTCATAACTTTACCCCATCATGTTCAAAGCCCACACCTCAATAGTGACATTATAACATTAGCTGCTGTTGCTGAATGTGTTACGGTCAAACTTTGCGTAAACCCGCCGACGTACTAAATCTGATTAAACATCAATTTAGTCCGTAGGTTTTGGCAAAAAAAAGCAGTGTGGAAAGCCTTTCCGACGGACTAAATCGCGAAAAACACCTCTTTAGTACGTCGGATCAGGCATTATCGAGGTCTTGGGGCACAAAAATGACGGACTAAAACAGGAAAATCCAAGTTTTAGTCCGTCGTGGAAATTATTTGCAATTGTAGAAAACAATCAGACCAGTTTATTTCCGCAGCTGTAACAGAAATTGTTCGCTCCCTTTGTATACTGGCGGCCGCATTTGCTGCAGAACGCGATCTCATTTCCGACGGCTCCTGAAGGAGGTGTCGGTGCGACGGGCACAAGTGTATCAGGAACAGGAGAAGATGCCACAGGAGCGGCAGGTATCGGAGTACGTCTGGGACCGCCTGCTAACGGAGTAACCGGAGGCAGAGGAGATGTGCCGGGCTTCGGAGGGGCAGCATATACGCGCTGACCGTTTGCGTCTATCGCAAAGGTCTCGCTGTGACGAAGAGGTTCGCGGCACTTGGGACAATATACAAACCCGTCCGGATACCAAGCCCTGAAATCAAGGTTATGGTCAGTATACTGAACTAAAGCATGACAATTGAAACAAATCTGCTGATAAGTAAGTCCGCTGTGCCAAAGAGCTCTTTGAAATGCCATGATATAACCCTCCTTTTCCAATAATTAATTATATCACTCAAGGAAGGGCGGCGCGCTGTTATTCTGCAGGCGGATTATACGTCCAGACCGAATAACGCTGCGGCTCTCTGTGGATGAAAAGACCTTTGACGAAGAAGATGTTGTGGCGCTTTTCGAGCGTCCAGCCGGGACGGTCATTCAGATGATATCCGCTCTGGCCGTCGACATAGTAATAGAGCTTGATGCTGTGTATGAGCGTCATCTCAAGAAGATCGATAAAAAGCTTGAAGGTGTCCGTCTCCATGGGGCGGTACATGAACAGCACGTTGTAATCGTTGTAATCGAGCCCGAATGCGTCGCCTTCGACGATCTCTACATTGGGATATTTGGGCGCCCAGCTGCGGGCGACTGCGGCAACATCGGGATTGATCTCAATACCCGTTATTTTGCACTCAAAGCCGCGGCTTAAAAGGTATGCGATAACGCGTCCCTTGCCGCAGCCGATATCGACAAATGAATCACTTTTGGAAAGGTAAAGTCCTTTAAGAACTTTTGCAAGGCCAAGATAAGGAGCAGACTGGCTTCCCGTCGCGCCATGGCTCTCCGCATAGGGAGTCGGGACAAAGACCCCGAGCTTCTGCCCGCAGGTCTTCTTGTCCTTTACTGCGTCGATCATGAAGGACAGCTGGTTAGATAAAAACACAAAAGGATTTACCACGTCTTATTCCCTGCATCTCGAAAAGGATAATGCTCACTTTAAGCCGCGAGTTCCGCAGGGTGCTCCGCACCCGGGGACCTGTCCGAAGCGGCAAAGTGAGCGCTTGTCCGCCTTTACAGCCACTTCTTTTTCTTAAAGAACAACAGGCTTGCCACTACGATCACAACGCTCGCGATGATGATCACCGGGTAGCCCCAGTGCCACTCGAGCTCAGGCATGTAGCGGAAGTTCATTCCGTACCAGCCGACGATGAGTGTAAGCGGCATGAAGATCGTCGTAACGACCGTAAGCACCGTCATGATGCGGTTCTGCTTAACGTCCAGATGCGCTTTGTAAAGGTCTCGTATCTGCATGGTGTAATCACGCAGAGACATTGATGTATCATGCAGTCTCGAAGCACGGTTAATGAATGTGCCGAAATATCTTAAGTTCTCGGGCTTGAAGAAGTTGTTCTCGTTCTCCTCAAATTCCTGAGCCAGATCCATGAGCTGATCGTAGTGAATGCGGAGATAGCGGATGTCGCTTCTGATCTCATTAAGGCGTCCTGACGGCAGGTCTTCTTCACCGTCGATAATCGACTTCTCCATGTTGTCGAGCTCGTCCTCATACTTTTCCATGAGTCTTAAGTCGTCTTTAACGATCTGGTCGAGGAAGTCATATAAGAATCTCTCAAGGCTCGGCATCTTCCACTTCTTGGTGCGCTGAATGCCGCTGATGATCTCTTCTGCCTTGCCGGAATCATCGATGAACACGATGCCCTTCTCGTCCAAAACAAAAGCGAACTTGCTGTCGTCACCGGACGGGTTCTTTCTGTCAGGGATCGAGAAAGATCCTGTAAGAGAATCGTAGTTTACTTCCGCTTTGGTAAGGAAGATCTCCGACATATCCTGCTCGATGTCGATGCCCATCTCAAAGCTGTCCTTATTCTTATTCCACTCGTCAAAAGTCAGGATGGCAACGAACTGCCTGCCCTTTACCTCGTCGCGAGCAACCTTCTGCAATGTCTCATCAATCGCGAAAAACACTTGTGAACACCCCTCTAAAACAGAATATCGTCATTATAACACGCGCAATTATTGTAGGCATTCTTGTTGAGTACATAAAAAAGTAGCCGTCCTCTACCAAAGAACCGGCTACTTTAAGTAACTAATCTGAGGTAACCGTCTGTGGATAGCACCTCTTATGTTTAGATTATACATCTTGGATTACTGTTTTCAAGTTGCGCCAAGCCTTTGTCCGGTTATTGTCCGCATAACAGAAAGCCCGGGGTGCTAAAACCCGGGCTCGATTTTTAGGGGGAGGGCATGAAAACTTTTATGTTCCAATGACCGTATTATTGACCCCCTGCCTGAAATCAACCTGAAACGGATCAGGAAATCTCAAGATCAGATCATCATCTTGTAGATCTCTGCGCAGTCATTCTCATCGAGTGTGACAAATCCGGAGATCGTGCCGTCGCGGCCGTCGCCGTAGCAGAGGTTCTTAACGAGAACGGGAATGTCTTCTTCCTTTCCGCCAAGCTCGCCCAATGTCGAAGGCATGCCGATGGAGATGAGGAACTTCTTGAAAGCTTCGATGCCTTCTTCAGCGGTCTCAACGCCCCATACTCTTTTCGCGGCCTGCTCAAAGCGGGCAACGTCGTGATTCATTACATACTTGAAAACAGCGGGCATAGTAACCGCAAGACCTGCACCGTGCGCGCAGTCGTAAAGAGCTGACAGCTCATGCTCGATGTTGTGGCTGTTCCAGTCCTGGGATCTGCCGACGCCGCAGGAATTGGTGTGGGCCATTGTGCCTGCCCACATGATGTTTGCGCGCGCTTCGTAATCGTTAGGATCAGCGATTACCTTGGGGCCTTCGTTCTTCATTGTGATGAGGAGCGCTTCGATAAGCCTGTCGGTAACTTCAACATCCTTGGAGTTTGTGAGGTAGCGCTCGTAAAGATGCGCCATGATGTCCGTGATGCCGCATGCTGTCTGATAAGCAGGAAGTGTCTGTGTAAGCTCAGGGTTAAGAATGCTGAACTTGGGCCTTATTCCCTCGCCGCTCGCGCCGCGCTTATACATGCCTTCTTCCTTGGTGATAACGGAGTCGCCGGAGCCTTCGCTGCCTGCTGCCGCGATAGTAAGAACGGTACCTACGGGAAGAGCCTTCTCGATCGGCTTGCCGCAGTAGAAATCCCAGAAATCGCCGTCATAAACAACACCTGCAGCGATCGCCTTGGATGAATCGATGGAGCTTCCGCCGCCTACTGCAAGGACAAAATCAACGCCCTCTTTTTTGCACAGCCCGATGCCTTCATAAACGAGGCCGCTCCTCGGGTTCGGCTTAACGCCGCCCAATTCCACATAAGGAATACCTGCTTCATTAAGTGAAGCCTTTACGCGGTCCAAAAGGCCTGAACGGACAACGCTTCCGCCGCCGTAATGGATGAGGACCTTAGATCCTCCGAAGGCCTTTACGAGCTCGCCTGCCTTCGCTTCTGTGCCCTTGCCGAAAACGAACTTTGTGGGTGAGTAGAATGTGAAGTTTTCCATGCATTATCTCCTTTTATTTGATACTTTTGACTGCTTCTTCGATCGTCATTCCCGCGAAGTCCTGCGCATGGAAGATCTGTCCGTTAATCGTGTCGTCAACAAATGCTCCGACAATGACTCCGGGGATGGCGCTCTCGGGAGCGTTCGGCGCATTGGGACCGCCAAGGTCTGTCCTGCACCAGCCGGGATCTGTGAGGTTCATTGCGACACCTGTACCGGAAAGCCTTGAAGCCATGTCCTTTGTGATCTTATCGAGCGCCGCCTTGGCTGCGGAATAGCCAGCCTGCTCGGGCTCTTTGTCGATGCCGCTCGTAGTGTTTACGATGCGTCCGAAGCCTCTTTCAACCATCTTGGGAAGGAAGTGATAACAGATCATTGCAGGCGCTATCGTATTGACATTGAAGCTTACGGTGTAATCGTTTGCGGGTGTCTGGCAGTAGTCGGTCCTGTACGCGATCTGAAGTCCCGCGTTGTTCAAAACGATATCGACATCAACACCCAGAGCATCGATGTCCTCACACATTCTAAGAACCGAAGGAATGTCATTTAAGTCTGCTGCAAAGGACTTGCAGTCAACTCCCATTGCCTTGATCTCTTCTTCAAGAGATGCGGTGTGCTCCACGCTCCTGCTCTGCAGGATAAGGTTGCAGCCCTGCTCTGCCATCTTCTTTGCGGCGAGCTTTCCGATGCCTCTGGAAGCGCCTGTTACAAGTGCCCATTTGCCTTTAAGGTCTAACATTTAGTGTGCCTCCGTAGATCATAAGAATTTTTCGGCCCATGCCTTGAGGTCGGCAGCCGTTGTTTTCTTGGGGAATCTCTTGCCGGCATCAGCTTTGGAGCCTTTTGCCAGAGCTTCGATATTCTTGCCGGAATCACCTATTCCGCTGGAGCCTGATGTCGCGAAAGGCACTATCAGTTTGCCCGCAAAATCATAGCTCTCCGCGAAAGTATCAATGATAGAGGGCTCTCTGTACCACCATACAGGGAACCCTATAAAAACCACATCATATTGGGACATGTTTTCGACCTTGGATGCGATGGCGGGTCTGCATGACAGATCCTTCATCTCTACGGAGCTTCTGCTCCTGGGATTCATCCAGTTTAAGTCTGCTTTTGTGTAAGGAGCTTCAGGCACGATCTCGAAAATATCCGCCCCGACCGCTCCTGCCAGATCAGCTGCAAGTTTCTTCGTAACTCCGCTTGCCGAGAAGTACGCTACCAATGCTTTTGCCACGACGTTATCCTCCCTGTTATCTGAATTAATTACTATTCTTCACGATAACAGTTCGGATGTATATCAGATGGCTTGTTTTTATTCGTCTAACATTTCTTTTCTGTAAGGATTGTCGTCGGTCGCATCAAAGCCCTTGAGCAGGTATTCTTCCTTCATGTAATCGTGAACATCAAGATCCAGAAAATAGTTGCAGAACACGATGGCAACATAGGTTATCTTCGTGTTGCCTTCTGCATTTTCGGGCACCATCGCGTAAACAAAACCGCTGTAATCGTCGGAGTCCATCGCGATCAATTTATATCCGTCCGGTGCACCTGTTACGGAGTAGATACCTGTGTAATCTTCGACTCCGATGCCCGACAGTCTTGCGGCCTCATCTTCGTAACCGCTCTTATAATCGAGTGTCATGTAAACGACGTACTGGCCGTCCCACGGATTGTAGTAAGTCAGCTGATAATCTGTTATGTCAGCGTTAGCCGGTATCGTCTGCGGGAAAACATCGAACATCTCACCATCGCCCATCGCATATTCGTTATTCTTGCCGCCGTGGATGTACTTGTTATATTCACCCGGATCCGTGCTTACTTCAACTTTGGCACCATAAAATGATGCGGCAAAAAAGCCTATGACAAGAGCCGCCATCAACAAATAATGTGTAACGACCGCGAGCAGCACGATCGTCGTTATCTTTATGGCTTTGACAGCCTTTCTGTGCTTGCCGATCTTTTGGAGAACACCCGTTACATAGAGCGTGATTATGCACATTATCACGAATCCTGTGAACGTCGCAAGGATTGCTATTGCACGCTTCAGATCCGGCTCGTAGGACAACGTCTGTAAGACGATTGCAACGATCGAAATGACCACGCCTATAATACTTGCAACCTGAATTCCCCTTAAAAGATTACTCTTCTCATTACCCGCATAGACCGCCATCTTGTCGGCGACCTCTCTGGTCTCCTTATCCATCATCTCGCTTTTCCTTTCCCCGTCTATGATCTCCCTTACGTCGACATCATAGAAATCGGCTATCTCGACCAGCAAAGAAATATCAGGCAGATTGGTTCCGGTCTCCCATCTTGAGACTGATCTGTTACTGACATTAAACTGCTTCGCGAGCTGTTCCTGGGTGAGCTTCTTTTCGTTCCGGAGCATCTTCAGGAACTGTCCTGTTTTCTTCTGATCCAAGGTCTTCTGCCTCCTTCCGGTTCGGGTTCAGGATACGGCTTTAGCCCTGAAATTAACACGACACAAAGCGAGAATTGCCGTGTTTTGGGGCTTTTAGACACATCATGTCCGGCCGTCTCGAAAATATTATAGCGCTAAACCGCTGCCCGTTCTGATCCGGGGCAGAACCGATTATTCTTGATTTGGCGCCCAAATATATTAATATATTCCGTAATGGAATAAGAAAATTTTGGGAAAAGGGATAAGAAAATGGCAACACTATGTAAAAACTGCAGCCACCCGCTTGTTTTCGATCCGGCAAAGCAGAAAATGTACTGCTCTTCATGCGGTTCATCTTTTCTGCCGGAAGAAGTCGAGGCTGAATCCAAAGAGTACAGACAGGATCTCAGAGCCGAGTCCATGGAGAGCATCTATAACACCAAGGACAAGGATCTCATGGACTGCTACGTTTATTCGTGCAGCGAGTGCGGCGGCGAGATCATCATCAACGGTACGGAGGCTTCCACGACCTGCGTTTACTGCGGCAACTCAAATGTCGTATTCAGCAGGATCGCGAAGCAGAAATGCCCCGAGTTTGTTATGCCCTTCTCCATCACAAAAGAGAAGGCCATCGAGCTCGTGCACAAGAAGATCAACAGCGGTCTCTTTATCCCTAAGGAGATAAAGAACTTTTCGATCGACTGCATCAGAGGCATCTATCTTCCTTACTGGATCATAAACGCATCTTATACGAATGCGGCCGTAATCGAGGGACAGGTAAGGAGCGGCAAGAGCACCGTCACGAGATATTTCGGACGCGCCGGAAAGCTGAAGCTTACACGTTTCCCTATCGATGCTTCACTTGCGCTGTCGGATGAGAGCAGCTCGCGCCTTGAGCCGTTCGAGCTCAGCCATCTCAAGCCCTTCGATGAGGACTATCTTGCAGGCTTCTATTCGAATGTCTCTGACGTCACTTATATCGACCTGAAGCGCGCCACTCTTAAAAGAGCCGAAGAATTCTTTGAGAAAGAAGCTATGGACGATGTCCGCGCCAGCCGCAAGAAGGTCGTATCCTCGATTCCTTCAGTGAAGATCGAGAACAATATGGTCTATGCGATGCTGCCCGCGTGGTTCATCACCTTCAAATACAAAGGCAAGCCCAACACCATTCTCGTCAACGGAGATACGGGAAAAGTCGTATGCGCGCTTCCCTGGAACAAGGGCCTGTTCTACTCATTGCTCTTCACCTTCGGTGCGGTTGCAACGACAGCGGCTTACTTTGTTTTCAGATACACATTGCCGGTATTTTTTGCAGGCCGTTCGTCTTCGTCAGGCAGCGACAGCAGAGGCAAGCTCATCGCACTTCTCGTCGCAGGCATTATCGCGCTGTTCTCCGTCGGAATCCGCAAGATAATAAAGGTCGTCAAGAACATCCAGCTCACGCAGGACAAGAAGATGTTCAACTTCACGAAGAAGAGACAGGGGTGATGATATGATCGAATTCCTCTCATTTCTGTTTGCTTCAGGTGTAGGATTCGGCTTGGCCTGCCTGATCTTCGGCACGCTGCTCGATAGATCAAATAACATCGGTGACAGCCGCGGAGGCGTTTCCGATTACAAAGCATACGTATCTTTCACAGCCCGCAAAGACCGCTTGAACAAAGAAGAAAGAGGCTCTTTCTGCCGCATGTACGCCAAGAGGATCGACGATCCTTCCACAGAGCCCAAGCCCTTTGAGCGCGTCAGGAGACTCACTGATGAAGAGATCGCCGAATACAGGCGTGCCGCTGAAGAGAAACAAGCCGCGCAGCTCGCCCGTGAAAAGGAGATCTTCGGCACCACCGATAACGAATTCGAGCTCTGGGAGAGCCAGAATCCTTCCACCGACCTTAAAGGTGTTTTTAAGCCTCTGGACGAGGAGTAAAAGCACCCTTGCCGGGGGCTCCTTCCGCCGTCCTTGCCGGGGGCTCTTTCCGTCGCCTTTGCCGGGGTCTCTTTCCCGCTTTGCCGCCCTTCCCAAAAATATCCATTCCGGAATGTTTTTGCCTGTAAAGATTTTTTGAGGTAAGGTTATAATTATTTAAGAACCGGCGAAGACCGGATTAAAAACAGGAGGCATTTTATGGGTCTTTCAGATACGTTAGCAGGTGCAATGGACACTCAGAGAACTTACGAGCTGAGCAAGGAATACACGCTTGAAGAGCTTATGGAGCTTGTAAAAGGCGCAAACCTTCCTTCGGAGATCACAGGTCCTTACGAGCTCAAGAAGGGACTTTTCGGCAAGCACATCTCGTTCAACGGTCCTTCAAAGATGAAGGCTAACCTCACGGTTAAGGGCACTAAGGCTAAGCTTTCCAAGGTTACGGTAAGCTCAAGCTCAGGCGTATCAGTAGGCGGCATCCCCGTTGGCGGCCCCGGCGTAGGCGGCGTCATGGACAAGACCGCAGCCGAGAACGCATTCTTCAAAGCACTCGGTGACGCACTCACAGAGATCCTGAAGTAATAATTTTTTCGTGTTGAATTAAGAAGGCTGCCCTGGTGGCAGCCTTTTTTACATGGTTTTTGTGGAGGTTCTGCCCGGATTTTTTGAATCCGGAAGGGCTCTTCCCGGGCAGTGCTGAAAAAATGTCTATTTTCGGGCCTATTCGTACACTTTTTCGCACACTTTTTCGAAAAGTGCTGAAATCGTGTCAATTTTGGGGGCGTTCCGTACACTTTTTCAGCATTTTTCCGGCCGTGCGTGGTCCGTGCGTGGTCCGTCCGTGATCCGTGCGTAACCCATGCGTGACTCGTGCGTGATCCGTCCGTGATCCGTGCGTAATCCATGCGTGATCCGTCCGTGATCCGGTCCCCTCACTCCGCCCCGAACTCAAAGCATTCGTCAGCCACGTTCTCGACAAAAGCCTTGTCGTGCTCGACAAATAACATTGTTACATCACTGTTTTTGACAAGGCGTTCGATCTCTTTTCTCATATAGACGTCGATGTAGTTCAAAGGCTCGTCCCAGAGGTAGATGTCGGCCCGTTCGCACAGTGACAGAGCGAGCATGACGAACTTTTTCTGGCCCAGGGAGAGCGCGTCGACATCGCGATAGAGCATCTCTTTGGTAAAACCCATCTTGACGAGGATCGTAGAAAACTGCGTCTTGTCGCAGCCGCGCTCATCGGCGATATCGTAAAGGCAACCGCGGAGCACGGACGTGTCCTGGCCGACGTATGAGATCTTGAGGCCCTTGGCGATGTGGATGTCGCCCGTAGCCGTGATGCAGGAGCCGCCTTCGTTCATGAGGGCCTCGTCGCCCGTCAGGAACTTGATCAGGGTGCTCTTGCCGCAGCCGTTGGTGCCCTGCAAAGATATCTTCTGGCCCTGGCCGACAGTCAGGTTGATGCCGCTTGCCACGGCCTCGCCGTCGCGCAGGACAGTAACGTCTTTTAAGATGACAGGCGTCTTGTCGTGGTGCGTGGAGCCGAAGATCTTCAGGGTCTGCTCGCGCTCGAGATCCTTTAAAAGAGACTGTTTCTCTTCAAGTTTCCGCTCGTTGCGCTGCTCCAAGTTCTTGGATAAAGACATGAGCTTTTTGGCTTTCGCGCCTTCGTATGCGCGGGTCCAGTGATTCTGCGCGACCTTAGAGGGCGCATTCGCCCTGTTCTTGTAACTCTCGGCCTTGCCCGACCACTGGGCGTTCTTCTTCATGGCAGCTTCGATGGAGCCCATCTCTTTTTTGAGCTGGTTATTGCGCGCGAGCTCGGATTCCTGGCGCTGTTCGTTGTTCTCCCACCAGGTGCTGAATGTCGTGCCCACGAGCTCCACGCCGGACTTTGTGATGACCAGAGTATGGTCAGTGCAGCGGTCAAGGAAAGCGCGGTCGTGAGAGATCAGAATGAAGCCTTCCTTGGACGCGAGGTACGATGCGACTGCCTCACGACCCTGTCTGTCCAGGTGGTTCGTGGGCTCGTCGATCAAGGGATAGATGCCGTCTCCCGCAAAAAGGTAAGCGAGCATCAGTTTGGTCCTCTCGCCGCCCGAGAGCGTGTCCATCGGGCGCCACATGATGTCGGGATCGGCGCCCATGAGATTTAATTCTTTTCGAACCTTCCACTCCTCACAATCGGGCAGTTCGTCCATCGGGAAAAGCACCGTAGGCGGCACGCCGGTGATAGTCCCCGCGTGATCCAATTCGCCCCGTAAGAGCTTGAAAAATGTGGTCTTGCCCCTGCCGTTGCGGCCTGCGAGGGCAAGCTTCCATGTGGTGTCGAGCGATATCGTGATGTCGCTGAAAAGCATTTTGTCTGAACCGTCGTATCCGAAGCTCAGGTCTTTGATATTGATCATTGGCATAAAGATTCCTCCTGAATCGAATCTTCGCCGGATAAGTTTCGATTTATACAATTTAGTTCGCTTAGGTCCTCCGCGCTCGTAAACGAGCTTGTGCGGAAATCGCTCACTAAACAGTATAAATCTCGTGGATCAGATTGACTTCTGATTAATCTGAAATTAAATAGCCGCGGACAAAAGAGCCGCGGCTTAATCATTCAAAGTAATATAGATGAACACACAAAAAAGAACTTATCCGCGAGATATTAATAAATCAGCAGACAGTCTTTCTCATTGGTGTTCCTCCTTGTTCCTAAGATTCGTGTGTAATGATACAGCAAGCTCAGAAGAATTACAATACGTCCTTTAAGCCGTTCTTGATCACGATATTTGCCGCGTCGGAGATGCCGTAATCAAGGCCCTTGTAATTCCAGAGAGCGCTTCCGATACCATACTTGTGGAACACTGCGTGGATGTCCTTGATCCAGCGCAAAGCGTCTTCCTTGGGTGCGAGGTCGATAACGCCGTGCTCGCCGCAGTACATGGGCATGCCGTCTGCCTGGGCCTTTGCGATGGCGGGCGCGAAAATATCCTCGAAGAATTTCTCGCCGATCTCGCTGATGCCGTCAACATAGATAGCTCCTGCAACACCTGCATCGAGCTGGTCGCTCGCGTCTCTGTATTCCTGGATGGTCTTCGGATATCCGATGCGGAAATCCTTGGGCATGCTCTCGATCCAGTGAGCGCCCTGATGCGTGAAGATCATGGGCTCATAGCAGTGGAAGTTGTAAACGATGTGATCGTCCAGAGGAACATCGATCTTTGCAACTGTAGTGACGCTGTTATAGCAGACGCCGCCGACAACGATGTATGCATCGGGAGCGATGCTTCTTATGAGCTTGATATATCTTGCGAGAAGGTCATTCCAGGCATCAGCGACGTCTTCGGGAACTACTTCGTTAAGGGGCTCGAAAGCCACATAAGATGTGTAGTCCTTAAATCTTGTCGCGATCTCTTTCCAGAGCTTCAAAAATCTTGCCTGGAGATCAGCATCGTAGAAGAAGATCCTCTTGTCTGCTTTGCTCATCGGATCAAAAGAATAGCCGAATGCTTCGTGAAGATCTATGAGCATCTTAAGGCCGTACTTCTCGCACCACTTTCTGCAGTCTTCAAGATGGGCAAAACCTCTCTCCTTGATGTTGCCTTCCTCGTCTTCCAATACCGTGTAATCTACCGGAACACGGACGTGGTCAAAGCCGAACTCAGCTATGTTCTTGATGTCTTCTTCGAGAATGTATGTGTCAAAATGTTCTTCGTCGTAAGTACCGAACTGGGAGATCCAGCCTCCGATATTTACGCCCTTCATGAAGCCTTCGAATGTGCGCATGGGATTGTCCTGCCTTTTGTAGATTGCTTTATTCATTATACATTATCGCTCTGCCCGCGTGATTGTTTTCGGGCTGCTTTGACAGCCTCGAACAAAAATGTGTTCCTGAATAGTAAATTTATACCCGGGAATTTAATAACGCCGGGCAAGGCTCCTCCGGAAAGCCTGACCGGCATGCTCCCGAAAATTTTTTAAATAAGGAACGCATTTCAACTGCAACATTTCCGCCCATATAACTGTATTCAGTATATAAAGCCAAAGGGAAATGGGAGGTAATAGTATGAAACAGTACAAAAAAGCCCTTTTGACAGGAATTGCGGCACTGATGGCAGTATCGTTCGTCCTGGCAGGCTGCGATAAAAGCAGAGATATTTACGCTAGGTATTACATGACAGAGAGAGAGTCTCCGCCTACCGGTGAATCGGAAGATGAAACAGCGGATGATCAGCAGGCTGATTCTAAGGCCGGCGGTGCATTTGACATGGCTCCCGGAGACCCCATTGAGTCTTCAGGCAGCGAAAACGGCCTCGGCTACCTCATCGAACCCGCTTCCAGATCCGGAGATCAGGAAGGTGCCGTGCCGGGCTTTTATCTTTTCGAGGCTTCTGAAGACGAGTACCCGTACAAGGTCATCATCGATGCAGGCGAGAAGAACACCGGCGGCTATGACATTCAGATCGTGGGGATCGAGTACGACGGCACTGAAGTCATAATCACCGTCGAAGAGATCACTCCGGCGCCCGGTGATGTAGTAACACAGGCTTTCACTTATCCCTGCTGCGGCGTGTCATTTGACACTCTCCCCAAGAGCATAAGGGTCGTAAACACAGCCGGTGATAAATTCCCTTGCTTATATGTCTATCTTGACGAGACGGAGATCAGGGATGATTGGTTTGCCGTTATCCAGGGCGGATCCGGCGAGATCATATTCAAGACTTACGTCTATAAGACAGATGACGACAAATACGAGTACATCAACGTTACGTCCACCACCGTAAGCTATGGTGCCACAGAATGGAATGACGTTGTCAGCGGCAGCGGCGCGGCTGATACCAGAGAAGCCGTCGTGCTGGCCGCCAAGGAATTCGGCTCCTGCGGATTCGTAATGTTCGCAGACAAGGGCAGCACGGTCTTCTCGATCGATGAATTCCTGGAAGGTAAAGTAGAATAATCCTCCTCTCAAATTAATTAGAATAGATCCTTGGGGGGCTGTCCCGGTCGCGGGGCGGCCCCTCAAGCGTTTGGGGGTGGCGCGTGGTTTTTTCGGGGCGCGCGGTGCCACAGAGAGGCGCGATGCCCGGTGACCTCGGCGGGCGTTTTCGCGGTGTGCAGTGACGAAAAGTGACACGAGTCAGGACCAAAACGTGTCACTTCACGGCAATAACTTCAGAAGTGACGAAAAATGACACAAAACAGAGGCAAAACGTGTCACTTCGCGTCACTGGCGGTATGCGTCCCTGTTTTCGACTCGGCGAAAGAGACTCCGGCACGTACCCGTCAAATTAATCTAACGTTTACCCCGCGATTTGTTGTATATTAGAAGAAGCAATTTTAGAGGGGCACAATATGAACACCGTATCTGAGAACATTATCAATGAGATCAAGAAAGTTATCTGCGGTAAGGACCATATCATTACGCAGACTTTGACCGGTATCCTCGCGGGCGGACATATCCTTATGGAGGACGTTCCGGGTGTCGGCAAGACCACGATGGCACTGGCCTTCTCCAAGACGATGGGCCTCGATTACGGAAGAGTTCAGTTCACTCCTGACGTATTGCCCTCCGATATCACGGGCTTTTCCATGTATGACAAGAAGACCGAGACTATGAAGTACCAGCAGGGCGCGGTATTCCACAACCTCTTCCTTGCAGACGAGCTTAACCGTGCGACTTCACGTACACAGTCTGCACTTCTCGAGGCGATGGAAGAGAGCGCTGTCACAGTCGACGGCACGACATACCCGCTGCCTAAGCCTTTCGTAGTTATCGCTACGCAGAACCCGGCAGGTTCATCCGGTACTTCCCTGCTCCCTGATTCACAGGTAGAC
>JAEEGG010001561.1_pt1 | contig 61511 bp, 51 predicted proteins | sample 9134161 | NCBI WGS metagenome assembly JAEEGG01 (sample SAMN16246543, study PRJNA631951) | gut metagenome | biome: gut microbiome; feature: rumen; material: CR-attached | host: Bos | place: Iran: Karaj | collected 2018-10
CCACCATTGCCTTCTATATCTATTTCTGGTAGTATTATGTTGGAAGAACTGAAAAAGAAAGTATGCCAGGCCAACCTGGACCTGGTAAAACACGGCCTGGTGCTGTTCACCTGGGGCAACGTAAGCGCCATAGACCGCGAAAGCGGCCTGGTGGTGATAAAGCCCAGCGGCGTGTCCTACGATAACATGAAGCCCGAAGACATGGTAGTGGTGGACCTGGACGGAAAAGTGGTGGAGGGAGAACTGAACCCCTCCTCCGACACGCCCACCCACGTGGTCCTGTACAAGGCCTTCCCCAACATCGGCGGCGTGGTGCACACCCATAGCACCTATGCCACCGCCTGGGCCCAGGCCGGAGAGAATATCCCCAATATCGGCACCACCCATGCCGATTATTTCCACGAGGATATTCCCTGCACGCGCGACATGAAAAAGGCCGAAGTTTTTGGCGAATATGAGAAAGAAACGGGCAACGTGATTGTGGAAACCTTCCAGGAAATCAATCCGGACGACACCCCCGCCGTGCTGGTGAAAAACCACGGTCCCTTTGCCTGGGGCAAAGATGCCGACAATGCCGTGCACAACGCCGTGGTGCTGGAGGAAGTAGCCAAGATGGCCTTCATAGCCTGCAACGTGCATATGTCTTTCAATGTCAAAATGGGCCTGATGTCCAACAAACCTTCTATGAACAAGCACCTCATTGAGAAACACTACAGCCGTAAGCACGGACCCAACGCCTACTACGGCCAAAAAAAGAAATAATAACACAAAACTGAATACAATTATGGCATTTGAAAATTGCGAATTATGGTGGGTCACCGGTGCCCAACTGTTATACGGCGGAGACGCTGTGGTTAAAGTAGACGCCCACTCCAAGGAGATGGTAGACGGCCTCAACGCTTCCGGCAACATTCCGGTAAGAATCGTTTACAAAGGAACGGCCAACTCCAGCCAGGAAGTGGAAGATGTGATGCTGGCGGCCAACAACGACCCCAAGTGCGTGGGCATCATCACCTGGATGCACACCTTCTCCCCCGCCAAGATGTGGATCAAGGGCCTTCAGGACCTGAAGAAGCCCCTCCTCCACTTCCACACCCAGTACAATGCGGAGATTCCCTGGAACGAGATTGACATGGACTTCATGAACCTGAACCAGAGCGCTCACGGAGACATTGAATTCGGCCATATCTGCTCCCGGATGAGGGTACCCCGCAAGGTGGTGGTAGGTTACTGGAAAGATCCTGAGGCCCAGCGCCGCATTGCCATCTGGGCCCGCGTAAGCGCCGCCATGGCCGATGCCCGCAACGTCCGCTGCCTGATGTTCGGCATGAATATGAACAACGTGGCCGTGACGGACGGAGACCGCGTGGAATTTGAGCAGCGCCTGGGTTATCACGTAGACTACTACCCGGTATCCTCCCTGATGGACTATTGGAAGAAAGTTTCTCCTCAGGAGGTAGACGCCCTGGTAGAAGAGTACAAGAGCCTCTATACCATCAAGATTGACGAAACCGGCCCCGAAGTATACTGGAAGAAGGTGCGCAACGCCGCCCGGGCAGAGATTGCCATCCGCCGCGTCCTGAAGGACAAGGGCGCCACCGCCTTCACCACCAACTTTGACGACCTGGGAGATGCCGATATCGAATCCCCTACCTTCTGCGGCTTCGACCAGATTCCCGGCCTGGCCACCCAGCGCCTCATGGCCGAAGGTTATGGCTTCGGTGCCGAAGGAGACTGGAAGACCGCCTGCCTGCAGCGCACCCTCTGGGTGATGTCCCAGGGCCTTCCCGGCGGCTGCTCCTTCCTGGAAGACTACACCCTCAACTTTGCCGGTGAAAAGTCTTCTTGCCTGCAGAGCCATATGCTGGAAGTCTGCCCCATGATAGCCAGCGAGAAACCCAAGTTGGAAGTGCACTTCCTGGGCATTGGTATCCGCAAGCAGCCCACCGCCCGTCTGGTGTTCACCTCCAAGACCGGCCCCGGCTCCAAGGCTACCATCGTAGACCTCGGAAACCGCTTCCGCGTCATTGTGCAGGATGTAGACTGCATCGAGCCCCAGCCCATGCCCAAACTGCCCGTGGCATCGGCCCTCTGGGTCCCCCGTCCCAGCTTTGAGGTTGGCGCCTGCGCCTGGATCCTGGCCGGCGGCACGCACCATTCGGCCTTCAGCTACGACATCACGGCCGAATACTGGGGAGACTTTGCCGAAATTACCGGCATCGAGTTCCTCCACATCGGAGAGCATACCACCATTCACCAGTTCAAGAAAGAACTGCGGATGAACGAAGTATATTATCTGCTGAACAAAGCCCTCCAGTAGTATGAACGCCAAACAGACCATCGAGGCCGGGAAAGCCATCCTGGGCATCGAATTCGGCAGCACCCGCATCAAGGCTGTCCTGATAGATGAGGAACACAATCCCATCGCCCAGGGCAGCCACGAGTGGGAAAACCAGTTTGAAGGCGGCTACTGGACTTACAGCCTGGACGCCATCTGGACCGGTCTGCAGAAGTGCTACTCCGACCTGCGGGAAGATGTCCACAAGCACTACAACGCAGAGATCGTAAACCTTGCCGGCATTGGCATCAGCGCCATGATGCACGGTTATATGGCCTTCAACAGCGCAGACCAGCTGCTGGCACCCTTCCGCACCTGGCGCAACACCAATACCGGTGCCGCCGCCAAGGAACTGAGCGCCCTGTTCAACTTCAACATGCCCCTCCGCTGGAGCCTCTCGCACCTGTACCAGTGCATCCTGGACGGAGAAGAGCACGTGAAGGACGTAGTTTTCTTCACCACCCTGGCCGGTTACATCCATTGGAAACTCACCGGACACAAGGTGCTGGGCGTGGGCGATGCCTCCGGCATGATGCCCATCGATGCCAAAACCAAGGACTTTGACGAAAAACGTATTGCTGCCTTTGACAAGTTGGTAGCGCCCAAGGGATATCCCTGGAAGCTGAGGGACATCCTTCCCAAGGTGCTGCTGGCAGGCGAACCGGCCGGCGTGCTCACCGAAGACGGAGCCCGCCTGCTGGACATCTCCGGCCATCTGAAGCCGGGAGTTCCCTTCTGCCCGCCGGAAGGAGACGCCGGAACGGGCATGGTAGCCACCAACGCCGTGAAGCCCCGCACGGGCAATGTATCGGCCGGCACCTCTTCCTTCTCCATGATTGTGATGGAAAAGGACCTGTCCAAGCCGTACGAAGTCATTGACATCGTAACCACCCCGGACGGTGCGCCGGTGGCCATGGTGCACTGTAACAACTGCACCAGCGACCTCAACGCCTGGGTGAACCTGTTCAAGGAGTACCAGCAGCTGCTGGGCATTCCCGTGGACATGAACGAAGTCTTTGGCAAGCTGTACAACAACGCCCTCACGGGAGACGCAGACTGCGGAGGCCTGGTAGCGTACAACTACTTCTCCGGAGAGCCCGTGACGGGCCTTTCCGAAGGACGTCCGCTGTTTGTGCGCAACGCCCTGGACAAGTTCAGCCTGGCCAACTTTATGCGGGCCCACCTATATGCATCGGTGGGTGTGCTGAAGATTGGAAACGATATCCTGTTCAAGGAAGAGAAGGTGAAAGTGGACCGCATCACCGGTCACGGAGGCCTGTTCAAAACGCCCGTTGTGGGCCAGAGAGTACTGGCCGCCGCGCTGGGAACGCCCATTTCCGTGATGGAAACCGCCGGAGAAGGCGGTGCCTGGGGCATTGCCCTGCTGGCTGCCTTCTGCGTAAACAATGCCGGCAAGCTGTCCCTCCCGGACTATCTGGAAAAGAAAGTCTTCGGCGGAAGCACCGGAACGGAAATAGCCCCTACTCAGGAAGACATCGCCGGCTTTGACGCCTGGATACAAAACTATACCGCCTGCCTTCCCATCGAGGAAGCGGCGGTACAGAACAAAGCTTAAAAAAATCCCGAGGCCTCAAAACCTCGGGATTTTTTTATTTCACTTCCAGCACCACTATGGATGCGGCGGGAAGGGTTAATTTCACCTTGTTGCCGCTAATCTTGGTGCCCGTGAAAGCGGCCGGTTTAACAGCCGGTTCCTTGCCAAAATCGTTGTAGGCGTGCACATCGGGAGCCGTCAGGATTTCACCGGTAACGGTCTTGGGCTTCAAGGAATCAAAGCTCAGTTCCACCGTGACGGGCTTATCCAGCACAGGATTGGCCAGGGAAACGTGCAGGACGCCGGAAGCATCGCGCGAGGCACTGGCGCTGAACTTGTCCATAATGCGGCCTTCTTCGGACACCAGACGCTCGCAGTCATACTCGGCCGGCACATAGGTGGCATTCTGGTGTACGCTATACATCCGGAACACGTGATAAGTGGGCGTAAGCAGCATCTGGGGGCCTTTGGTAAGGATCATAGCCTGCAGAACATTCACTACCTGGGCAATGTTGGCCATCTTCAGACGGGCCGTATGCTTGTTGAAAATATTCAGCGAAAGGGCGGCTACCATAGCGTCTCTAAGCGTGTTCTGCTGATACAGGTGGCCGGGATTGAAACCGGGTTCGGAATCAAACCAGGTACCCCATTCGTCCAGCAGGAGCGCCACGCGGCGCTGAGGGTCGTAGGCGTCCATGATGGCCTCGTGGTTCCGAAGCACCTCATCTACCTCCACGCACTTGGCCAGGGTGTTGTAGTAGTCCTCATTGGTAAAGTGCAGGGCAGCGCCCTTGCTTCCTACCCATCCCTTGCAGGTATAATAATGCAGGGAAAGACCATCCATCTTGGAAGCAGCGTTTTTCATCATCACGCGGGTCCAGTTGTAGTCATAGTCAGATGCACCGCAAGCCACCTTGAACAGCTGGTTTCCACTGTAGTTACGGGAGTAGAGGGCGTAGCGCTTATATACGTCGGAATAATAATCCGGCGTCATATCGCCTCCGCAGCCCCAACTCTCATTGCCGACGCCCAGGTATTTTACCTTCCAGGGCTCTTTGCGGCCGTTTTTAGCGCGGAGTTCGGCCATCGTTCCATTCTCGGCCGTCATATATTCCACCCACTTGGCCAGTTCCTCCACGGTGCCGGAGCCCACGTTGCCGCTGATGTACGGCTGCGTGCCCAGCATCTCACACAGGTTCAGGAACTCGTGCGTACCGAAGGAATTGTCTTCCAGGGTACTACCCCAGTTGTTGTTCACCAGCTTGGGCCGATTCTCGCGAGGGCCGATACCGTCCATCCAATGGTACTCATCGGCAAAGCAGCCGCCGGGCCAGCGCAGCACGGGAACTTTCAGGGCCTTCAAGGCCTCCAACACATCGATACGATACCCCTCCACATTGGGGATATCACTGTCCGGACCCACCCAGATGCCTTCGTAGATGCATCGGCCCAGATGCTCGGAAAACTGTCCGTAAATCTCGGCCGGAATCCCGGGCTGCCCCTGGGCGGTCTCACTTACCTTGACTTTGACCTGGGCGGTTGCGCCCAGGGTCAAAGCCAAAGCAAAAACTAACATCAAAACTTTTTTCATCCGTTATTTGATTTTCTTGCCCCAGATGGTGGCATTCACATCCTTGTGCGTTCCGGCGAAGACCACGGTCTCCTGACGGGGATCAGCCTCCCAGTCGGCCTCGTGCGCCACTACCATTACGATGGAGAAATTGTCACGCGTAATGGTCAGGAACTGCCGGGACTCGTCAAACTTCCAGGTACCATTCTCCGCACCATTCAAGGTCACCTTGCCGTCGGCGGTGAAGACAAATTCCATAGAGGGATCCTGCACGCCCTGAACGTAAGCCAGGTCTATGATTTCATAGGTGCCGGCAATCTCAGAAGCGGTCACAGCCTTCTTGTCCAGACCGGCATAACGCTCCGGCAGGGCCAGCGGCCACAGGTCGTCCAGATTATCGGCCGATGAAGGAGCCCATACGATGCGGCGGATATGGCCCATCATGAGGGCATTGGAGCTGGCGTTGCCGTTCACACCGGCCGGCAGACGGCCCTGCGAAGCATAGAACCAGTCACCGGTGATATCCTGCTGGAAGATACCGCAGTGGGAAATACCTACCCAGCCGGCGCTGCCCGCAAACTTGTAGGGATGGGTGACGATAGGATAAGCCACATTTCCCTCGCTAATGTTGTTTCCCTTGATATCGTAGTAGGGGCCTTCGATGTTCTCTGCCCGGCAGACACGGGTGTTGTAAGGAACATCCAGCCCGTCATACGCCATAAACAGGTAGTAGTACTTGCCGTTTTTCACAATCTCAGGAGCCTCGGACCCCTGCCAGCGGCTCCAGGTACCGGAAGCCACGCGGGTAGCAATGCGCTTGCCATAGTTGGGGTTGGCATTCCAAGGCTCTCCCAGACCCTTGAATACGCCGCCCTGGAAGGCCGCCTTCGGCAGACCGCTTTCCGGATCAATCTCCATAATGGCGAAACCGCTGTGCCAGGAGCCATAAATGAGCCAGTGCTTGCCCTCATCCACAATGTAAGTGGGGTCGATGGCGTTGAAATAGAAGTAAGAGCTGCCATAGTCTCCGCCATAGCTGGCGCGGCCATAGGCATCGAAGGCCTTGTCCGTAGAGGAGCAGGTCACAAAACCCTTGTCCACCCAGGAATCCGGATCCTCCGGCGTGGTAGTTTCACACATACCGATGAAAGCACGCTCGGTCCAGCTGCCATCGAAACTGGCGGGGGTATTGGGCGCGCCGGTCTTGATGAAGTTGTCCACGATGATACTGTAGTACATACGTACCTTTCCGTCAACGACACGCACCACGGGAGCCCAGTAACCATATACCGGGTTATCGATGGGTTCCAGGTTCATACGGCCACGGATGCTGTTCAGAGAGTCTTTCACCCAAGCCGGGGCTGTGTTCATAGGACCGTAAATGTGGGTCCAGTTCACCAGATCCTTGGAGCGCTTGCCCTGGAACTGACGGCCCATGGTAGCTTTGTCATGCTCATTTCCGTAAGAAGCAGATGTGCCGAACATATAGTAATACCCGTTATAGAAGGTAACGGAAGGGTCGTGCACGTTGGCCAGGTTCCAATTGGGATGGAAGTCCCAGTTGGCGATGGAGGCGTAGTCGTCGGCATAGGTAGGGATACCGCTGTCATTCACTTTCCCCTCGAAATCCTCCTTGGTCCGGATTCCCACACCGTCATCCTTGGTACAGGCAGCCCATGCAAGAGCGCCGCAGAGGGCCAAAACAAGATATTTTTTCATAATCATTCTCCTTTATTAGTTCAAATCGGTCACAGGGTGAATTCTCCAAGCGGGCGTGTTGGGCGTGCTGGTATTGGCCGAATTGCCGTGCAGCTTGGGGTTGTTGTTCAGGGTACCCTGGAAGATCGGGAAGTACTCGTGTCCCTCGCGGAAATAAGAGGTATAGGAGTCGTCGGTGCAATCCAGCGGGGTGCCGGAACCCTTGGGGTTCAGGTTGTCGGTGGTGATGGGCTTCATCACGGCCTCGTCGTACTTGTCATCAAAGTAATAACGGCTGTGGGCGGCAATCTGCTGCAGGCGCTCGGGATTGTAGAAGAAGCCCCAGCGGATGAGGTCTACGCCGCGGCCGTTCTCCAGGCCGAACTCCTTGGGACGCTCCACATTGGCAATCTGCTCGAAGAGCTTGTCGGCATTGCCGGCGAAGGTGGCCAGGCTCAGGGGAGCCAGGGCAACGCGTCCGCGAACGGCATTGATCCAGTCGATGGCCTGCTGGGTGGGGCCGTTGACCTCGTTCTCGCACTCGGCGGCACGAAGGAGGACATCGGCATAACGCATCAGGCGCACATTGATACCGCAGTGCAGACCGGTAACCACGCTGGCGTACAGGCCGGTGCGGGCATTGGTCCACTTGGATACGGGAATACCACCGTTGTCGTTGTTGGTACGCAGCTTACCCTGGGTCTCATTGGTAATCACTTCCTGATACACAACGTTCGCACGAGGATCTCCACCAGGATATGCAGCCGTAGCATTACCCGTATACAGGTCATATTCGGGCTCATAGGTCATAGCCGTCCAGTACAGACGGGGATCCAGACGACCGTCGGTGCACTTCTCCGCCTTAAACAGGTTGTAGAGCCAGTTGCTCATGGCAACGTCACCCCAGCCGCCGAAGGTTCCGGGGCCCATATTGGCTTCAAGGGCGTGGCCCTGGGTAGCATTGGAGGAGATGTTCACAGGGGTCCATTCCTCATCCACGCCGCCGGTGCCGTAGTCCATGAACTGGACTTCGAAGAGGCTTTCCGCATTGTTCTCATCCACCCCTTCACGGAAGTTGGCGCCGTAGTCGGCCACCAGTTCATAGTGGCCATATTTCTCAGTACCGCCATCGGCCGTGTTCAGGAGGTCCTTCAGGATCTTGAGGGCATCCTCATATTTGTGACGGAACATCAGCGTACGGGCATAGTAACCGGCAGCAGCACCGCAGGTGGCACGGCCCTTGGCCCACTCACCGCCGATGTCACGCTTGGGAAGAAGTTCCATCGCTTCCAGAAGATCGGATTCCACCAGGTCCAGGATTTCGTCCTGACTCACGTTTTCCGAGTAGATGGTCTCCAGGGAGCCATACTGGGCATAGTCGTCGAACTTGGGAACGGTCTGGTAGTAAGTAGCGAGCTGGTAATATGCCAGGGCACGAAGGAACAGGGCCTCACCGCGCATACGGGCACGGGCCGGGGTCATATTGTTCTCCTCGGGATTGATCTTTTTCAGGACAAAGTTACAGCGGTTTACCACGTGGTAGCTGTCACGCCAGATCCACTGGTCGGTGACATCGATGGTACCGGGGGAATTGAGGTGATCGGCGGGAATATACCAGGCGTTCTGGGGGTTCCAGGCTTCATCGCCACGCATCACATCGTGCATATAGCCCACACGGGCGAACGTGCCTTCCAGGCGGATGCGGTTGTAGCACGCAATCACGGCCTCCTGAAGGTCTGCATCGGTGTTGCCGAAGTCGTATGTGGTCTGGTTGTTCACATTTTTCACGGCCAGTTCCTTGTCGCAGGAAGCAATGGTGACCAGCATCGTGAAGGCAGCCAGAATAAACGATATCTTTTTCATATTCTTGTGCATTTTCAGATTACTAGAAGGACAGGTTCACACCAAACATGGCACTCATAGGAGCCGGATAAGAGCAATAGTTGAAGCCCGGGGTGAAGACGCCGCCGGCGAAGTCAATATTGTAACCCTTGTAAGCAGTGATGGTTGCCAGGTTCTGGCCGGACAGGTACACGCGGACGCCACGGATAAAAGCGTTCTCAAACCATTTCTCCGGGAAGTTGTAACCCAACTCAACGTTGGCTATCTTCCAGTAGGCACCGTTCTGCATGAAACGGGAGCTGAAGAAGTCGTTGTTCACCGTACCGTCGGCCGAATTGGCTACGCGCGGAACGGAAGTGCTGGGATTGGCGGGCGTCCAGGCATTCACCAGGTCCACGCTCTTGTTGGTGATACCGTAAGAGCTGTGCAGGGCCTGGTCCACATAGTCCACCAGCTTGTGACCGGCGGCACCATACGTGGAGATGGTGAGGTCGATGCCCTTGTACTCGAAGCGGGCGCTCAGGCCAAACTGGACCTTGGGCATACCGCTGCCCAGGAAGGTGCGGTCATCGGCCGTAATCTGGCCATCGTTGTTGATGTCACGGTAAGCCACATCGCCGGGCTTGGCACCGTTCTGGATTACGAAGTCACCGTTGTCGTTCACGTGATGGTCAATCTCGTACTGGTTCTGGAAGATTCCTTCGTACACATAACCGTAGAAACGACCCACTTCCTCGCCCACAATGGTGCGGCACATGGCATCGTCACGGGAAACGGTACCCATACCCAGGGACGTTACCACGTTCTTCGGGAAGGTGACGTTACCGGAGATATCGTATTTGAATTCGTGCTTGTAGTTACGATAGCTGGCGCTCAGTTCCACACCGGAGTTCACCATAGTGGCGGCGTTCATCGTAACGGTTTCGTTGGTGGCACCGGCCTCGGCAGGAACGGGCACGGAGTAAAGCAGATCCTCAGAGACATTGCGATAGTAGTCGGCATTGAACTCCAGGGCACCGCCGAACATGGAATAGTCGATACCGATGTCCAGGGACTTCTTCTTTTCCCAGCGGATATACTCGTTCACGTAGTTGGAGATAGCGGAACCCGTTACCTTGTTGCCACCGAAACTGTAAGTGTAGTTGCCGCGGGCCATGGTTTCCATAAAGGCATAGTCGCCGATGTTCTCGTTACCCAGGATACCGTAGGATGCACGGATCTTGAGGAGACTCACCAGGTGCGGATCCACGTTGTCGGCAAAGAAGCGCTCCTTGTCGATTCTCCAGCCCAGGGAGAAGGACGGGAACCAGTCCCAGCGGTTCACGCTCAGGCGGGAAGAACCGTCACGGCGGACCGTTGCCTGGAAGAGATAGCGGCCATCGTAGTCGTAGTTGATACGGCCGATGATGGAAGACAGCACGTGTTCGCTCTCATAGGAGCTGGCATCACGGGTGGCGGCGTTGCCCACCTGCAGGTAGTAAGGCTCCGGGAAGTTGTTACCCCAACCGGCCAGCGTGTGGTATTTCTCGCGCTGGAAGGTGATACCGGCCACCGCGTTCAGATGATGCTTGCCAAACTTGCCGTCATAGGTGAGATAATTTTCCACCAGGAAGTCGCTGTAGTTGTTGTAGTTCTCGCTCAGACGTTCATTGGTCTTGGCCAGGTAGTTGGCGTTGGACAGGATGAAGGCCGGAAGGAAGGTGAAGCCCTTCACGAAGGAACGGCTGTAAGAGAGGTTCAGGTTGTAATCCAGCTTATGGTTGTCGTTCTTATGACCCACCATATCCAGGATATCCAGGGTGGCGGAACCGGTGGCGACCACGCGGTCCACGGTGGACTTGCGCTGGATCAGGTTGTTGTACAGCAGCGGGTTGGCGATACGGATATCACCGTGTACGCTGTCATAGTAGGTACCAAAGCCATAAGCGTCGTAGCTATAGTCGGAGGCGGCGCCCACCACGCGGTCCAGGAACCAGGTGGTGGCATCGTAGGCCTTGATGGACGGGGGCATAAACAGAGCCGTTGCCATGATAGGATACTGGGTACCATACAGACCCTGTACGTATTCGTTGAGATTGGAAGCAGACATGTTGTCCTGGTCCGAGTGGGAGTATACGATACCTGTACGGATCTTCAGGAACTTGATGTCCATGGTATTGTTCACACGGATGGTGAAACGGTCAAAGTTGGGACCGGCACCCCGGAGGGTTCCCTTCTGGGAGAAATAGTCCAGGCCCACATTGTAGGTGCTGTTCTCACCACCGCCGGACAAGTTCAGGTTGTGGTTCTGGCGGATACCCGTCTTAAACATTTCCTTGAACCAGTCGGTATTGTTGGTCTTGGGATCCAGGTAGTTCTCGGAACCTACCACATAACCGGAGGGCACTTTGTCGGCCAGGCCGGAATTGGCATAGGACATACGCATATAGTCGCCATACTGGCTGGCGTCCATCACTTTGTACACGTCCTTGCGGATCTGGTCCACACCCACATAACCGCGGTAGTCAACCTTCACAGGCTGGTTCTTCTTACCGTTCTTGGTGGTGATGATAACCACGCCGTTAGCAGCACGGGAACCGTAGATGGCGGCGGCGGAAGCATCCTTCAGCACCTGGATGGTCTCAATGTCGTTGGGGGAGAAATCACGGATGGTGGTACCCATGGGCACGCCGTCAATCACGTACAGCGGGCTGGTGTCACCGAAGCTGCCGATACCGCGGATGCGGACGGAAGGGTCGGCACCGGGCTGACCGTCGGAAGTGATCTGCACACCGGCCACCTTACCCTCGAGCATGGAGGAGATGTTGGAGTGGGACACTTTCTTCATTTCATCGGCATCCACAATGGCGACAGAGCCGGTGAGGTCCACCTTTTTCTGGGAACCGTAACCCACCACGACCACCTGGTCCAGGAGGGTGGTTTCCGTCTTCATGGTAATGGTACCCAGGTTACCGTTGGGGCCCACGGTGATTTCAATGGTTTCGAAACCAACGGAGATGAACTGCAGCACGGAACCTTCCGGAGCAGTGAGGGAGAAATTACCGTCAAAGTCGGCGGTAGTACCGGTGGTGGTACCCTTCACCACTACACCGGCCCCCAGCAGGGGCTCTCCGGTTTCGTCGATAACGGTACCCTTCACCGTCACGTTATTCTGCGCCAGGGCCGAGAAAACAACGACCAGGAGCATAGCTATGGTTGAGAATAATTTTTTCATATTCCTTACGTCTTTAGATTAAAGGATTACAGCATAGGATGCCTCCGTGACGAACGATACTACAAGGTCATCGCTCTGGACGGGGATGTTCTTGAATAGCTGGAAGTGCGTTTCACCGTTTGCGCAAGTAAGGTCATAGCGGGCAGTAGCCGTGTTGTCGCCATTATTGGTAACGGTAATCTTTACCTTGGTAAGGTTAATGCAGGACAGGAAGGTGTCCCAATTCCAATTAGATTCCAGACGTTCATCTGCTCCAAAGTGGGCATGGTCCCAATCGCCGTTAAGGACATAGAAGTTATCGATACGGCAAAGAGCATATTCGATACCGCCTGCCGCCCTGTTCATAATAATGCACGGGAACTGATAATTGGCCGTTGCGGCGGAATAGACAAACATTTCCACCTCATAAGTATTGCCTGCTGCTACAGCGGTGGTCCCGTCGGAGAACGTTTGCCACCAGCCATTGGAGAAGTCTACAGCGCCGAATGCGCCGGTTCCTTTCACCACTGTAATATCAATGTCAGCAGTAATACCTTCTTCATAGGTAACCGTAATCTTCTTACTGCCGGCCTCTGCAGGGATATCACTGAAAGTAAGATCGCTATTATCGAGTACCTTCTGACTGTTGTCGGAATAGGTAGCCGTCACCTCTACGCCCACGGGGTTGAAAGGGAGAGCGGTGTCATAGACATAATACGTTGTTACAGTAGGCTGCTCGGTAACGGCGATGCTGGTCACCGTGGGATCGCCCGGGCTGGGCGGCGTGGCAGGAGTGAATTCCAGATAGGAAGCCTCGGTCACCAGTGCGAACTGGACATCATTGGCATCCACCGGAATCTTGTCGTAACGCTGGAAGTGGGTCTCCTCTCCGTCAGGGTAAATCACGTAATAGCTGATGCTGGCATAAGTGCCGTCATTGGCCACGGTAATACTGACCGTAGAACCACTCAGGTGTTCAGCGAAGTAGGAACCGTCAAAATTCCAGTTACTGGTGATATCAATACGTGCAGGGAAATTGGCACTCGCGGGATCGGTATCGCCCGTAGCAGCACCCCAGCACCAATGATCCATTCGCACCACGCCATATTCGCTAAGATCGGCACGGCGAAGAATGGTACAAGGGCTCTGGTAATTGGCTGCGCCTTTAGAATAAAGGGTAAAACCAATGGTCTGGCTTTCGCCAGGAGCAACAACCCAGTCACGCGTAAAGGTGGACCACCAGCCATTGCTGAAATCTTTGGCGCCCACATTTTCTTCCTGAGCCGGAAGGGAACTGGCTGCAATCACAAGGTCACCCGTCGCAGTCATGGCATCGTCACCGCTGCCATAGGTCACGGTGAAGGCATCGGTATACGTACCGGGGACAGCGTTATAGACCACTTTGTCCTCTGCGAACGCAACCGTGCAGTCCGAAGCGGAAATGGCGAGGGTGGAGCCGTCGGAATAGGTGCCGATAATGCTGAGGGCCGAAGGGCTCAGCGTGATATACTTGGCGCTGCCAACCACATAGGCTTTGGCGGTTGCAGTAATACTCTTGAGCTCGGAAGTGACGTTCACCTTGGTAAACCCGACGGCAGGAGTGCTTGCAACGGCACCGCTCTTGGTCTTATTATAGGTGTAAAGGATAACATCGGGACCAGGGACCGTTGCAAAATTCTCCGCTGCAGAGAATACGACATCCCCAAGTTCCACATCCTTGGATGTTCCATCCTCGAAAGTAACCTTGGCAACAAGAGAGGAATTCTCCAGCACCTCTTCCAGCGTGGCTCCTTGGCTTACATTGGCCGGGATGCCGGTAACAATGATAGAAGCGGGCTGCACTTCCTCCACTTTCGTAATCTTGGAGTTGATGGTGTAGGCTTCCCGAACGTCAAAGTGAGAGCCGTCCGTAGTAATGAAAGCATAGATCATGGAATCATCTAACTGGCAATTGAAGGTCTTGCTCACTACATCACCGTTTTCAGCGGTAGCTTCCACCGTAATAAAGGTAATTCCCACGGGGGAACGGTCAATTTCCATCTTCACAAAGGCCCCGTCCATGATTTCCGTGAAAACACCCCAGAAAGCGTCACCATAGTCGGCCAGCTCTACTCCGTTGATGTAGTTCTTGTCCAGCGCTGCATCCCAGCAGGGGCCCCAGCCATAGTGGTCGGAGCGAACGACAAGATGCTCTGCATAAGCAGGGTTGTCCCCGGTAGAATGACCTAGCGTCGTAGCCAGCACCAGATTCCAGTTGCTCCAGATATTAGCCTTGGAACTGTAGTTGTAAAATTCCAAGTGGAGCAGACGACCGGCCGCAACCTCGAAGGACTGGCTCCAGTCTCCCCACCAGCCGGTGGAATTGTCTTCTGCACCAACAATGGCATGAGTGATGTCCACATGCACAGTGTCACCCTGGTTGCGGGCCTCCTTTTCGGCCTTGTACTCGGCAATCTTCTCGGCCAGATCTTCGGGAGCGTCAATCTCGTAGGGCTTCAGGCCCGTACAAGCAACCATCCCCAAGAAAGCCGTGCACATTGCACCAAGCAATAATTTTTTGGCTTGCATAAGTTAGTTAGTTTTAAATTAATTATGGTTTATAATTTCACTTTTGGCCAGCCGCCGGTCCAGTCTATGGGACGGATGAGCAGATGGGCGTTATAGTTTATCTTCTTGTCATAAGCGTGGAAAAACAGCTTGTCCCCCACCACGGCGCAGTGTCCCACTCCGGGGTACTGCCCGTTACCGCTCACAACTACGGTTCCGCCGCCTTCCAGAAGCAGCCTCCCCTGTTTGTCCACATAAGGGCCTGTTATTTCACGCGCGCGCCCGCATACTACTTTATAAGTGCTCTTGGGGCCGCGGCAGCAAAGATCGTAACTGGCAAACAGGTAATACCAGCCATCGTGTTTGACAATAAAAGGAGCCTCCACGGCGCCGTTGCCGGGGTCGAAGGCCTTGCCACGCGGATCGGCCTGGATGGCATCGTCGGTCTGGGACGTGTCCTCTGCCGTTCCCTCCGGACGGGAGCACAGCGGGTACCAAACCTGGGGCTCGGCCAAATGGGTGAGGGTCTTATCCAGTTTCACCAGCTTCAGACCGTCCCAGAAAGAACCGAAACTAAGCCATGCCGTTCCGTCTTTTTCCACAAAAAGGTTGGGATCAATGGCGTTCCAATTGTCCCGGCCCCCAACAGAGCGCACTACGCAGCCCTTGTCTTCCCACTTGTAATCGGGAGAGGCCGGATTGAGCGTTTTATTGACAGCCACGCCAATGGCACTGTCGTTCTTGCCAAAGGAAGAACAGGAATAATATAAATAATAGGAGCCTTCGTGATAATAGATGTCCGGGGCCCAGGTATGGCCGCGATAGCCGGGAACGCTGTCCAGCGCCCACTGGGGAGGAGTATCGAAAACCTGGCCGGCAAAAGTCCAGTTAACCTGATCTTCGGAAGTAAAGATATGGACGCCGAAGCCTGTGCAGAAAAGGTACCAGGTGCCCTCACACTGGATGGCCACAGGATCATGCGTCGGAGGTTCGGAAGGATTGAACTCGGGGGCATGCCCGAAAGGTTGGGCAGCAGCGCCCAATACAATTGTGAGAAAGGCCAGGGAGGCCAGCATTTGCTTCAGTGTCATCAATCAATGGTTAACCGAAGCAAATATAGAGACTTAAAATATGGATAAGGTGCACAAAAAAACCGAAAAGGTGGATTTTTGAACAGCCCCCTTTTCAGCCTATTTTCCCATAGAACTGGGTGGAATCCCAAACTCTTTAGCGAAACAGCGGGTAAAATACTTAGGGTCGTTAAAGCCCACTTCGTAGGCCACTTCCGACACCGTCAGATCACTGCCGCTTTCCAGAATCTCCCGGGAAACCGCCAGCCGGTACATACGGATAAACTGGCCGATAGACTGGCCGAAAGCTTCCTGCAGACGGGTATTCAGCAAGGTTTTGCTCATCCCCATGGCCTGGCAGAAACGGGCCACATCCAAATTGGGATCCTTATATAACTGACGGATTTCTCCCAGTGCCTTCTCCATAAATTGCTCTTCTTCCCGGTTCCCTATTCTCTCCGGGGAGAACAAGAGCTTCCGGGAGGCCAACTCTTCGTTCTGGTGAAGCAAAACCTCGTTCTGACGGTTCAGCTCCTCCACTTTTTCTTCCACCAGCTTCTTCTGGGTACGGATCTCCTGTGTGCGCTCTGCCACCTTTCTCTCCAAATGCTCCTGCCGGCGAAGCATAGAGCGGGTGCGCAATTCCAGTGCCACCCATCCCACCAGCAGAACAGCGGCCACGATGAGCAAATAGAACCACCAGGCACGATAGAAGAAGGGTTCCACGAAAACGGGCAGCGACAACTCTCCCAGCACTTTTCCAAAAGGATCCAGAGCCCTTACCTCAAAGGTATACCGGCCGCCGGGAAGGGAACTGTACACCATTTCCGGTCTCTCCGTGGGCACTCTCTGCCACACGGAGTCAAATCCCTCCAGTCGGCACAGATAATGGATGCGTCCCATATTCATCCCCAGGACAGAGAAATGGAAACGGACAAAACGGTCCCGCTCGTGGATCGAGAGCGACGGAAGGAAGGGGTCCCTGTATTCTGTATCGCCAACGCTCACCTGGGTGAAACGAAGCGGCCCATAATGGTCTCTTTGCGTAAACAAGTCCGAATTGAGGACGATAATACCGCCCTGATAACCAAAATACAAAAGTCCGTCACTCCTCTGGAAAGCATTGTTCCAATGGAAAGACTCTCCCGGCAGGCCATCCTCCCGGAAAAAAGGAACAATCGCCCCCGTCTGGGAGGACAAACGGTTGAGTCCGTGCCCGGTACTGACCCACACATTTCCTTCTCTGTCGCACGCCAGTCCCCTTACCTGATTATTGGAAAGGCCATCGGCCGATGTATAGTTCTTAAATATCCAACCTTCCGGGGTGGAAACAGCCTGATAGACCCCGCCGCCGTTGCTTCCCAGCCAGATGGTACCGTCCGGAGACTCCGTCACGCAACAAATCTTGTCATCTACCTTCATCTGGGGATTGTCCAGTTTATAGCGGTAGTGCTTGTAGGGGAAAGTTCCATCGGCCTTTCGCTCCGACAGGTCAAAGATGAAAACGCCCTGCTGGCATCCTATCCACAAATGCCCTGTACGGTCCAGGCAAGAGCCGATACAACCCGTTGCCATCTCCTCCGTAGCGAGCGCATACTGTTTTGAAAGCACATCGTACAGATAGATTCCCTGGTTGGAACCAATCCACAGCAGCCCGTTCCGCGAATCATATTCCAAAACACCAATGTAACTGGTCTGGGTCCCCTGGGAAGGCAAATGGGAGAGAACCCGATAAGGATAGGAGGATGATACCACATCTATTCCATTTCCCCAGGTTCCCACATACATCCTACCGTCCGGGCCGGGGCGCAAAGCGCTCACGCTGTTATGAGCCAGGCCGTTCCTTTCTCGTGTAAGGCGTGTAAACTGCTCTTTTCCAGGCTCCCGGACACTCAGCCCCCCTTCCACGAGGCCCACCCACAGACGCCCGGAAGGCTCTTCCCAGATGGCATTTACCAACCCGGGGCCGGGCGACAGTTCAGAAACATCAAGAAGTTTTCTGGAGACCGCCTTCCATCCGTCATTTTCCGTTGCCAAAAGCAAATAGTCTTCATGGGTGACGATCCCGTTGATGACATCCTCCCCAAAGTGGTAAAACGAATCACTAAGAGGATTGTAGATATTAAGGCCCCGCAAGGTGGATGCCAGGACACTTCCATCAACGCCCACAGCAAGGGACGTGACAAAATCCTGGGTCAGGGAAGAAGGGTCCTTCGGATGGTGCGTGTACAGCTTCCACTCATCTGAAAAACGGGACAACCGGTACAGTCCATTTTCCGTAGCCACCCACACCTGAGACCCATCGGCCAGAAAATCTGACACATAGGTACCCTCTCCCAGGGAAAGCGAAGTGGGAATGGGGGTGGCCGCCAGCGTTCCGTCCGGGACCGGAGCAATCTTATACAATTTACCATCCAACGGAGCCCAGACACTGCCGTCCCGGTCCACATCCTCAAACACATAATTGACAGGATGGAGGGAGGGATGGGAAAAAGACTGAATGGAAAGCACGGACTCATCATCTTCCAGGACAATCCGATATAATACGGCCCCGAACTTAGCCCATATATTTCCCAGGGCATCCTCGGTTATATAGGAGCAGGCCTCCTGGTTATCCGATTCCAGGAAGGGTAAGGAAAGGCTGGCTGGAGAAAGGGTTCTGAGATTCCAAATATCCAATCCCCCTTCAGAGGCAATCCAAAGGCGGTTGAAACGGTCTTCCACCACATTGCGGACAAAATTACTCCTGACAGAAGGCGTCGTAGAAAAAGAGAAGGTAAGCAGTTCACTCCCGTCATAGCGGCACAGTCCTCCTCCTCCCGTTGCCACCCAAAGGAAACCGGCCCAGTCTACAAAAAGGTCGTCCACATAATTGGAAGGCAAACCCTTCTCCATGTTTACGACAGAAATGTTATATTTGTCTTTGTAAAGCGATTGGGCCGCCAACCCCCAGTCAGCAGCCAGCAGCAATATGGAAAGAGCAACTGATTTTACACCCCTATTGTTCATTTGTCCACCTTTTGTCTTACAAAAATATGTAATTTTGTGTATATAAAAAACTAATAACTACTTCTATGCGAAAATTCGTTCTTGGCTTGACAGCCAGTTTGTTTGCGCTTTCCGCCTGGGGACAGCCCTCCCACACGCTGGACATCAACCTGAAAAAGCCCGGTGCCGCCATTCAGAATACCATGTACGGCATCTTCTTCGAGGACATCAACTACGCGGCCGACGGAGGCCTGTACGCAGAACTGGTCAAGAACCGCTCCTTCGAGTTTCCCAACGACGCCTTACAGGGCTGGAAAGCCTTTGGCAAAGTGGAAGTAAGGGCCGACGGTCCCTTCGAGCGCAATCCCCACTATGTACGCCTGCAGGATCCCGGCCACCCGCACAAATGGACCGGCCTGGACAACGAAGGATTCTTTGGCATCGGCGTCAAACAAGGGGAGGCCTACCGCTTCTCCGTATGGGCCCGTGTTCCTGACGGCGGAGAATCCCAGTTGAGAATAGAACTGGTGAATACGGCCTCCATGGGAGAAGACCATTTCCTCTGCCAGAATAACCTCACAGTTACCGGCAAGGAATGGAAAAAATACACGGTGACCCTAACTCCCGGCGCCACCCTGGACAAAGCCATCCTTCGTATCTTCCTCACCGGAAACCGCAACACGGTGGATCTGGAGCACGTTTCCCTGTTCCCCCAAGACACCTGGATGGGCCACGAGAACGGCCTTAGAAAAGACCTGGCCCAGGCCCTGGCAGACCTTAAACCCGGTATTTTCCGCTTCCCTGGCGGCTGCATCGTGGAAGGAACAGACCTTCAGACCCGCTACAACTGGAAAAACTCCGTGGGCCCTGTAGAAAACCGCCCCCTCAACGAAAACCGCTGGGAATACACCTTCCCCCACCGCTTCTATCCGGACTATTACCAGAGCTATGGCCTGGGCTTCTATGAGTTCTTCCAGCTCAGCGAAGAGATTGGAGCCGAACCCCTTCCCATCCTCAGCTGCGGACTGGCCTGCCAGTTCCAGAACAATGATCCCAAAGCCCATTGCTCCCTGGAAGACCTCCAGCCTTTCATCCAGGACGCCCTGGACCTGATTGAATTTGCCAACGGCTCCGTAGACACCCCCTGGGGCAAGGTCCGCGCCCAAATGGGCCATCCGGCCCCTTTCAACATGAAATTCCTGGGAATAGGCAACGAGCAGTGGGATGCCACTTATCCCGAGCACCTGGAACCTTTCCTCAAGGCCCTTCGCGCCGCCCATCCGGAGATTAAGATCGTGGGCTCCAGCGGCCCGGATTCCGAAGGCAAGCAGTTTGATTTCCTGTGGCCGGAGATGAAGCGCCTCAAGGCCGATCTGGTGGACGAGCACTTCTACCGCCCGTACGAGTGGTTCCTCTCCCAGGGCGCCCGCTATGACAACTACGACCGCAAGGGACCCAAGGTTTTTGCCGGCGAATATGCCTGCCACGCCAAGGGCAAAAAATGGAACCACTTCTACGCCTCCCTTCTGGAAGCAGCCTTCATGACCGGCCTCGAGCGCAACGCCGACGTAGTCCATATGGCCACCTACGCTCCCCTGTTCGCCCATGTGGAAGGCTGGCAGTGGCGTCCGGACCTCATTTGGTACGACAACCTGCGCAGCTTCCGCACGGTGAGCTGGCACGTACAGCAGCTCTATGGCCAGTACCGGGGCAGCAACTGCCTCCAGCTCACCATGAACGGAGCCAACGTGACCGGCGCCGAAGGCCAGGACGGCCTGTTTGCCAGCGCTGTCCTGGACGGAAACAAGATTTACGTGAAAGTGGTGAACACCACCGACAAGGAACAGGAGATTGCCCTGAACTTCACCGGCCTCAAGAAAAAAGCCGTCGTGAAAGCCGTGGAAGGCGTTCGTCTGAGCAGCTGCGGCTGCAAACTGGACAAGGACAACAGCCTGGATGCCCCGGCCCTGTTTGAACCCGCTCCCTTCACCTTCGAAGGCGAGGGCAAGTGCCTCAGCGCCACCGCGCCCGCCTATTCCTTCAACATCTACATCCTGGAAAAATAACAACACACCCCTATGAAAAGAGTCTTTGTAGCCTTTCTTGCCGCAGCCCTGGTGGCCTCCTGCGGCCCCAAAGAAGCCGAAACCGGCATCTACACCCTCAGCAATGCCAATGGCATGCAGGTAAGCATCACCAACTTTGGAGGACGCATTATGTCCATCATCGTCCCGGACAAGGACGGACAGCCCCGCGACGTGGTCCTGGGCTTTGACAAAGTGGAAGATTACTTCCCGGAGAACCATCTTACGGACTTCGGCGCCGCCATCGGCCGCTATGCCAACCGCATCAACCAGGGAAAGATTACCCTCGACGGAGTGGAATACCAACTGCCCCAGAACAACTTCGGCCACTGCCTGCACGGCGGTCCCACCGGCTGGCAATACCAGATTTATAAAGTGGTAGAGGCCGATGCCAAGCACATCAAGCTCCTTCGCGAATCCCCGGACGGAGACAACAACTTCCCCGGCAACGTCAAGGCCTACGTCACTTACACCCTCACGGACGACAACGCCATTGACATTGCCTACGAAGCCACTACGGACGCTCCCACGGTGATCAATATGACCAACCACTCCTACTTCAACCTGTCCGGAGACCCTGCCGGCCACCGCATCACGGAAGACTCCCTGTGGATCAATGCCGCCCACTTCACCCCGGTGGACAGCACTTATATGACCAGTGGAGAAATCCGCCCCGTAGCCGGAACCCCCTTTGACTTTACCTCTCCCAAGCTCATCGGCCAGGATATCAACGCAAACTGCGACCAAATCCGCAACGGCAACGGCTATGACCACAACTGGTGCCTGGACACGGACGGCGATATGAGCCAAGTAGCCTGCGAACTGTACTGCCCCCAGACCGGAATAGACCTTAAAGTATATACGGACGAACCCGGCATCCAGGTCTACAGCGGAAACTTCCTGGACGGAACCGTAACCGGCAAGAAGGGGATCGTTTATGAGCAGCGCAGCGGCATTTGCCTGGAAACCCAGCATTATCCGGATTCTCCCAACAAGCCCCAGTGGCCTTCCGTGGTACTGCGTCCGGGAGAGACCTACACCAGCCACTGTATTTTCGCTTTCAGCGTAAAATAGTTTATGAAGTTATATTGTTACGTTATCCCCACCTTTTTCCTGCTGTGCGCCTGCACCGCAGAGAAAGAGGTGGGGTATCCCATTGATCCCGTGCCGTTTACCCAGGTAAAAGTGGCCGATGGATTCTGGGGACAACGCCTGCAGGCATCCCGGGAGGTCACCATCCCCCTGGCTTTTTCCAAGTGCGAGGAGACCGGCCGATACGACAACTTTGTCAAGGCGGCCCGGCAAATGCACTCGGAAACCAACCTGGGATACGAGGTAGGTGGCTTCTCCTTTGACGATACCGACGTATACAAAACCATCGAAGGCGCCAGCTACGTTCTCCAAACGCAGCCGGACGCCCAACTGGAAGCCTACATAGACAGCGTCCTTCAGCTTGTGGCTGCTGCGCAGGAGCCGGACGGATACCTTTACACCGCCCGCACCATGAACCCGGAGCACCCGCATCCCTGGGCCGGCGACAAACGCTGGTCCCAGGAAGAGGTCCTGAGCCACGAGCTCTATAACCTGGGCCATATGGTGGAAGGCGCCGTAGCCCATTACCAGGCAACCGGCAAACGCAACTTCCTGGACATTGCCATCCGCTATGCAGACTGTGTGGTGAGGGAAGTGGGGGCAGGTGAAGGCCAAGCCTGCGTGGTTCCCGGCCACCAGATTGCAGAAATGGCCCTGTGCCGCCTGTACCTGGCTACCGGCGAAAAGAAATACCTGGACCAGGCCCGTTTTTTCCTCGATTTCCGGGGAAAAACGAAGATAAGAGACGCCTACAGCCAGTCCCACCAGCCCGTACTGGAGCAGGATGAGGCCGTGGGCCATGCTGTCCGGGCCGCCTATATGTATGCCGGCATGGCAGATGTAGCCGCCCTCACCGGAGACCTGTCCTACGTGCAGGCCATTGACAACATCTGGGAGAACATCACCTCCAAGAAGCTCTACATCACCGGAGGAATCGGAGCCACCAGCGCCGGAGAAGCGTTTGGAGCCAACTACGAACTTCCCAACGCCACCTCCTACTGTGAGACCTGTGCAGCCATCGGCCACGTCTATGTGAACCACCGGATGTTCCTGCTGCACGGAGACAGCAAGTACTACGACGTATTGGAACGCACCCTGTACAACGGCCTCATCAGCGGCGTTTCCCTGGACGGGGGTGCATTTTTCTACCCCAATCCGCTGGAAAGCGACGGGTCCCACCAGCGCCAGCCCTGGTTTGGCTGCGCCTGCTGCCCGTCCAATATCAGCCGCTTCATCCCCTCCCTGCCCGGGTACGTTTACGCCACCAAGAAAGATACCCTCTGGGTCAATCTGTATTTGGCCAACACCCTGGACACGCAGCTGGATGGAAAGGCTTTCCGGCTCACCCAGCAGACAACTTATCCCTGGAGCGGAGACATTGTCCTCACCGTAGACAAGGCCCAAAACAGGCATGCCACCACGCTCAAGCTGCGCATTCCCGGCTGGGTGCGTGGAGAAGTAGCTCCCGGAGGCCTGTACAGCTATGCCGATGGCAAACAAACGGATTACAGCATCCTGGTCAACGGAAAACCGGCCGAAGGCACCCTCCAGAACGGCTATTTCTGCATCCGCCGCACCTGGAAAGAAGGAGACCGCGTGGAGCTTCACTTTGACAGGGAGCCCCGCCTGGTAAAAGCCAGCGACAAGGTAGAAGCCGACAAGGGCCGCCTGGCCGTGGAAATGGGCCCGCTGGTATACTGTGCCGAGGCCGTGGACAATGACGGCTCGGTACGTGAAACGGTTTTGGACCCGGCCCTCCCGCTCACCGTCTCCCATGACGACGCCCTCCTGGGCATAGACCGCATCCATTCCGGAAAATTGAACCTCATCCCCTATTACGCCTGGAACCACCGAGGACCCGGCGAAATGATAGTCTGGATGCATACAGATTAGGATTATCTTCACAAAATGGTTAAATTTGTAAATCTGACATTATAAGAATCTATGGCTAAAACTAACGCAGAACTCCAGCAGATTGCCACCCAGGTGCGGAGGGACATCCTCCGTATGGTGTGTCTGGCAAAATCCGGTCATCCCGGCGGCTCCATGTCGTCTACGGATGTCCTTACCACCCTCTATTTCAATCAGATGAAGCACAATCCTGCCACCTGGACCCGTGACGGAAAAGGACAGGACATGTTCATCCTGAGCGCCGGACACATGACCCCGGTATACTATTCCATCCTGGCCCGCACCGGCTATTTCCCGGTGAGCGAGCTGGCCACCTTCCGCCAGATGGGCACCCGCCTGCAGGGACACCCCTCGATCCGCAAGCAGCTGCCCGGCATTTTCCAGGCCTCCGGTTCCCTGGGACAGGGCCTGAGTGCCGCCACCGGCCTGGCTCTGGGCAAGAAAATGGATAAGGACGAAAACTTTGTCTACTGCCTCTGCGGAGACGGAGAAAGCGAGGAAGGCCAGATCTGGGAAGCCGGCATGTTTGCCGTATTCCACAAACTGGACAACCTCATTGCCATGACGGACTGGAACGGCAAGCAGATTGACGGTCCCGTGGAAGAGGTTTCCGGCATAGGAGACCTGTCTGCCAAGTGGGAAGCCTGGGGCTGGAACGTGATTGTGGCCGATGCCCACGACTTCGATTCCATCAACAAGGCCTTCGAGCTGGCCAAGGCCGGCAAGGGCAGCGGCAAGCCCACCATGATCCTGTTCAAGAGCGAAATGGGACACGGAGTGGACTTCATGGCCGGCACCCACAAGTGGCACGGTTCCGTTCCCAAGCCCGAGCAGCTGGAAGATGCCCTCAAACAGTTAGGTGAAACCCCCTTAGGAGATTTTTAGTATGAAAAAGTATACAGATACAGGAAAGAAAGACACCCGCAGCGGGTTTGGAGTAGGTCTTCTGAAGGCCGGACAGGCCGATAAGCGCGTGGTAGCCATGACGGCAGACCTCAAGGGCTCCCTCAAGATGGACGCCTTTGCTGCCGAATTCCCGGAACGTTTTGTCCAGTGCGGCATTGCGGAAGCCAATATGATTGGCGCCGCCTCCGGCCTGGCCATCACCGGAAAAATCCCCTTCGTGGGTTCCTTCGCAGAGTTTGTAACCGGCCGCGTGTATGACCAGATCCGCCAGGAACTGGCCTACGGTCATACCAACGTGAAGATTGCCTCCTCCCACGCCGGCATCACCCTGGGAGAAGACGGCGCCACCCACCAGACCATGGAAGACATCGCCCTGATGCGCGCCCTCCCCGGCATGGTGGTCCTCAATCCCTGCGACTTCAACCAGACCGTGCAGGCCACCATTGCCGCCGCCCAGTATGAAGGCCCCGTCTATCTTCGTTTCGGCCGCCCTTCCGTTCCCAACTTCACGGATGAGAACGAGCCCTTTGTGATTGGCAAAGCCATCGTGCTGAGCGAAGGCAAGGACGTGACCCTCATCGCCACCGGCCACACCGTCTGGGAGGCCCTGCAGGCCGCCGAGGCTCTGGAGGCCGAAGGCATCAGCGCCGAGGTCATCGACATCGCCACCATCAAGCCCCTGGACGTAGAAGCCATTGTCAAGAGCGCCAAGAAGACCGGCTGCGTAGTAGTGGCCGAAGAACACAACGCCTTCGGCGGTCTTGGAGAGGCCGTTGCCGGCGCCCTGGCCGCCCAGCTCCCCACGCCCGTAGAATTTGTGAACGGAGGAGACCGCTTTGGCCAGTCTGGCACGCCTTCTGCATTAATGGCCGCGTACGGCCTGGACGCCCCGCACATTGCGGAAGCCGCCAAGAAGGCCATCGCCCGTAAATAAATGAAGGAACTTGAGCAGGTATTCAACGGCATCGTAAAAGAGTACAGCGAGCGGCTGTACTGGCACGTGCGCCGTATGGTAGCCAGCCACGAGGACGCCGACGACCTGCTCCAGGAGATCTTCCTTAAAATATGGACTGCGCTTCCCTCCTTCCGGGGGGAGGCGCAGCTCTATACCTGGGTGTGGCGCATTGCCACCAACGAGACCCTCAATCACCTTAGAAAGGAACGCGTGCGCGCGGCCCTGAGGATGCAGTCCATAGACACCGAGATGGAGCGCCGCGTAGAGGGAGACCCCTACTTCAACGGCACCGAGGCCCAGCGCGAACTTATGAAAGGCCTCACCAAACTCCCCGAGAAACAGCGGCAGGTATTTGTGATGAGATGGTGGGATGAGCTAAGCTACGAGGAGATTTCGGCCATTACCGGAACTTCGGTGGGAGCCTTAAAAGCATCTTATCATATTGCACAGGAAAAACTTAAATTAAACCTTTCGACCTTGGAGGTGTCAAAGTAAGCGTATGACCAAGAAAAACGACATATTTGTTCCCGAAGGCTACTTCCAGAACCTGGAGCAGAAGCTGAGCCGCATCCCCCAGCAGGAGGTGCGTCCCTCCACTCTGCAAAAGGTATCCCCTTGGATTGCCTATGCCGCCAGCCTTGTCATTCTGGCTTCGGTGGGTGGTTTTATCTTCAGAAAATCTGCAGAACCGGTTCTGCAGGAAGAGTACAGTTGGGACTATCTCTCCTATTTATCCCGTTCTCTGGATCCGGACGGAATGCTCGAGCTCGAGGAGAGTTCAGAACTTACTGACGAGGACATCGTCAATTTCCTCTTGGCAGACAACGTTTCAGTTGAACTTATAGCAGAAGCGAACTATGAAGAGAATTATTAGTGTATTTTTATCGCTTGTGATGGCAGCCGGCGTAATGCAGGCCCAGAATAACAACAAGCAAGATCAGAAGAGGGGCAACGATTGGAGAGAAAGAGTACGTGCAGAGCAAGTAGCCTTCATCACCTCCGAACTGGATCTCACGGAAACCGAAGCCCAGGCCTTCTGGCCCGTCTACAACGACGTCCAGAAACAGCGCCGCCAGGCTTTCCAGGCCACCGGAGAAGCATTCAAGGCCCTCACCGAGGGTTTGGACGGCAACAACGCCGCCACCCTCCTGGACAAGTACCTGGATGCCAAGAAAGCCGGAGAAAAGGTAGAGGCCGATGCTGTAGCCCGTTACAAGAAAGTGCTGCCCGTAAGCAAAGTGGCTAAGTTACTGCTGGCCGAAGAAAAATTCCGTCAGAGGCAGATCCACCGTCTGGGACAAGGCGGCCCCGGACGCCCCGGTGCCGGGAATCGGCCCGATAACCGTCCTCAGCCCTCGAACGAGCCGTCCACCAAGTAACAGCTCCTGTCACAAAGTTGGGCCAGACCTGCGTCATGAGTAACAATGACCACGGTCTGGCCTAATTGTTTGCGCAGGTCAAAGAAGAGCTGATGGATTTCCTCCTTGGTACGGGAATCCAGATTGCCGGTGGGTTCATCGGCAAAGAGGATGGCGGGCCGATTGGCCAGCGCACGGGCTATGGCCACACGCTGCTGTTCACCGCCGGAAAGCTCGGAGGGTTTGTGGGAAAGGCGGGCGTCCAGTCCCACGAGGGAGAGGAGCTCCTGCGCACGGGCTTTGGCCTGGGCCGAAGAAGCGCCGCCAATGAGCGAAGGGATCATCACATTCTCTACCGCGGTAAACTCCGGCAGCAGGTGATGGGCCTGGAACACAAAGCCTATGCGGCGGTTGCGGAAGGCCGCCAACTCCTTGGCACCCAGGGCCAGCACATTGGAGCCGTCTATGACCAGGCTGCCGCTGTCCGGGGTAAGGAGGGTTCCCAGAATCTGAAGGAGGGTGGACTTGCCGGCTCCGGAGGCGCCCATAATGGCCACTACTTCTCCCTGCTCGGCAGAAAAATCCACGCCACGGAGTACCTCCAGCGTGCTAAAAGACTTGCGAATATCTTTGGCTTCGATAATCATTTTTTGTACCTTTGCTCGATTTCACAAAGATAGGAACTCTCTTGCAAAAGCGCAAACTCATACTCCTGGTTCTAATCTTCCTGTACTGGCTCTCGCCGGCACAGAACCGCGCCAACGCAGTGGGAGGTAATTCCCTCTGGAGCACCAAGAGCGGAGAAGCGTTCCTGGACCGGCTGCTGCAGGAGGTAGCCGCCGCCCAACACTCCGTAGAGATTGAGTACTACTGGTTTGCCCAGGACCGCTCCGGCCAAAGGGTGAAGGACGCCCTTATGGCCAAGGCCCGCGAGGGCGTGAAGGTGCGGCTGATCATGGACAACCTCATCACGCCAGCCGCCAAGGAATCCTTCTATCAGGAAATGAGGGACGCCGGCGTAGAGCTTTACTACACGCATCCCTTTGAGCAGATGGGCCCGCTCCGGGCCCTGGGGAGCATCCTGGGACCGCGGGACCACCGCAAGATCATCATCATAGACGGACGCATTGCCTACACCGGAGGAATGAATTTCTACGACCAGGCCATCTACGACTGGATTGACACGCAGGTGCGGGTGGAAGGCCCCGCGGCCACGCAGCTGTGGATGCTCTTTGCCCAGACCTGGGAGATGCTGGCCGGAGAAACCCTTGAGCCCGCCTCCCCCGCTCCCGTGGGGACGGTGGTGGCAGAGGCCTTCGGCACGGAAGGGAAAGCCCGGGTGGATACCACTTTCATGGCCCTCCTGAAGCAGGCCAAGGATTATTTCTATCTCCAGACGCCTTACTTTGCCCCGCCCCAGGAACTGGTGGATGCCTTCAAGACCTGCGCCGCCCGCGGGGTAGATGTGCGCATTGTGATTCCCCAGAAATGCGACTGGGGCTTCATGAACGAGCTCACCCGCGAGTGCGCCGTAGAGCTGATGAGGGCTGGGGTGGGCATCTACGTGTATCTGGGCGCCTACGACCACTCCAAAGTCTTTGTCATAGACGACAAACTGGCCAGTTGCAGCACGGTGAATATGGACTACCGCAGCCTCCGTACCAACTGGGAGGACGGATTCTATTTCTACGACCCCGAGAGCGTGGGGCATTTCAAAGCCATGGTTGACCAGGTAATTGACCAGTCGCTGCCGCTGAGTCCCGATTCGCAGCCCTCCGAAGGTTTCAGACGCGGATACCGAAAATTCCTCAAGATATTGAGCCCTCTTTTCTGATATTTTTCTTATATTTGTAGATACACCCGGGGTGTGGCGCAGTTGGCTAGCGCATCTGGTTTGGGACCAGAGGGTCGTGTGTTCGAGTCACATCACCCCGACACAACCACTTATTATTGCACTATGTACCTTTTAGGATATGATATTGGAAGTTCTTCGGTGAAGGCTTCTCTGGTAGACGCCCAGAGTGGGAAATGTGTGGCTTCGGCCTTTTATCCCAAGACGGAGGCTCCCATCATTGCCAAACAGCCCGGCTGGGCCGAGCAAGACCCGTCTATGTGGCTGGGTAACCTGCGGCTGGCCACGGAAGACGTCCTCCATCAGGTGGATGCCCTCAACCCCAAAGACATCAAGGCCATTGGCATTTCATACCAGATGCACGGTCTGGTGTGCATAGACAAGGATATGAACGTGCTTCGGCCCTCCATTATCTGGTGCGACTCCCGGGCCGTTCCCTATGGCCAGAAGGCCTTTGAAGTGCTGGGAGAAGAGTGGTGCCTGGAGCATCTTCTGAACTCCCCCGGCAACTTCACCGCCGCCAAACTGGCCTGGGTCAAGGAAAACGAGCCCGAGCTGTACGGTCGCATCTGGAAGATTATGCTTCCCGGAGACTATATTGCCATGAGGCTAACCGGCAACGTCTGCACCACTGTGAGCGGCCTGTCGGAAGGCATCTTCTGGGACTTCAAGAATAATGCGCCCTGCAAGGAACTGCTGGACTATTTCCACTTCGATCCTTCCGTGCTGGCTCCCGTCAAGCCCACCTTCGGCCTGCAGGGAACCCTTACGCGCGAAGCCGCCCAGAGACTGGGATTGGCCGAAGGAACTCCCGTCACCTACCGGGCCGGAGACCAGCCCAACAACGCCCTCAGCCTGGGCGTGCTGCAGCCCGGAGAGATTGCCTCCACCGCCGGCACTTCCGGCGTGGTGTATGGCGTCATCGGCCAGGTATCGCACGACCCTCTGTCCCGCGTGAATTCCTTTGCGCACGTGAACCATTCGGCCCAGGATCCCCGTCTGGGCGTTCTGCTCTGCATCAACGGAACGGGCATCCTCAATTCCTGGATGCGTCACAACGTGGCCCCCACGGGCTCCTCTTATCCGGAGATGGACAAAATGGCCGAAGAAATTCCCATTGGCTCGGAAGGCATCAGCATCCTGCCGTTTGGAAACGGGGCCGAAAGAATGCTCCAGAACAAGGACACCGGCTGCAGCCTGTATGGCGTCAACTTTAACCGACATAACACCAAGCACCTGCTGCGCGCCGCCCAGGAGGGCATTGTGTTCTCCTTCCAGTACGGCATAGAGATTATGGAGCAGATGGGCCTCAAGGTGGACAAGATCCACGCCGGCAAGGCCAATATGTTCCAAAGTAAAATATTCCAGGAGACGCTTTCCGGCGTTTCCGGCGCCACCATAGAGCTGTACGACACAGACGGTTCCGTGGGTGCCGCCAAGGGTGCAGGCCTGGGTGCCGGCATCTACAAGAATTCCCAGGAGGCCTTCTCCTCACTCAAACGCCTGGCCACCATTACCCCCGATAACCGGGACCAGTACAGAGAGGCCTACGAGCGCTGGAAATCGCATCTTTCCGTTTAGACTCAACTATTAATTAATCCAATAACGCTATGACTAAAGAGTATTTCCCGGGAATCGGTAAGATTCCGTTTGAAGGAACCAAGAGCAAGAACCCTCTGGCCTTCCATTATTATAACGCTACGCAGGTAGTTATGGGCAAGCCTATGAAGGACTGGCTCAAATATGCTATGGCCTGGTGGCACACCCTGGGCCAGGCTTCCGGAGACCCCTTCGGCGGCCAGACCCGTTCTTACGAGTGGGACAAGGGCGAGTGCCCCTACTGCCGCGCCAAGGCCAAGGCCGATGCCGGCTTTGAGCTGATGCAGAAACTGGGCATCGAGTATTTCTGCTTCCACGACATTGACCTCATCGAGGACTGCGAAGACATTGCCGAGTACGAGGCCCGTATGAAGGATATCACGGACTACCTGGTGGTCAAGATGAAGGAGACCGGTATCAAGAACCTCTGGGGTACCGCCAACGTGTTTGGCAACAAGCGCTATATGAACGGCGCCGCCACCAATCCCCAGTTTGACATCGTGGCCCGTGCCGCTGTCCAGATCAAGAACGCCCTGGATGCCACCATCAAGCTGGGTGGTACCAACTATGTGTTCTGGGGTGGCCGCGAAGGCTACTACACGCTGCTCAACACCCAGATGCAGCGCGAGAAGGACCATCTGGCCAAGATGCTCACCGCCGCCCGCGACTACGCCCGCGCCAAGGGCTTCAAGGGCACCTTCCTCATTGAGCCCAAACCTATGGAGCCCACCAAGCACCAGTACGACGTGGACACCGAGACCGTGATTGGTTTCCTCCGCGCCAACGGCCTGGACAAGGACTTCAAGGTAAATATTGAGGTGAACCACGCCACCCTGGCCGGCCACACCTTTGAGCACGAGCTCACCGTGGCCCGCGAGAACGGCTTCCTGGGTTCCATCGACGCCAACCGCGGAGATGCCCAGAATGGTTGGGATACGGACCAGTTCCCTATCGACGCCCTGGATCTGACCCAGGCTATGATGCAGATCATCCTCAACGGTGGCTTCGGCAATGGCGGTACCAACTTTGACGCCAAGCTCCGTCGCTCTTCCACCGACCCCGAGGACATCTTCATTGCCCACATCAGCGCTATGGACGCTATGGCCCACGCCCTCCTCAACGCAGCCGCCATTCTGGAAGAGAGCCCGCTGCCCGCTATGGTCAAGGAGCGTTACGCTTCCTTCGACAGCGGTCTGGGCAAGAAGTTCGAAGAAGGCAAGGCCACCCTGGAAGACCTGTACGAATATGCCAAGAAGAATGGAGAGCCCGTGGCCGCTTCCGGCAAGCAGGAGCTCTGCGAAACTTACTTGAACCTCTATGCAAAGTAGTTCCTACAAGCAGGAAGGCAGCGTCCTGTATCTGGTCAGCATCGTGCTGGTTGCCGTGATAGGCGGTCTGCTTTTCGGATATGACACAGCTGTGATTTCCGGCGCGGAAAAGGGCCTCCAGGCCTTTTTCAAAAGCGCGCCGGACTTCACCTACACCGACGGCTGGCACGGTTTCACCACCTCCAGCGCCCTTATCGGCTGCGTGATTGGCGCTCTTATGTCGGGTAGACTGGCCCATCGCTTCGGAAGAAAGAAAACCCTCTTTGTGGCGGGTATTCTCTTCTTCCTGAGCGCCCTGGGTTCCTACTACCCCGAGTTCCTCTTCTTCTCCAAGGGCGAGGCCTCCAAGAGCCTGCTCATGGCCTTTAACGGCTATCGCATCCTGGGCGGCCTGGGCGTAGGCCTTGCTTCGGCCATCTGCCCTATGTACATTGCAGAGATTGCCCCCGCCCGCAAGCGCGGACGCCTGGTTTCCTGGAACCAGTTTGCCATTATCTTTGGTCAGCTGGTGGTGTACTTTGTGAATTTCCTCATCATCCAGAGTCACGCCAACGATCCTGAGATTGTAGCCTGGACCAATGCCATCGGCTGGAGAGTGATGTTTGTCTCCGAGGCGGTTCCCGCCGGACTCTTCGCCCTCCTGATTCTCCTGGTGCCCGAGACGCCGCGTTACCTGGTGCTGCGCAAGCAGAATGACAAAGCCCTCGAGGTCCTGTCCAAGATCAACGGAGAAAGCCAGGGCCGAAAGATTCTCCTGGACATCGTGGAAACCGTCAAGGAAGAGAAGGAGAACCTCTTCTCCTATGGCGTTCTGGTCATCTTCATCGGCTGTATGCTGTCCGTGTTCCAGCAGATCATCGGTATCAACGCCGTGCTGTACTTCGCCCCCCGTATCTTTGAATCTATGGGCGTAAGCGACAATATGCTGTTCACCGTTATTATGGGCGTGATCAATATCACCTTCACCCTGGTAGCCGTGTTCACCGTTGAGAAACTGGGCCGAAAGCCCCTGCTCATCACCGGTTCCATAGGTATGGCCATCGGCGCCCTGGGCGTGGCCCTTTCTAACGTGTTTACTATGCCGGCCCTGGTGCCCGTGATCAGCATTATGGTCTACAGCGCCTGCTTTATGTTCAGCTGGGGCCCCATCTGCTGGGTGTACATTGCCGAGCTCTTCCCCAATACCATCCGCAGCCAGGCCACGGCCATCGCCGTCGCCTTCCAGTGGATCTTCAACTTCATTGTATCCAGCACCTTCGTGCCTATGTACAATATGAAGCTGGGTACTATGGGAGAAAGCTTCGGCCACTTCTTCGCCTATGCCCTCTATGGTGTCATCTGCATCATTGCCGCCATCTTCGTATGGCGCCTGGTCCCCGAGACCAAGGGCAAGACCCTCGAAGATATGACCCGCCTCTGGCGCAAGCAGCTCCCGCCCGAGCAGCAAGGCAATATCTAGCGCCCTTCGGCCCTTCGGACCCTGGCCCGTGGCCTTCGGCCCGTGAAATGTAACTGTCTTAGTTACTGATACTTAAACAAATCCTCCTCCGCGTTTTACGGAGGAGGATTTGTTTAAAACCCACTGTATCAGTCATTTCCATTTCACGGCATAGCCTGTACGAGACAACTATTTCCCGTTCTTGAGCTCCATTTCACCAATGCCTATCGGGACCTGGAGGTTAATCTGATTCCTTTCTTCTACCGTGAGCTCGTTGAGGGGCTTTCCGTATACTTCCAGGGCTTTTTCGTTGCGGGCCTCCGAGTAAACACGCATCAGCAGATCCTGCATATGGACATAGGCTCCGTAGCTGGTTCCGCGATCGGCCCCCAGGATGAAGCGGGTATCCTTGCCATGCTGTTTCAGGAAGTTCTTGGCCATCTTCACCATTTCTTCCTCGTCCTGGGTGGCCTTGTTCCCAAAGAAGATCTTATCGGCCGAATTGAGACGTACCACAAAGAGGTTTTCCCGTTTGATGTCCTCTGTCGGAATCTCAGCCTTTACGCTGCCTCCGGGGGGCATCGGGGGCATATAGCGCGTTACCCCATCCTGGGCGGGTTCCCTGACATAGCGGATTTTCAGGGATTCCAGCTTGCGGAGCTCCATTTTCACGTCGTCAATTACGCCCACGGGGACATTATCAGCAGCTACGATTTCTACGATATTCTGGGGCTCGCCGGACTTATGGGCGGGAACAATATCCTTGATCTGCTCCTTTGTGTAAACCTTTCCGTTGTTTTCCACCTTGCCGTCGGGCCGGACTTTCAGCGAGATCGTGTTGGTCTGCTGGGCCTTGTTGGAAACGCGGATCGTAAACGTCACGGGCTGGAAGAGCACGGTGGCCACGGGCTTGCCATCCTTCATAGCCGGCGTCCAGACGGGGGACTTTTCAATTGCGTTCACAACAATCTTGTCCAGCTGCTCGCAGAGGCTGTTCATAATCTCAACGCTAGTCACCTTGCCGTTTTCTCCAATGATGAACATAGCTACCAGGGTTCCGTCGTAAAGGCAGTCAACCGGGTATGTGATGCGGCTGGAGAGCCAGTGGCCAAAGTCTTCGCTGCATACCGGAGCCGTGTCAAAGTTCTTGCCGGCGGTGAATTGGATTTCTCCTACGTTGTTCACGTGGATCACATCCTCTGCTTTCACCGAAGCGGGAGCATACTTGACCACGGTCACTTTGTTAAGTACGTACTCGAATTTTTCCTCGGCCGGGATTTTTTCACTATCTTTGTCCACAGGGACATAGACCGTCCTTGCCTGCAGGCCAAGGCCCAGGCACACGAGCGGGAGCAGGTAAAGCACCCGCAGCCCTCTCACAAGGGGAGATTTGGATTTTGACATCATAGTAATACGATTTTTAAGGATACTGTGATTAAAGCTGTTAGCCACTGAGTAGCCGCTCTTGCTAACAGCTTTTCTTATTAGCAGATACTGATAATCCTTGATATTGGTGCCGGCACGTAGGACGGCGTCATCGGCCTCATATTCGTGCAACTCCTGAAGGTCTGCGCGAAGCATCCAGATAACCGGATTGAACCACTGGAAGGCCGATAGCAAATCCACCACCAGCAGTTCCACCGAATGCCCATAGGCAATGTGCGCCTTTTCGTGGGCGATGATGGAGTCGTGCGGACCTTCCCAGTCCTGACGCGACAGCACGATGTACTTCATCCAGCTGAAGGGGTCGATATCGCGGTCGGTCACAGTAATTTTGCAACCGTCTTCCTCGCTCACCAGCGTCCCCTGCCTTACGATTCCGGCAATGCTCAGGATTGAAATCAGAGCTCTCCCCAGCACAACGCCGACTCCAGCCCAGAAGAGGGCGGCAATAGCTGTGGGCCACCAGGGGGCCGAAGCCTCAACGGCCGGTGCCAGGTCCAGGGTCACGGGCTCCTGGGCCTCGATGAAGGCACTCTCCACGGCCTGCACCAGTTCCATAGGTTTGTGGATGGTGATGATGCAAAGCGGCAGCAGGAAAGCCAGCACGGCGGTACTCACCAGCACCACCCGGTTGAACCGATGGAAGGTCTCCTTCCGGAGCATAAGCCGGTAGAACATATAGAAGATGGCCAGGGCCACGGCCACTTTTACCTCATATATAAGGAATGCAGGCATCTTATTTCTCTTTTTCTACCAGTTCAATGAGTTCCTTGAGTTCTTCCACGCTAATCTTCTCCTCCTTCACCAGGGCAGAGACAGCGCTGAGATAAGAGTTATCAAAGTACTTGTCAATAAGGCCGATGAGCGACCGCTGCTTGTACTCCTCCTTAGTAACCTTGGCAAAATACTGATAAGTAGGGCCGAAAGATTTGTGGTCCACAAACCCCTCCTCCTCCAGCGTACGCACCTGCGTGGACAGCGTAGAAAAGTGAGGCTGGGGTTCCGGATACAGTTCCCTGAGCTCCCTCACAAACAGGGGGCCCTTGTCCCAAAAGTGATTCATAATCACCTCTTCTTTCTTGGTCAGTCGTTTCATAAGCACGCTCCTTTTTCGCAAAGGTAACTAATTTTTTTAGTTATGCAACTATTTTTGTTTAGTTTTTCAATTAATTTTTCTAAACAGCCCCTTTTTCGGCCCCTTTGATCTCCTTTCTCCTCCCCCTGCGCCGTGAAATGGAACCATCTCAGTTACTGATAATTACACAAATCCTCCTCCGCGTTTACGGAGGAGGAATTTCATAATGTAGTGATTGTTAACTAGTTCCGTTTCACGGCTCCGTGGGAGTGGAGGCGGGATCTACTTGGTAATTGCGGCCATTGATGGTGATTTTTTTCACCGATTGACCGTTGATGGTCACGGTGCCGTCCTCCTCAACTTTGGCACCGGGAAGGGACTTAAGTAATTCCTTGGCACTCTCTTCACTCTTGGTAATGATATTCACAACGGAAGAACTCCCATCCAGGTTGAACTGCTTAAGGCTTTCGGAATCTTTGACCACCGTAACACTTTGAATCTGTTTGGTTGGTAAGTTCTTGACTTCGGATTCTTCCACCACTTTTCCGTCAACGATGTACACTGTATTTTGGAGAGGGCCAAAACCGAAACCTGTCACTCCTGATTTAGCCATCAAAGAGTCTGTTTTCATAATGATCTTGCCATTATCATTTACAATGACCTGGCTTCTCATGGTTCTTTTTACCGTAGTAATGGCGTGGACGGTGACAGCCTTGTTGCCTTTCCCCGTTGTGGTTATCTGGTAATCGCCAATGGTTTTCCCCTTCAGCTGCGAGCCGTCAAAATGGTCAACGGTTACATTATCGATAACATAGATGGTCTGTTGTCCCCATAAATATACGGAGCAGAGCATAAGGACGATAATAAAGAGTATCTTTTTCATAGATGCTGTTTTTAATTATTCATTGATACAAGATGGAAAGTATTTCCGCCATCCATGGGTGTAAGAATGTAGGAGGCCTCACTGCCATCCTTAAACCGGGCGGTCATGATAAAACCGTCTCCAACGGGCCTGAACTCATAGTCCTCGGCTTCGGCCGGGTCCATGCTGGAGATCAGTTGAAGTTGTTGTAGTAATTCCATGGTGCTGGGAGATTCCGTTTCAACCGGCTCCGTTTTCCGGTGAAGGAACACCACGGCAAGGAGAACGGCGGCCACACCCGAAAGGGTCAGGCTCCAGATCCGGATGATCCGCTTGCGCGCGCTGCGTACCATCTGGTCATACTGGTCTCCGGCCTCTTCCAGAGGTTCAGTCTCAACAGGGCCGATGATGCCCAAAAGCTCCGCGACTGCCTTTTCCTCTTCTCCCTCGGGAGGGAAGGAGGCGAAAGACTGAGCCAGCAGACGCTCTTCCTCAGGAGTGGCATCGGCCGATAGATATCTTTCTATCAAGGTTTTGCGATTCATATTATTGCTGTAGACTTTTAATCAGTTCTTTTCTGGCTATGGAGATGGAGGCTTTGATGCTGCCCTTGGGCCGGCCGGTAATGGCCGCTATCTCGTCCAGTGAAAGGCCACTGGCCTTGAGCTGCAGGAGGCGCAGGGTAGCCGACGGGACGCTGTTCAGTGCCTGGTTGGCGCGCCGACGGGCTTCGGCCTGCTCTATATGGAGAGTAGCACTCTCGGCCGATGCGAGACTCAGCGGAAGCGGCTCCTGCCGGGTATTCCGGGCTTTACGCCAGAGGGATACGCAGGCGTTTTTGGTGATGGTGACGGCCCAAGCCTCCGGATTCCGGATATCGGCCCCGCTGCGCCGGGCCTCCCACAGACGAATCAAGACGTCCTGTACTACGTCTTCCGGGTCTCCTTCCAGGCGCGATGCCCGGAAGAATTTCCGGGTCAGTGCCAGGACCTTCGGCCTTACTTCTGCCAACTCTATTTCCAGCGTGTTTTCCATACTCTGCCCTATCAGACGCAAAAATCGTGAAAAGTTAATCACAATTTTCCCCACCAGTGAAGAAATTTGGAGATTTGCTCTGGGACATACCGGGTTGTAGTTCTCAGAAACCGGAAGGCTTGGGCTTTTTGTTCCCAGGGCCAGGAGGCCTTCCTACACAAATCCTCCTCCGCATTTTACGGAGGAGGATTTGTGTAATTGTCAGTAACTAAGGTAGTTACATTTCACGCCGCAACGGGCAAACACCTATGCTTTACGGCCGGTGAAGTGGTTCATCACGGTGTAGAGGCCGCAGATGTCTCCGAACACGAAATTGAACCAGCGGTAAGGGAAGATACCCTGCATGAGTCGGATGAAGTGGGAGGGGAAGTTGATGCCGCGGTAGCCCAGGTTCCATTCGATGGCGCGGAGGGTCTTCCGGGCCACTTCCTCCGGCGGCAGGATGCGGAAGAAGGAGTGGATGCCGTCAAACATACCCGTATTGATAAAGTATGGGGCTATGGTGGTGACTTTCACGGGGCTCTTCTCCCGGCCCAGTTCTATCCTCAGGCTCTCGCTCCAGCCAATGGCGGCCCACTTGGAAGCGGCATACAGCGACATCTTGGGAAGGGCCAGCATACCGGCCGAAGAAGTGATGTTGCAGATATGGCCGGTGCCGCGCTCCTGCATATCCTTGAGGAAGCGGAGGGTCACAAACATAGCACCCTTGGTGTTGATGTCGAAGGTACGGTTGATGTCCTTGTCGGTCTGCTCGGCAAACACCTTGTTGTTGGTGATGATGCCGGCGTTGTTGATGAGGATGTCCACGGGTCCGCAGGCAGCCTTGGTGGCTTCAGCAGCAGCGTCAATGGATTCGGGGCTGGAGATATCGGCCTTGTGTCCATAGACCTTGCCCAGGGCCGAAAGCTCTTTCACCGTGGCGGCGATGGCTTCTTCGTTGATGTCCCAGATGATTACCTCTTTGGCGCCTTTTTCCAGGCAGCGCCGGGCCATGATTTTCCCAATCCCGGAGCAGGCACCGGTGATGAGAACGGTTTTATTTTGTATTTTCATTGTTCAGGTTTTAGTCTGCGCTCAGCATGAGCATTTTTTTGATGATGCCAAACAGGCCGTAAGGCATGTAGCGGAATTTCAGATCAATCCAGGTGGGGCTCTTGATCACGGCACGCTCGTGGCTGAAGGCCAGGAAGCTACGCTCGCTGTGGTAGCTGCCCATACCGGAATTGCCTACGCCGCCAAAGGGCACCTTGCTGTTGGCAATGTGCATAATGGTGTCGTTGATGCAGGCGCCACCGGACGTAGTCTGGCCGATAATATCCCAGCCATCGGCCCCCTTTCCAAAATAATAGAAGGCCAGGGGCTTCTCGCGGCCGTTGACAAACTTCACCACCTCTGAACGGTCCTTGAACGTCATGATGGGGAAGATAGGGCCGAAGATTTCCTCCTGCATCACGGGCGCATCGGGAGATACGCCTTCCAGCAGGGTGGGCTCAATCCAGAGGTTTTCCTTGTTGGAATGGCCCCCGGCAATGACGGTGCCGTCTTTCAGATAGCCGGTCAGGCGGTCGAAGGCGCTTTCCTTTACAATATGGACAAACTTGTCGGAGGTCTCGGTACCATTAGGATAGAGGCCGGCGAGTTCTTTCTTGAAGGCTTCCACAAAGGCGTCCTTGATGTCCTCGTGCAGGAAGAGGTAGTCGGGGGCTATGCACGTCTGGCCGCTGTTGAGGCACTTGCCCCAGGCAATGCGGCGGGCAGCGATGGTGAGGTTGGCGTCCTTGTCCACGATGCACGGGCTCTTGCCGCCCAGTTCCAGGACCATGGGGGTGAGGTATTTGGCCTGCGCTTCCATGGCGATGCGTCCCAGGGACGGGCTGCCGGTGAGGAACACCAGGTCGTAGCGGTGCCGGAAGAGTTCTCCGTTCACCAGGCGGTTGCCCTGTACCACGGCCACGTATTCTTCGGGGAAGGTGTCGCCAATGAACTGCTCTATAACCTTGGATACGGTGGGAACGTACGGGGAGGGTTTGAGCAGGGCCGTGCAGCCGGCTGCGATAGCACCCACCAGGGGGTTCAGCATCAGCTGGACGGGGTAGTTCCAGGGGCTCACGATGAGGGTGCAGCCCAGCGGTTCACGGACGATGTAGCTGGAAGAAGGGAGTACGGTAAGGGGCGTTCCCTTGCGCTGGCGGCGGGCCCATTTGCCCACCTTGCGGATGGCTTCTCCAATCTCTCCGTACACCAGGCCCAGTTCGGTCATGAAGGCCTCTTCGTAGCTCTTGTGCAGGTCCTGCCACAGGGCGTCGCACAGCGGCTTTTCCCATTTGGCCAGTCCCTTGTTGAAGTTCTTTAATTGCTGTTTGCGCCACTTGATGTCCCGAGTGGTACCGGTGGCGAAGAAGGCTCTCTGCTTGAGGACAATCTCCTCAATTCTTTCCGGAGTTGTATTTTCCAGTGCCATAGTATAGATTTTAGTGGCACAAAGATACAAAAATTTTTTAAGAACCCTGTTTCTCCCGCCACTCCGTAGGCGTGAGACCGGTCTCGGTGCGGAAGGCGCGGAAGAAAGAATTCTCGCTGGCAAAACCCGCCTCCTCACTAATCACGGACAGTTTTTTCTCGGGATGCTGCCGCATTTGCTCCTGCGCATAGCGAACACGGTAGGCCGTCACGAAGCGCGGGAAAGACATCCCCAGCCCGCTGTTCAGGGTGGCCGATATATAGGTGGTGTTGGTATGCAGCAGCGTGGCGATGTCGGCGATGCGAAGGTCCTTCTTTCGGAAGAGCTGCTCCTCCTCCATCAGGCGGACGATCTGGTTCTCTAGGTCGATGAATTCTTTCTCGGAACCGGCCTGGGCCGATGCTTTCCTGCGACTCAGATACCAGCCCAGAAGACAAAGAAGTAGGGCGAAAAGGCTGCCGACGGCCAATCCCAGCCAGTAGGATACGCTGCGCGGTCGGTCCCCTTGCGTGTAGCACAGGAGTACCGTGCCTTGCGCGTCGTAGGAATCGGCCCTTACGCCACCGGCAAGAAGCACTTGCCCGCCGGAAAGCGCCAGGACTTCGGCCTTGTAGGGAAGGTCTTCCAGGGGCTCGCTGTAGAACACCTGCACCGCAGCGGGAGATTCTCCGTAGCCGATGCTCAGCAGGTATAGCCTACCCTGGGCATCCCGCCCCTGTTTCCAGGCGCTCTGTGCGGTGGTGTCCACGGCCAGCCCGTACTGCCAGTCGATGGCGCCCCAGGGCCCTTCCTGGGGAATGGGATGGGCGGTCTCTAGCAGCTCAAAGGTGCCGTTGTCCAACTTTAGGAAGGATAGAGCGTCCTGCTTCCGGACAGGAATCAAATAACGATATTCACCAAGGATATAATGCTCAGGCGGGTTGGGCATGGCGCCGTTCTCAGTGACCCATTCCTGCAGGAGGGGCTCCTGGAATGGTTCTCCGATGAGTTGCTCTACCCAACTGCCTTCCAGCGGATTCCCGTAATGGTCCGTTGCGCCAAAGATGTAGACGTTGTCTGGGGCCACTTGCAGCAGGTAGGGTAGATTTCGGGGCTGGAGGGGTTTGAGCGTAGTAAACGGCTCTCCCGCCGTGCTGCATTCCAGGGCGTCCGGCCCGTACCAGTTGCCGGCCACCAGGATGCGCCCGTCGGCCATCTCCAGGGCGGTGGCGTGGGTGCGCTTGTTGTCCAGGATGGGAAGGGAGGAAAAGCTGTGCGAGGCGGGATGATACACTTCCACGCCCCAGGTCTGGCCCACGCCAAAGGCCTCGGCGTACCCGCCGCCTGTGAGGATGTCGCCGCTATTTAGCTTGGTGGAAAAGCCAGCGTCGTGCGGGTACAGGGTATTCACCGTGTGCCACTTGCCGCCGCGGTAATACTCGGCCGTGGCGGTGGGGACAAAGCCCACAGTGTGCCCGCCAATCACCGTGTACTCACCGCCTGCATAGTGCAGACTGTGCGCCTGCCGGGGGATGTTCAACTCCGGCAACCGCTCCACCTCCATGGGGGTGAAGGACACGCCTTTGACGGCAATGGATAGGGCAACAAGCAGCAGCAGGTTCATGCTGCAAAGATAGTATAAATCAATTATATGTTGGACCTATCTTCGAATCCTTCACGTAATGAGCCCTAAGACAATCCCAATATATCCATTGCCCCTTACTGTTCTTGGTGCGGGACAGCTCTACGGCAGTCCCATCTTCTCCAAAACGGTATAAATAGCCGGCCTTGTCCTGATAGATATCTATCCACATAAAGTTGTCGAACCACTCGCAGCTCTCTTTCTTTGTATTGTCGGTGAAAAAATAGCATTCAAACACCGAGTATCCTAGCTCTTCCCTCAACAGGTTACAAGAAGCCTTATTATCCCCGATGGGCAATTTAGGTACATAATATTTTACAATCCTCTTTTTTGAACTTTCATCCCATCTTTCTTCTGCAATAAAACGTACATATTGTTGTAACCATGTTACCCCGTTTTCTTTGAAGGGACCATCTGTAGTAATAGCAATACTTTGTGCGACTTCACCGTTGAACATCTCGTCAACTTGATATAGTTTAGCCGTGTAACTACCCTCTAATATACCAGCGGGTTCGCAGGAAAACAGAACCGACATTGCCGCAAGGGACACAAAAAAAAGAAAGAATTTACGCATAGCACTTTGATTTTGGTTAGGTCAAAGATAAGCCCTAAGAGGCCGCGTCCCACCCACAATTCTTAGAATCTTACTCTCATTTTCTATAATGGAATCCCCATCCTGCTCTACTCCCTGCGTTTTAGCCGCGCCGGAGAAATCATAGTTTTGTGTATCTTTGTACCGTTATGGCCGATAATTATTTGGAAAAGCGGGCCGAAGAGCTCCGCAATCAGCGCCCCAAAGTGGTGCGCAACCATCCCTCGCTGGAAAGTCTTCTCAAGCGCAACCGCAGCTACCGCGGCTACGACGCTTCCCGTGTAGTCACTGAGGAAGACCTCCTGAAAATGCTGGAAGTGGTTCCCTGGGTGGCTTCCGGAATGAACGCCCAGCCGCTTCGCTTCAAGCTGGTGACCGGGGCCGATGCCACCCGCGTGCACCCGCTCGTCAAGTTGGGGGCCGCCCTCCCTCAGGAGCACCTCCCGCATGCCGGCGAAGAACCTTCGGCCTATATTGTGGTGTGCTCTACTGCCCCCGAGAACCGGGTGGTGGATATGGACCTGGGCATTGCCGCCCAAAGCATCCTTCTGCGTGCGGTTGAACTGGGCCTTGGCGGCATCTTCATCCTCAACTTCAAGGCCTCTGAACTGGCGGCCGCCCTGCAGCTGCCGCTGCAGCCCCTGGCCGTTATCGGCATCGGCAAGCCCTCCGAGCGCATTTTCCTGGTAGACGCCAAGCCCGGAGACTCCCTGGACTATTACCGCAAAGACGGCGTCCACTTTGTCCCCAAACTGCCGGTGAAGGATCTGCTGCTCTAGAGGCGAATCTTTGTTTCGCTTTTACAAAGTTTTGTTGCTTTTTGACCTTATTTCTGTCATTAAGGTCTAATTTTGCTGCGGTATAACGAGGAGGAATTGCTCCTAAATTGTTATTTTTGTAAAATAACCAAGGAAAACACTAAAAGCAACCGAACTATGAAAAAAAGAGAATACTTGCCATACGAGTCTCCGCAGACCACCGTTGTGGAACTCAAAATGGACAGTGCCTTGCTGCAAGCCAGTGTGCAGGATTACATTGAGGGAGGGAACGAAACGTGGGTGACCCCCGGGGAAGAAGACGGGATATTTTTCTAGGAGGGTAGAGCTATGAGAAAGATTTGTTATGCACCTTGGGCCGTCCTTCTGATGACCGGCCTCATCGGCCTCTCCTGCAGCCGCCTGGACGAAATCCCCCAGAACGAGGCTCCGGAAACCCCGGAAAAGACATTCTATACCCTCATCATCAAGGCCGACAAGGAGGCCCCTACCAAAGCTTTGGAAGATATGGGAACCACCCTGAAGTCCACCTGGACGGCAGGGGATGAAGTGACCGTTTACGGCCCCGGCAACCAGATCCTGGGAACCCTTACCGCCTCCACCGGCGGCTCCGGCTCCACCACTTTGGAGGGAGATTTGACGGAAGCTCCCAAGGTGGGAGATGTCCTCACGTTGAAGCTCCGCTCAGACAGCTATCTTACCCAGAAAGGAACGCTGGATTATATCGCCGCCAATTGTGACTATGCCCTTGCAACGGCTACGGTAGAGACGGTTTCGGGGAAGCAAATAACCACCACCCCCGCCTCGTTTGTGAGCCAGCAGGCCATTGTGAAGCTCACCATCCAGGACGCCGGAGGAAATGCCCTTGCCGTTTCTCAGCTGCTGCTGAACAGCGGCGGCAGAACCTATACCGTCACTCCGGATTCGGCCATCAGCACCGTGTATGTGGCTCTTTCGGCCTTCTCCAACCAAACCGTTACCCTGTCCGCCACGACGGGGACCTCTTATTACGACCTTTCCAAGGCAGATGTCACTTTTGAAAACGGCAAGTTCTACACCATTACGGCCCGGCTCGGAAAGCAGCCGGTGAGTAGCATTACAATGGATGGAGGCGCTGTGAAATTCCTCTACGGCGGCACCCCGGCCAGCGAGGCCCTCTGATGAACTTAACTTAAGATGAAAAACAGTATGAAAAAGATACAATTCCTGTTGGCGGCACTCCTTTTGGTGATGGGTGCCCAGCGCGCTTTTGCCTATAATTATGAAGGATTAGGGACAGAGGACGATCCGTATCTGATCAAGTCTGCGTCAGAGTGGACGCAGTTGTATAAGGATTGCTGGTATAATTCCTTTGAGGGCAAATACTTCAGGCTTGTGGCCGATATTTCGGTAATTGATGATTATTATAACGATAACGTGATAGGCTGGTCTGCCAGTTATCCTTTTAGAGGTGTTTTTGACGGGGATGGCCACACCCTCACTTTTAAAAGTATGGCCGGTGAACAAGGCACCGGTAGTAAGATTTTGGAGTATATGGCTCCATTCCGCTACGTGGGAGACGGCGCCGTTATCCAAAACCTGCATGTCGTAGGAATAGTACAAACATACAAGCGGTATCTGGCCGGTCTGGTGGCGCGGGCCAGCAAAAAGGTCGTTATCCGCAATTGCTGGGTAAGTACCCATGTAGATACTACCGGTCCCAGAGATTATAAGGATGCGTACAACGGGGGTATTGTAGCAGAGGCACTCGGCCCGGATTCTGACTTGACTTTGGAGAATTGCCTTTTCGATGGAAAGATGTCCGAAAAGGACTGGGTAGACTATAGTGGCGGCCTGGTGGGAAAGGCCGACGGAAAAGTCACCCTCAGAAACTGCCTTTTTAAACCTTCAGAGGTGGATGTGACCACAACCCATTGTGCTACGCTTGTGCGGGTGGGATCCTCGGGTTCGCTCACTTTGGACAACTGCTACTATGTCACTCCTATGGGTGAACAAGAACAACAGGGAACCGATGCTTCTACTTGGCGACCCTACGAACTGAGAGACGCTTTAGGAAAGCAGCAGTGGTACGTGGTTGGGGAAGATGTCTTTCCAATTCTGTTTGACCTGGCTTCTTTCAAAGGTGATGGAACGGAGGACTCTCCTTATTTGATAGCTTCCATTGAAAACTGGAATTATCTGATGTATCAGGTCTCTTCGGGATACTACTATTCCGATAAGCATTTCCGGCTGACCAACAATGTGAAGATTCACAAGATGATAGGAAAGTATGACGGGGACGGTGAAGGCCAGCAAAAACCTTTCAGCGGCACCTTGGATGGAAATGGAAAAACCTTGACCCTGGATCTTGATGGCAGCGGCAATTATATAGCACCCTTTGCCTGCATCAAGAATGCCACCATCAAGAACCTGGTCCTGGCCGGAAGCGTAAAGACTTCCGGGATGCGTCCCGCTGGCATAGCCAGTTTTGTGATGGGTGACCAAAACCTTATTGAGAACTGTAAGACCAGCTCTATCGGCATTAGTTCCACATACAATGCGGACGTCGATGCGGGCGCTTTCGTGGGCAGGGTCAATGCCAATGCGCATCTCACTATCAAAGGCTGTTGCCTGGAAGGTACTATCAGGTATAACTCCGGCTACGAAGGCGGCGGCTTTGTGGGCTTTGCGCAGGCTGGGGCCCACGTTACAGTTCAAGACTGCGTTTTTGGAATGGTCTTGCTACTGTCTACCAAGGGAAAACCGGAGAGCGATGTGTACAGTGAGCAGTATTACCTGTTTGTGGGAGGAAGTGAAGATGCAACCGTTAACATTACCAACTGCTATTATATGCCCTCCTTTATTCTGAACCCGTTGCTGAAAAATGGCTCTGTGAAAGCTCAGGGTATGAGGCAGTACAACATTGGTGGCAGTGACGGCGTTACGGTTAAACTGGATGGGGCGGAAACCGTTTACAACGTTTCCAAAATCACCGCTTATTCTGGGAATTACGGCATAAAAACCGATATCTTCTCATGGCCGTGGGGCGCAGAGGATAAGGATGTGAAACTGCTCCTTAGTAATCCCACGCCTGTAAAATACTATTCTGCCAATCACGGGACCCTTACCGGTACTGAATATAGCGGTGATAATGACCACTACACCCTCAACATGAGCAAAGAAACGCTTGATTCGGACGTCACTATCGTGTACATCTCGGCTGACGGAGTGTTGTATTTGCAGGATAGTGACAGCAGCGCCGATATCATTACCAAGGAAGACGGGAAAACGCATACCGTGGTGCTGGGCCGCAAATTAAAAGGTAACGTATGGAACAGCTTCTGCGCTCCGTTTGCCATCAGTGAGACGATGGTTACCAGCGTCTTTGGTACCGGCGTGGTTGTCAAGAAGTTAACAGGCTCGTCCTTAGAGAATGGCGCCCTTTCGTTCACTTTCGAGGCGGCAACCTCCATTGAGGCCGGAAAACCCTACATCATAAAGCCTTTGGCCGATGTGGAGAATCCCCGGTTTGGAGATGTGGTCATTGACAAGAACACCACTACGACCGAAACCACAGCCGTGAAATTCATTCCCGCCATCAACCCCGTCAGCTTTACGCCCCGGGACAAGAACATCCTCTTCTTCACCGGTGACGGCTCCATGTCCTTCCCGGCCGATGACAGTGTCCTGAAGGGCTTTCGCGCCTATATCCAACTTAAATAAATAAACGGTATTAAACGAAAAAAACCAGGCTTTTCAGCCTGGTTTTTTTGTGCGGATGAGAAGAGTCGAACTTCCACGGGCTAATGCCCACCACCCCCTCAAAGTGGCGTGTCTACCATTTCACCACATCCGCAAGAGTTTGGGACTGCAAAGATAAGACACATTTTTGAAATCCCAAAACTTTTGAGCAAATATTTACAATCCGCGTATAAACTGGGCCCGGGAAGGTGCGCCGTCAAAGTGCATAAGGCATCCGTCCTTCTTGCCTTCATTGTTGTAAACAATCATAGACAGACGGCCAAACAGGTAGTCCCAACCGGTAGTGGTACCCATTGCCTTGTAAGTAATGGCGCCCAGGCTTTCGAAGGAGCAGCGGTAGCCCTCGCGCTCGGTACGGGTGCCGGTAATGATGACATCCCAGTCGGCGTGCTCTTCCTCGTTCAGTTTTGTGGCCGACATAGTGAAGACGGTCTGGTAGGACTTGTCGTCAAAAGCGAAGGGTCCTTTGAAATTGAGATGCCAGACATTCTCTTCGGCCTGTACAATCTGCATTCCGGTGAAGCGGCTGGCCCAGGTGATTTCCGTCTTACCCATCTGGCAGGCAATCTCAAGGTCTTCCAGGGCTCCGGCTATGAGGTCGTCGGCTATATGCATCATATATTCTCCTCCAGGAGAGTAGTAGTAATAGTCGTAGTCTCCTCCAACAATGTCAGCGCCTTTTGAGCAGGAACTCAGAGCCAGCACGGCGGCGGCAAACAGATATATGATCTTTTTCATAACTCTCATCTTTTAAAATCTGAAACCAATTCCAATTCGGCCTCCTTTGACCACGCTGCCATAGACCAGCTCTGCGGTGCCGTAAACGCGCTGACCGGCCCACTCGCAACCGATGGGGACCAGATCATAGGCAAAGCGGGTAGCGTACTTAGGGGCAACGGAAACGCCCAGAGCCACCTTTCCGTAAAGACGGAAATGGGCCGAACTGGGTATACGCATCTTGACCTCCGGAAGGAAGCTGAACATATTGCGCATATAGGTATCATAATTACTGTCAATCCGGGTCAGGGTCCTGACTTCCAGACTGTTGTAATGAAGCTGGGCGCCCACGCTAAGCCATTTGAGCACGGCGTAATTGTAATCCAGCGTGAAGACCGGGCCTGTGGAAATCTGAGTCTGAGGCTCATACAGGGCGTAGAGGTCCGAGGAATAGTCCGGCGCCACCTTGTAGTTTAAGAACTGGGAATTGTAACCACCAATGAACAGGTTCAATTCGTGGGGACGTTCCTGGGCTGCAGCGGTGCCGCAAAACACCAGGACAGATAGGGTAATCAATAACTTTTTCATAGCATTAATAAGATGCAGGGAAGGGCCGATTCGTGGCATCTGCAAAAAAAATATCGTAGATAAAAATATTTTTGCTATCTTTGCGAGCTTTCACGAGTTGGGAGCAATACGCAAATTATTAATTATTTAAAACAACAGATTCACAATGGCTGTTAAAATCAGACTTCAGCGCCACGGTAAGAAGAATTTCGCATTCTTCCACATTGTTGTGGCCGATTCCCGCGCACCGCGCGACGGTAAGTTCATCGAGCAGATTGGATCCTACAACCCCAACACCAACCCTGCTACCATCGTTCTGGATGGTGACAAGGCTCTGGCTTGGCTCAAGGTAGGTGCCCAGCCCACGCTGGTTGCTCGCCGCATTCTCTCCTACGAAGGTGTTCTCCTTCGCAAGCACCTGTCCGAGGGTGTTGTCAAGGGTGCCCTGACCGAGGCCCAGGCCGACGCCAAATTCGCCGCTTGGAAAGAGGAGCGCGACAAGAAGATCGCCGACAAGAAGGCCGGCATCAAGAACGAGGAGATTGCTAAGGCTAAGGCCGCCAAGGCCGCCGAGGTAGAGGTGAACGAAGCCCGTGCCAAGGCCATCGCCGCCAAGAAGGCAGAGGCCGAAGAAGCTGCCCGCAAGGCTGCTGAGGAAGCTGCCGCTGAGGCTGCTCCCGCCGCCGAGGAAGCTCCTGCCGCCGAAGAGGCCGCTGCAGAACCCGCCGAGGCTCCCGCCGCAGAGTAAAATGCTCCGCATTGGCAAGGTTCTCAAGTCCAACGGGACGGATGGAGGGCTCATTCTGAGCTTCTTCGACATCTTACCCGAGGATATTGACCTTCAGGAACCGGTATTCATCGAATTCGATGGATTACCGGTTCCTTTCTATTTTGAATCTTTCACCCCCAAGGGCAGCAACCGCGCACTGGTGCAGATTACCGGAGTCCGCAACCTCAAGGACGCCGATGAACTCACCGGAGCCGACGTGTATGCAGACTACTTTGAGGAAGACGAAGCGGAAGGCTTCACCGGCTGGGCCGTCCTGAACGAGGATGGCGTAAAGGTTGGAGAGGTCTTTGACTTTGAGGACATTCCCGGCAACACCTGCCTCTGGGTCAAACGTCCCGACGGAACCGAGGTTCTCCTCCCCTTCCACCAAGATCTCGTTGTTTCCGTAGACGAAAAAAAGCATATCCTGACCCTCATCATCCCCGAGGGCATCCTTGACTTATAACCAACTTAGCACACATTATGAAACGCTTGTCCCTTTTCCTGGTTCTTGCGCTTGCTGCAGCTTGCGGCACCCCCACCACCCCTGATGTTAAACTTACCCGCTGGCAGATGCAGCAGGCCGGCAGCTCCACCGTTTATGACGTAAAAGTCCCCACCACGGTGGCCGGCGCCCTCAATGCCGCCGGAGAATTTGGCGAGAACCCGCTGGACGAGCTCAACTTCTTTGACCTGGACAAAACCCAGTTTGACAGCACCTGGACCTTCACCACGGAATTCGAAGGCCGGGAAGGCTATCAGATCCTCAAGATGGGCGGCATTGGCTATTCGGCCGATATCGTACTCAACGGCACCCTGGTAGCCAGCGCAGACACCACGCTGGGCGTATTCTCCGTACGCGAATGGGATGTTACCCCGCTGGTGCAGAAGCACAACAAGCTGGAGGTTCGTACGCACAAGTCCCCCTGGGGCAGCCTCAACCACGGCTTCGTGGACTGGAATCCGCACGCCCTGGACGAGTTTATGGGCATTGTGGCCCCGGTCACGCTCATCAACACCCCGGACGTGGAAATCCAGGATGTATATGTAAAGCCTGAACTTTCCGAAGACCTGACCCAGGCTGCCATTGTGGTTACCACCACCCTGGTCAACCGCAGCAGCAAGGCCGTAAGCGGTATGCTCAGAGGCCGGTACGAGGGCGGCCGTTTCTACCAGAACGTTTCCCTGCAGCCCGGACAGACCGTGACCGTGCAGAAGCGTGAGAAAGTGGAGAGCCCCCGCATCTGGTGGACCTATGATATGGGAACCCCGGAACTCTATCACCTGGAGATGTCCTTTGGAAAATCCCATAAGAAAGATGTCCGCTTCGGCCTCCGCAGCATAACCGGAGACCTGGATTCGCTGGGACACCGTCAGTTTGTGCTCAACGGCCAGAAGATCCTTTTCAAGGCCGCCGGCTGGACGGACGATATGTTTATGCAGGACACCCCTGAAAGCATCCTCAATCAGCTTAAGCTGGTCCGCAATATGGGCCTCAACGGCATCCGCTTTGAGAACATCTGGGGCCTGGACGACACCGTGTACGACTACTGCGACTCCCTGGGCATCCTCAACCTCGTGGGCTGGAGCTGCCTGTGGGAATGGCCCGGTCAGTGCGGTCTTCCCGGAGACCCCAAGTACGGCTGCATTATGGGTGAAGAACTGGAAGACCTGGCCGTCCGCTACTTCCACGACCAACTCATCCGCCTGCGCAACCATCCGGCCATCATCGGCTGGCTCACCGGCTCCGATATGCTTCCCAACCCTACCCTGGAAGCACGATACCTGGAGCTTTACAACAACCTGGAATATCGGCCCTATATCTGCTCTGCAGCCAATCGCACCAGCACCCTCTCCGGCCCTTCCGGCACCAAGATGGAAGGCCCTTACGAGTATGTGGCTCCGGATTACTGGTACATTGACAAGCGTCTGGGCGGCGCCTACGGTTTCAACACCGAGACCGGCATTGGTATGAACATCCCCCAGATGGAGAACGTGCGCCGAATGATTGGCGAGGAGAACCTCTGGCCCGTCACCGGTGAGGTCTGGAGCAAGCACTGCGTAAGAGGAAAGCAGATGAACCCTTCCACTATGCTGGGTGTGATTGCCGGCGAGTACGGTGCCGCCAACGATGTGGAGGACTTCGTGCGCAAGGCCCAGGCAGCCGACTACGACGGCACCCGCGCTATGTTCGAGGCCTTCCGCTGCCACATTGACCACGCCACCGGCATTGTCCAGTGGATGCTCAACAGCGCCTGGCCGTCCCTCTACTGGCAGCTCTACGACTGGTATATGGCCCCTACCGCCGGCTACTACGGTACCCAGGCAGCCCTGGCCCCCTACCAGCTCATCTATAACTACGGAGAGCACGCCGTATACGCCGTGAACGACGCTATGCCGGCCGCCGTATACGATGCCACGATGCGGGTCTTCGGCCCGGATTCCAAGCTCATCCGCACGGAAGAGGCTACCGCCCAGATGAACCCCCGCAAACCCTTCAAGTTGTTTGAGGACATCGAAGGCCCCTGCTTCCTGGATCTGGAACTCAAGCTGGGAGACGAGGACACCGTGGCCCACAACTTCTATTGCATCCCCGCCAAGGACAATGTCTACGACTGGGAAAAGAGCAACTGGTTCATCTCCCCCATCAAGGAATACGGTGACCTCTCGTTTGTGACCGCCCTGCCGGAAGCCAAGCTCTCCATGGAGGTAGCACAGGCCCCGGAAGGCTTCTTCGTGACCCTCACCAATAACTCCGAAGTCATTGCCTACCAGAACATCCTCAAGGCACTGGACGAAAAAGGACAGCTGATTCCAGCCGTCCTTTGGTCCGATAATTTCTTTGCGCTTATTCCGGGAGAGAGCCGTACCGTTCTGTGCACCGTGCCCGAAGGCTACCAGGTGGCCCAGTGGGGCTTCTCCGGTTGGAACGGAGTTCTCTAGTCTAATCCTCCGTTTACGGCATATTCGGCCTTTACTTCCTCGTAAAAGGCCGCTTCTGCCGTTTGGACATAAGGGGCCAGCCACAGGAAGCCGATACCGCAGGTGATAACGCAGAGGATGGCCCAGCCAATGAAGCTCAGGTACAGCCAGAAGAGGTCAAACTTGTGACCCTTCATCATCATACGGCTGCGGTGAATGGCTTCTACGGGAGTGAGCTCCGGATATTCGTCCAGGATAAAGGGCGTCATAGCGTAGGAGAAAGCCTTGACAATGCCGGGGATGATGAAAAGGAGGCTCCAGAAGAAGGTCAGGAGGCTCATCCAGACCATACCTCCAATCTTGCGCCAATAGTTGCTGAAGTTGAACGTGTTACCAATGATATTGGTATCCAGATTGACCAGCAGCTTGCGGAAGGCATTGATAAATCCCACTTCCAGAGGAAGGAGCAGAAAGATTTCCACCAGAAGGTAAAGGGACGAAGTACCGTTGGACTGCCTCTGAAGGTCTGCGAACTCCGGATCCGAGGCCATGGAAACCATATCCGAAACAGAGGTGTAGGAATAGCCCTCCATAAAGTTCTGGAGCTGGTAAGAAGTGTAAACGGCGGGGCTGGAGAAGAACACTGCAATTAAAGCAATGACCAGAGTGGCCAGCACAGCCTTACCCCAATTTCCGCGCAGGGCGGTCAGGGCCGAGTCCTTAAAATAGGTGTTGCTTTTCATCTTTCTGTATATTTTTATTGACAAATATACACTTTTTTCGGATATTTGTATGAATAAACACTATTAAGCTATGACTCTCATCATCGTTATCGCCATTGTCGCCATTCTGGTTTTATGGGTCATTTCTGTCCAGAACAGACTCGTCAAGAGCGACGAACTTTGCAACAACGCCCTCAAGCAAATCAACGTACAGCAAGTAAGCCGTTACGACGCCTTGCAGGCCCTGGTCAAGCTCACCCGAGAGTACGCCTCCTATGAGGCCGATACCCTCCAGAAGGTTGTCGATGCCCGTAAGATCACCTCTTCGCCCGCTCCTACCCCGGCCGAGATTGACGCCAACGAGCAGGCCCTGAAGGAGATTTCGGCCAAACTCATTGCCGTGGCCGAAGCCTACCCCGACCTCAAGGCCAACCAGAACTACCAGCAGACTATGCAGAGCATCCAGACCTACGAAGAGAACGTACGCCTGGCCCGAATGACCTTCAACGATACCGTAACCCGCTTCAACCAGCAGGTGCGCGTGTTCCCGGCTTCCCTCATTGCCGGTATGCTGGGCTTCTCCAAGAGAGATTATCTGGCCGAAGACACTACTAAAAAGGATTACCCTACGATTTAACGATGTTTAAGCATCTGTTTCTGACTGTATGCGCGGCTGTGCTCTCCTGGAGTGCGGCCGCTCAAGTTGTGCTGGAAATCCGGGACGTGGATACCCGGGTTCAGGTGGAGCAGGACGGATCGGCCTGGGTAACCCAGGTTTGGGACGCCAAGGTAAGCTCTTCCGGCACAGAGTTTTATATCCCGGTGGACAACCTGGGCCGAATGACCATTGGACAGCTGTCCGTCTGGGAGAATGGCCAGGAGTTTGAGAACCGCGGAGAAGGCTGGGACGTGGACCAGTCCCGCAGCTGGAAGACCCGCAAATGCGGCATTGTCCGCAAGCGCGGCGGCGTAGAGCTGTGCTGGGGTCTGGGAGAACCCGGAGACCACAAGTGGACCGTCCGCTTCCGCCTCACCGGCCTGGTGCAGTCCTATGACGACGCCGACGCCTTCAACTATATGTTCATCAACAAGGGGATGCGTCCGGCTCCGGAACACGCCCGCGTAACCATTGAACCCGCCTTTGACTGTCCCGTATGGACCCCGGAAAACACCCGCGTGTGGGCCTTCGGCTTCTATGGAGAAATCAATGTAGTGGACGGAAAGATAGTGGCCGAAACGTCCGAGAGTATGAGCTCCAGCAGCGGCGTCATCTGCCTGGTCAAGTTTGACAAGGGTTTCTTCTTCCCCTCGGTAGACAAGGGAGGTCCGGTGCAGGATCTCATTGACACAGCCCTGGAAGGCAGCTCCTACGGAGAGTCCGATGACGATATCTGGCCCCTTATTCTCTTTGGCATTGCCTTCGCGCTGCTGTTTGTCTTTGGCATTGGCGCGGTTATCTGGATTGCCGTTGCTTCGGCCCGCGGATACAAGTGGAAGACCTCCATCTTTGGCAAAAAGAAGATTGACGGCTGGTACCGCGACGTCCCGCTGGAAGGAGACCTGCTGGCTTCCTACTACCTGCTGTCCAAGGGCAACCGCTTTGGAATGTCGGTCCCGGCCAATAACATCATTGGCGCCCTCTTCCTCCGCTGGATTATGGAAGGGAAGCTGCAGGTGCAGCCGGATCCGATGTCCGAAAAACGGGTAAACCTTTATTTCAAGGCCGAAAACGGCTCCGAAGACGACGTGGAGAACGACGTCTTCCTCTGGGCCCGCACCGCCAGCGGAGACAACCTCCTGCTGGAAAAGGGCGAGTTTGAGAAGTGGAGCACCAAGAACTACAGGAAGATTACGGCCTGGCCCGAGCGTGCCAGCGCCCGCGGCAAAACGTGGTTCCGCAAGAAGGGCTACTTCAAGTCTGAAGGCACCTGCACGGAAAAGGGAGCCAGCGAGGCGTGCCATCTCATTGAGTTCCAGAACTTCCTCAAGGACTTCACCCTCATTGGAGAGCGCACCGCTCCCGAGGTGGGTCTGTGGAAAGAGTACCTGGTATTTGCCCAGCTCTTTGGCATAGCCGACAAAGTGGCCAAGCAGTTCAAGAAACTGTATCCGGCCGCCTTTGAGGAACTGGCCCAGCAGGCCGGACTCAACGGCCACACCTTCCTGTACGCTATGAACTGGACCAACCACATCAGCGCCCACGCCGTATCCAATGCTTCGGCCAAGGCCGGCAGCGTAAGCGGCGGAGGCGGTCACTCCTCCTTTGGCGGAGGCGGCGGCTTCTCCGGCGGCGGCTTCGGCGGTGGCGGCAGATAAACAACAAAAACTCCTGAGAATTCACTTCTGAGGAGTTTTTTTGTTGGCTAAATGATGTTTAACAAGTTCGTTTTAATACGGTCTAGCCTAACCGTGATGTTTAAATACGGGGCTTTTGGATTACACGGATGATTAAAGAGATAAAGTAAACAATAAGCCCGTAAAAGGTAGTGATTAAGGTTACTTTGAGGCCGCCGCAGATGACTGAGATGCTAATGTCGCCGAACATCTGGACAGCGTCAAATACCTGAAGTAAACCCAGCAGTGTGGCAAATACACCCACCACCAGGCCGCCAATACCGATTTCCTTTACCCACTTGGGGGCCTTCCAAGCGGCAATCAGGAGCAGGATCAGGAAGATGGAGATGATGGTCATAAATCCCGCACCGCCTTCTACATAGAGACGGGCGATGGACATAGCCGGCCGCTCGATGACTTCCTGGTGCGAAACACCAAGAGAATCCACAACGTAGTAAATTTCTTCTTTCATGGCTTTATATGTTTTTTAGGTCTGGTGCAAAGTTACGGATTGCCGGGCCATATCTCCAAAGTTGAATCCCGCTCCAGCCCTGTCAAAACCCCTTGCAGGGCCTGAGCCCTTGCATTAGCGGCACTTTTTACCTATTTTTGTTCTGCCATGAAGGCCCTTTTGAGAATCGCATACTGGTTGCTGGCACTGGCCCTGGTTTCGGCCATCCTTACAAGCCTGGACTATACTTTGTCCCAGGCCATCCTGATCAGTATGATTTTTGGCCCGTGTGCCCTGGGACTGGAGTATCTTTTGCCCAAAGCCAAGACTCCCCTTAACAAGGTGTATCTTTCGCTGGCTTTCCTGGTGGGCGTGATTCTCCTTATTCTCATCCTTCACCAGTTTGTCTGGACCACCATCACCCAGGAGGGGTATCACCTGCCCAAGAAAGAGGTGCCTCCTATGCTCATCAATCCGGCTTTCCTGGGTGTCATCCTCGTTGTCCTGTCCCTTGGAGACTACCATTGGGGCCGATGGCTTTCCAAGCGTTACAAATGCCCCGACTGCGGCATCACCTTCTTCTCCGAGAGAAAGAGTGTCACGCTAAAGAGGGCCCAAATTGCGTATATCGAATCCAACGACACCGAGGTACGCGTAGTGAGCGTGACCGGGGAATCGTACCGGAACAAAACCGGCATTACCCAGTGGGAGAACCTTCTGGGAGACGGTTTCCTTCGTATCCACCGCTCCTATCTGGTGAATGTGGAACTAGCGTCTCTCACCGCTCCGGACACAGTGACCGTGGGCACAGTACAGCTCCCCGTGTCCCGCAAATACAAAGACGCTGCCGCGTCGCTTAAAAAGGATTAGTCTTCCTTAACCTGCTCCAGGCCCAGCTGAATGTTCTGGATAAGGGCCGTGGAGGTATAAGTAGCACCGGAAACTGCATCCAACTGTGTCTCCTTGGCCTCCTTTACGGTTTTCCCCACCAGTTTTTCCAGCAGTCCGCTGTCCAGGACTTCCTGCAGATAACGCGGGCTCTCGTGATTGGGAAGGGCTTTAATCTTGGTAATGGTACCTTTATAGATAGAAATCTCCACCGGAGTGGTTCCGTTGTAGCCAATGATGGAAGCACCCAGCTCCGTGGTATTCACCTTAAGCGTATCCGGTCCCTTGGCAGCACTGGTGCCGCAAGAAGGAGTAACCACACTAACCGAAACAAGAAGGGCGCCGATCCCGGCCATCAACAAAAGTTTTTTCATAGCTATCCACAATTTTGGATTGCGAAGTTACATCTTTTTTCCCGAAAAAGGAATCATTATTTATAGGGACTCAAGGTATATTGTTCCCTACAGGGAGAGCCTCCTGAAGGTACGGACCTTCGGTCACTAATAATACGGAGCGAAGCGACAGGGCCATCAGGCCCGCACGCCGGCTTCTGCCGGCGAGCCCTCCCCCGAGGGGAGGGTTTGGGAGGGGGCAACGTGGAGGAAAGATCCGACTATCTAAACGAAAAAAAGGCTCTCGCGTAGCGAAAGCCTTTTTGAGTGGAGGTAGTCGGATTCGAATTAAAAATGCAAAGTCCTCCAGGAACCATTGTTTTAATGGTTTATATTGCGTATTTTTGCAAACGGAGTTGAATAACTCTACTCATTTTTGGGGCACTTTTGGGGCATTTTTGTAATATTTGTTATGGATATTAAACGCAGAATTTCCTTTAAGACACGAGCCATCGGGAAAGATAAGAATATCTTCCAGATTAGGATGAGAGTGTCATTCAATTCGCAAAGAATAGACTTCAAAACAGGGCATTCTATCCTGGACTTGGATTATTGGGACGATAGCACCGGCTTGGTAAAAGACAATTACCGAGGACCAAAAGGTGAGACCACTCTATCCATCAATAACAGTCTCCGGAATCTCCGCGATCAGATGGACACGGCATTCAAATACTATGAAGCCATGGACATCATTCCCACGCTGTCGCAAATCGAGAAGAAATACGAAGAGAGGTTGAATGGAGTTATCCCCAAGCGCCCGGAGCCCGAAAAGAAGAAGCGGGAGCAGAAGCCCAAGGAGCCGGACATGTTCGTTGTATTCGACGAATTCACCCAAAAGTGCGGTGAAAAGAATGCCTGGACCATCGCCACGTTCGAGAAGATGTCAGCGCTCAAAGCCGATTTACAGAACTTCGGTCCAAAAGTTAAACTCTCCGAACTGAACGAGGATGCCCTCACAAGATTTGTCGGCTATCTCCGAGATGAAAAGAAGGTTTTCCCAGCGAAAAAGAGGGAAAAAGATGAGGAAGAAAAGGCCGTACAAGTTGGCCTTAACAACACTACCATCAAGAAGAAAATAGAGTATCTCACCTGGTTCCTCCGTTGGGCCCGCGACGTGGGGTATCCTGTAAATCCCGCTTTCAAGGCCTTCAAACCCACTCTCAAGCAAACGCAGAACAAAGTCATTTACCTTACAAAAGAGGAACTGGCCCAAATCAGGGATCTGGACCTTAGTGCTGCTCCTCGCCTGGAGCCCATCCGAGACATCTTCCTCTTCTGCTGCCTTACCAGCCTTCGCCACTCCGATGCCGACAACCTCCGCAAAACCGATGTTAAGGGCGACCACATTGAGGTAACTACAATCAAAACAGGTGACAGCGTGTCCATTAAACTGAACAAAACCGCCCAGGCCATCCTCGAGAAGTATAAGGATATCCCCCTCACTGGCAACCGGGCCCTTCCCAGCTACACCAACCAGGCCATGAACCGTAGCATCAAAGACCTCTGCCAACTTGCCGGCATCAACGAACTAATTCGCATTACCACTTATAAAGGTAACGTCCGCAAGGATGAGGTCCATCCCAAATGGGAGCTAGTAGGAACCCATACAGGAAGACGTACTTTTATTGTGCATGCGCTCTCTATGGGAATCTCCCCAAGCGTTGTTATGAAATGGACCGGGCATAGTGATTATAAAGCCATGAAGCCTTACATTGATATCGTAGACTCCGCCAAGGATGAGGCCATGGCCAAGTTCGATAATTTGTTATAGTACCGAGGCCAACAAAGCTCTTGTTGACCTCCATGTCGATGGTATCATCTCCTACCTTGAATCTATATAATAACCCCATTCCTCCGCAAATCTTACCGCCATTTTACCACAAATGTTACCGCCAAATTGCCACAAATCTTACCGTCAATTTTTGCTGTAATATTTGGTAGAGTGCCGCAAAATGCCTAAATTGCGCCAGAATTAAACAGCGCAATTATGGACTACTTAAAGAGAGTCATTGATGACCAGTTGCAAGACTACCTGGACGCCTTCGGAGCCGTCAACATAGAAGGCCCCAAATGGTGTGGCAAAACCACTACGGCAAAGCAGAAGGCAGCCAGCATCATAGAATTGCAGGATACAGACAAACGGGACGAATACCTGGCCACCGCCCTCACCAAAGCGTCTCTCCTTCTGGAAGGCGAAACGCCCCGTCTGATTGACGAATGGCAGGACGCACCCACCATCTGGGATGCCGTCCGCGTAGCCTGCGACCGCCGGCAGAAACCCTCGCAGTTCATCCTTACCGGATCAGCTGCGGCCGATACGGACGAGACTGCCCACACTGGCACCGGCCGGATTGCAGACATCACGATGTATCCTATGAGCCTGTACGAATCCAGCGAGTCCACCGGAGATATCTCACTGGAGGCTCTTTTTGATAATCCCAAGATGGACCTGGGCGCCCGCTCGAAGATGAGCGTAGAAGACCTTATCTTCGCAGCTTGCCGTGGCGGCTGGCCTGCAGCTCTGCAACCCAAAACCGAGCGCGGTAAACTCCTCGTAGCCAAGAATTACGTCAAGACCGTCTGCGACAAAGACATCTCCAAGGCCGCCAAGGAAAAACTCGACCCCAAGATTGCCCGGGCCATCCTTCGCTCCTATGCCCGCAACGTTTCAACCATGGTGGACAAATCCACCATCCTTGCCGATGTCACCGCCAACAACGATACCCTCTCCCGCAGCACCTTCGACAAATACGTAGCTGCGTTGGAGAAACTCTTCGTCATCCAGGACATCGGTGCCTGGAATCCTTCCATCCGTTCCAAGACCGCCATCCGCAGCGGTGAGAAGCGCAGTTTCTGCGACCCCTCCGTTGCCGTGGCCTCCCTGGGCCTCGGCCCGGGCCAGCTACTCACCCAGCTCAAGACATTCGGATTCATCTTCGAATGTATGTGCGTGAGGGACCTCAAGGTCTATTCCGCCCCACTCGACGGCGAGATCTCCCACTACCGTGACCGCTACGGCCTGGAGGCCGACATTGTCCTACATTTGGAAGACGGCCGTTATGCCCTCATCGAATGCAAACTGGGCAGCGCCGAGATAGATGATGGCGCGGGGCACCTCAAAGAACTGGTGGAACTTATCCGCAAACATAACCAGACAGAAAAGCAAGTTCCCCTACGTGAGCCTGATCTCCTGATAGTCATCACCGGTGGCGAGTACGCCTATACCCGTCCCGACGGCGTCCACGTCATTCCCTTGGCTTGCCTGAAGGGTTAATCGCTGCCAGCCTCCATTAACAACCGCCGCCCTCCCATGTGGGGAGGGTTGCTCCGAACACCTTGGATCGTAACTTCCGTTCAAAAGAGCCAAATAAGAAGTGGACTACTGATGTAACTCAGGTTATGATAAAAGATGAACGAATGTATCTTTCTCCAATCCTTGATATGTTCAATGGAGAAATCATAACTTATACAATGACATCAAGGCCGGATCTAAAAATGGTTATTGATATGGTCAATAACGCCATGAAAAAGATCCCTAACCATGACGGCTTAATCCTTCACTGCCTATCGTTTTTCTCCATCACGCACAGGCGCTCTTCTAACTCTATTCAGATACAACATTACCCCCGGTGTCTACTGTGACATCGGGGGCTTTTTCATATGATGATAGACCTTTCCGACTGGCCTTAATTCCCTGTCGGCCTAGGTTTGATGGTTGTCTTCACCTTTAAGTCATAGAGTTTTGCAATCTTGAATATATAGCTAATAGCAATATCATCTACGTGGAACCATCGGTTCACGCCATTGTAGCTTATGCCCAACTGCTCGGCCAACTTCTTGCGCTCTATACCATACAGCCCCATGGCAATCCGGAGGAAAGCTAGCCTTTTCAGCCCGCCTTGCCCAACAAGAGGCTCAATATCCACGATGACATTGCTGGTGGAAGCACGATCCTTCTCCAGTGAGAATGAAAGCGTGTAACCTAGCAGGCTTGCTATTTCCAGGGCAGTCGTGAGACGCATGTCGTCACGCTTGAAGTAAGTAAAGAGGTTCTGGGTAGAGCACCCCATCATGCCCGCCAGCCTGGCCTTGCTCACACCGCTGGCCTCCAGGAGAGAGTGAAGGAATTGCAAATTGTTGTTATTCACCTGCAAGAATATTTAAAATGCCTTGTGTTTTTCGATAAATTATACTTACCTTTACAACACTATTATTTGACTATAATGAAACAATTATTTTATTACTACAAAAATAAAAAACAAAACAAACAATAACAAACAAAAAACGAATAAATCGAAAAAAAACAGTAAAAACCTTGCTTATGAGTACTAGTAACAACACTCCCACCTCTCCAGATGAAGTCAGAGACCTGATGAGAAAACCTGTCTGGCAGATGTCAGGCGAAGAGCTCTGTATCCTGGCCAAGTTTGCCACCAGCACAACCACTCCTTCTTTCACCAGCAAACCCGACAAAACGAGGGTGATTGGAATTAAAGAGTTAGCCGCCTACCTGGGCTGCTGCGAAAGCACCATCTATGCCATCAAGAAGGCCGGGATTCTAGATTCGGCCATCGTCTCACAGATCGGCAAGCGTATTGTCTTCGATGCAGAGCGTGCCCGGGAACTGGCCGATGACTACCAAAAGGCACAGAGAGAGCAGCGCGAAACCCAATAACTCTCCCGGCAATGACCAGCACAGAATGTGAATTCTATCGGGTCAACCGGAAGATGATTACGGTACTGGGACTGCGGGGAGATACCCTGGCGGTCTACGCCTTGATTGCTTCTTTCTCCAAAGGAGCCCGGGGCGGGTTCTATG
>JAEEGG010001563.1_pt1 | contig 61447 bp, 62 predicted proteins | sample 9134161 | NCBI WGS metagenome assembly JAEEGG01 (sample SAMN16246543, study PRJNA631951) | gut metagenome | biome: gut microbiome; feature: rumen; material: CR-attached | host: Bos | place: Iran: Karaj | collected 2018-10
CCGGAATACTATCAGCGAACGAAGCAGGTGCCAAATGGTAAGTGCCGACAATATAACTAGGTGCTTCAAGGCCATTGCCAGAAATGCGATACAGGATTTGTGCATGAGTCTTGAAGGCAACGCCAACAACAAGTGCCAAAACAATAATAATAGCTTTTTTCATAGTTGATGATTTGTAGAGTTTTTATACTATGCATGACTTTGTATTTTATATTTACTGCTTTATCAATTGCTCGCAGAAGGCCTCCACTTCTTCTTTCGACCAATTGGGATTGGCGTTGATAAAGAAAGCACTTGAAACAGCATTAGCGATGCGCCAATCTTGATAAACCAAGCCGTCAATAACGACTGCTATATTGACAGGTTGAGGCTGTAGTAGCGCCTCTTCGGTCATTCGTTTGAACAAAATCGTGGCTTCAGGCATCAACTCGAGAATGATGGCGGTGAAGGTTCCTTCTTTATAGGGTCCAGTTTCCAGTCGTTTGACCAAAGGTTTCCCTCCCAGTACTGCCGAACTGATGGCGGGACCAGCTTCCGTGGTCTTTTTCAAGGTATAAAGCACCAACTCGGTGGTGTCGGCCGACCAACGATACGCTAAAGAATCGTTGTCTTCCACCACGGTTGTTTCAAGGAAGCGTGCCTTGTCCGACACCGTAGTCCGGTTATAAACTTCCCAGATTTCAAGGCTGCCTTTGGTGGTTAGATCGCCCTCCGCCCTTTCGTATTTAAGGGTATCTCCCACCAATTTAAAATGCTTGGCGATCAAATAGCCGCCCCAGATGTCGAAGCCCAAGAACACGGCTATCAAGGCAATGCAGCACCACCGTTGCTTTCGATCCCATCTGGGTTTTTTGTCGCGAGGGGTCTCTGCGGTTTCTATCTGACGGATGATCTCGTCGCAAGGCTTGGTCTTATAGCGGATTTCAGCAATTCCAACAAGAACAAAGAATACCATCGCGATGCAAAAAACAACCATGACCGCACCCAAGTTTGGCACTCCATTTCCTATCCAACCCAAAAGCAAACCTAAAAACAAAACTAACCCAGTGGAATAGTTGAGAATCGTAAAGATGGCGAAGAGTTTCTTAAAACCTCTGGCTCGATTCGACAGGGTCAGCAAATCATCGTTTTCCAACGTCTTGGCTTGCAGCTTGCTGGTCAACAGCAACTCGATCACCAGACAAACCAGGCAATACACCAACCAGAACACCTTAGCCGAGAGATGGTTGCCCAGATCCCATTTGATGATCAGTAACCCGAAGAATGCCACTATCGGGTATAAAAAGATTTGCACCCAACGATATCGTTTGTAAAAACCAACGCTATGGTCAATAGACGATTTCATCAACCTATCGTTGACAATTTCCTGCTGGTCGAGTTGCTCTTTCAGCGTCTCGTATTGGGCTTTCAGTTGTTCGAGTTCGTTCAGATTATTGTTTTCGTTGTTTTCCATGATGAATCCCTTTCATTGTTTTTTGGACATTTGAACCAGTTTTTCCTTGATGCGCGCCAGCCTCACCCCCACATTATTGGGCGTAATGCCGATGATGGCCCCGATTTCGTCATAGGGGATGCCTTCGAGCCAAAGTAAGATGAGGCTTCGTTCAATAAGGTCGAGGCGTGAGATGCGGTCGTAGAGTTCGCGGATTTGTTGCGTCTTGGGGTCGTCGGCCTCGTAGGGGTCGATGTCCACTGTCAGCGGGACGGTCTCGATGCGCCGGCGCTCTTTCTTATCTTGGTTGATGGCCGTGTTAAGTGCCACACGATAGATCCAAGTCTGCGCGGTGCTTCTACCCTCGTAATGGTCGAAGCCGTTCCAAAGCCTGATGAGAATTTCCTGAAACAGGTCGTCGATTTCGGCCTTGTTGCGCGAGAACATATAGCACACCGTGTAGATGGTCCGCTTGTGCTGCCGCACCAAAAGTTCAAACTGATGTTCCTTGTCGTTGTTCATAATGCGTTTTTCGTTGCAACGTTCATCATGTTAGACAACAAAGGTAAAGATTTATTACAAGGGGAGTGCGATAATCTGATACATTTTTGTAATAAAAACACTATTTTTTTGAACAGCATGCCAAATGTAGCAACGAAAAAGAAAAAAATGTATTTTTGTGGGTCTGGTTGATGGTTCTCAGATTGAAATTGGAATTTGCCAACAGATTAACACATTATAGAACAACGTTTTACAACTAACCATTAAAAGTTGTGCCCGACACGGACAAGGGTTTAAGCCATGGAAGAAATGACTACACAAATTGAACAGAAAACAAGAGAACCAAAGCTTTTCAAGTGGGCTTTATGGTGGGGCATTTGCATCGTTGTGGTCTGCCTAACTTTTTTGATAATTAAAGGTGAGAGCTTGGAGGATTTTGGCTCTCCGATAATGAATGCTTTATATAATATGATCTATCAGTTTGGCATTCTACCTGTCATTCTGTATGTTGGATTAGTGGGTCCTATTATGGAGGAACTTGTTTTCAGGCTATGGGGAAACGGGAAATTGTGGACTGGCATAACATCCATAATACTGATGGCTTTGTTTACTTTATCGGTTGGTTGGTGGTTGTCTTTGATAACTTTAGTTTGCGGCGCCATTATACTCATCTGTTTTAGTGAAGACAGAAAAAAGAAGTTGTTCTGTCTGATGTTGCTCTCATCAATACTCTTCGCAGTAGCTCATGCAGGCAATTACAATGGTGAGGGACAGTGTTTTATGTTGTTCGTTTCTGTTTTGGAAAAGTTCGGTTTTGCTTTAGTAGCCTCATACTTTGTTATCAACTATAGTCTTTTCTGGTCGATAGTGTTCCATGTGCTGAACAATTCACTAATCACAATACCCTTCTTCCTTGGTGTCAATGCCATAAATGATGAAGTGAAGGTAATCGAAAACGAGGATTTCCGCCTTGAAATGCGCACGGTGTTGATTGAAGATAAGCAGCTGGACATGTCGAACAAATTTTATACGAATACTGTCGAGAACACTTATTTCGGGAATGCGGCTGGCTTTGCTAACCAAGCCATGTATTATGATGTTTGGAGTCAAGGCACGGATCTCAATTATGACACGGTAATGATTGCTAATGTAGACTTCGGCGAATTCCCGAAATGTCATTTCAACCTGTCGTTTAAGCAGGAACCCAAAAACTATCATAGGCTTCTCAACACCCTTGTAGAAGAAGGTTTGATAGAAATCGACACCACAGTGACGCAAGCGTATAGGATGTACATCACCGACACGTCGAAGCTTGTTCAGGAACAACAGGGAGGTTTGATAAGCTATAAGATGTTGATTGGTCTGGTTCGACAGGATATCGGATTACCTATTTATGCAGAGATTCCAAATGAGACAAAAGGAAGCGGTAGTAATGCATATACAGAAAACAGCTTGTATGATAGCTTATATGTGAAGGATATAAGTTATACGGATCATAAGAGTGATTACACCATTGATGATTTGAGGACGATTCTTGAGCCGCAAGGCATCGCCCTTGAGCCTACGGATAGGAAAATGACCGTTATTGCCATTAAAAACAAGTACAATCCATTGGAGGAATTGGAATAAAACTTTTTCTTACCTTTGCAGCCTGAAATAAAGACTCGAGACATGAGACGCGAGACTTTGTAGGTTCCTTAGTCTCGCGTCCCGCAGTCCCGAGTCAAAATAACAACTTTATTATTATTAATATGATCACTGCTGACCAACTTAAAGACTTATGTAAGAGGATTGATGCCTTGAGGAGGTATCTTTGACGTGGACCGTCGCACCATCGAAGCCCAGGAATTAGACGAAAAGACACAGGACCCAGCTTTCTGGAACGACCCGAAGGCCGCCGAGGTCACCATGAAGAAAGTACGTGAGGTGAAAGGCTGGCTCAACGGCTACAAGGAAGCCGAAGACGCCTACAACGACCTCGCCGTACTCTTTGACTTTGCCAAGGAAGGCGAAGCCACCGAAGAAGAAGTGGACGAGCAATACAACACCGCCATCCAGATTGTGGAAGCCTTGGAATTCAAGAACATGTTACGCGAGGAAGCTGACCCGATGAGTGCCGTGCTGAAAATCAACGCGGGCGCAGGCGGCACCGAGGCCCAAGACTGGGCACAGATGCTCATGCGCATGTATATGCGTTATGCGGAAAACCACAAATACAAGCTCACTATTTCCAACCTTTTGGAAGCCGAAGATGCTGGCATCAAGCAAGTAACGATGAAGCTTGAAGGAGAATATGCTTACGGTTACCTGAAAGGAGAAAATGGCGTGCATCGCTTAGTGCGCGTCAGTCCTTACAACGCCCAAGGCAAGCGTATGACTTCGTTCGCCTCAGTGTTTGTCACGCCGCTCATCGACGATACGATTGAAATTGTTGTCGAGCAATCGCGCCTGTCGTGGGACACCTTCCGCAGTGGCGGTGCTGGCGGCCAGAACGTGAACAAGGTGGAGTCGGGCGTGCGTCTGCGTTACCAGTACAAAGACCCCTATACTGGCGAGGAAGAGGAAATCCTCATCGAAAACACCGAAACCCGCGACCAGCCCAAGAACAAGGAGAACGCTTTGCGTCTATTGAAGTCGCAACTCTACGACCGCGAGATGCGCCACCGCATGGAAGAACAGAACAAAATCGAGGCGGGCAAGATGAAGATTGAATGGGGTAGCCAAATCCGCAGCTATGTCTTCGACGACCGCCGCGTGAAAGACCATCGCACCAACTACCAGACCTCTGATGTTCAAAGCGTTATGGACGGAAATATTGACGCGTTCTTGAAGGCCTACTTGATGGAATTTGGCGGGAAGAAGGAATAAACCTAAGGCCTTAGGCATGATTTTTGCAACTGATAGACAGAATAATCGATAACCCTAAATCAACTAAAAGAATGAAAAAATTAAGCATCATTACAGCTTTCGTCGCCATCCTTTGCTTCGGCATGACCACGGCAATGGCGCAAAACAACAACAGCAATCCGGAAATCACCAAGTTCGTTCAGCAATATTTCCCGAAGGCCAACGTCCTCATGGTGAACGAAGAATGGGACGAATACGAGGTGAGACTGAGCGATGGCACGCAAATCGAATTCACGCGCAAGCCCGAATGGAAAAAAATTGACTGCGAGCATTCCACTATCTATCCTAACGTGCCCGCCAAACTCGTTCCTGAACAAATCACCAACTACCTGAATAGCAACTTCCCCAACCAAAGCATCGTCAAGATTGAGAAAAAACGGAGAGGCTGGGAGATTGAGTTGAACAACGAACTTGAAATTGGGTTCAACAAGAACTTCGTTGTGACCAAATTCGACGACTAAAGTCTAACCGCACAAAGCTATGACCACATTTTTCATTGCCTTGGCCGTCCTCGTCCTCGGCTACCTCATTTACGGAAAATTCGTTGAGAAAGTCTTCGGCATCGACCCGCAACGTGCCACACCTGCCACCACCATGGCTGATGGTGTCGACTATGTGCCGATGAAGCCTTGGCGTATTTTCCTCATTCAGTTTTTGAACATTGCAGGTGTTGGGCCTATCATCGGAGCCATTATGGGGGCACAGTTCGGCACGGCTTCCTTCCTGTGGATTGTGTTGGGCAGCATCTTCGCCGGTGCCGTCCACGACTATCTGGCTGGCATGATTTCCTTGCGCGACAAAGGCGCGAGCCTGCCCGAAATCCACGGCACTTATTTGGGCAACGGAGCCAAACAGGTGATGCGCGCCTTCACCATCATCCTGATGATTTTGGTCGGTGTGGTGTTCGTCAACACGCCCGCCACATTGTTGAACGCACACTTCACCCAAAGCTGGAATCCTTACATCTGGATTGGCATCATTTTAGCTTACTACCTGATTGCCACCTTGTTACCTATTGACAAAGTCATCGGAAAAATCTATCCCATCTTCGGCATCCTGTTGTTAGGTATGGCAGTGGCCATCTTCATCGCATTCATCCTTTACAAACCCGAAATTCCTGAGTTGTGGAGTGGTATGCAGAACCGTCACCCCGATGCGGCCAACAATCCCATCTTCCCGATGATGTTCATTTCGATTGCCTGCGGTGCCATTTCCGGTTTCCATGCCACACAATCGCCGCTGATGGCGCGTTGCATGGTCAATGAGAAGCAAGGCCGTCCGATTTTCTACGGTGCCATGATTACCGAAGGCATTGTCGCCTTGATTTGGGCTGCTGCCGCCGCCTATTTCTTCGGCCCCAATAGTGTCGTTGATGTCACTGGCAAGAGCGGTGCTGCCATCGTGGGCATCATCGCCAACACGTGGTTTACGCCGGTTATCGCCACCATCACCATTTTGGGGGTCATCAGTGCGGCGGTCACCTCAGGCGACACGGCTTTGCGCTCGGCACGACTCATCATCGCCGACTTCATGCACTACGACCAGAAGCCCATCAAGAACCGCCTGATTGTGGCCGTCCCGATGTTTGTCGTCACCGCCATCATTTTGGTTTACAGCATTTCCGATGCCAAAGGCTTCCAAGTCATCTGGCGTTACTTCGCTTGGGCCAATCAAGTGCTGGCTACGGTTACGCTTTGGGCTATTTCAGTGTATTTGGCTAAAAACAAAGGCAAAATGTGGTACCTCATCACCCTCATCCCTGCCCTCTTCATGACCATGGTGACTGGATGTTTCCTCTTCGTTGCCAAAGCTGCCGATGGTGGTTTGGGTTCTGTTTTGCCAAGGCCTGTAGGTTATGGCATTGGAGCGGCTATTACTGTATTGGGATTGGTGCTGTTTGTACTGTTTTTAAAGAGAAACAAGAAAGCCTAATCGGTTAGTCCTCCCCTATTCCAACCTCAAAGGCTCCACGACCAAGGTCATAATAGGGCAAATGCCATTCGTTGGCTTGTGCTATCCATTTCTCAGCCAAATAGCGCGGCATTGAACCGTCAATGAGAAGTAATTTTGCGTTATAAGACTTTACAACAGACTGCACATCAGGAGTTTGTCTTCTACAAACCAGCAAATAATCCACTGGAAGCCGGTAGGAAAGGCTATCCGTTACCTGCTCTTCATCCCAAAGTGCCAACAGCTTTCCGTCGAAAGAAACGAGATTCGACTTTTTGCACAGATAATCGCTAGCAAAATCCTCGTTCAGGTCAACCGTTTCGGGATGCGACGAAAGGTGACGCTTGGTCCATGCACCTCTAAGGCTGTAATCCACAGCGGATTCGTCGGACATCAGCGTAGAGTCCGCCAAAAGCACATGCTCGCCTCCCCTAACGAAATCAACCGCAGTGTGATTACGAAGGCTGAAAAAAGTCATTCCCTTCTGATGATCAGATTGATACAAACGAACCGTCACTGAAACCATCATCAATAGTAAGGCCGACAACACGCCAATGAACATCCGGCGTTTCTTCAAAGCGACACACAATAACAACAGAATGAAAATAAGCAGCAGCATCACAAACTCAAACTCACTGACATACAATCCTTTGACAATCGAAAAAGGCAAGCGTTCTATCCATGAAACGATGGTATTCATTACATACACTGCGCCCCAAACTAAATAGCCGACCAGCACATTAACGTAAGGTATCCACGACACTAACAACAGCACCATGCCGCTGATGATGACAATGAACGAAATCGGGGTCATGAACAAGTTGCTTAGCCAAAAGTACGTCGTGAACTGGTTGAAATAGAACAAAGTAAACGGAATAGTACCCAACTGCGCGGCAAGTGCAACGGCGGTAATCTCCCAAGCCTTATCCAATACCTTGTTTTTCACATACATGAGGTTGTAAATCGGTTTTTGCAGCACCACGATGCCGATGACCGCCGAAAAAGACAACAGGAACCCGATTTCAAATAGATTATACGGATTGACACAAAGCAGAATAAACGCCGAAGCCGCTATCGAATTGATTATAAATCCCTTGCGATGAATCATCTCACCGATGATAACCAATGAAATCATCAAGGCGGAGCGCAAAATGGACGGCGACAGTCCTGCAATGAAGGCATACAACCAAATCAAGGTGAGCAACAGAATCTGTTTCAAAGTCTTTTGCCATTTCTTTCGGTTGAGAAAGCCTAACAGGAAACTCGCCAGCAAATAAATGATGCCGACATGCATACCCGAGACACAGAGAATGTGCATGGAGCCTGCCGCCACATAGTTTTTGCGCACTTCATCGGCCAATTTGTCGTCGTATCCCAAAAGGATAGCAGCCGCTACACCAAATTCATCGTTCTTTACGCCACACCGTTGCAACGATGCCAACAGCACATCTCGGAAACGATATGAGAAAGTATACAAAGGATTGCCATTATTTACCTGTAAATCAATCCAATCCTCATCTCTCAGATACGCCTGACCTGTGATGCCCTTCCGCATGAGATACGCCCGATAATCGAACTCCTCGGGATTCAAAGGCGGTGCCAGCTCGCGAATTGGGGCAGGAATTGCAATCAAGTCGCCATAGCGCAAGGCAAATGCCGAATCTGTTTTGGAGAAATAGGCCATCACCTTACCAGTGATAGGTCGTGAAGGTAGGCTATCGCCAAACTGGTACTCCAAACTCAGCACGACACGGATGGAATTGGAACGCTCAGTTGGAGCATCATAAACCCGGGCAACATAATAACTGGCATCGGTTTCAAAGTTCCGGAAATAATCCTTCTGCACCTCTGACTCATGGACACGTGTCAAAGCATAACCCGCCAAAGCCAAATAACAGCCCATGACCGCACCGAAAACCCAATTGTTTCGGTAGCTTTTCAAGACAAAAGCCGTCACTAAAGCCAAGGCGAAAAGCCCCAAAGCGATGATAACCGTGGTCGATGGCGACAAACGCAATGCAGGCAAACAGACGCAACACCAAATACCCAATGCAAAGGGTATTAGCATTCTGACAAACGGATATTTGGCGTAGTCGGTCATGGCTCAAGCTTTATTTGCCTTTCTTTGTCTTCTGTTCAAACGCACAGGCATCCTTCAGGAACTTCCTCAATGGCACCAACAAAGTCAGGCGAGCCTCAACATTTTGCAGGTATCTCAGGCCCAAGGTCTCATGCTCGATGTCGCCCCAACCTTGGAATGTAACATCCTCATTCACTTCATGTTGCGAGAAATTGCTCAACACGCTTATGCCGTAAGAGACATCGAGTTTCACAAAAAACTGCGTCCTTTTTACCATCACTCGACTGCAAAGCCCCACGCCCGCCACTGCGCTGACATCAAACGGCATGATGGTGGCATTGGTCAACTCGGTTTCGTACACCACAGGCTGGTAGCTGTTATCGTCGTAGGTACGTTCCCATTTGGCATTGCCATTCAGCCAAAGATCAAAGCGCGGTGCCACAAACAGATAGGGTCGCAGATTCTCGCCGTAACCCAAATAATAGGTAATAGGAATTCGAACCTCAACCCCATTCATAGCCATGGTATAGTGTACGCGGGCGAAAGTCGTCGAGGAATAATTAGTGAGAAACTCGGTAGCAAAGACTTCATGAGTGCCACGCATGGCGTATGAGGCATCCAAACCTACCGAAACGCGGCGCATTGTATTCCATTCTGCCGCTAAACCAAATGTCGGGACAAGATAAGGTGTCAGTTTCGACTTGCTGACCGCTGAATAAATCATATCATTAGCGGCAAAACTCCCTGTAATACCGAAACTTAGCGAACCTGTATTGCGGCAGATGTAATTCCTGCTTTTCAGAGGCTTGGCAAATTGTGCCTGCAAAGAAACCACCGAAAAAAGGCCGAAAATCAAGATAATAATGCGTTTTTTCATGGCTTTATCGGTTTTGAGGGTTGACCAAAGAATCGTTGTACCAATGGCAGGCCTCAGCCATTCCATCGGAGTCTTTGAAGACAAAGATGGAGTTAGCGGGATAGACCGTTTGAGGCACAATGGAATCATTGTATTTCAGTATCTTATATCCATAACGTAGATTCCTCACCCCGCTATGGGTCAAGGTGCCAGACAACAAGACCGCATGTTCGGGATGGCCATCCGTTTGCGGTGCTTCGTGATAATAGACTGTGAAATCGTTGCCTCGTCCAGTCAAATAAACCGGCGAAATCACCTTGCAATAGGTCTCTTCCGAGGTCATGCTGATGTAGTCCGCAATCTGAAGATACTGCTGGTTGATTTTGTGGTAATGTGTAATGGGTGAAAGCTGTCCTGCCTGCGGCGCAAACGGAGGCTGCAAGTTGGTGGCCACATACTGGTGCATTGATTTGAACTCCATATCGACTTTGGGTGGCTGGTCGCCAAAAAACACATTTTCCTCGCCAAACATATTCAGCAAATCCTCAGGCAGGTATTCGGTAATGAAAGGAATGTCCTGTGGGTCGTTGACCAGAATTGTCTTGTCGCTTTCCTTGAGGCAGGAAGTCATGGCTAAACAAAACAACAAAGCGTTGAAAATCAATACTATTCTGTGTATAAAGTTGCGTTTCATAATCTAATCCTTTCGAAAGTTAGCGGAAAAGCATGACCTTTTGCGTCAACGTTTTTCCCTTGTTGTTTATCACAAAATAGTACAATCCGTTCTTAAAGTCGGACATAGAATAAGGCGTTTCATGATTCAGCCCTTCCTCCACGACAAAAGCATCCATTTTCTGCCCAAGGCTATTGAAAACCTGAACCTCAACCCTTCCTTGCAGGTCGCCGAAATGCAGGGTCAAGTTGCCATTAGTCGGATTCGGAGCAATCACAAAATCAGAGTCTTGCTCATTTTCTTCCATACCATAATACGAGGTCTGGATGAAGAAGGTCTCACGCACCGTGTCGCAACGGTTGACAGCCCAGGCATGAAGCGTAACGGGTTCAAGGAGATAGGTGAAAATATACAAGGTGCATTCCTTACCCTTGCTGCCGTGCGGCTCGACATACCAATTAGGACAGTCGATTTGCCAAAGCACCGTATCCACCTCCGTGCGCGTCTCCAAAGGCCGAATGCCATACTCATTCACACTGATGTGCGTCTCGCTGCCACCAATCGGCCAATGGCTACCTTGAATTTCAAAATAGGGTGTGAAGTCCAAGTCGAGATTCAGGATATAGGTGCTATCACAGCCATAGATACTGGTTCCAATCCGCTCATAATGACCAGAATGCGTATAATCGACACCAAAATAATCGAAAGCATCCAAATCACATACGGCGGTATCGAGCACGTGATGAGCAGGCCCACCTACATGGATGGCCACCGACAAAGTATCATAGACCGATTCCGTAGAAAACTCGTTGGTGCCGTTGATGTAAGCCGTCGCTACAAAATCACCAGTCGACGCATATTGATGCGTCACTTCAATGCCATGACCTGTCTGGCCGTCACCGTAAGTCCAACTTACGCCGTTGATGTGATAATTGGTCTCAACGGACAAGTCGGCACTTTCGTCGATGCACATGTACAAGCCATCTTGATAAAGCTCGCTCCACACACCGTTGACCAACAGTTTCTGCTTCAGACTGATCACGTTAGCACCCACGCAATAAGCATAGCCTCGGGCCTGACCGAAACCATAAACATGGGCAATCAAACCTGTTTCACAAGACAGATGGTGCGTGCCGTGACTGATGTTTTTCCTTACGAAACTGTAGTCAGAAGTTCCTCTAACTGGTTGGAAACTACCAGGATTAATCAACGCGCCATCAAAATACACATGGTCGACATCATCACTCTCAACCACAATGTTGACATAATGGACATCGATAGAAGCAAACTCATAATCGCTGTTGAAGGTGCAGAAGGTGATTTCGTCAATCCTTTGCTCAACAGGTGGAATCCAGGCCATGGATGGGTCGCCATTGTTCGAGCCATACGGCTCCATGGGCTCCTCCCCTGTCGTGTTGTAGAGATAAACCACGCTCGGCTTGGTCGTTTCAATGAAGCATGATCCCTCAGATGAGTAAAGGTCGAACACGAAAGACTCGCCTCGACTAAGTGTAGCTATTATCTGACCGTTACGTTTCACCATGTTGTTGTCGCCCGACGAAGTGACTTTCACAAAATCGCGGACCCGACCTTGTGAGGTAGTCACGGCGAACTGTTGTCCCCACGAGTCGACAGGCAAGGCCTGTTCAAAAATGTGGTCGCGGCCATTTCCGACATTGGTAGGGATACAGGTAGTCGTATTTCCATTGAACACAGCCACTTTCTTTCCGTCATGCACCATAATCAGCGAACCCGACAAGTCGCGCCAATTTTCAAGGTAGGTCGACCTGACAAAATAAGTCTCGCCCGCGTTCAGGAGCACCGTAGTTGGCTGATTTGGAAAAACGTTGTTCTCCGTTTCTATGCTGGGCGTTATGTCGACCAAGGTGCTATCCTCAACCGCGACAATCAGGAAAGCACTCGTAAAAATGTTTTCATCGAGTGTACCTGTATACCCGACCTCCTGGTCAAAACATTGGATGAAATATTCCGACCCCAAGCTTTCGACCGGCAGCACAAAAGAAGCATCGAACGAATAGGTGGCGATATTGCTGATGAAAACCGACACTGTGTCTGTAGCCCTAAGCACCAGCGACTTATGGCCGACCACTTCCGAGTTGTTTTCATTGTAAGCGTAGGCTTCGGGAATGGTGATATAAGTGATGCCGTTGGCCTCCACCGTAAATGGGATGGCAGGCAACGTTCCGTCAGGTTTAGCGATAGTTCCCGAACAGGCTCGTTTCGCACTAATCATCACCGTATTATCGACCCAATCACCAGCATTATATTTGTAACCGTTCTCCATATAGGAAAACCAGAATTCCATGCCCTGGGTCGAATTCTGGGCAAAAAGCGAAACGCCGATGAAAAGCAAAACCAACAATAGTGTAAATCTCTTTTTCATACCCAAATGTTTTTGATTACGCTGCAAATATAGAAAAATTTCCAATTTGCAAATAAAATGATAAAAAAATAAGATGAAAAAGAAATTTTTCGTCTGAAATGAATTACTTTCTCATCTTCATCGCATCAATGATGACCTCAGCGGCCTTCTCTGAAGCACCTGCATTGCCCAAACGGCCCTTCAATTCCTCATAATCCTCCAGCAACTGACGCTGGCGTTTGCCGTTGTGAAGCAGCAGCTCCAACTCGTTGACGATGTTCTCTTCCGTCAAATCGCCCTGAATCAGTTCCTTGACTACCTCCTTGTCCATCACAAGGTTGACCAACGAAATGTATTTCACCTTAATCATCCATTTGGCGAGGAAGTAAGAGAGCGTCGTCGCCTTGTAGCACACCACTTCCGGCACGGTGAACAAAGCCGTCTCAAGCGTCGCCGTGCCCGAAGTCACGATTGCCGCACTGGAGTTTTGCAGCAACTCATAGGTCTGATTCTCAATCAGAAAGACATCAGAATTACCCAAAATCTTCTTATACAACGACTTGTCTAACGATGAAACGCCAGCCACGACAAACTGGTAGTCAGGGAAATGCGAGGCCGCTTTCAGCATGACCGGAAGCACACGCTTCACTTCCTGCTTGCGGCTGCCAGGCAACAGGGCGATGATTTCGCGCTTCTCTCCTAAGCTGTTACGACGCAAGAAAATCGAACGGTTGGCTGTGCCGAACTTCGCCAACTCGTCCAAAAGCGGATTGCCCACGTAGGTCACATTCACCCCATACTCCTTGTAGAACTCCTCTTCGAAAGGCAAGATTACCAACATCGTATCCACCGAGCGTTTGACTTTCTTCACGCGGCGGCGTTTCCATGCCCAGACCTGAGGCGAGATGTAATAAAACACCTTGAAACCTTTCTCATGAGCAAAGTCGGCAATGCGGAAGTTGAAGCCAGGATAATCTACTAATATGATAGCATCAGGCTGATAGTCAAGAATATCCTTTTTGCATTGGGCGATATTACCCAACACCTTCCGCAGGTTGACCGCCACCTCAACGAAACCCATGTAGGCCATCGTGCGGTAATGCTTCAGCAAGTCGACTCCTTGCGCTCTCATCAAGTCGCCGCCGCAACCCCGAAACTCCGCCTTCTTGTCCTTCTTCTTGATTTCGGCCACAAGGTTGGAGGCGTGCAAGTCGCCCGAAGCCTCACCTGCTATGATATAGTATTTCATTGGTTTACAATTTATTAAATAAGAAAGAACACCAACAGCATTCCTACAATCGTAACTGCCAACACTCCGCGTCCCATCTTGTCGAGGTTCCACTTCACCAACATCATCCTAAACAAGACAACACCAGGAATGAAAGCCAAAAGGTAAGGCGCACGGACGGAAAACCGACCCAAACTCTCCCAAGGAATCAGGCTAAACAAAAGAAAAAACAGCCCAAAAGAAGCCGCGCCAATCAACAATCCAAGCCAAAAGTTATCCTTGATTTTCATGATTCTTATTATTTGACATGGGACACGGGACTGCGGGACACGGGACTTTCCAAAGTCTCGCGTCTCGTGTCTCGAAGTCTCGCGTCAATAATTATATTTTCGAACGTTTTCATTGGTTCTATATAACGGTGTGCCGTCCAGTCGAAGCAGGTTGGTACCACCGAAACGTAATTGTTTTGCAAAGCCCAAAGGTCGGTGTCTGGCATGATGTCATCGCTCTCGAAGGTGCCTTCCAAGTTGTAGAATGGTATTCCGAATTCGTCATACTGTTCCTTGAAATACTCTATCCATCGGCAGGCCGCCTGACGACAGACCTTGATTCCTTTCAAAGGCTCCTCACTACGTTTGGGGAAGTTCACATTTAGGCAAACACCCTTGGGCAGACCTTCTTTCAGCACCTTCTTCGTGATTTCAAGGATAGCTGTATCAAGATGATCAAAATCGGCGTCGGGGTCGAGACTGAAGAGACTGTAGCCAATGGCCGGCAAGCCATTCATGCAGGCCTCAATAACGGCACCGATGGTACCAGAATAAACCACCGTCGTGGCAGCGTTCATTCCGTGATTGATGCCCGAAACCACCAAATCGGGCGGTGTGGACATCAATTTTTGATAGCCCAATTTCACACAGTCAACAGGTGTACCGTTGCAGCGATATTCCTTGAAGCCATCCTCCTCGTGCACGAGGCCCACATAAATCCTTTCGCGGATGGAGCAGGAATGGCTCTTGGCCGACATTACCTCATCCGTAGAAATCAGCACCACATCACCAAGCGTTCGCATCAGCGTGACTAACTTGCGCAGACCTTTGGCGGCATTGCCGTCATCGTTGGTTATCAATATTAAGGGACGTTGAGAAGACATTTACCAATTATGCAAATACTTATTTAATTGACTGCAAATTTAGTAAAAATCTTTGTTTGCTTTTAATATGACTGAAAAAAAGCACCTAGCAAAAAAACACTAACCTGCAACAACCATTTTTTCAACACGAATTACCATAAATGAATCATAAATTATCCAAAAATAATTAAATGGAAAATTCGTGACAAATTACTGATAATTCATGTTTTATAAAACCAAATCAAAATCCTTTCAAGCATTGATATAACTTTCGCGTCGGCAGGCCCATGACATTGTAGAACGAGCCTTCCAAGCCGCTGATGCCGACATAGCCAATCCATTCTTGGATGCCGTATGCGCCCGCCTTATCGAAGGGTTTGCAATGCTCAATATAATAGTTGATTTCCTCATCATCCAGTTGGGCAAAAGTCACATTGGAGCGCACCGCAAACGACTCCGTTTTCTCCGCCGAGCGCACCGTGACACCTGTCACCACATGATGCGTCTTGCCTGAAAGAAGACTCAACATTCGGGCAGCATCTTCCCTATCTTTTGGCTTGCCCAAAATCTCGCCTTCGCAAATGACGACTGTGTCGGATGTAATCAGCAGATAATCAGCAGGCAATTCTTCGTCACTAAAGGCTAAAGACTTTTGCAGGCTCAAAAACTTAGGCACTTCATCCAAGAGCATATCAGATGGGAAACTCTCATCGGTTTCCTTGGTCTGAATCTCAAACTCCACGCCCATGCCGCGCAGCAATTCCTGTCGGCGGGGGGACTTGGAGGCCAGGATGATATGGTATTTTTTCAGATTAGAAAGCATATATAATAAGGTGTTATTCCAGAATACATAATTGTGAATCAAATCAGCCCTTTAAACTTCAACCACAGGGCAAAAAACTGGTCATATACCGAATAGACATTTTTGTCCTCAGTGATAAAATCTTTATCCAGCAAGCCTTTCAACGCAGAACTCACACTGCTGGCCGAATTAAGTTTATTCCTTTTGATAAACGCCCCACTTGTGACCTCTGAGGCTTTCCCTTCTCTTGCAATAGCCAAGAAAAGGAAACGTTGTTTTTCAGGCATTTGATAATACAAAGATTCGTATGTGTCGGAAGAAAGCCTAATGATGAACTCCACGGCCTCGTCCACCATCGAAACATCACAAGTTGCACCCTTATCCGTTCTAGAAAAAAGCACATTCATCACACGGTGCATATAACTTGTCACCGCCTCAAAACGCTCATAAAGCAATGCAACAACCTCTGCATCAATGTGTTTTCCTGCTTCCTCAAACTTAGCCACACAAAAATCTGTATACACTGCCAAATCCAGCGGCTGAAGGTTGATGATGGTAACCGCCTGATAAAACGGACGGGAAGGTGACGTGAACATCCCATTCATCATGTGGCGTTGGGAACCTGAAAAAATGAAATGGGCATTGGTACAACGCTGCACGTATGTTCTGATAGTCGCTTCGATGGTTTCGTCACCGTATCGGGTAATCTGCTGAAATTCATCAATGGCTACCAGACAGGGTTTATCAGCTTTCTCCAAATAAGTGAAAATCTCATCCAAAGTAACGGTAGGATTATTAATTGAGCTAAGCCCCACGCCCCAGACAGGCATTCCACTTATATCAAACGAAATTTCACTGCGCAACGATGCTACCATAGTCACAAACTTTTCCCAAGCCTTCCTGCCTTTGGGACGAAGCTCGTCGACTATCGCTTTGCCCAACATATTCACAAAATCACCCAAATTCTTGGTGGCATAGATGTCGACCACAAAACAATGGTAGTTCTTTTGAATCTCGGGATCATCGAACACGTGCCAAATGAGATCTGTCTTTCCTATACGTCGGGGAGAAATCAATGCTATATTGTTCTCGTTCAGAAGGAGTTCACGCAAAATATCGGTCTCCTGCGCCCGGTCGCAAAAATACTCGGCACCAGCATAGCCATTGGTAACAAAGGGATTCTTCATAGGATGAATTTATTTCACCCGCAAAAATACAAAAATTTTGATTACTATAAAATGATTACCATAAAATAGTAATCATAAAATGGGAATCTGAATGGGTTTTGCTGAAACCAGCCATAAAAAACGAATAGCGGAGATGTTTGGGCTCCGCTATTCGTTAATATACCTCTTTCCCATTTGTGGTTTATTGTCTTTTGGTAAAATCAACGCCGTCTAATAACAAATGATCTCCCGATACCGATCCTGAAAAACTTTCTCCATCAATAAACAATGTGACAATGGGATCATTGTAGGTGTAGTTACCCGTCATTGTAGCAAAGTAGCCATCCGAATCCCTTCTATCCAATGTGTAAGTGGATTCAAAAAACGACAAAGTGAAGTTTGTTGTCCACTCACTGGTAACTTGAGTGCCAATCCAAGTGGTTCCTTTAAGAGATTTTTCCTTGGTGCATGAAGCTGTTGTAAAACAAATTCCCATCAGTAAAACCATTGCAAAAATAATTTTCTTCATTTCTATTTTAGCAGTATTTATCCTGTCGCCCGCAGTGTTATTGATAACTCTGTTTTCCCTACTCTATTATGGCTTTTCGGGTGTCTTCGCCCGTGCCCTAAGCATGGAAGACATACACACAAAAAAAGCGTGGCACTATTTCGCCTTCATCGGAATTTCTGAGGTCTTGGACTACCTATTCCTCCCAATTACAACTATACAGCCCACGCCATTTGGCGGGAGCGTCGTTGCTCTATTCTGGGAGGAATTTTGAAAGTGTCCAAGTTTCAGAAATTCCCGAATAAAACTACTTCGCTTTTTCCTATTCTATGATGTGCATATCGCTTGAAGCGTTATCTCATAGGCCAATGTTTTAGTTTACAATTCTTTATCATAATCATCTACAAGACGATCAATTATCGGCTTCAGCTCAGGGATGTCGGTTTGAACCGTTTCCCATAGTTGGTCGGGACGGATTTTATAGTAACCATGAACCAACACATGGCGCATCCGTTCTATATCATCCCAATTGACCTCATCGTGGGAATTTCTATACTCCTTTGTCAGCATATAAACAGCCTCTCCGATAATCTCAATATGCTTCACATAACCATAAAAGATGATGGGGTCGGACACCACTTCTTCCAACGTATGAGTGTCTTTGCGCGTCATCAGCACATCTATCGCGTTCTGAATATGAAGCAATCGTTCCTTATCTCTAATTGTCTCTCTCATAGATTAGTATCTTATCGCGATTGGCAGTTTCTTCTGCAAAGGGGAGCAAACATCCCTCCTCCACAAGATCTACTTTTCGATGAAGTAACTTTTCAAGCACACCTATCAAGTGTGATATGTAGAGCAGCGAGATTTTGGCATTGTCATCATATCTGACAAGGATATCGACATCGCTCTCCTCGGTGGCTTCGTCGCGAGAGTAAGAGCCAAACAACCACGCCTTTTCAACAGGTACAGTCCTGAAGAATTCCGCTGTCTTTTTTGCTATTTGATTGGTGTTCATATCATATGTAATAGGTGTGCCTGATTTTATCACAGCAACTTCTTCTTCAAAGTCTCAATCATATCGACCGTCATCTTGTCGAGGTCGTACTTGGGATTCCAGCCCCATTCCTTACGGGCGCAGCTGTCGTCCATCTTGTTCGGCCAGCTGTCGGCAATGGCCTGACGAATCGGGTCGAACTTGTACTCCATCTCGAAGTTCGGATAGTACTTCTTGATGGCATTGTAGATAATCTCTGGGTCAAAGCTCATGGCCGTCACATTGAACGAGTTGCGGTGCACCAGCTTGGTCGGGTCGGCTTCCATGATGTCGACCATAGCATCCAAAGCGTCGGGCATGTACATCATGTCCATGTAGGTGCCTTTGCTGATGGGGCAGTAGAACTTCTCGCCCTTCACGGCAGCGTAGTAAATCTCCACAGCATAGTCAGTAGTGCCACCACCAGGCAGGGTCAAGTTGGAAATCAAACCCGGGAAACGGACGCTACGGGTGTCCACACCAAAGCGGGTGAAGTAATAGTCGCTCAGCAGCTCACCGGTCACCTTGGTTACACCATAGATAGTGTTCGGGCGCTGGATGGTGTCTTGAGGCGTATTGTCATGGGGTGTAGAAGCACCAAAAGCACCGATGGATGAAGGCGTGAAGACAGCGCAGTTGAAGATGCGGGCCGTCTCAAGGCAGTTTACCAACGAGCCAATGCCGACGTTCCAACCCAGCATGGGGTTCTTCTCAGCTGTAGCCGAAAGGATGGCAGCGAGGTTATAGATGGTGTCGATGTTGTAACGCTTCACCACCTCAACGATTTGCATAATCTGTGTCGAGTCGATTCTCTCAAAAGGACCGGTCTCGGCAATCTCACCAGTCAAAGGGCGAAGATCGCTCGCAACCACGTTTTCGTTTCCGTAAGTGCGGCGAAGCTTCTTCACCAATTCTGTTCCGATCTGTCCGCCGGAACCAATGATTAATATCTTTTTCATTGTATTATCAGTTTTATTGACGCGGGACTTCGGGACGCGGGACGCGAGACTTTGTTCGTCCCGTGTCTCGCAGTCTCGCGTCTGGAGTCAATTACTTCAAAATTCCAAGTTCCTTTCCAATCTTCACGAAGGCGGCGATGCACTTGTCGAGGTGTTCACGCTCGTGAGCGGCACTCACCTGAACACGGATACGAGCTTGTCCCTTCGGCACCACAGGATAGTAGAATCCAGTGACGAAGATGCCTTCTTCCTGCAATTTGGCAGCGAACTTCTGCGACAGCGGGGCATCGTAAAGCATCACGGCGCAGATGGCGGATTGTGAAGGCTTGCAGTCGAAGCCAGCCTCAGTCATCTTCTTGATGAAGTAGGCGGTGTTCTCATGCAGCTTGTCCTGCAAAGCGTTGGTTTCGCTCATCATCTCGAACATACGGATGCCAGCGGCCACGAGGCCCGGAGCCATCGAGTTGGAGAACAGATACGGACGGCTGCGCTGACGCAGCATGTCGATGATTTCCTTACGACCTGTAGTAAAGCCACCCATAGCACCACCAAAGGCCTTGCCAAGGGTACCAGTCAAAATTTCAATCTTACCACGGAGGTTGTAGTGTTCGGTGACACCACGACCTGTACGACCAACGACACCAGCGGAGTGGCTCTCGTCGACCATCACCATGGCGTTGTATTTCTGAGCCAGCTCATAAATCTTGTCAAGCGGGCAGACATTGCCGTCCATGGAGAACACACCGTCGGTGACGATGAGGCGGAAGCGGCACTTCTGAGCGTCTTGCAGTTGCTTCTCAAGGTCAGCCATGTCGGCATTGGCATAGCGGAAACGCTGGGCCTTGCAGAGGCGCACACCGTCGATGATGGAAGCATGGTTCAAAGCATCGGAGATGATGGCATCATCTTGGCCGAGCAGTGGTTCAAACACACCACCGTTGGCATCGAAGCAAGCAGCGTAGAGAATGGTGTCTTCCGTGCCGAAGAACTCAGCAATCTTGGCTTCCAACTTCTTGTGGAGGTCTTGGCAACCGCAGATGAAACGAACGGAGGCCATACCATATCCACGGGCGTCCATGCCGTCCTTGGCGGCTTGGATCAGTTCGGGATTGTCGGCGAGGCCGAGATAGTTGTTTGCGCAGAAGTTGAGACACACCTTGCCACCAACCATGATTTCAGCGCCCTGGGCACTTTCGATGATGCGTTCACGCTTATAAAGGCCATCGGCTTCAATCTGAGCCAATTCCTTTTTCAGATACTCTTGAAAATTAGCGTACATTTGATTTAAATTTAAAGGTTGTTTTTCTCTTTGGCCGCAAAGGTACGAAAAGGATTGATAAGTTGGAACGATTTTCTTGCAAAAAACAACATCAAAGGCGACCCGAAAACAATCAGGTCGCCTTTGATACTCTAAATGGTCGTTCTTTCCAATTACACCATCAATGCACCGACAAGGCCCAAGATAGCATAGAACTCGGGAAGAGCGGCATAAATCAAGGTGTTGGTGAACACATCGTGACCCTGGCTCACGCCAACGATACCGTTGGCGCAAACTTGGCCCTGACGCATGGCCGAAATCATGCAGACCAAACCTACGCAGAGGCCCACACCGAAGATGACGAGACCTTGCGACGGATCAGCCTGCATCTTGCTCAGGAGCATGAAGAAGGCCACGAAGCCATAGATACCTTGCGTGGCCGGCAGTGCCGACAGCACCATGAAATTGCCCGATGCCTCGGGACGTTTCTTGAGGCCGCCCTCAGCAGCGTTGCCCGCTGTCGAAGTGCCGATTGAACTTCCGATACCTGCCAAGGCCAACACGAGGCCTAAACCGAGATAACCTAAAATTGTTGCTAACATATTATTTAAGATTTAAAATTTAAGATTCAAGATTCAAAATTTAAGATTGTAAAGGGTTGTATTTACGGCCTGCGCCTTCATAACCAGAGTTCTTGAAGAACTCAAGGAAGTTGAGTCGCAGGGGATGCACGAAGGCACCCAAGATACACATGGCGATGTTCAAGACATGACCAATGACCACGATGAGGATAAAGAATATCCAATTGATACCGCCGTCGCCCAAGGCCTGCACACCGATAGCATTGAAGGCCTCGCCGAGCTTGGCACCAGCCAAACCCAAGGCATACAGACGCAGGTAACTCAACACATCGCCGAGCAAACCAGTGACCGTGTTGTAGGTCTCCCACAAACCCGAGCCCACATTGAGCAAGGGATTGCGGTGCAGGTCGTTGAGGAAGAAGATGCCCAAAGCCGACACACAGCCGAGGGCAATGACAATCCACTTCGTCAGCGTGTTGTCGATGACACCCATCAGGGCAAGACCACCCACGATGACACCGCCGACGATGAGCAAAGTCCAGCCCCAAGTGCCTAAAGAATTGGCGAAGCCATTTACCTTGGTGGTCTGGTAGGTCTTCACAATCAAGGCGAGACAAATGTGGACGATACCGACGAGTAACGCCAGCACCATCGTGCCATCATAACCCGCAATTTGCGAGGGTAGCATGATGCTTTTCAAGCCTTCGGGGAGCCAGCTCCATTGGAGCATATCCATCGAGAAGAATGTGTGGAACAAGAATCCCACCACCGTTGTGGCGATGCCTAAGGTGACACCCAAGGGGGCGATGTTTCCCAACACTTTCTTCAAAGCAAGGCTGGCACCGATGAGCACCAGGCCATAGCCCATGTCGCCCATACAGAAAGCAAAGAACAGCATGAAGAAGATGGAGATAAACACCGTTGGGTCGAACTCGTTGTATTTGGGCCGGCCGTACATGTCGGTCAGCAACTCGAACATCGACACAAACTTGTTGTTCTTCAGCTTAATGGGCGGATTGTCGTCCACTTTGGCTTTGTCCACTAAATAGAGGACACTCTCCTTTTCCAGCATATCGTGCAAGGCAGGCTCGTTTTCGACAGGAGCAAAGCCTTCGAAAACCGTAATATAGTCCTCAGCAGCCTTCTCGCCCGAAGCATGCGCTAAATGCAGGTCAAGTTTCGACAGGGTCTTGTCCAACTCGGCTTGAATCACTGGTTCGTGCCACTTCAACTGCGCCAAGCGGTGCTCTTTCTCCTTCACCTGACCCTCCAATTCGGCAATCTGCTTCTCGATGGCGGCATAATCGCGGTCGGGAGCGGGCAGTTCCTTCATGGGGAAGTCGTAGTCGTCAGAATCGGAAACCACCACGAAATAGCTGTAGCCGCCGACGTTGGAAATCTCGCTCAGCGCGTATTGTTCCTTCCAAACGGGGTCAATGGCTTTTGCCTTGTAGAAGTGGAGTTTCAGTCCATTTTCCATGAGACGGTCGAAGCTCTTGGCATCGAACTGCCCCCAAGGCACCAACTCGTCGGCATCCTTGCGGAGTTGCGGCAGCTGAGCCTCGATAGTTTCCTTCTCGCGCACCGTTTCCATCACCTCCACGGCAAAGTCGGTAGGCTTTTGACCTGGGTCGTCGGCCTTCTCAACTGCCTTGAGCGATGACAAAGCCTTGCGATAAACCTCAGCGCGCGCCGACAACTTCTCCGACTTGTCGTCGATAGGCTTCGTCGAGCGCGTGATGTCTACCACGCCCACCGATTGCAACTTCTCCAAGAAGGCATCGGCGTCGCCACTCATGAGGATGAAATCATATTTCGTCATTTCAGTTACCATGTTCTGCCTCCTCTTCTTCCATGTGTTTGTTTTTCACGATTTTCTGAGATGCTTTGTCAAGGTTCTCCGCATCTTCCATGTATCGCTTAATCTTACGTATGGCTTCGTTATAGCCAGGAATTTGCACCTTCTCGTAAAGGTTGACTTTCTGTGTGGTCTTTTTCCGTTGGTAATCCAAAACGCGGCTCACCTCGGTATAAACCTCCGACTCGATGCCCAACTGTGCCAGATTTTTCAAGATTTGCACGCCGTCGGCATACCAAATCGGTTTGGTGAAAAGGTTGATGTCCTTCACGTCGAAGAGCACCTCCTCCAAAGCCGGCGTAGGCACACCCGCAATCTTGACGGTCTTCAGTTTCACATCGGTCACGGAAATCAGTCCTGGCTCAAATTCATTCCAAAGCCGGGCCATGTACTCATACGATTTGAGTTCGGCCTCTAACTGTGCGACAAGGCTCTCCGAATGCTGCTTGGCTTTCTTCACCTCAAGACGCAGGGCACTCTCCTTGCTCTTCAGCGTGGGCAGGGCGCGGGTACGCGTCTTGAGCTGCTTGTTCAGCTCGTTCAGCGAAGTCTTGTTATATTGAAATTTGATGGCCATGATTATTCTTTAGAAGTTATAACGCCTATTATACTTGATTTGAGTTCCTCAGATTCTTTTTTTCGTTCCTCAAGTCTTTTACTTTTTTTCTTCTATCTTTTTCTTCTTTTTGGAATTCTTAGATGATCCCAATGCAAGACCTAACGATATCCCACTTAGAACCCCGATTATATAATACAACAAAGCACTCATTGTTTCCAGTATTTCTGAATCAGACTTTCCTTCAGACCTGTCTCTGCCTTAGTGAAATACTTGCCAAACAACTCCCAAGCGGTGTCAAGCATCTCTGTAATCGGGATGTTGACATCGATGGCCAGCAATCTTGTGGCGTATTCCTTGGCATAATCGAGACAGCGCAAATCGTAGTCGCTCAGGTCGAAGCCGTTTTCCAACTTAGTCTTAGCATTGGAAGCGTCAGCGTACAAACGAACTGAGGTATTCATCACGGCGCTATGGTCCTCGCGGGTCTTCTTATTCTGCACATGTTGTTTCAGACGTGACAACGATCGGAACGGGTCCACAATGACCTTGCCCGAATCGGGGTCGGCACGGAGGAACAGCTGTCCCTCGGTGATGTAACCTGTATTGTCAGGAATGGCGTGCGTGATGTCGCCGTCGTTCAAGGTCGTCACTGCAATGATGGTAATGGAACCGCCCGAAGGAAGTTGCACGGCCTTCTCGTAAATCTTGGCCAAGTCTGAGTAAAGCGAGCCAGGCATGGAGTCCTTGGAAGGAATCTGGTCCATACGGTTACTCACGATACTCAGAGCGTCAGCGTACAAAGTCATGTCAGTGAGCAGCACCAGCACCTTCTCATTCTTATCGACAGCGAAATATTCCGCCGCAGTCAGAGCCATGTCGGGAACCAACAGACGCTCGACAGGCGGTTGGTCGGTGGTGTTCACGAAACTCACAATCTTATGCAAGGCACCTGCACTCTCAAACTCGTTCTTGAAGAACAAGTAGTCGTCGTTGGTCAAACCCATGCCGCCAAGGATAATCTTATCCACATCGGCGCGGAGAGCCACCATGCTCATCACCTTATTATAAGGCTGGTCGGGGTCGGCGAAGAAAGGAATCTTCTGGCCTGAGACCAACGTGTTGTTCAAGTCGATGCCAGCGATACCTGTTGGAATCAGCTCTGAAGGCATACGACGTTTGTAAGGGTTCACCGAAGGACCACCGATTTGGCGTTTCTCGCCCTCCACAGCCGGACCGCCGTCGATAGGCTCGCCGTAAGCGTTGAAGAAACGGCCGGCGAGATCGTCGCTCACATTCAAAGTGGGCGGTTCACCGAAGAAGGTCACTTCAGCATTGGTCGGGATGTTCTCTGTGCCACCAAACACCTGCAAGGTGACGCTGTTGTCCTTGATTTTCACCACCTGCGCCAAACGACCAGCCACAAAGGCCAGTTCATCGTTGGTCACGCCTTGTGCCTCAAGGGTCACGGTGGCCTTGGTGATGGCACTCAGCTTCGTATAGATGCGTTGAAAGGCTTTCTCACTCATGTTTCAGTTCCTCCTTAAGCTGGTTCAAATATTTGTTGAATTGTCCCGACTCGTATTCCGAGTAGTTCATCTGGCGGCAGATGTTGATCAGGCCCTTGAAATAGGTCATGCACTCCTCGAAGTTGTCGAACTTAAAGCTGCGGTCGCAAATCTCAAGCATCAAGTCGAGCATGAACTTCTGGCGTTCGAGCGGAGAGCAACCGTCGATATTGTCGAAAGCGTCTTGCTGGAGTATCACATAGTCAATGAGTTCCGACTTCCAGTATTGCTCGTGGTACGACATCGGCACGCCGTCGTCGCCCAAGATGTTGATTTGCTCGTAAGCATCCTTACCTTTTCTAATAATGTATTTCGTCTTCGTCACCTTATCGACCCAACCTTTTTCAATCTTCTCATCTAAATACTCGATGATTTCAGGATATTCGAGGTATTTCGAGTAGGAATCCACAGGGTCGACGGCAGGGTAACGTTTCTTGTCAGCGCGGTTCTGCGAGAGGCCATAGAAGCAACGTGCGGCTTTCTTGGTGCTCTCGGTGACAGGCTCCTTCAGATTACCACCAGCAGGCGACACCGTTCCAATGAAGGTGATGGAGCCCGACTGGCCGTTGTTGAGTTTCACATAACCCGCACGCGCATAGAAATTGGAGATGATGGCCGAGAGGTCCATGGGGAAACCATCCTGACCGGGCAACTCTTCCAAACGGTTACTCATCTCACGCAAGGCTTGCGCCCAACGTGAAGTGGAGTCGGCAAGCAACAAGACCTTCATGCCCATAGCGCGGTAGTACTCACCGAGGGTCATGGCAGTGTAGACGGAAGCCTCACGAGCCGCGACCGGCATGTTGGAGGTGTTGCAGATGATGATGGTACGCTCCATCAGGCTACGACCGGTGTGTTTGTCCTTCAGTTCGGGGAACTCGGTGAAGATTTCCACGACCTCGTTGGCACGCTCACCGCAGGCCGCCATGATGATGATATCGGCGTCGGCTTGCTCGGCGAGGGCATGTTGCAGCACGGTCTTACCGCAACCGAAAGGTCCTGGGATAAAGCCTGTGCCGCCTTCCGCGATGGGATTCAAAGTGTCAATGGTGCGCACACCAGTTTCCATCACTTTGAAAGGACGAGGTTTTTCGGCATAGCCGCCCACAGCCACCTTCACAGGCCATTTCTGGGTCATCGTCACCTTCACTTCCTCGCCATCAGCGTTGGTCAATGTGGCGATGGTGTCCGTAATTTTGTATTGTCCAGCGGCAGCGACATTCTTCACGGTGTACGTCCCTTTGAAATTGAACGGCACCATGATTTTGTGGGGCAGCCAGCCTTCCTTGACTTCGCCTAACCAGTCGGCAGCAACAACCTGTTGTCCAGCCTTGGCGATAGGCGTGAAGTCCCAAAGTTTTTCTTCATCGAGGGCCTTGGTGTATTCACCACGTTTCAGAAACACCCCTGTCATGGTGGCGAGGTTGTTCTGCAGGCCGTCGAAGTTGCTCGAAAGCAGACCAGGTCCCAAGGTCACCTCAAGCATGTAGCCTTGGAATTCGACCTTGTCGCCGATTTGGAGGCCGCGAGTGCTCTCAAACACCTGCACGGAGGCCTTGTTCCCATTCACCTTGATGACCTCTGCCATCAGCTTGGTACCAGCCAAATCGATGAAGCAGATTTCATTCTGTGCCACAGGGCCGTCCACCTCCACGGTGACCAGGTTTGCAATAATTCCTGTAACTTTTCCTGTTGTATTCATAATTTAAAATTCAATATTCAAAATTCAAAGATTTGATATTTAAGATTTTATGATTCAATTGATTATATTTGATTCTATCAACAATTTCACGACAACTCCCAACAAAATGGCAATGCCAAAACTCAACAACGTACCCACCAACACATATTCAGACTTCACCGTATCGGTCTCCTTAAACCTCAACAAAGACTTGGCGGCCAAAAGGAAGCCAATGGCTTCGTATTGTTCCAGCATGACAAAGACCAGCGTAAGCATCCTTTCCACATTGCCGATGACATGACCTGCATTGGGCAGACTTTGATTTTCATCACCCCCATTCGGGACGGAAATTTGAGCATCCTTGAAAATGGCTTGGATGAAAAAATTGGCCGGACGAAGGCAAAATACGAACGCCACAATCCACAACAACACCTGTGTTTCGGGCAACCATGATGAGCACGAGGCTTCACCTATATTATTAAAGGCGATAACCACTCCAACGATAACCGCTAAATGCAGCAACTGGTCATAGAAAAACACACCTCTTTTGTGCTTGAAAACCGACTTCAAGCCATCAATCACAAGATGCAGCCCCGCGATAAGCAACGCTGCCCACCAATAGCCCACATTCAAGGAAAACAGCCACGCACAAGCAAAGGTAATCAACGCATGAATGTACAAATACCTCGACTTGAACGCATTGTCAGCCTTGTTCTTGCAGGAAGTTTCCGTCTGCAAGTAGAAGTCGCTGAGCAAATGCGCCAAAAGTTGCAATATGAGGAGTTTGGCTATCATGGTTCGAAATTCAGTTTCTCGAAATAGTTTACGGCTGATTCTATGGAAGGCCAACTAAATGAATTACTCTGTTGATTTACAGCAGATTGTTTTATGGATAATTTCGATGCTATTTCTTCTTCATTAGCACCCAACAATTTATAATACAAAATCTCACTTTGACGAGTCGTCATTTCTTTCAAAATAGCATCCAACAACCCTAGTATCACATCCATTTGTGCATTTAATACAGCATCATTGGAACCAAAAAACAAACTTCTCTTAATAGAAGGTTTATCCTTCGTTGTTTTTTGCTGACCTTCCAACAATCTTCCTGAATTGTAGATGGCCTTTCCATCCAAAATATCATTTTTTTGGTCAGCAATACGCATTTCTCCGATACCAATGGCTAACCTGATACCGTATTTTCTAAACAAGATTCTCTTTGCATTTTTATTTGATTTAAGCGAAACAGGTGCTTTCTTCACCAAAGCTTTTAATAATAATGCAATTCTAAGAGCCTTACGAGGGTCTAACAAGAAGATTTCAACCGAATCACCTTTGAATAATCGCCCCCAATCACTTCCTTGAGAGTTCTTTGACAACTCATCAAGGAAATGCCGAATCTCTGCCTGTAAAAGAGTCAGTTCTTCCACATTTAGTGAAGTGGAAGAGACAATATCAGCTGAAATCGTTGCGTTTAACATCTTGTTTTTCATCAATTATGTTTTACTTACAGCCTGCAAATATAAGCTTTTTTACTTATAATTCGTAAATATAAGCTTTTTTACTTATAATTCGTAAATATAAGCTTTTTTACTTATATTTTTCCTCCTCCCCCGCTCAAATCCAAATTAGCACTTGTCCCTCGTATCTCCGTAACCAACTTCTTGAACATCTCTTGTCCCTTCGCAGGGTCAAGCTCGGCCCAACGTTGCACGGTCTTGGCTTTTACGAGGAAGGCAAGGATGGCGTTCATATTAAAGTAGTCCATGCGGGCGATGTCGCTGGCTTTCTCCCATTTCAAATCGTCCATCTTCTGTTCGCGCTCAACAAAGTCTGCGTTGGCAAGGATGTCCTGGATTTGCTTCTCTTCCTCGAAGTCAGCTTCGGGCAATTCAACGAGGTAGTTTTCGCCTTGTTTGCCTAAACGTTTAGCCAAATACTCCACTTTCATGTTGCGCAAACGGCCATCAAAGTCGAAATACTCGCGGATGAAACGGTTTTTGCTCTCGGCGGCCTTGGCGTAAAAGTCGACACCCAAAGTATTCTCATCGAAACCCTCTTCCATGAGTTTGACCAGCTTTTGGTCTTTTTCGGAGAGCAGTTCCATGATGGACTCCTTGACAGCGGCATAGTCAAATCCCGTGTTCTCGAAGCCTGAAGTCAGTTCGGGCAGGCCGGCGACGATATAAACATAGTTATCCATCAGCCGAAGAGAATTTTCTTGGTGGCGGGACGCAGGTAGTTGGCGATGAGTTGGGTGAACTCCTCGTCGGTGAACTGGAGCATGTAGCCGCCGTCCTTAGGCGAAATCTTGAAGCCTCCATTCATCTTTTTGGAGTAATCCACCTTCACCTCACCCCTAAATTGGTTGGCGATTTCGCTTTTCACGAAAGGCTCCAACTCCTTTTTCAGGGCTTCAGGAAGGATAAGGTTCAAGTCGACAGGCGATGCGTTCTGTGGATTGAAGGCCTTCACCACGCTCGTAATCAGTTCCTTGACAAAGGCGGCATTGCTCATGTTGGCTTTCACGCCTTCGGTGGCAGCTTTGGTCACCACCATTTTTTCGATTTCCTGTTTCGTCACGGCAATGCTTTGGGTGGCAGCCATCTTGACATCAGCATTCACCTTGGTTTTCGTCTCCTCAGCCTCTTTGTTGGCTTGGGCGATAATGCGGTCAGCCTCGGCTTTAGCATAGGCCACAATGCGGTCAGCTTCAGCTTGTGCCTTTTGCAGCAGTTCCTCACCGTCCTGTTTTCCTTTCGACAGACCTTCATTATACAGTCTATCTGTCAATTCTTGCAGTTTATCTTGCATATATCTTTCGTTTTGTTTGTTATTTCTGAAATAGGTTGCAAAATTAAGCAATCCGCAATAAATAAACAAACAAAAAAATAAAAAACAGCAGGGGGTCCCGAAAGAACGGAAACTCCCTGCACTGACAGCAAAAAGTGTTCAAACTCAAAATTCTATTTCTCTATATAAGTAATAGCTTCACCCTTGCTGTTCTAAAAAGGTATGGATTTTAGCTATTTCTCAATGAACGCAATCGTTTCGCCTTTAGAGACACGTTTGCCCTGTTCGGCGGTAGCCTCGACGATTTTGCCCGACCACAAAGCGTAGACAGGTTCCATGCCGTGCTCGCTGTTGATGGCGCAGAGCAGATCGCCTTCCTTGTAGACCTTGCCAGGTGCAGGCGCGATGCTCTTGTCGTCGAAGTCCACTTCCCACATCACGATGCCACTGACAGGGGCGATGACGGGCTCGGCATTGGGATGGCGCAGGGCGCGCAGGTCCGGAATCTTGGCCTCTCCGCCAGTCTTCTCGAACTTGGCCTTCATCTTGGCCTCCAACTCTTGGTTGAAGCGACGTTTGGCTTCGCCCGACTTGTACTCGCGGTACTGCTTTTCGTGCATGGCGAACTCAAACAGTTCCTCATCGTCTTGACCACGGCCCCAGCCTTCTTTCTTCATTTCCTCGATGAAGTGCGGCAAAGCGTTGGGGTAGTTGTCTTGCGGGTTGCCTGTGAAGAATTCCAGACCTTTCTTCTTGGCGAGTTCTACGATTCCATAGCCCTACCTTACACCTTGTAATATGCCCCTAAAATGCGCACAAACCATTTAGCTGGCAGGATGCGCTTCAGCAAAACGGAGAGTTTTTGCTCAAAAGGTATGTCACAATGCGGTCAGCCTCAGCTTGTGCCTTTTGCAGCAGTTCCTCACCATCCTGTTTTCCTTTTGACAGACCTTCATTATACAGTCTGTCGGTCAATTCTTGCAGTTTATCTTGCATATATATTTCGTTTTGGTTGTTATTTCTGAATTTGGTTGTAAAATCAAGCAATCCCTAACACAAAACGAAATGAAAAAGGAAAAAATTTAAGAAACATCTACTCGACGGGACAAACCACGCGCACAGACCGACCATAGCTACGATTGCTGGCATTGCCCGTGCTGAGAGATGCCGCTTTCAAGCTTATAAGGCAAGCATAGCTACTATTGAAGTATGTAGCCGACCAATAATAGCCACAAGAGCCAATCTCGCCGACCGTAGTACCGAACCGATAGCCTGCAGCAGGAAGGAAAACTGCTCCAGCATTTTCAAGAATGATCCACTGTGTAGCCGAAATGATGTTGCCGCTATAGGATGCTTCGGCTATGTTCGTGTTGTTCAAGCTGTAGGTGTCTGCGTTCCAATCATCTGGCAAGAGGATTACACCGTTCACATCGTTCACTTGCGCTTTGGCGTAGCGGATACCTGAAACGGTACTTCTTGTGTTGAAGACATAGTCCCATTCATCACTGAGCAAGGTACGCCAAGTGTTGGTGGTGTTCCCGCCGTTGCTGATCGGATTATAAACGCCCCAATCGGAATTGGCATACGCACCCGTCAAGTTGCCTATTCCAGGATAGCCGTATTGGCTTCCGCTGGAATTGTTGCAATCCCAAGGATGATAGTAGGTGTTACCACTGTCCCAACCACTCGTTCCCCAACCGAACAAGTCTATCCAACCGCCGTATGTAGACGAGCTGTTGCTATTGTTGAAGCCTATGAAATCCCATTGGTTAACAGCAAACCTCCAAGTACCGGTGGAAGCCTGGTATTGCAGATTGCCTTGCGAGAAATACACTTGCTTGCTATCGCTCACCGAAAAGATGCCGTTTATGGCACCTGTGGGAGCATTGCCATGGGGGAAAGGTTGCATACTGAAAGTCACCGTAACAGGCTCCGTCCGAGACGAATAATACATGTAGCCTCGTCCAGGATAGAACTGTGAGAAGCTACCCCGCCATTGGCCGCTTTCATGATAAGTAGCATTCCCGTCCTGCGCCTTGATGCGGTCACCCACTTCAGGTATGAACGAGCCCATGGCCGTGGAGAAATCCAGCGTATCTGTCCCAAGGCAGCTAATCCAAGTCCATCCTGGAGCCAAAGTAATCGTAACTTCTTGAGCCTTAACACTCAGGCTTGTTGACATCATTGCAAATAAACATGTCAGAATCAATATGGTTTTCTTCATGGTATTATGATTTTTTAAATTTATGTCAAAAACAATTCTCTCAAACTCGATAATATGCTCCCAAAATTCTATCGAACCATTTAGCTGGCAAGATACGCTTCAGCAAAACGGAAAGTTTTTGCTCAAAAGAAGCGACAACATAACCGTTTCGAGGATTTTTTCTTCGGATGATTTGGCTGATTTTTTGGGCTAAAACCGCTGGTTTCAAGCCGCCGGTCTCGTCATGTTCCACCTTTTCAATGGCGGCTTTATAAATCGGATAGGCTTGCAACGCTTCTTCGTTGGATACTTTCTTGCGACTGCCAGTAAAGCCTGTGCTGAAATCACCTGGACGAAGCACTACCACCTTGATTCCAAAAGATTGAGTTTCCAAACGCAATGCCTCACAATAGCCCTCTATGGCAAACTTGCTGGCGGAATAGAAGCCTTGGAACGGCAGTCCCATCAGGCCGCCAATACTGCTCAGGGCGATGATTTTGCCACTACCTTGTTTTCTCATGTGAGGCAACACGGCATCCACGCAATGCACCAAACCCATGAAGTTGGTGTCCATCTGCAAACGGATTTCCTCCTCGATGGCAAACTCCAACGGCCCGCCAATGCCCATGCCGGCATTGTTGACTAACACATCGATACGGCCTTCTTTCTCAACGATTTCGTCAACGGTTTTTTTTACGGCATCGCGGTCACGGACATCCAATTGCACGTAATGCACCTTAGGCAAAGGCTCCACCGAGCGGCGCACTGTGCCATAAACGGTATGACCTTCCTCTGACAGCAGTTTTGCTGTTTCAAGGCCGAAGCCTGAGGAAATGCCTGTGATAAAGACTATCATTTTCAGATGATTCCAGCCTCTTTGAAAGCCTTCGTAATCTTTTCAACTGCAATGTCGACTTGCTCGTAAGTGTGGGTGGCCATCAGTGCGAAACGAATCATCACGTCGTTTTCGGGCACGGCTGGAGCAATGACTGGGGTAACGAAAACTCCATCTTCCAGCAGTCTGTTGCACAACCAGAAAGCCTTCTCCGAATTGCGTACCAACAGCGGAATGATAGGCGTGCAGCTATGGCCTGTGTCGAAGCCACGGTCTTGGAACTGCTTGCGGGCGTAGTTGCTTACATCCCACAAGTGTTGGATGCGTTCGGGCTCGCTCAGCATGATGTCGATGGCCTTGCTCACAGAAGCTACGTTGGAAGGCGGCATACTCGCACTGAAAATCAGCGAGCGGGCATTGTGTTTCAGGAAGTTGATGATATCGAAATCGGCAGCGATGAAGCCTCCCAACGAGCCAAACGACTTGGAGAAGGTGCCCATAATCAAATCGACCTTGTCGGTAAGACCGAAGTGATTGGCGGTGCCGCGACCCTGATGACCCAACACACCCAAAGCGTGGGCATCGTCAATCATGATGTTGGCATCGTATTTTTCAGCTAACTCGACCATCTTAGGCAGGTCAACGATGTCGCCTTCCATCGAGAAAATGCCATCGGCCACAATCAACTTGACGGACTCGGGAGTGCAGAGTTTCAGCTTGGCCTCCAACTGGTCCATGTCGTTGTGGTTGTATTTCCAAACCTTGCCAAACGACAAACGGCTGCCCTCGATGATGGAAGCATGGTCGAGGCTATCCAAAAGCAGGTAGTCGTTGCGACCACAAAGTGCCGAAACCACACCCAAGTTGACTTGGAATCCCGTGCTGAAGCACACGGCTTGTTCTTTACCGACAAGTTTGGCTAATTTTTCCTCCAACTCCACATGGATGTCGAGTGTGCCGTTCAAAAATCTTGATCCTGAGCAACTTGTGCCGTATTTCTTGATGGCCTCAATGGCAGCCTCTTTCAAGCGCGGGTCGCAAGCCAAGCCAAGATAGCTGTTGGAACCAAACATCATCACATCCTTGCCTTTGATTTTCACCACGGTGCTTTGCTCGGATTCGATGGGTTTATAATAAGGATATATGCCCTTCGCTTGAGCCTCTTGCGGGGCTCTGTAACGGGCGCATGACTTATTTAAAAGGTTAGTTTTCATCGTTTTACTTGATAGTTTTTACGTATGTTCTGGCTCTCTTGGTCAGGTCGTGTTCAAGATAACGCCAAAGGTTCTGCACGCTCGTGTTGTCCTCCAACTCGCGCGTCGATTCAATGAATTTGATGCCGTTTTTGGTGATGCCTTTCGCAAACTTGTCGAAAATCATGGCATTCACGCCTTTGTTCTTGTATTTCTCTTCGATGGCAATCAGCAGCAAATCAATGGTGTCGTTCTGCTTCAAAGCTTTCAGAATATGCATCCACCCGAAGGGGAAAAGCGAGCCTTTGGCTTTCTGCATGGCTTTGGCAATCGAAGGCAAGGCCACGCCGAAACCCACCACCTGTTCATCCGAGTCTAAGACGATAGAGACGTAATCGACGTTGATGTTGGTCACAAACTGCTTCTTGAGGTCTTCGCACTGGCCAGACGACAGCTCCGAAAAACCGTGCAGCTCCGAATAAGCCGAGTTGAGGCAACGGAACACACCGTCCAAGAATGGCTCCAACTCAGCGCGGTTGTGGAAAACGGCCTGATGCAGGCTGTTCTTGACAGAAACCAGCTGCGCCATGCGTTCGTAACGGTCGGGAATAACCTCCGGCACCTTAATAAGATACTCCACATAGTCGGCATCCTTGACATAGCCCAAATCGAGCAGATGCTGTTCATAATATGGTGCATTGTATTTACCGTAAGCTGTGGGTAACTTGTCGAAGCCCTCCACCAAAATGCCGGCAGGGTCAAATTCAAGGAAGCCCATCGGGCCGTTGAGGGTGTCCATGCCTTTCTCCTTGGCATAACACTCAACGGTATCCATCAAAGCCTTGGAAACATCGCGGTCATCGATAAAGTCAATCCAGCCGAAACGGCAAATCTTCTCGCCTGTCTTCTCGTTGTACCTGCGGTTAATGATGCCTGCCACGCGACCGACCACCTCTCCCTTTTCGTTATAAGCCAACCAATACTTAGCCTCGCAAACCTCAAAAGCGTGGTTTTTCTCGGGGGTCAACGTGTCGCAATCCATCGACTCAATTTGCGGCACATAGTAAGGATTGCTCTTATATAGACGATTCGGGAAATGGACGAAAGCCCTCAAATCCTTTTTCGTGGTAACTTCCTTTATCTTTGTAATCATCGCGCAAAAATAGGGATTTAATAAAAACCAATAATCATTTTTTCGCTTTTTTTTCAAATTTCGTCGAACGGAAAACATTATTTGATAAATTTGCCGCTTCGTATTCACTCGAATTAGAAATAACTTAGATACAATATGTCAAACAATTCCAAAGGACAAATTACTCAGATTATCGGCCCTGTGGTTGACGTCTACTTTGAGAACGGCGAAGCCAGTCTCCCGAAGATTCACGATGCCTTGGAGGTCGTCCGCCCCAATGGCAAGCGCGTGGTGCTCGAATGCCAGCAGCACATCGGCGAGGACTCGGTGCGTACCATCGCTATGGACTCCACCGACGGCCTCATGCGCGGCATGGAGGTCAACCTGTTGGGCAAGCCCATCTCCATTCCCATCGGTAGTCAGATTAAAGGCCGTCTGCTCAACGTGACAGGCGACGCCATTGACGGCATCGGCAACCTCGACCGCACGACGGAATATCCCATCCACCGCGAGCCGCCCAAGTATGAAGACTTGGCCACCTCGAAAGAAGTGCTCTTCACCGGCATCAAGGTCATCGACCTGCTGGAACCCTACCTGAAAGGCGGTAAGATTGGTCTTTTCGGCGGTGCCGGCGTGGGCAAGACCGTGCTCATCATGGAACTCATCAACAACATCGCGAAGGGCTACAACGGCTATTCGGTGTTCACTGGCGTGGGTGAGCGTACTCGTGAAGGTAACGACCTGCTCCGTGAGATGATTGAATCAGGCATCATCAAATATGGTGACGAGTTCGTCAAGGCCATGCAAGAAGGCGACTGGGACCTCTCGAAAATTGACAAGAAAGCCCTTGCCACCTCGCAAGCCACTTTGGTCTTCGGTCAGATGAACGAGCCCCCAGGGGCACGTGTCAGTGTGGCTTTGTCAGGTCTGACCGTGGCCGAGTCGTTCCGCGACAACCAAGGCGACGGCGTGAGCGACATCCTTCTCTTCATCGACAACATCTTCCGTTTCACGCAAGCAGGTTCTGAGGTGTCGGCTCTGTTGGGTCGTATGCCTTCGGCTGTGGGTTACCAGCCCACTCTTGCCACGGAAATGGGTCAGATGCAAGAGCGCATCACTTCTACCAAGAACGGTTCCATCACCTCAGTACAAGCCATCTACGTCCCTGCCGACGACTTGACCGACCCCGCACCGGCCACAACCTTCTCGCACTTGGATGCCACCACCGTGTTGAGCCGTAAGATTGCCGAGTTGGGTATCTATCCCGCTGTGGACCCCTTGGATTCCACATCTCGTATCCTCGACCCGAACATCATCGGCGAGCATCACTACAACACTGCCCAGCGCGTCATCCAGCTGCTGCAACGCAACAAGGAATTGCAGGACATCATCGCCATCCTCGGTATGGAAGAACTTTCCGAAGAGGACAAGATTGTCGTCCACCGTGCCCGCCGTGTGCAGCGTTTCCTGTCGCAACCGTTCCATGTCGCCGAACAATTCACCGGCATGAAGGGTGTGATGGTGCCGATTGAGGAGACTATCAAGGGCTTCAACATGATCATGGACGGCGAAGTTGACCAATATCCCGAGGCTGCCTTCAATCTGGTGGGCACCATCGACGATGCCATCGCCAAAGGTGAGGAAATGCTGAAAAATGCCAGCACTAATTAATAAATAGGTGTAATGAAAGTAGAAATCATATCACCGAACGAGACGTTGTATTCCGGCGAGGCCACTGCGGTCACCGTGCCGAGCAAGATGGGGCCTTTCACCTTGTTGGAGCATCATGCCGCCATCGTCGCTATCCTTGAGGCTGGCAAAGTCAGCTTCACCAACAGCAAAGGCGAGCGTCAGGAGTACGCCATCAAAGGCGGCTTCGTCGAGAACCACAACAACCTACTGACCATCTGCGTTGAATTATGAAGAAGGACGTATTGACAAAATATTTGGCCATTTTCCTGCTCATCTGCATCGTCTTGGATGGCATCCTGCTCTGTTTCTTCGCCGAGAGACCTTGGTGGAACAACTGGATGATCACAGGTCCCAACCTCTTCATGATTTTGGGTGCCTTCTACTGCCATCTGATGAAGAAAAACGTGGATAAAAACCCCAACAAGCTCACTTGGCTTTTGGTTTACAAAGGTATCAAATTAGTGCTGACTGTGGCCATCCTCGTCCTTTACATCCTCTTCGTCAAGGAAAACGGCAGAGCTTTTGTCATCGTCACCGCTGCGGCCTACCTCATTGCGCTGGCGGCGGAGACCTTCGTCTACAACCATTATATCAAGAAACAGTACAAAGAAAACAAAGCATGAGAAATGTTTTGAAATATATCATCTTTTCGCTTCTCTTGGCTTGGATGACCTTGGTGCCAACGCAAAGCTATGCACAGGACACCGAAGAACCCAAGAAAGAGAAGTTCGACGCCAAGTCGTTCATCTTCGGCCACACGGGCGACAGCTATTGTTTTCATATCACGGAAATCAACGGCGAGCCCATCTGCGTGTGGCTGCCTGTCATGGTGAAATGCAAGGACGGCGGCAGTTGGCATTGCTTCTCGTCGAAGCACATCTGCGAGTTGAAAGGTGAGGAGACCTTTGAGCACAATGGTGCCCATTTCCGCATCGAACCCATCAAGGCTGCCAAATACCCGGGCAAGTTGGTGGAAGTGAAAGCCGACGGCAGCCTCTCGCGTCCCTTCGACATCTCGTTCACCAAGAACGCCTTCGGCATCTTCCTCGTCTGCGCCTTCCTGTTGGCTTTCTTCCTGCCCGCAGCACGTAAGTACAAGAAAGACCCCATGGGCCAACCCACGAAATACCAAGGCTTGGTGGAGTGGCTGACCTACACCGTGTTGGACGGCATCATCCGGCCCAATGTCCCTGAGAAGAAAGTGAAGAAATTCGCACCTTATTTATTAACGGTGTTCTTCTTCATCTTCTTCGCCAACCTTTTCGGCCTGATTCCGTTCTTCCCCTTCGGAGCTAACGTGACGGGCAACCTGAGCATCACCTTGGTCTTGGCACTGTTGACCTATTTCTTCGTGAACGTGTTCGGCAACAAGCACTACTGGAAGGACATCTTCTGGCCCGATGTGCCTGTCTTCCTGAAGGCCATTCCTTTGATGCCTATCATCGAGCTTATTTCCACCATCACCAAACCCTTCGCCCTGATGGTCCGTTTGTTCGCCAACATTCTTGCCGGACATATCGTCATCATGGTGTTGATGGCTCTGATTTTCATCATCGGCGGCATGTATGGCGCGGGCATGGGCGGTGTGATGAGCATTGTCTCCATCTTTATGAGTATCTTCATGACGGCCTTGGAGCTGCTTGTGGCATACATCCAAGCCTACGTCTTCACCATATTGTCATCGCTGTTCATCGGCATGGCACAACATGAACCTGAACATGAGTAGGAATGTTGAATGCTGAATGCTGAATGTTGAACTAAGAATTTTGAATCTTTGAATATTAAATCTTTAAATCAAACAATAAACACTTAAACTTTAAAAATCATGTTATTATCAACCATCCTTGAAGCGGTATCGTATGTGCCTGGTTTGGCCGCCATCGCCGCTTCCATCGCAGTCATCGGCGCCGCTTTCGGCATTGGTAAAATCGGTCAGTCAGCCATGGAAGCTATGGCTCGTCAGCCCGAGGCCGCAGGTCGTATCCAATCGGGTATGATCATCGCCGGCGCTCTCGTCGAAGGTGCAACACTGTTCGCCATCGTCGTGTGCCTGTTAGCCGCCCTCGGCTAAAGTCTGGGGCATTGCCCTAAGACGCGAGACTTAGAGACTATGACTTGTGACAATGACAATGACAGCTTCAATAAAACATGAGACTTTATACCTTATGTACAAGCGGTCATAGTCATAGTCATCAGTCATAGTCAAAAAAGTCCCGCGTCAAAAAACGTAATCTATTTACAATCGAAAAACACTGAAAAATGGATTTATTTCTTCCCGAAAGTGGATTAGTGATATGGATGCTCATAGGCTTCCTCATCGTCTTTGTCATTCTGGCTAAGGTGGGCTGGCCGATGATTATGGGTGCTGTCGAGCAACGTAACACGCATATTGCCGACTCGCTCTTGGCCGCCGAAGAAGCCAACAACGCCCTCGCCGGCATTGAGCAGAAACGCCAGGAGACCATGGCGGCGGCACAGGCCGAGCAAATCAAAATCATGAAGGAGAGCCAGGACTTGAAGACCCAGCTCATCGAAGAGGCGAAGACGCAAGCCCGCCTTGAAGCCGAGAAGATTGTGGCCGATGCCCGCCTGAAGATTGAGAAAGAGCAGGCCGAAGCCATGGCGCAAATCAAGAACGAAGTCATTGCCCTCTCCGTCGACATCGCCGAGAAGCTCCTGCAACGTGAACTGAGCGACAAGAAGTCGCAGGGCGACTACATCGAGCAACTGCTCAAGAACAACCAACCCCGCATTGAGGCTTAAACTATGGACAACGGAAGAATATCGGTGAGATACGCGCGGGCTTTGTTCCAACTGGCTCAGGAACAGCATTGTGAGGATGCCGTTTACGACGGTCTGACACGCTTTGCGCACAATTACCTCTTGGCCATCGCCCAATTCAACGAGGTGCTGGCCGATCCTATTGTGGCGCAAGAAGAAAAGGTGAAGTTGATAGAGATGGCCATTGGCGAGCCAGTGCATGATACACTGAAGCAGTTCATCGCCTTTGTGGTCGACCAGAAACGCGAAGACAAGATGTTCTTCATCGCCATGAAATACATGGAGATGTACCGCACCAAGCACAACATCTTGCATACGCATGTCACCACAGCCACCGAACTGTCTGATGTCACCTACGACAAAATCAAGGCCTTCATCAAGCAGACTTTTGATGCCGATGCCGAGATGGATATCCACATCGATCCGAGTCTCATCGGCGGCTTCATCCTCGACATTGAGAACTCGCGGATGGACGCAAGTGTCGCAGGACAGCTTAATGCATTGAAAAACAGATTAAAGCAATAGTATAAGTTCTGGCGGATTTGATATCCACCAGCATCGAAAAGGGGATTTGAAATCCCCAAGTTCAACTCCGCCGGATTGCAAATCCGTCGGAACCGAAGCAGAAAAAAGAGTATAAAACTAAGATATATGGCAAACATCAAACCAAGTGAAATATCAAGCATCCTGCAAATGCAGCTCCAGAACATGAGCAACAAGGTTCAGTTCGAGGAGATTGGCAAGGTGCTGCAAGTGAGCGACGGTGTGGCGCACGTCTATGGCCTCGACAAGGTGCAATCAAACGAGCTGGTCGAGTTCGAGAACGGCACCATGGGTGTGGTGCTCAACCTTGAGGAGGACAACGTCGGCGTGGTGCTGCTCGGTCCTACCGAGGGCATCAAGGAAGGCGAGACGGTGAAGCGTACCCAGCGCATCGCTTCCGTCATGGCTGGCGAGGGTCTGTTGGGCCGCGTCGTTGACGGTCTCGGCCAACCCATTGACGGCAAGGGTGCCATCCAAGGCAAGACCTACGAGATGCCCTTGGAACGCAAGGCCCCGGGCGTCATTTTCCGTCAACCAGTGAACCAGCCGCTGCAAACCGGTCTTAAGGCTATCGACGCCATGATTCCTATCGGTCGCGGCCAGCGTGAGCTCATCATTGGCGACCGCCAGACCGGCAAGACCGCTATCGCCATCGACACCATCATCAACCAGAAAGACAACTTCAAGAACGGCGACCCGATTTATTGCATCTACGTTGCTGTGGGTCAGAAAGGTTCCACCGTGGCCAATCTCGTGAAGACTTTGGAGCAGAACGGTGCCATGGACTACACCATCGTGGTCAGTGCCACCGCCTCCGACCCTGCCGCCATGCAATTCTATGCACCTTACGCGGGTGTCGCCATCGCCGAGTATTTCCGCGACACGGGCCGCCATGCTTTGGTCATCTATGACGACCTCTCCAAACAGGCCGTGGCTTATCGTGAAGTCTCCCTGATTTTGCGCCGTCCCCCGGGACGTGAGGCCTATCCTGGCGACATCTTCTACCTCCACAGCCGTCTGCTGGAGCGTGCCGCCAAGATCATCAAGAACGACGATGTGGCTCGCCAAATGAACGACCTGCCCGACAGCATCAAGGACATCGTGAAAGGTGGCGGCTCCATTACCGCTCTGCCCATCATTGAGACGCAAGCAGGTGACGTGTCGGCTTACATCCCCACCAACGTCATTTCCATCACTGACGGACAGATTTTCTTGGAAACCAGCTTGTTCAATGCAGGTATCCGTCCCGCCATCAATGTCGGTATCTCGGTGTCTCGTGTGGGTGGTAACGCCCAAATCAAGTCTATGAAGAAGGTAGCCGGTACTTTGAAACTCGACCAGGCTCAATTCCGTGAGATGGAAGCCTTCTCAAAATTTGGTGCTGAACTTGATGCGGCTACGCTCGCCATCTTGGACAAAGGCCGCAAGAACGTGGAGTTGCTGAAGCAACCACAATACTCGCCCATGCCAGTTGAGAGACAGATTGCCATCATCTTCTGTGGTACCAATGGTCTATTGAGCAAAGTACCTGAAAACAAGGTGCTTGAGTTTGAAAAACAGTTCTTAGACATCATGGAAGTGAAGCACAAGGATGTGATGGCCCAACTGAAGGCCGGCAAGATTGACGACGACATTAAGGCTGTACTAAAAGAAGAAGCTTTGAATCTGAGTGAACACTTTAACGGATAAGACGGAAGACAAAGGACGAAGGACAAAAGACGGAGAACGTCTCAAGTCCTAAGTCCCAAGTCCCGAGTCAAAACAAAAACAAATGGCATCACTGAAAGAAATACGGGCCAGAATCGTTTCCGTCAACTCGACGCAAAAAATCACGAGTGCGATGAAAATGGTGTCGTCGGCCAAGCTGAAGAAGACCGAAGGCATCACAACACGGTTTTTGCCCTACAAGAACAAACTAAGCGAGGCACTCTCCAACTACCTTGGCTCGCTTGAAGGCGAAGTCAGTATCCCCTTGGCGGAACATCGTGAGGTGAAAAAAGTCGCGCTGATGGCCTTTTCATCGAGTAGCGGACTGTGCGGTGTCTATAACTCCAGCATTTGCAAACTCTTCAAGCAAGTGTATGACAAATATGCTGAAAGCCTTGGTGCAGAGAATATTACCGTTTTTCTTGTGGGCAAGAAAATCAACGACTACGCCAAGAAATTCGGCATCAAGGTGGAGAAGACTTACGCACCTTTGGCCGAGAGCATGTCTTACGACTTGGCCATGGAAATCAGCGACATGATGGTAGACTTGTTCCTCACTCATAAGGTCGACCGTGTGGAGTTGGTGTTCAACCATTACAAGAACTCTGGTGTGCAAATACCTTCGCGTGAAGTGGTGCTGCCCTTGAAAGCCGTGGCTTCGAGCGAAGGTCCAAACTTCGACTACATCGTGGAACCCGACAAGGAGACCTTTGTCAACGAGCTGATTCCCAAGGTAGTTCGCACCAACTTCTATTCTATCATGCTCGACACTCTCACCGCCGAGCACGGTGCCCGCATGACAGCCATGCACATCGCCTCCGACAATGCTGACCAGTTGTCGCAGGAGCTAAAGATCCTGTACAACAAGGCCCGCCAGAATGTTATCACCAATGAATTGATTGACATTGTGGGTGGTGCCGAGGCGTTGAATGGATAAGAGTTTCCCCTGCGGGGAATGGAGTTAGTTTTTTTAATATGCGGCGGCAGGTAGCACTTACAACTTGTAAATGCCATCAGCCGCCGCAGTTTACAAAATAATCGGCTCTCCATTCCCCGCAGGGGAAACTCTTTTACTCCTGATAGTAAACTCGCTTGACCCGCTGCGAGACACGTGTCATGATTTCGTAAGGAATCGTCTGACAAGCTTTGGCAATATCATTGATGTCGTGCTCAGCATCAAAAATAACCACAGTGTCGCCTTCAACAGCCTCCACATCAGTCAAATCAAGCATACACATATCCATGCAAATGTCACCGACAATCTTCACAGGCTTGTCATGTACATAGAAGGTGCCATTGCCGTTACCCAACAAACGCGAGAGGCCGTCGGCATAGCCAATGGGCACAATACCGATGCGCATATCGTGTTCGGCGTGGCCATGACGGTTGTAGCCGATGCTGTCGCCCGCTGGAATGTGTTTGATTTGGTTGATAGTAGTTTTCAATGAAACCACAGGCTGTAGCATGCCCTTGTCGGCCTCGCAGGTGGAGACGCCGTACAAGCCGATGCCCAAACGCACCATATCGAACTGGTACTGTGGGAAACGTGAGATGCCAGCCGTATTGAGGATATGGCGAATCACATGCGGGAAAGCCTCCACAATCATCTGACTACCTTCCTCGAAGTTATGGATTTGACTCAACGTGAAGGCATCCTCGGCAGGATTGTCGGCTGTGGCCAAGTGCGAAAACACGCTCTTCACGTTCAGCATTGGATTGGCCTGGATGCGGCGAATGAGTTCGGGCAACTCGTCCTTCGAAAATCCCAGACGGTGCATGCCTGTATCCAACTTGATATGCACATTCAAGGGATGCGCCTCAGGCAAAGCAAGATTTTCCATCGCTTTCTCAATAAAGAAAAGGTTCCGGAAACTAAACACTTCAGGTTCAAGGTGATACTTGATGATATTGTCGTAGCTGTTCACCTCGGGACTCATCACCATGATGGGCAAGTTGATGCCTGCTCGGCGTAGTTCAACACCCTCATCAGCAAAGGCAACCGTCAGATAATCAACATTATGGAATTGCAGAATATTGGAAACCTCCAAGTTGCCGCTGCCGTAGCCAAAAGCCTTCACCATCACCATCAACTTTGTCTCAGGCTTAATTTTGGAGCGGAAATAATTCAGATTGCTGACCAAATGGTTGAAGTTGATTTCCAACACGGTCTCGTGCGCCTTTTCCTGTAACTCCATCCCGATTTGCTCAAACTCAAAGGCACGGGCACCCTTCAGCAAAATGGTCTGGTTGTTGAACTTCGAGAAAGGGAACTGTGCCAAGAAATCCGGAACATTCTTATAGAAATAAGTCTCCATCTCGAACTGATTGGACTGGCGCATAAGGGCTTCACCGATGCCAATTAGTCTGTCAACTCCTTTGTTTTTAAGCAGTTGCGCAATCTCCGTGTACAAATCCATTTCATTGCGTCCACTTTGCAGGATGTCGGACAGGATGACTGTATGGTGGCGGTGCTGGTGCTGATGCCGCATCACATCCAAGGCAATGGCCAAGGAGTTGATGTCGGAGTTATAGTAGTCGTTGATGATGGTGCAGTTGTTGACACCCGCCTTGATTTCGAGACGCATAGCGATGGAAACCAGTGATTTGAGTCGTTCTGCAATCACCTCTGGCTTCATCTGCATTATCAATCCGACGGCAATGCAATGGATGGCGTTTTCGACAGATGCTTTGTCCGCAAAGGGAATCGTAAACGACAGGTTTTCACCATGATAAGTGCAGGCAACTGTGGCAGTTTTTTCGCTTTTTGTTATTTCGCTGACAAACAGGTCAGCTTCCATGAATTTACGGCTCCATGTGAAGAGTTTCACCTTTGAAGCCATCCCAGAACGGAGGACAACCTGCTGTATGTCAGAATAGTCCATGCAATATACCAACCGTTCGGCTTTAGTAAAGAGGTTCAGCTTCTCCCCCGCCTTTTGCACTCGGTTGATGAAATTCTCATCGTGGGCCTGCCCAATGTTGGTGAACACACCGATGGTCGGGCGGATGATATCCTGAAGGTTCATCATCTCTTCGGGCTCGGAAATGCCAGCCTCGAAAATGCCCAAGGTGTTGGTCGGGTTCATTTGCCACACAGAAAGCGGTACGCCCACCTGCGAGTTGTAGCTCTTGGGGCTGCGCACGATGTTGTATTCGGGACTGAGCATCTGGTAAAGCCATTCCTTGACGATGGTTTTGCCGTTGCTGCCTGTGATGCCGATGATAGGAATGTTGAACTGCCGACGATGATGCGCTGCAAGCATCTGCAAGGCTTTCAACGTGTCGGGCACCACGACAAAGGCTACGTCAAGATAGGTGTTCTCAGGTAGGTGACTTACCACAAAAGCGCGAACACCTTTTTCGTAAAGCTCGTCGATATAGCGGTGACCGTCGTTGCGGTTGCTCTTCAAAGCAAAAAACAGGGCCTGACTCGGGTCCATCAAATGACGACTGTCGATAAGCAAATCGCTGACCTTCAGATTCGCCTCCCCGACTAATTTTCCGTTGACAATCTCCGAAACTTCCTGTAAAGAATAAAACTGATGCTGCATGGTCTAAAAATTCCCGCAAAAATAACGCTTTTCTCGAATGCAATCGGAGCGTTCTGAAAAAATAACTACCTTTGTAGCAATAAATCGAAGATTCAACGAAGTTAAAATCACGACCTCATGCAACTCAAGCAACACATTCCCAACACCATCACTTGCGGCAATCTCGTCTCAGGCTGTCTGTCCATCCTGTTCCTTACCCAAAACATGCCAGTCAAGGCGGCACTTATGATTTTCGTGGCCGGACTCTTCGACTTTTTGGACGGTTTTTTCGCCAGATTGCTCCATGCCCACTCCCCCATCGGAGCTGATTTGGACTCGTTGTCAGATGTGGTTTCCTTCGGCGTGGCACCAGGTTTTATCCTTTATTATCTGATGCACCATGCACATGATATACCGACCCTCATCCTACTCAATATCAATATATTACCATGCTTGGCCTTTTTGTTGCCTGTGTTTGCTGCCATCCGTTTGGCCAAGTTCAATATTGACGACACGCAAAAGACTTCTTTCTGGGGTTTACCCGCACCAGGCATGGCTATCTTCATAGCCTCGTTGCCCTTGGCACTCGCTCAGATGGGACACCTCAAAGACGATGCCTTAGGCTATTGGGCCTGCCTCGGCATCGCGCTCATCTTCTCATTTATGATGGTGAGCCGTTTGCGTTTTTTCTCTTTCAAGATGAAGTCAGTGAAATGGAAAGGCAATGAGGTTCGGTGGATTTTCTTGATTATCGCTGTGGCGGGATTCGGCGTGTTCAAATTCGTGGCGTTGCCTTTTGTGATGATACTTTATATACTGCTTTCGATTTTTTTCGCGGAGAAACTGGAGTAAAAGAAATTAGCCATGTTATCAGAAAGGCTTACTTTCTACAAGCCTCAATAAACTCATGAGGAGTCATAATTGGTGTCCCAATAGCAGAAAAACCTTTCTTATCTCTTGTAATGATAATGTCTGGTTGATAAGGCAACGCAGAAAAATATTGCACAGCGTCCTCAAAATCAGACGGCTTCATTTCAAGAGCCGCAATAATTGCAGCCCTGTCAATGCCTGAGACCTGAAACAATCGGCAAAGTTCCTCAACTTTCTTTAGCATCACCTCTTTCGAGAATGCCTTGCCAAGAATGTAAGCACAATTCACTACGGTCAAAGATGAAATAGTGGCATTCAGTTTGCCTTCCTTTTGCATCTGAAAAATCAGAGAGGCATCTTCAAAAAAACCATCGCGCTTCCCATAGAAATCGATGACAACATTGGTATCGAGAAAAACATTCATTTTGCACGTTCCTCCCACATCGTTTCCAATTCCAAATCAACATTAAAGTCCTCTGGAAAGGGACCACAGGTCATACCCAAAACCTCCTCAGATGCTTGGTAATCCTTTGGAATTCTTGGGAACACCAATTCTTGTGACAATTGTTTCACCCCATCTACCACTTCTGAAGGATTCAATAACCTTTCGGCCAACCAACGCCGATTGCTCGCCGACAAGGAAAGCCCTTGCAGATAGTTCCACAAATTGTTCATCGAAATCGCATTCATGTCATTCTGTTTTAGTTGTCACCGCAAAAATACACATTTTTTTATAAACAGACTAAAGTCTTACATCTCCTTCTTGTGAAACACAAAATTATGTCCAAGATACACATCGCGGACATGCTCGTTTTCCGCCAGCTTTTCTGGTTTGTCTGAAATCAGTACCTTGCCATCGAAAAGCAGGTAGGCGCGGTCGGTGATGGAAAGGGTTTCGTGAACATTATGGTCGGTGATGAGTACGCCGATGTTTTTCCTTTTCAATTTGAAGATGATACGTTGGATGTCCTCCACGGCAATCGGGTCGACACCGGCAAAAGGCTCGTCAAGTAGCACAAACTTAGGGTCAACGGCCAAAGCGCGAGCGATTTCCGTACGCCTTCTCTCACCACCAGAAAGCTGAATGCCCATGCTCTTGCGAACATGTTGCAAGCCAAATTCATCCAACAGACCCTCCAATTTCTCGTTCCGTTGGTCCTTAGTCATGCCTTTCTTGAACTGCATGACGGAATAGATGTTGTCCTCGACGCTCATCTGCCGAAACACCGAAGCCTCCTGTGCTAAATAGCCAATGCCAATCTGGGCACGTTTATACATGGGCAGGTTAGAAATGTCCTCGTCATCGAGAAAAACCTTGCCGGAATAGGGCTTGATGAGGCCTACCACCATGTAGAAAGTGGTCGTCTTGCCCGCACCATTGGGGCCCAACAAACCGACAATCTCACCTTGTTCGACCTTGACATCGACATCGTTCACCACCGTGCGTTGTCCGTATTTCTTAACCAAATGTTCAGTTTTCAATATCATGGAACAAAATCTTGAATCTTAAATCTTAAATCTTAAATCTCAAATCAAAAAATCCCCTCTTTCAATATATCATGCAAATGAATGATACCCAAATATTTCCCATCGTGAACGACAGGCAACTGGGTGATGCTGTTTTCACGCATCTTGTGTAAGGCATCCACCACCAAATCTTCCTCGTCGATAGTCTTGGGGCGGGAGGTCATGATTTGAGAGGCCTTCACGTGTTCGATGTCGGGGGTGTTCATCAACATGCGCCGCAAGTCGCCGTCGGTGATGATGCCTTTGATTTCGTCATTTTCGGAAACCACCGTGGCACCTAAACGTTTGCTGGTCATCTCGATGATGACTCGGGTCAGGTTGTCGTCGGGGCCGACTTCGGGGCGTTCGTTCTTCATGTATAAGTCTTTCACCCTAAGGTAAAGCTGCTTGCCCAAGGCTCCTCCAGGATGGAACTTGGCGAAGTCGGAAGTGGAAAAACCGCGACACCTCATTAATATTAATGCCAACGCGTCGCCCATCACCAACTGAGCCGTGGTGCTGCTGGTAGGCGCAAGACTGTCGGGAATGGCTTCTTCGCTCACAGAAACGTCGAGAATGAAATCGGCTTGGGAAGCGAGATAAGACTGGCGGTTACCCACCATGGCCACGATTTTGTTGCCCCTCAGCTTAATGAGCGGCACCAAGACTTTGATTTCAGGGGTTTCGCCGCTTTTCGACAAAATAACTACAATATCATTCTCGCGGACGATGCCCAAATCACCGTGGATGGCGTCGGCAGCATGCATAAACACCGCCGTCGTACCCGTCGAATTCATGGTGGCGACAATCTTTTGGGCGATGATGGCACTCTTTCCGATGCCCGAAAGCACCAGATTCCCCTTACTTTCGAGTATCAACTCCACCGTTTTCTGGAAATCATCATCAATTTGACGCTTTAATCCTATGATTGCATTAGCCTCATTATCAATGATTTGAGATGCCAATTCAATAATCGTCCCATTTTTTTTCATTTTTTCTCAACTTTTTCTTGCTTTGAATGATGTAAAAGCTATAACTTTGTCTTTGCGTCAAGGGCGAAAAACCAATTCCTTGAGATAACGCAGATTTTCAAAAGAGATTGCAAAATAACAGAAAAAATCGGAAAACACCAAAAGGAGGAAATCATGGCAAAAAAAGATGACCAGAAGATACACAAACTGCTTAAAGATGTTTTCGGTTTCGACCAATTCAAGGGAAACCAAGAAGAGATTATAAAGAGTATCCTTGCAGGCAACAACACCTTCGTGCTGATGCCCACAGGCGGCGGCAAGTCACTTTGCTACCAACTGCCGGCGTTGATGTCGAAAGGCACAGCCATCGTTGTCTCCCCGCTGATAGCCCTAATGAAAAACCAAGTCGACATGATCCGCAACTTCGGGACGGAGCTGGGCATCGCGCATGTGATGAACTCATCGCTCTCGAAAGCCGAACTGCTCGAAGTCAAGGAGGACTTGAAAAGCGGCAAGACCAAACTGCTCTATGTGGCTCCCGAATCGCTCACCAAAGACGAGACGATTGAGTTCCTGCGCAGTCTGAAGATTTCCTTCATCGCCATCGATGAGGCGCACTGCATCTCGGAATGGGGCCACGACTTCCGCCCAGAATACCGCCGTTTGCGCCCCATCATCAACGCCATCGACGAGTCCCTGCCCATCATCGCCCTGACGGCCACCGCCACGATGAAGGTGCAGAATGACATCCTGAAGAACCTGGAAATCATGGATGCCAAGGTCTTCAAGTCGTCGTTCGACCGCCCCAACCTGTATTATGAAGTAAGGCCCAAGACAAAAGATGTCATCAAGGACATCATCAAATACATCAAGCAGAACCCGGGTAAGTCGGGCATCGTGTATTGCCTCAGCCGCAAAAAGGTGGAGGAACTGGCCGAGACCTTGGCCATCAATGGCATTCGCGCCTTGCCTTACCATGCCGGATTAGATAGCCAAACCCGCAAAGAGAACCAAGACAAATTCCTCATGGAAGAAGTCGATGTTATCGTGGCCACCATTGCTTTCGGTATGGGCATCGACAAGCCCGACGTGCGTTTCGTCATCCACCACGACATCCCGAAGAGCCTCGAAGGCTACTATCAGGAGACTGGCCGCGCCGGTCGTGATGGCGGCGAAGGCAACTGCATCGCTTTCTACGACTACGAGGACATCCATAAGTTGGAGAAATTCAACAAAGGCAAGAACGTGGCCGAGCAGGAGATTGCCCGTGAGCTGTTGAATGAAACTGTAACCTACGCCGAATCAGCGGTTTGTCGCCACAGGCTTTTGCTCCACTATTTCGGTGAGGAATACAACAAGGAGAACTGCGGCTCATGTGACAACTGCCGTTTCCCAAAAGAGAAATTCGACGGCAAGGAAGACCTCAAGCTCGTTTTGGAAGCTGTGGAAGACACCAAACAGCTCTTCAAGACCAAGCATATCGCCGAACTATTGGCAGGCAAGCTCACTGGCGACATCAAGGCGGCCAAGCAAGAGAACAACGAGTTCTTCGGTGCGGGCGACGAACACGACGAGAAATATTGGACAGCCGTCATCCGTCAAGCCTTGGTACACAAGCTGTTATCCAAGGACATTGAAAACTATGGCATCCTGAAAATCACCAAGGATGGCAAGGCTTTCATCAAGAAGCCCTACCCCATCATGCTCGTGAAAGATCACGACTATGAGAACTCTGATGAAGATGATCCTGAGACTATGGCCGCTATGGGTGCCAACAAAGACGGTGGTGCCGACAAGACCCTCTTCGCCCTATTGAAAGACCTGCGCAAGACCATTGCCAAGCAGAACGGACTGCCGCCTTTCGTCATCTTCCAAGACCCGTCGTTGGAAGACATGGCCATCCAATACCCCATCACCAAGGAGGAGATGACCCAGATTTCGGGTGTTGGGGCAGGTAAGGCCGAGAAATTTGGCGAGCCTTTCATCAAACTCATCAAGGAGTATGTGGAAGAGAACGAAATCACCCGCCCGAACGACATGGTGGTGAAGTCGGTGGTCAACAACTCCGCACTGAAAATCGGCATTATCCAGAACATCGACAAAAAGATTCCGTTGGACGACATCGCCTACGGCAAGGGCCTGAGTTTCGATGAGTTGCTGTCCGAGATTGAAAGCATCGTCTCGTCAGGGACGCACCTCGACATCAACTATTTCATCGAGGATGTTGTGGACATTTACCACCAAGAGGACATCTTGGATTATTTCCGCGAGGCTGAGTCGGACGACGTGAAAAAAGCTCTTGAGGAGCTTGGCGAAGACGAATACGAGGAAGAAGAAGTCCGCCTGATGCGCATCAAGTTCCTGTCGGATGTCGGCAACTGATTGACCATGAGACGATTATTTTTCATCACCATCTTATTGCTCTTGTTGTCGGCTTGCGGCAACAAGAGCAATACCTTTATGCCCGAAAGGTTGCTCACCGAGGAGGAAATGATTGACGTCATGACCGATGTGCAAATCATCGAGGCAGAAATCAACTATCAGAAGTCATCGGACAAAGAGCAGGATACCATTTCCGCTGATTACAAAGCCATGACCCAATCCTATTACAGCCAATTCTATGAGCATTATGGGATTACAGACAGCATTTTTGTCCAAAACATGAGGTATTACACGGAGCGGCCCGAAACCTTGAAACGGATTATGGATTCGGTGGTGCAGCGGTTGACGCGGGAACAATCCGAGTCCCAAAGGGACGACAGCCAATAGGCAGCCATTCGTTAATATAACACAAATCAAAATGGCCAGCACGTTAGTCCAGCAATACATGCACATCGTTTTCCACACGAAATGCACGAGCATCACCATGCGAGAAGAGGATTTGGAACGCATTTTCGATTATGTAGGCGGCATCATTCGTAACATCAACGGTGTTTCCATTCAAGTGGGTGGTCGTCCCGACCACATCCACATATTGGCATCCATGCCCAAAAGCATGAGTTTGGCCGAATTTGTCCGAACCATAAAATCCAACAGCAGTAAATGGGTGAAAACATTGGACAATTATTACGAGCCGTTTTTATGGCAAGAAGGCTATGGCGCGTTCAGTGTCAGCGCATCGGTGTTAGACAAGACGGCCAAATACATCAAAAACCAAAAGGCGCACCACTGTAAACAAACGTATGTCGATGAATACAAACAATTTTTGGATGCCTACCGTGTGGAATATGATGAACGGTATGCGTTTGGGGATTGATGCTGTCACCCCTTCGGGGTTCCGTTATTTATGTTTTTTATCGGCAGAGGTTTACACCGTCTGCCTACGATGCTGTCACCCCTTCGGGGTTCCGTTATTTCCGTAATTCTGCTGCAATCAAATCATTCAATTTCTTAGCCGCATCCATAAGCATGCTCTCGTCCGTAGGGGCAGGCACAGGATGACTATCCAAACGGCTCAGGGTCTCCGCTGAGCAGGCCTCGCGGTCACCTTTGATGGTGGTGTAGTCGTTCTTGAAGGTAGATTTCACTTCAAAGGGAACCATGCCGATACGCTTGCCGTCAGCATCACTGTATTCGATATTCCCTATCAATGTTGCGGTCTTGGTTTGGGAATGGTCGGTCACTGAAACGGTCTTGCCACCCTGAGTTTCCTCAAAAGTCACCTCGTCGAGACGGATGGGGGAAATCACCAGCTTGCCAACGTTCACGACGACCATCGCCGAATAGGCTTTGGAATGCGCCAAGGTATAGGGCACCTCGCCCTCGGCAAAATCTAATATCGTACGCGCCACATCCTCTGGCAGGTTTTTCCTTTCCGGAATGCTTATCGTCACCACATCAGCCGAACAAAACGCCTGTTTCTTTCTCAGGTTCATCAGTTGGGGATTCTCACGGTTGGTGCGTGCCAGTTGATGAATGTAATTCTCGGCTTCCAAAGCATCCGATTTCTCGCCTGTGCTCAGCAGTTGGTTGGATTTGGCCACCAAAAAAGCCTCCGCGTGGTTGCGGGCAACGGTCATGTCGTCGTCAAGGTCGAGTTTCACATAGTTCATGCCCTTTTTGACCTTGTTCGGGAAGCAGGCCAAAGCCTCGTTGCGGCCTTTCATGCTGCAATAGCGTTGGTAAATCTCTGGCCACACATCGGGCTGACCCGAGGCTTTCAGGGCTTGGATGCGCTCATGGTCGGCTTGGTTGGCCTTATGGTAGGAAGCCGCCACCATGTTGATGTGTTTGGCGTTTTGGTCGCCATGGCAGATGTCGGGTGCAAGGCGTTGAATCACCTGGTCGTATTCATGGGCTTCATATAGTTGTCGGGTGGTGTTGCAGGCGGTGAGCATTGCGCCGAGCAACAACATGGGAATCAATCGGAGGTATTTCATAGGTGTTTACTGTTTATTCTTTAAATCGGGGCCTTCGACAGGCTCAGGCCCTTCTCTTTTATAAAAGCAAAGGTCCCTGAGCTTGTCGAAGGGCCGTCTAGTGTTATAAAAACTACAAATTTCGCTCCAAAATTGCATGGAGCGGAAGAAATCTTTACCTTTGTGCCATCAAATCTGAATTTCATGGAAAAAATCAAGCAACTGCAACAGGACTTCGCCGACTTTTTGGCGCAGACCAACCTCAACGGGCAACCGAAAGAATTATACGAACCCATTTCCTACACCCTCCTGCAAAGCGGCAAGCGGATGCGCCCCGTGCTCTGTCTTTTGGCCAACGAGATGTTTGGCGGCGATGAGCAGCAAGCCCTATGGCCCGCCTTGGCTTTAGAGACCTTCCACAACTTCACCCTCATCCACGACGACATCATGGACAAGGCACCACTTCGTCGCGGCAAGGAGACCGTCTACCAGAAATGGAACGCCGACATCGCCATTCTCTCCGGTGATGCCATGCTCGCCATGGCTTTCCAATATGCTCTGAAACCGCAGAAAGGCGCGGAACTTGCAAAACAACTTGGCAAAGTGGCCATTGAGATTTGTGAAGGCCAACAGATGGATCTCAACTTCGAGACTTTGGGCAACGTGACCATTGATGAGTATTTGGAAATGATTCGCCTAAAGACCGCAGTACTTTTAGCTACTGCATTGCAAATGGGAGCCACCGTGGCTGGCGCAAAAGACTCTGACATTCAGCATCTCTACGATTTCGGCATCAATATGGGCATGAGCTTCCAATTGCAAGATGACATCCTCGACCTTTATAGCGACGTGGCCGTCTTTGGCAAACGCCACGGCGGCGACATTGCCGACAACAAGAAAACCTACCTTTATCTGAAGGCTTTGGAACTGGCATCAGACAAAGATAGGAAACGCCTCGAATATCTTTTCACCCTCCGCATGGACCATGACGAAGAGGAGAAAATTGAAGAGGTGCAAGCCATCTACGACAGCCTGCACGTGAAAGAGGCGGTTGAAAAGGTCATGTTTGACTATGACCGCAAGGCGGTTGAAGCCTTGGAAGCCGTCAACATGCCTGCGGAGCGGAAAATCCATCTGCGGACGTACGCTGAACTGCTTTCAGGAAGGAAGAAGTAGTTTTTTCCTGTCCGACCTTTTATGTCATTCCTAACTTTGCCCTCCAATAGATTCCAATCGCACATCCCCTGCATGGAATGACATTAGAGGTCAAAGTGAAAGGGGAATCTATAAAAGGTCGGGCAGGAAAAACCGGACAAACAAGTGCTGTGCATAGATTCCAGCCCCCCGCAAGCCCTTTCACGGAATGACATGCACAGCAGCGGGCAAAAACAAGCAACTGTCACCGTAGCTGAGGAAACGGAAACCGTGGTCCAAGGCGAAGCGGTAACAGTCTTTCCAACGCTCACCGATGAGAGCCGACACCAACAGCAACAAAGTGCTCTTCGGTTGGTGGAAGTTCGTAATCAGACCTGTGATAACGCGCATCTTGTAGCTCGGGGCAATCATCAGGGCGGTGCTGGCTTCGAGGCGGGTCAGTTGGTGTTGGTCCAAATAATCCAACACTTGTTGCAAGGCTTCAGTGGCCGACAGTGGCGCATGGTTTTTATACGGAAACCACTGCTCTACATGCAAGGGGCGCAAGTCTGTGCCTTGTTCCTTCAGCATCACGCCGAGCCAATAGAGGCTTTCCAAGGTGCGGGTACTGGTGGTGCCCACAGGAATGATGGGCTTCCCGATTTGTTTCATCAGGTTTTGTATCAGCGACTTGCGGACAATGATGGTCTCCGAGTGCATGGCATGTTCGCCAATGGTCTCGGTGGCCACAGGACGGAAAGTGCCAGCCCCGACATGCAGTGTCACCTCGTCGAAAGCGAAGCCTTTATCGTGCAAGGCCTCGATGAGGGGTTGGGTGAAATGCAGTCCCGCCGTGGGAGCCGCCACGGAGCCGTCGTAACGGGCAAAGACGGTCTGGTAACGGTCGCGGTCGTCGGGCTCGGCATCACGGTGAAGATAAGGCGGCAAAGGAATCTCGCCCGCTGCTTCCAAGACTGAGGCAAAGGACAGGTTCTCTGGTGTCCACGAGAACTCAATTTCCGCATATTGGTCGTTCTGGGAGATCCTTTCCGCGCTCAAGACCACGGACTTCCCTCCTACCGACAGTTCCATGGAGAGTTTGCCTTCTTTCCAGCGTTTGGCGTTGCCTATCAGGCACTTCCAACGCACTGGCGAAACTGCACTGAACGCCACTTGATAGTCCTTTTCGGGTTCCAAGCAAAATATCTCGATGCGCGAGCCGGTCACCTTGCGGAACTGCAAGCGGGCTCGGATGACCTTGGTTTCGTTGAAAATGAGCAAGGCATCCTTAGGCAGAAAGTCACCGATATGCCTGAATTGGGATTCTTGTATCTCGTTGTTTTTCAGCACTAAAAGTTTTGAGGCATCGCGTTCGGCTAAGGGATATTTGGCAATGCATTCCTCGGGCAGGGGGTAGTCGTAGGCTTCTATGGAAATGTCTTTTACCGTGTTCATCGTTGAAAATTTGCGCAAAGGTAGGGATTTATTCCTATTTTTGCAGTGCAATTTGAAAATGATGACAAGCTGGCTGCTAAAGATTGAACTGACCCGTGAGTTCCTACTGAAATTCCTGAAATTCGGTGCGGTGGGTTTCTCGGGCGTGTTCGTCAATTTTGGCGTCACCTACGTCTGCAAGGAATGGCTCAAGTGGAACAAATACCTGAGCAACATCTTGGGGTTCGTCTTTGCGGCCACCACCAACTACATCCTCAACCGCCTCTGGACCTTCCAAAGCACCAATCCGCAAATCGGGACGGAATACGCCAGGTATTTTGTGATTTCCGTGGTGGGTTTGGGCATCGACACACTGACGGTGTATGTGCTCAACGGCAAACTGAAATGGAATTTCTACCTCAGCAAGGTCTTTGCCGTGGGCGCGGCCACACTTTGGAATTTCTTCGGGAATCTGTTGTTTACGTTTACGTAATTTCTGTAGAGACGCAAAATTTTGCGTCTCTACAGAAATTTATCCAAAAAGATAAACGGCATCAAGGACTCGACGCCGTCGAAGACCATGATGGGGCCGGTCTCGCCTTGGCAGAGGACACGTAAGGGGCGTTTCGAGACCTGCTCCACCTCCACCATCACCTGACGGCAAGCCCCGCAAGGGGCGACAGGCTCTCCGATGGGTTTCGTCTCCGACCAAGCCGTCAGGGCCAAGGCCTCGATGGGCACGCCCGGATATTGCGCCATCGCGGCAAACATAGCCACCCGCTCGGCACAGAGCCCGCTGGGATAAGCGGCATTCTCGATGTTGCTGCCTTTCACGATGGCTCCGTTGGTCAAACGCACGGCTGCCCCCACGTGGAATTTCGAATAGGCCGCGTAGGCGTTTTGCGCAGCCTCATGGGCCTTACGCATCAGCTCGGCGTCGTCAGCATTCAGTTCGTCCATACTGTCGTATACGGTATAGGGACAAACAAACTGTTCCTTTTTGATCATGGTCCTGCCCTCCCTGTATAGTTTAACGAGGCAAAGATAGTGAAAAAGTAGGAATTGCAAGCATAAAAAAGAAGCGCCACGAATGTGACGCTTCTTGGGAATTAAGACTATGCGATGATTACTCCTCGCGTTTCTTGGCAACAGCGTAAGCTGCACCAAGGCCAATGAGAACGGCAATGCCGCTGCCCACAGGGGCGGGCTGGTTGCCGCCTTGGCCGTGACCTCCACCAGGGAGACCCGGAACACCGTCACGGTGATACAACATTGTCGTCGGGGTGCTTTCCTCGACATTTTGGCCTTGGCCGAACAAACCGCCGCCTTCAGCAAACGATGCCATGCTAAGTCCGAGGACGATAGCTACTGTCAATACTAATTTCTTCATTGTATTCTAGTTTTTTATTGTTTGACAAATAAGATTACTTAACAACCACTTTCTGGACTTTCATGTTGTCGCCATTGATGAGGCGGAGCATGTAAACACCAGGAGCAGCGTTCACGTTGATGCTGGCGCTGCCATTGATGGTCTCGCTCTTCAGGATGCGGCCCATCACATCGACGACTTGCAGCATGGCCTCGCCGTCATTGTTGATGATGAAGTTGCCGTTGCTGAAGAAGGCGAAGCTGTCTTCATTGCTGTTGTTGCCAGTGGCGAACACGAGCTTGAAGCGGCTGGCATAGTCGGTAGTCTGAGCATTGAAGGTGTAGACAGGGGTCTGGAGCAGGTTAACGTCGGCGCCAGTCATGTTGTCGATGAGGTGCAGATAGTTGAAGCTGACTTCCTGACTGGTGAAGTTCAGGGTGTAAGTACCATTGTTCTCGGCCTTGAAGCTGACAGGCATTTCGCCCATCTCGGGGGCACGGAGCACAGCATAGTCCTGACCATCTTGAGCCATGTAGACCTTGGTGTGGTTCGGATTGAGCTGGAACTTGCGCATACCACTGCCATTGTCGAAACGCAGCGTAGCCCTATCAATAACGCTACCACGCTCACGCGTCACCGTCATGGAAAGAGCTTGCGGCTTTTTATTGCCAACACCACCATACTTAACGAAGTAGGTAGCACCTATAACCTCATTAGCATCAATGAAGACAGCACCCATGGGAGCAATACCCTCGGCAACATCACCAGTATAAATTTCATCTCCAGCTTCATTCAACGCATAGTAATAAGTAGACCCCCATTCGTCAGCAATGTCAGCCTTACAGGTGAAGGGGTTACCGACGAGGTTCCAGCCTTGGAATCTGGCACCTTCAACATTGGCCAGTTCCACGTCCACTTCTTCGTCTGTGGAAATAGTATTGCCCGTAAACTGGGCTTGAATAGTATCCTCGCTGGCATAGAGATAACCCTTCTTGATGTAAAGCTCGGTGAAGCCAGGATCGGCACCTGCGCCTTGGTTGTAGTTGATCCATTCGTTGCCCATCTCGTCGCCAACTTGGTCGAAATAGAAGAGGTCATAGATGAACTCATTCGAAACCAATCCAGTGGATGCGATGGAAACACTTTCATTGATAGGCGAAGCAATCAGGTGGAAGCCGCCAACACCGTCTCTGTTTGCAGCGGGATAAGCATCGTTTTGCATTTGGATAGTCATATCAATATTATTGGTATGATAGAACTCGGCACCAGGCTCCATGGTCAGCGTGAAGCCGTTCAGGTCGACGTTACCAGCATGGACGGTAGTGCCTGCACCAATGATGACATTGGTTTCCAAGGTCACATCCTCATTTTGGGCCGGCACTTCTCCATTCCAAGTTTCCGGGTCAGCCCAATAGTGGGGAGTGGGGCTAATGAAGTTCAGCATGAGCGGGTGATCAGGATCATCGAAACCTTCCCAGTGCTCTTCACCGGTCAGGATGGTAATCGGGTCGCCGTCCCAGATGACGGGTTCGCACACTTCGTACTCAACACCGGTGGCGTGGTTGTACATCTTGAAAGTGACTACTTCACCAGGGGTAGTGTAATAGATGGGTTCTGCGTTGAGGGTGGGGAAAAGTTCACCCCATTCAATCACATACTCATCAGTCAGGAACATGGCGGTCATACGAAGTTCATCGCCTACAAAGGCAGCGACTTCCATTTGATCCCAGTTGGGGTAGTCAACGTCAACAGGTTCACCGTTGACCATAAGTGAGGCATACAAGGCACCCTGCATCTCGTAAGCATGGTAGTCGAAGCCAGGCCAGTGGGTTTCAGGGTGTTGTGCGAAGATTGATCCGCTAAATACGAGCGATACAATCAATGTAACTAATAACTTTTTCATTGTGTTTGTGTTTTATTGTTAGTACTTTTTGTTGATAAATAATTACTTACTTAAGGTTGGGAATGCAAATGTTCTGGCATCAGGATCCGCTGAGTCATAGATGTAGCCTTGACCAGGTACAAGCGTAGTCAACTGACCAGACCATCTACCACGGTTGTATTTGGTGCTTTGTGTCTGCGACTTGAATTGGTCGTTATTCACCGCGAAACCAGCAAAGAAGTCAGTAACCGTCATACTCTGATTGTATGGGAATGCAATCCAATTCTTTCCATTACTGATAGTAATCGTGAGCTCTGAAGGATCGACAGGCATGCCTTCCAAGGCGATTTCGCAGGCTGAGCTGACCGTAATCAAGTACATCTGCACCATATCCAAAGCTGCCAACTGACCAGTCCATCTACCACGGTTGTACTTGACGTTTTGGTTCTGTGACTTGATTGTAATTGTCGCGGAAGTACCTAAAGCATCCACAAGGGCAGCCTTCAGGTCATCAAGGGTAACATCAACATAGAAGGACACCCAGTTCGTACCGTTTGCCAGTGCAAGGGTCTGCGTGACAGTCGTCTGCTCAAGCGTGGTGAAGTTCACCATGTTGCTCCAGTCGTCGCAGCCATGACCCTTCACTTGGGCAGAATAGTCTGTTTCAGGAGTGAGACCAGTGATGGTGTAAGGAGAGGTGACATCTTCGATGGTGGAAACCAAAGTCATATTACCCATGAAGATATTGTCGATTGCGAAGTAGTCGCCAGTAGGATTCACAGAACTGTCCTTGCTGTAGGACCAAGTGAAGGTGTGCTCGCCAGCGGTGACATCGAAGCTGTAGTGGTTCCAACCACTGACATGGGCACCGTATGTAAACTGTGCTTCGTTATCGATTGAGAAGATGCACTTATCCCAAGCAGTGCTTGTGCCTTCGCCCATACATTCGGCATCAAACTCGACGGTGCCATCAGCAGTAAAGGTTACAGTGATGGAAATACTAGAGGTTGAGCTTGACACACCGGCATTGCTGCTTTGGATGTAGTAGCCGCCTTCGGTCTCAATGATAGTCCAAGGATAAGCCGTATCGTTGACCATTTCGGTAGGAATGAGTTGGTTTTCAAAGTCTGCAGAGAAGATAGTATTAAGCTGATAATATCTCACATCGTAGCTATCCTTATAGCCATTCCAGCTGAGATCGGCAGTTGTGGCCGTGATGTTGGCAACCTCCAGATCCCAAGGAGCAACGCAGTCCGAAAGGGTAGTGAAAGTGCCTATCAGCCAAGTGCTGACGCCGTCGTCGCCACCGCAGTTGGAACGCACCTGCACATCATAGAGGGTTTCAGGAGTGAGTCCCGTAATGGTGTATGGATTGGCAACTCCATTCGCTTCAATCCAGTCAGGAATGACAGCACCAGAACCAGGTTCCACGATAACGATGTCGTCCACATCGAGGAGGAACTTGTCAGAGCAGTCGAAGTGACGGATGGCCACATAACCTTGGCCGCTGTAAGCACTCAAGTCAACGGTATATTCATACCAAGTACCCTGGTCGCGGTTGCCTCCACGCATCTGAGACTTAGCCCTATCGGCCACGTTCTCAACGCTTCTGCCCTTGGCAGTCATTGTCCATTCTTGGATGGTGGTAAAGTCGGCAGCATCGGTGTTGCCCGTGGTTGACACGGCCACGCCGAAGTGTTCAGCGGGATAAGATGCATCCTGAGCGCAAGCCCAGAAGGTGATGCTGCCACCGAGGGTGATTTGTGGCGAAACTAAATAGTTGTCTGGATATAAAGCACCACTTACATTAGTATATGAACCTGAAACCACCAAATCGGCAGATGCATTATGGCCAGTGCCGGCGAGACTGCCACCTTCTGTGAGGTAAATGCCGCCACATGCTGAGCCAAGCACCCAGTCGTATCCGTCACTGTCAGCATCGATAGTTGTCCAATTGCCAAAGGTGCTACCCTCGAAGTCGTTGCTAGCGGGGCTGCCAGCACCAGAAACGTGTTCACGATACCACACATCGAAGGTTTCGTTATACGACGTCCAGCCAATAGTGGCCGAGGTGGTTGTGATGTCAGAAATGGTCAAGTTGGTGGGAGCAGGGCAGGCCACTGCGGTGGTGAAGCTTGTTCCGAGGCTCCATTCGCTGAAGTCGGTGTTGCTGCACTTCGAGCGTACTCTCACGGTGTAACGAGTTTCAGGTTCAAGGCCTACCAAAGTGTAAGGATTCTCAGTAGCATTCCATGTGGTGGTATACGAACCTACAACTTCCACTTCCCAAGCGGTGGCATCGCCATTTTCAGTCCAAGCGAGGACGGCCTGACGTGCTTCAATGTCGCTGACAACCAAATCGGTCGGGAACAAGCAGGAAGGCAGCGTAGTGAAGGTGG
>JAEEGG010001564.1_pt1 | contig 61437 bp, 43 predicted proteins | sample 9134161 | NCBI WGS metagenome assembly JAEEGG01 (sample SAMN16246543, study PRJNA631951) | gut metagenome | biome: gut microbiome; feature: rumen; material: CR-attached | host: Bos | place: Iran: Karaj | collected 2018-10
ACACCGAGGCCATCACCGTGAGCTCGTCCGTTACTCTGAAGGCCATCGCCATCAAGGACGGCCAGTCGAGTGAGGTAACCACCAAGCAGTTCGTCAAGAGCGACGGCGGTGCCGACGACCCCAGCGGATTTGAAGGAGCGTAAAAAGGTTTGGCCTCCGGGCCAATCCTTTTTAGCTTGAAGTTAACGAAGTTAGCGAAGCGTTAACTTCAGAAAATTGAATTAAACATTTAAAGGCTTATGAAAAAGAACAGTTTTTGGGAGACGGTGATTCGCATAGCGATAGCCGCACTGACGGCGGCGCTGACCGCGCTGGGAACAACCAGCTGCATGGGCTGCGGACCATTCTGAGAATGAAAAAAAAAGGAGCACCCAGAGTAATCTGGATGCTCTCTTTTTTTGTATAGGGTAGGGGTGTGTTGGCAGGAAAACTGCCAACAGCACTCACATTAGTCCTCCCAATTCTCCTGCGTCTTGCGAACGTAGGTCTTGTAGCGGAGCTGAGCCATCTTCTGTGCCTCGGCGAAGAGCTCCTCGGCCTCGTTAGGATAAGCCTTCTTAACTGACAGGTAGCGAACCTCACCGAGCAGGAAGTCGTGGAAGTTCTCCCAGTTAGGCTCCTTAGAGTCGAGTGAGAATGGGTTCTTGCCTTCCTCAGCGAGTGCTGGGTTGAAGCGCCACAGGTGCCAGTAACCACACTCGACAGCCTTCTTCTCCTCGGCCTGGCTCTTACCCATACCGCCCTTGGCCTTCAGACCGTGGTTGATACATGGAGCGTAAGCGATGATGATTGAAGGTCCGTGCCATGCCTCAGCCTCGCGGATTGCCTTCAGGGTCTGAGCGTGGTCAGCACCCATAGCAATCTGAGCTACATATACATAACCGTAAGTGGTAGCAATCATACCCAGATCCTTCTTGCGGATGCGCTTACCCTGAGCAGCGAACTGAGCGATAGCACCAAGAGGAGTAGCCTTAGAAGCCTGACCACCGGTGTTAGAGTAAACCTCAGTATCGAGCACGAGGATGTTAACGTCCTCACCAGAAGCAATCACGTGGTCGAGACCGCCGTAACCGATGTCGTAAGAGGCACCGTCACCACCGATGATCCACTGACTGCGCTTAACCAGGTAGTGATCCAGAGTCTGGAGCTCCTTGCAAACTGGGCAGCCCTTAGCAGCGCTCTCGGCGATGCAAGCACGAAGCTTTGGAGCAATCTCCTTAGTCTTCTCGGCGTCGTCCTTATTGTCGATCCACTCCTGAGCGAGAGCCTTGTACTCGTCGCTGGCGTTGCCGTCGATCATCTCCTGCAGCAGCTTAGCTACGCGCTCCTTCATCTTCTTGTTACCAAGAGCCATACCCAGACCGAACTCGCAGAAGTCCTCGAACAGAGAGTTGTTGAATACTGGACCCTGACCCTTCTCGTTCTTGGTGTAAGGTGTAGAAGGAATAGAAGCAGAGTAGATAGAAGAACATCCAGTAGCGTTGGCAATCATCTGACGATCACCGAACAGCTGAGAAATCAGCTTAACGTATGGAGTCTCACCGCAACCAGAGCAAGCGCCGGAGAACTCGAACAGAGGCTGAGCGAACTGAGAGTTCTTAACGTTAGACTTGATGTCAACGAGGTTCTGCTTAGACTTAACCTGCTTAACCAGGTACTCCCAGTTTGCAGCCTCCTGCTTCATGTCAGCAGCATCTGGGTTGAATGGAGCCATTGTGAGGGCCTTACCTGTCTTAGGATTACCTGGGCAGATGTCAGCACAGTTACCGCAACCAAGACAGTCGAGAACTGATGTCTCAATACGGAAGTGCATACCCTTCATAGCTGCAGGAGCCTTCATCTCGAGTGTATCGTCAGCAGCTGCGAAGCCCTTGATCTCATTCTCATCGAGAACGAATGGACGGATAGCTGCGTGAGGACAGATGTAAGCACACTGGTTACACTGGATACAGTTGTCCTTGTTCCAAACTGGAACGAAGGCCTCAACACCACGTTTCTCGTAAGCGGCTGTACCAACCTCCCAAGAACCGTCAACGGTGCCATGCTTAACGAAGTCAGAAACCTTCAGCAGGTCGCCGGCCTGAGCGTTGATAGGACGAACAAGCTCCTTAACGAATGCTGGTGCATCATCCTGCTTCTCAGCATCATCAGGCAGGTTAGCCCACTCAGGCTTAACTGTGAACTGCTTGTACTCACCACCGCGGTCGATAGCTGCGTAGTTTTTGTCAACAACGTCCTGACCCTTAGCGCCGTAAGACTTCAAGGCAGCAGCCTTCATCTTCTCAACAGCCAGCTCTACGGGGATTACGCCTGTAATACGGAAGAATGCACTCTGCAGGATAGTGTTGGTACGGTTACCCAGACCAATCTCCTGAGCAATCTTAGTAGCGTTGATGGTATATACAGTAATGTTGTTCTGTGCGAAGTAACGCTTTACCTTGTTAGGCATAAACTTCTCAAGCTCAGCATCATCGAAGATGGTGTTCAGCAGGAACTGACCGTTCTTCTGCAGACCACGTGTCACGTCGTACATGTGGAGGTAAGCCTGAACGTGGCAAGCCACGAAGTTAGGTGTGGTTACCAGATAGGTAGAACGGATGGGTGTGTCACCGAAACGCAGGTGCGAGCAGGTGAAACCTCCCGACTTCTTAGAGTCGTAAGAGAAGTAAGCCTGGCAGTACTTGTCGGTGTTGTCACCAATGATCTTCACTGAGTTCTTGTTAGCACCTACGGTACCGTCAGCACCCAGACCGAAGAACTTAGCCTGGAACATGCCAGCGCCACCGAGAGCAATCTCAGGAACCTCAGGCAGAGAGGTGAAGGTCACATCGTCGACAATACCAATGGTGAAGTGGTTCTTAGGCTCGGGCATAGCGAGGTTGTTGAACACGCTGATGATCTGAGCGGGAGTGGTGTCGTGAGAACCAAGACCGTAGCGCCCACCAACGATCAGAGGACGATCCTCAACATCGTAGTAAGCATCCTTCACGTCGAGGTACAGAGGCTCACCGTTAGCACCGGGCTCCTTCGTGCGGTCGAGCACGGCAATACGCTTCACGCTCTTGGGAACAGCAGCCAGCAGGTGCTTCACTGAGAACGGACGATAGAGGTGAACACTGATCATACCCACCTTCTGACCCTGAGCGTTCAGGTAGTCGATAGCCTCGCGGGCTGCGTCGGTAGCAGAACCCATGAGGATAATCATGCGGTCAGCATCCTCGGCTCCGTAGTAAGAGAACAGGTGATACTCACGACCTGTGATCTTAGAGAGTTCGCCCAGATACTTCTCAACCACCTCGGGAACTGAATCGTAGTAAGGATTGCAAGCCTCACGGTGTGTGAAGAAGGTCTCGGGGTTCTCAGCAGTACCGCGTGTGATAGGACGCTCGGGGCTCATAGCACGATCGCGGAAACGCTTGATGTACTCTTCCTTAACGAGAGGACGAACATCCTCCTGGTCGAGCAGCTCAATCTTGTGATACTCGTGAGAGGTGCGGAAACCGTCGAAGAAGTTAACGAAGGGAACGCAGGTCTCGAGAGAAGCCAGGTGAGCAGCGGCAGTCATATCCATCACCTCCTGTACAGAACCCTCGCAGAGCATTGCGAAACCAGTCTGACGGCAAGCCATCACGTCCTGGTGGTCACCGAAGATACACAGCGAGTGAGAAGCCAGCGTACGGGCAGAAACGTCGAATACGCAAGGAATCAGCTCACCGGCAATTTTGTACATGTTAGGAATCATCAGGAGAAGACCCTGAGAAGCGGTGAATGTAGTGGTGAGGGCACCAGCCTGCAGCGAACCGTGAACGGCACCGGCAGCACCAGCCTCTGACTGCATTTCCTGAACTGAGACGTTCTGACCCCAGAGGTTCTTACGACCACGGGCAGCCCACTCGTCAACATGCTCCGCCATAGGCGAAGACGGGGTGATGGGGTAGATAGCAGCTACCTCCGAGAACATGTAACTCACGTGAGCCGCAGCCTCGTTACCATCACAGGTGATAAATTTCTTTTCTTTAGCCATTTGTTTAGAATAGATATTAAATGAAAACTAATATTTGTTGTATTTGTTACTAAGATGTTTAAAAACGTTCATAATGGAGTAGGGGAGCGGTCCTCGTCAATAGAGGAATCCCAGTAGCCATAGTGGAATTTGATTGTCGCGGCCGATTTCGGTATTATACCGAGCATATATAATATCGGGCGTGTACCTTATTTTATTATAGGCGTCTGCATCACAGATGCGGAACTTCAATTTCCCGTCGACCGTATAATAATTGTCGTGGCTGTCCTGATTGACTTTATGATCCTTCCACAACGAATTGACGAAGAACGTCTCCATCGCCGTCTGGCGGTCAACATGGATGGGATAGATGGCGTAAAGCAGGTTGCTGTTGTGGAGCATTACCTTAGAAGGCTTCTTCGGGAAGTCTTCGCCAAGGGGATAGATCATGTTCAGCAGACGGGCATCGGTCAGATACTTGATATAGTTCATCACCGTAGCACGACTGGTTTCTATGTTTTCCGCTAACTTGCTGATATTCGGTGCTTTAGGACCGCCTTCGGCCAACTGATAGAAGAGCTTTTTAATCTTTGTCAGATATTTCAGCTCAATCTGTTTGATGAGCAGAATGTCCACCTCGGTCATCATATTCATCGTCTTCAGCAAGTTTTCGCTGTAGTTTCGATGCTCCTGAAAGAAAGGATAGAAACCGTGGTGGATATAATCCTGAAAATAGCGATTGGGAGAAATCTTGGGCAGAATCTGCTTCACGATGCGCTCGTGGTTGTGTATAATCTCATCCAACGTGTACGGTTGGAAATCATTGCCTGTCAGCAAGTTAACAAACTCACGGAATGAAAAACCGCGCAGATTGTAGGACTTCACAATACCATTTAGTTCCGGATTTTCATCCTTCAGTCGCATCACGCTGCTGCCCGTGAAAACAATCTTCAAATGGGGATAAAGGTCATAGCATTTACGCAGTTCCTGCGACCAGTTGGGCTGTTTGAACACTTGGTCAATCAACAGGACACGACCGCCGTGACGACAAAATTCGCCAGCAAAATCGGCGATACCACGACCTTGGAAATAAAAATTGTTCATGTTGATGTAAAGGCATTTCTTGTCTTGCGTGTCGAAATGTTCCTTTGCATACTGTAACAAGAATGTCGTTTTTCCAACACCACGAGTACCCTTGATGCCAATCATACGATCGCTCCAATTAATTTCGTCCATCAATGTGCGACGAACTGGCGCGTTCACATGTTCAACCAGGTACCGATGTGTCCTAAAGAAAGCTTCCATTCTCCCAGATTTGTTAAAAACGACGACAAAGGTACAAAAAAAACTTCAAATTGCAAAGCAGAGATGACAAAATCTTCAAAAATTACATTATTTTAGTAGTATTTCCATCAAATAATAGGCATTATGATAAATAGAAATTATAATCAATAATTTTTATTCCATATTTCTATCCTAATCATTTGGATAATTTGAATGAATGTGTTATCTTTGCAGATGAAAAATAAAAAATCAAATCGAATACTAAAACGAAATAAAAAAGCAAATACTAAAACGAAACAAGAATATGATTAAGGATTTCAATTTTTACGCTCCGACGCGTGTGGTTTTCGGCAAGAGTTCTGAAGAAAAAATCGCTGAACTCATAGTTGCTCATCGTGCTAAGAAGATTTTGATTCATTATGGTGGCGGTTCCGCTGAGCGCTCAGGACTCTTGAATGTGGTCAGAAACCAGCTTCGCCAAGCCGGACTGGATTTCGTGGAATTAGGCGGTGTGGTGCCTAACCCGTTGCTTTCAAAGGTTCAGGAAGGTATTGAGCTGTGCAGAAAAGAACAGGTGGACTTCATTCTGGCTGTTGGTGGCGGCAGCGTGATTGATTCTGCGAAAGCCATTGGATACGGCGTGAAATACGATGGTGACGTGTGGGATTTCTGGGCAGGAAAAGCCGCTCCGACGGATTGTATGCCCATCGGTGTCGTACTGACCATTCCTGCAGCGGGTTCTGAGATGTCGTCGAGCTGTGTGATTACCAAGGACGAAGGTCTGATCAAACGTGGTATCAATAGCGATTTGTGCCGTTGTAAGTTCGTCGTGATGAATCCGGAGCGCACCTATACCCTGCCATCCTACCAGACGGCAGCTGGTGCGACGGATATCATGATGCACACCATGGAGCGCTATTTCTCGAAATATGAGGATATGACGCTGACAGACGCTATTGCTGAAGCCTTGCTGCGAACGGTCAAGGACGCTGCACTGGTGGTGATGGAACATCCCGAGGATTACAGAAACCGTGCACAGATTATGTGGGCTGGTTCGTTGGCACATAATGACCTGACAGAATGCGGCACGGAGAAAGACTTTGCTACCCATCGCCTGGAACACGAGCTGAGTGCGCTGTTTGGGGTTACTCATGGTGCAGGACTGGCTGCTATCTGGCCTTCATGGGCCCGTTATGTGAAAGACAAGCACCTGAGCCGTTTCGTGCAGTTTGCCGTGAATGTGATGGGTGTTGAAAACGACTTCGCCCATCCCGATGAAATCGCTGAAAAAGGAATTCGTGCCATCGAGGATTTCTATCGGAAGATTGGTATGCCCACCAATATCCATGAACTCCTGGCTCGTGAGATAACTGCCGATGAAATCGAGGAAATGGTGAATAAATGCTCTCGTGGCGGTACGATTACCTTAGGAGCTATGGAGGTAATTGACACGCAAGCCATGCGAACGATTTATGAAATGGCGAAGTAGGGGACCTCTCCCCTACTCGTCTTCTGACGCGTTTTCTGCCCTACTCGTCTTTCAGCGTGGGCAACGACAAGTGGTAGCGCACAGCCAGAAAACGAATCAGACAAGTAACCAAGAATGAAGCGATAACTGTTACTTCAATCGCTATACCTAAATTATCTAATCCCCAATAAGTTACGCCACCTGCTACAGCAGCCATAGCGTAGATTTCGCGTTGAAAAATCACAGGTTCGTTGTTGAGCAGTACATCGCGAATGACACCACCCGCAGAACCGGTAATACAGCCCATGATGATAGCCACCCAATAAGGTTGTCCGAAGGCCAGCGATTTCTGGATTCCCGCTATCGTAAACAGTGCCAGTCCGAGTGTGTCAAACACAAACCACGTATTGCGCAGTCCCTCCATATGTTTTGCGAAAACGATGACAAACAGCAAGGCCATTGCCGTACAAATCATATAGATGGGATTGGTCATCCAGAAAGGCGTAGTGCCGAGCATGACGTCGCGAATCGTACCGCCACCAATAGCTACGGCAATGCCACAGACATAACCGCCAAACCAGTCGAAATGCTTGGCTGCAGCGTGGCGAATACCAGATATGGCGAAAGCGAAGGTTCCTAAAAACTCAATAGCCTGTGTGATGATTTCGTTATATTCCATTATTCTTCTTCGAATCTTTTCCCCCAGTAATTGACCATCCGCTCATAGAGTTTCTGTTCGGCAGGAGAATGCTGTCCGAACCAAATGCGTGTATTCTGTAGTGCATCAGGCATATATTGCTGAGGTGTGAAATGTCCGGCATAGTCGTGGGGATACTGATAACCATCGCTATAACCTAAGTCCTTCATCAGCGACGTGGGAGCATTGCGCAAGTGCAGCGGCACAGGCTGATTGCCCGTCTGGCGGACCAGTGCCAGCGCGTTGTCGATTCCCAAATAGGCTGAATTACTCTTTGGCGACGTAGCCAGATAGACGGCACACTCAGCCAAGGGGATTCGTCCTTCAGGCCAACCAATCTTCATGACGACGTCGAAAGTAGCATTAGCCAGCAGCAGCGCATTGGGATTGGCCAGTCCGATGTCCTCAGCGGCTGAAATCACCAGGCGGCGGGCAATAAACTGCGGGTCTTCCCCACCCTCTATCATTCGCGCCATCCAGTAGAGTGCCGCATCGGGATCAGAACCGCGTATGGACTTGATGAAAGCCGAAATAATGTCGTAGTGCATTTCGCCATCCTTGTCGTATGCCAATGGGTTCTGTTGCAAGCAAGAAACGACCATTTCATCGGTAATCGTGATGCTAGTATCACTAGTCGTACTAGTAATACTAGTCATACTAGAACTTTCGACCACCAACTCCAAGATATTCAGCAATTTACGAGCGTCACCTCCACTATATCTCAGGAGCGCACCCGTCTCTTGCAGGTCGATATTACGCTCCTTCAGAAAGACATCTTGTGTCAAGGCACGATGCAGCAGTTCCAACAGATCGTCCTTTTCCAGCGACTTCAATACATACAACTGACAGCGTGAAAGCAACGGACGAATGACTTCGAACGATGGATTCTCCGTCGTAGCACCAATCAGGGTTACGATTCCTTTCTCGACAGCTCCCAATAGGGAATCCTGCTGCGATTTGGAAAAACGGTGGATTTCGTCAATAAACAAGATAGGTGACGCCTCGTTGAAGAAACGTCCCTTCTGGGCACGTTCTATCACGTCGCGAACATCCTTGACACCACTGGTCACTGCCGACAACGTATAGAACGGAACCTCCAACTGGTGAGCGATAATCTGGGCCAATGTGGTTTTCCCCACTCCGGGAGGACCCCAAAGGATGAACGACGAGATGCGTCCTGCGTCAATCATCTTGCGCAGCACAGCACCTTCGCCCACCAGATGACGTTGTCCGACATAGTCGTCAAGAGTCCTTGGTCTGAGTCTTTCTGCTAACGGTTCTGCCATAATTCTACTGCAAAAGTAGTGCATTTTGAGAAAATAACAAAAAATATTGCAAAAAAACTTGGATAAAGCGAATAAAGTATGTACATTTGCAAGCAAATAGGAATTCATTAAACACAAAAAGAGCCAAATGAAAGAAACAAAAGCAGAAAAAAACGAGAAGGCTGAGAAAGGTATCAGCCTGAAGACTTTGACAAAGAGCAGCGTCTGGGACCTCCAGGAAAACGATGTCTTCCGTTTGCTGGAAGGAGCAGAGAAAGATGCTGAGATGAAGGAGAACCTGCGTCACTATCTTGACATCATCCGCAGCGCTTTCACGATAGAGGAGCTGAAGGACGACGACAAACTGGTAAAACAGAAATTCACGAAACTCGACTATAAAGTGGGTAGCGTCAAAACTGGTGATGATGCCAAACTGATTCTGGCCATCAAGAAACGCCCCATTATGCGAGTTACTGACCTGACTTACGAGAATATCCGTCACATATCGGCAGCAAAACTCGTTGAGGTGCTCGATCGTAACTTCGGTGGCGGCTGGGACTCGTTGTCACAGTCCATTCAGGATATTATCGAGAGTGGTTTCGACATCTCTACCACGACACTTCCCAAGGATCGCCTGCACAAAAAAGGCGGCATGTACGAGAAGAAAGTTGCCGATGGCTATGAGGTCCTCGAGGTAGCCAAAGGGTCATGGGTGGAAGCCATCTTCGCCAAGTTGAAGCCCGAAAGCTACAAGCCTCGTATGCAGTTTGACACACGTAGTGAGGATGATGAAGATTACGACGAGGATGCTGATCTGCCGGAGGATGACTACAACAAGCCCGATGAGGACGATGTAGAGCTGGACGAGCCCAATGACGACGAGATCAACGAGGACAACTACCGTACAACGTTCGCCATTGAACAGGATTCCGACGAGGATGCAGAGAGCCTCTCAGACTACATCGCTGACGAATAAGTTGAACATCAATTCAATCATTATAACTAATTTCCTAACAAACTTATGAACATTCCTAGTGTATTCTGGCTTGTACCCATTGCCTCTGTCGTGGCTTTGGGTATGGCTTGGTTTTTCTTCACCCAGATGATGAAGGAAGACGAGGGAACGCCCCGTATGAAGGAGATTGCCCTCTACGTGAGAAAAGGTGCTATGGCTTATCTGTGGCAACAGTACAAAGTCGTAGGTATTGTCTTCGCCGTGCTCTGTGCGCTGTTTGCCTTCATGGCTTACGGTCTGAACGTGCAGAATCCGTGGGTGCCCTTTGCCTTCCTGACAGGCGGTCTGTTCTCGGGCTTGGCAGGTTTCTTCGGTATGAAGACTGCCACCTACGCCTCTGCCCGTACAGCCAATGCTGCCCGTAAGAGTCTGAATGCAGGCCTGAAGGTGGCTTTTCGTTCTGGTGCTGTGATGGGCCTCACCGTTGTAGGTCTGGGCCTGCTCGACATTGCCCTGTGGTTTGTGGCACTGAACTGGCTTACCAACGACTCGCTGATCACCATCACCACCACCATGCTGACATTCGGTATGGGTGCTTCTACGCAGGCGCTGTTTGCCCGTGTGGGTGGTGGCATCTACACCAAGGCTGCCGACGTAGGTGCTGACATTGTGGGTAAGGTCGAGGCCGATATCCCTGAGGACGATCCCCGCAACCCTGCCACTATTGCTGATAATGTAGGCGATAACGTAGGTGATGTGGCTGGTATGGGTGCCGACCTGTACGAGAGCTATTGCGGCTCTGTGCTGTCTACGGCTGCTTTGGGTGCTGCCGCCTTTGGCGTAGCAGGTCTTGACGTTCAGCTGAAGGCTGTCATTGCCCCCATGCTGATTGCTGCTGTGGGTGTGTTCCTGTCGCTCTTCGGCATATTCCTGGTTCGTACCAAGGAAGGTGCCACCATGCGCGACCTGTTGAAGTCGCTGTCGCTGGGTACCAACGTCAGTGCCATACTGATTGCCATTGCGACCTTCGCCATCCTCTATCTGCTGGGTGTCGAAAACTGGCTGGGACTCTCCTTCTCTGTCATCTCCGGTCTTGCCGCTGGTGTTATCATCGGTCAGGCTACAGAGTATTACACGTCGCATAGCTACAAGCCTACTCAGAAGATTTCCGAGGCCGGTCTGACGGGTTCTGCTACCGTTATTATTAAAGGTATAGGAACAGGTATGATTTCCACCTGCATTCCTGTTGTTACCATTGGTGTGGCTATCGTGCTGAGCTTTGGTTTTGCTAACGGTTTCGACCTGAGCATGTCGTCAGAGAGCTTGGCTCACGGACTTTATGGCATCGGTATTGCTGCCGTAGGTATGCTCTCAACGCTGGGCATCACGCTGGCTACCGACGCTTACGGACCCATTGCCGACAATGCTGGTGGTAATGCTGAGATGAGTGAACTGGGCGAAGAGGTTCGTCATCGTACAGACGCACTTGACGCGCTTGGTAACACCACAGCCGCTACTGGTAAGGGCTTTGCCATTGGTTCTGCTGCCCTCACAGCGCTGGCTCTTTTGGCTTCCTATATTGAGGAAATCAAGATCGCTATGGAGCGTGCCGGTGTCATGATGGAGAACGTCAAGGGTGAGGCTATCTCAGCTGCCAACGCTACCATCCCCGACTTCATGAACTACTTCCAGGTGAACCTCATGAATCCCAAGGTGCTCGTAGGTGCTTTCATCGGCGCTATGGCTGCCTTCCTGTTCTGCGGACTCACGATGGAGGCTGTGGGACGTGCTGCTCAGAAGATGGTGGAAGAGGTGCGTCGCCAGTTCAAAGAGATTCCTGGAATCCTTGAGGGTACAGGTACTCCCGACTACGGTTCCTGCGTAGAGATTTCCACCCGTGCCGCACAGCACGAGATGATATTCCCGTCACTCCTGGCCATTGCCATCCCCATCGTTGTGGGTTGTGTATTGGGTGTTGCAGGCGTACTCGGATTGTTGGTTGGCGGGCTTGCCGGTGGCTTCACGCTGGCTGTCTTCATGGCTAATGCCGGTGGTGCATGGGACAATGCCAAGAAGATGGTCGAGGAAGGCAACTTTGGTGGCAAGGGCTCGTTTGCCCATAAGGCAACCATCGTTGGCGACACCGTTGGCGATCCCTTCAAGGACACCTCTGGTCCGTCGTTGAACATCCTTATCAAACTGATGTCGATGGTTAGCATCGTCATGGCCGGATTGACCGTCTTGTTCATCTAAGAAGTAAGAGATCAGATGTAGGAAAATTCGTCTGTTATCTATAAAAAAAAGGGCTCAGGAAACGTCTTCCGAGCCTTTTTTTGTATGCTTAGCTTACCTCACCGTCATATGGAAACAGCCCTGTTTCACTTCGTATTTGATGTAGCACCGGCCTTCCTCACGTTTGTCGCGCAGGACTTCTGACAGCACATATTTGAGTGTGTCGTCGCGAACGGGTTGTGTGACGGCACGATAGCGGTTATAGCAAATGTCGAACGTGGTGCCGAAGAGGTGGCACGAACGTTCTGTGGCATTCTGATTATGTCGCTGCAACTTGGCTACATCGTCCATCGTACGCAGCACGCTGGTGACAATCAGTTTGTTGAACGGAACGCCCTTGTTGTACAGACTGTCGTAGAATGCCTGTCCGATATCCTGTAGCAGTACGGCAGCACGTGGTACCAAATAAGGTATTGAGTTAGAGAGACGGTCGACATGATAGTAAGGACTCTCGCCGACATATACCAGCTCCTTCATTCGCTTTTCCGCATCCTCACGATTCTGCACGGGACGCACACCCCACTTCTCGGCCGCTACAATCTGTACGCTTTGGCTGTCAGGAAAAGCCGTCTTGTAGTTCGCAACAGAGCGGATACGGTGTGGCTTATGGGTATAATGAGTGCCTTGAACGTTTTCATCATCATCGTCCGGCGTATCCTTCGTGAGTTGTCGGATTCCAGCCAACACGGCCACAATCACAAAGAAGCCAACGATAAACTGGAGTTTGGTGGGTTGCTGATATTTGATTTTCTTCACGCTTTCTTACCTTTTTACTTTTTTACCCTTTTACCTTTTACACTTGTCATACCATTCTAGGAGCATTCCCTTCGGAATTCCCCGTTTCACAGCTTCGTCGAGCACGCGCCGAGCCTCTTCACGCCGTTCGAGCACTATGAGCAGGTCTGCATGCGACACCGCATAGGTGGGGTCCTTCGGAGCCAATTGCTCTGCCCGTTGCCAGTCGTACAATGCAGCTTCGTCCAGCTTCAGCTGGCGTTCCAGGTTCGCACGGGCAGCGTAGGCCACAGCCGAGTCGGCATGCATCTCAATGGTTTGGTTCAATTCGTCCAAAGCCTCCTGTTTACGCCCTAACTGTTGCAAGACGACAGCCAGCGAGAGACGAGCCTCAAAGTGACGGGGCAGAAAGACCAACAGGTCGTTCAAGTCGTTGCGTGCAAGATCGAAACGGCGCATATGCGTGTTGGCATAGGCGCGATAAAATAATGCTGCAGGGTTTCTGGGCTCGTGTTGCAGCACCAGCGCGTATTCGTCGATGGCATACTGCCATTGTTTCAGTTCAAGATTGATTGCCGCCTTGCGCAAATGCAGGTCGGTAGACCACGGCGAGGTGTCAATCTGCTTGTTTAGCACTTTCAGCGAGTCGCGCCAGTATTGGCTGTCTGTCGTTTGTGCCAGTACCAGTTGTTGCGACAAAATCGCAACAAACAGAACTAAGCCTTTTCGATATAGTTTACAATCCATTCTCCAACTTCTTTTGTTCCATATTTTGCCCCACCCTCAACCTGATTGCGTGCCACACTTGAACCTTCAAGTTCAAGAATATCTGGCGTGCGCACATTCGCATCAAGCGACGCACTGACAGCCTCACGAATCAAGGCACCTTCTTTCTGGAGTCCAAAGTGTTCCAGTAACATCGCAGCAGAGAGAATCTGCGCCAGAGGATTAGCCAGATTCTGACCAGCTGCCTGAGGCCATGAGCCGTGTACTGGTTCAAACAGTGGCGTATGCTCACCCAGCGAACTGGAAGGTTGCAATCCCATCGACCCCGTGATGCACGAAGTCTCATCGGTCAGGATATCGCCAAAGGTATTCTCTGTCACGATGACATCAAAGTAACGAGGTTCTGTCAACACCCGCATCGAGGCATTGTCAATAAACATATAATCCGTCTTCACCTCAGGATACTGTGGCTCCATCTCTTTTGCAATCTGACGCCATAAACGACTGGATGCTAATACATTAGCCTTGTCGACTACAGTTAAGTGTTTATTACGTTTCATGGCCATTTCGAAAGCGACCTTCAGGATGCGCTCAATCTCAGGACGCGTATAGATATTGGTGTCGAAGGCCATATCGTTGTCTTGGTGCTTCTCGCCAAAATACATACCGCCCGTCAGCTCACGAATCACCACGAAGTCTGCCCCACGAAGCAGCTCCTCCTTCAACGGACTCTTGTGCAGCAGACAGTCGAAGGTGGCAACAGGGCGGATATTGGCAAAGAGTCCCAGTTTCTTGCGCATAGCCAGCAAACCCGTCTCAGGACGTATCTTGGCGGTAGGATCGTTGTCGTATTTCAGATCACCTACGGCAGCAAACAGCACCGCATCAGCACGCATGCACACGTCGTGAGTAGCGTCAGGATACGGGTCGCCGCAAACGTCGATGGCGTGGGCTCCACAGATGGCCTCTTCATACTCAAACGTATGACCACACTTCTTGGCAATGGCATTGAGCACAGCCACACCCTGCTTCATGATTTCGGGCCCTATCCCGTCGCCCGGCAATATTGCAATTTTCAGTTTCATATTGATCAGTTTTTTCGTTATGACGTTATTTCGTTAAATCGTTCTCAATAATGTTCAGCATTTTGAATGTGGCCTTGATAGCCGATTCCGTCTGGTCGGCGTCCAGTCCGCGAGTACGCAGCAAACCGTCCTTGTAGTGCCACGAGATGACCGTCTGTACCAAGGCATCTGTACGTCCGCCAGGGGGAATACTCACCTGGTAGTTGGCCAACGTGGGGAACGTGCGGTCCAGATACTTTTTGTAGATATGACGTAGGGCCTTGACAAATGCGTCGTACTGACCATCACCCACAGCACTGCCTTCATACTGTCTGCCATTAATCTCGACCTTGATGTTGGCTCCGGGTTTCAGACCATAAGCAGTCGAGACGACGTAACTGATGAGTTTCACCTTGTCGTCAGAGCCATCGTGTTTCAACACGTCGCTAACGATATAGGGAAGGTCCTCCTGCGTTACGATTTCCTTTTTGTCGCCCAGTTCCGTGATGCGTTCCGTCACACGGCGTGTCTGCTCGGGTGTCAATTCCAATCCCAACTCCTCCAGATTCCTGGCGATATTGGAACGTCCGGAATTCTTTCCCAGCGCATACTCGCGCTTGCGTCCGAAGCGCTCGGGAATCAGTTCATTGTAATACAGCTTGTCCTTCGTGTCACCATCGGCATGGACGCCAGCCACCTGCGTAAACACATGCTCACCCACGATGGGTTGGTTGGGAGCTACAGTGATGCCACTGAAACTCTCAACCATACGCGAGATGTCGTTCAACTGACTCTCCACAATATTCGTCTTGGCGTGGAACTGGTCCTTCAGAATAGCCTGTACGGAAGCCAGCGGAGCATTACCGCAACGCTCGCCCAGTCCGTTGACGGTGACGTGCAGGCCTCGGGCACCACTAAGCACGGCGGCCAGCGAGTTCGATACTGCCAGGTCGTAGTCGTTATGGGCATGAAAGTCGAAATGCACATCGGGGTAACGCTTCAGCATTTTGCGGAAGTACTCGATAACCTGCAAGGGGTTCATCACGCCCAGCGTGTCGGGCAGCATGAAACGTTGAATGTGGAATGAAGAGTGAGGAATGAGGAGTGAGTCCATCAGCTGATAGACATACTCGGGTGAATCCTTCATGCCGTTCGACCAGTCCTCCAGATACAGGTTAACACGAAGGCCCTTGCTGGCAGCATATTCCAATTCCTTCCTGATGTCGCTGATATGCTCTTCGGGAGTCTTGTGCAGCTGATGCGTGCAATGCTTCAGCGAGCCTTTGGCCAACAGATTCACCACACGTCCGCCACACTCGTAGATCCAGTCGATAGACTTGCCGCCATCAATGAATCCCAGCACCTCTACCCTATCCAACCGGGCTGTCTCGCGGGCATAGCGGCATATCTTGGTAACCGCTTCGCGCTCGCCTTCTGAGACACGGGCCGAGGCCACCTCAATGCGATCCACATTCAGGTCGTAAAGCAGTTTGCGTGCTATCACCACCTTCTCGTGAGGCAGAAACGACACGCCATTGGTCTGTTCGCCGTCGCGCAGCGTCGAGTCCATAATCTCGACGAAGGGAGACTCTCCACCCAGCCCCTCCCTATAGGAAGGGGAGTCATTACCTTTATAGCTATCTACTCTCCTCCCTTTATGGAGGAGTTGGAGGTGGGTCCGTTCCCACTTCTCCGTCTTATCTTTGCTGGCCACAAGGAAGTCAATATCGTCCAGTCCGTTCATCAGACAATGCTTCTTGTAGCCATTGATTTCAAACGGTTCGCTGCGTCCTGTAGTCAGATTGGTCACCGTCTGGTTTGGCAGGTCGACCTTTACCTCAGCATTCGGATTCTTTTGAATGGTCAAAAACAATTCAGACAAAAAGTCCTCGCTGACCTGTACAGGCAGGACGAAGTTGTTCAACTCGTTGTTCTTGTGGATATCCGCAAAGAACGAGCTGATGACCACACGGAATCCATAGCCCGCAATGGCCCATGCTGCGTGCTCGCGACTCGAACCCGAACCGAAGTTTTTACCTGCCACGAGGATGCAGCCCTTGTAGACGGGATTGTTGAGGACGAAATCCTCAACCACACTGCCGTCGGCATTGTATCGCCAGTCGCGAAACAGATTATCGCCAAAGAATTTCTCCTCGCGGGTTGTTGCCTTAAGGAAACGGGCTGGGATAATCTGGTCCGTGTCCACATTCTCCAGCGGCAGCGGCACACAAGTGCTGGTTATAATGTCAAATTTCTGTTTCATTTATCACTTATCACTCATCACTTCTCTTGGGTCAGTTATTACTCCTGTTACGGCACATGCTGCAGCCACTAATGGCGAACAGAGAATGGTACGCGAGCCGGGTCCCTGACGACCTTCGAAATTGCGGTTCGACGTCGATACGGCATACTTGCCTGCAGGCACCTTGTCGTCGTTCATGGCCAGACAAGCCGAGCAACCGGGCTGACGAATCTCAAAACCGGCATCAGCCAACACCTTGTCGAGACCTTCTTCCTCTATCTGTTTGCGTACGGCCCATGAGCCAGGCACCAGCCAAGCCACCACGCCGTCGGCTTTCTTTCTGCCCTTCACTATCGAGGCAAAGGCGCGGAAATCCTCAATGCGCCCGTTGGTACAGGCACCCAGGAATACGTAATCTATCTTTTTACCCAATAGTTTCTCTCCAGCCTTGAAACCCATATAGTCGAGGGCCTTCTGGAAATTACACAAAAGGGACGGTTCTTTTTGTGTAATTTGCGGTATGCTCTCCGTGATGCCGATACCCATACCGGGATTGGTACCATAGGTGATTCGCGGCTCGATGTCTTTGGCGTCGAATGTCAGTTCTTTGTCGAACACGGCATCCGCTCCACTCTTCAGCGTCTTCCAGTAAGCAACGGCCTTGTCCCAGGCCTCTCCCTTAGGGGCATATTCCCTACCCTTGACGTACTCAAAGGTCACTTCGTCGGGGGCAATCATACCGCCGCGTGCACCCATCTCTATCGACAGGTTGCAGAGCGTCAAACGACCTTCCATCGACAGATGGCGAACCACCTCGCCGGCATACTCCACGAAATAGCCCGTCGCACCGCTGGTGGTCAGTTGTGCCATCAGATAGAGTGCCACATCCTTCGCCGTCACGCCCTTCTGCAGGGTACCATTGATGGTGATACGCATCGACTTGGGCTTCTGTTGCAGGATGCACTGCGAGGCCATCACCATCTCTACTTCGCTGGTGCCGATACCGAAGGCCACAGCGCCCAGCGCACCATGCGTCGACGTGTGCGAATCGCCACAGACAATGGTCATTCCCGGCAACGACAGTCCTTTCTCAGGTCCCACGACGTGAATGATGCCGTTGTCCTTCGACATCATGCCGTAATGTGTCAGTCCAAAGTCGTGCGCGTTCTGCGCCAACAGGTCCACCTGCGCTTTCGACACGGGGTCGCTGATGGGCTTGTCCTGATCGTGTGTGGGTGTGTTGTGGTCGGGCATGCAGATGATCTGTTCCGGACGGAAACACCTCAGTCCCCTACTCCGCATGCCTTCGAAGGCCTGAGGCGACGTCACCTCGTGGCAATACAAACGGTCAATGTAGAGCTGCGTGGGCCCGTCGTCCACCTGCTGCACCACATGCGCGTCCCATATCTTATCGAATAAGGTATTCATAACTATCAACTATCAACTGTCAACTTTCTTAAACTTATTGATACAGTCGATATAGGCTTCTACCGATGCCGTCACGATATCCGTATCAGCGCCAAAGCCATAGTACATCGAGCCGTCGTACTCCACCTGCATGTGCACCTTGCCCACGTCGTCCGAGCCCTTCGAGATGGCCTGGATGGTGAATTCCTTCAGCGTCATCTGCTTCATGATAATCTTCTTCAGCGCCTTGATGGCAGCGTCCACAGGACCGTTTCCGCTGGCGGCAGCCTCGAACTTCTGGCCACTGATGTCCAGCCCGATGGATGCCACACTCTTCACACCCTTACCCGTAGTAACCTGAAGGAAGTCAAGTCGTACGGCATGCGTCTCAGCCGTATCGGCACCAGCCAGCATCAGCACGTCGGCATCCGACACCTCCTTCTTCTGGTCTGCCAGCTGCAGGAACTTTTCGTACACCTTGTCCAGCTTCTCCTCGCTCAACTCCACACCATTCGCCATCAGCCTGTGCTTCAGCGCGGCACGTCCCGAGCGGGCTGTCAACATGATGGTGCTGTCGTCGATACCCACGTCCTTCGGATCCATAATCTCGTACGTATGGACATTCTTCAGCACACCGTCCTGATGGATGCCGCTGGAGTGTGCAAAGGCGTTACGGCCCACAATGGCCTTGTTGGGCTGCACGGGCATGTTCATCAGACTCGACACCATGCGGCTCGTGGGGTAAATCTTCGTTGTGTTGATATTCGTCTCGATGCCCAGACCTTTGTGACACTTCAGTATCATGGCAATCTCCTCCAACGACGTGTTTCCGGCCCGTTCGCCGATGCCGTTGATGGTAACCTCCACCTGTCGTGCGCCTGCCAGCACACCATTCAGCGTATTGGCCGTCGCCATGCCCAGGTCGTTGTGGCAGTGCGTCGAGATGATGGCACGGTCTATGTCGTCCACGTGATCCTTCAGATACTTGATTTTCTCGTAGTACTCCTGTGGCAGACAGTATCCCGTCGTGTCGGGGATGTTTACTACTGTGGCACCCGCCTTGATCACCGCCTCGACCACCTGTGCCAGGAATGCGTTGTCCGTACGGCCCGCATCCTCGCAATAAAACTCCACGTCGTCCACGAACCGCTTGGCATACTTTGTCGCTGCCACAGCCTGCTCCAATATCTTTTCCCGCGTGGAGTTGAACTTATACTTGATGTGCTCGTCGCTCGTACCGATGCCCGTATGGATGCGCTTGTGCTTGGCATATTTCAGCGCCTCTACGGCCACGTCGATATCGTGTTCTACGGCACGTGTCAGCGCACAGATCACCGGCCACGTGACGGCCTTCGAAATCTCGATTACTGAATTGAAATCGCCAGGCGAGCTGACGGGGAATCCTGCTTCGATCACGTCCACGCCCATCAGCTCCAGGGCCTTCGCTACCTGAATCTTCTCTACGGTGTTCAACTGGCAGCCGGGCACCTGTTCGCCGTCGCGCAGTGTAGTGTCGAAAATAAACAATCTGTCACTCATAACTTTTATTCTTAACTCTTAATTACCAAAAAGCCTCTCTACACCCGGAAGTGAGAGAGGCTCTGTATCGTATGTCTTATACCTTATTATATACAACCCATCACTTCCGGCCACGTTCGCGCAGTCGAATAATAATCAGGTTGCTAATCAGGTTTAAACTTGTCATTTTTACGTTTCTTTTCGTTTATCGCCTGCAAAAGTACGCATTTCTTCTGAAACCACCAAACAAATCGTCACTTTTTTCGCAGAAAAGCAACGATTTGTCGATTCCGTAGATTTGTGGATATATAGGTGTTACTTCATCACGACCTTACGTCCATTCACTATATACAGACCCTTCTGGGTGGGCTGGGCACTCAGTCGGCGGCCATCCAGCGTGTACCACACAGCATCACTTTGAACATTGAAATTTGAATATTGAACGTTAATGCCCGTTGTACTTTGGAGGAGGCTGCTGACGTATGGCACGTCGTAGAACTTCGAGTAGTCAAGCGTGGTGCCATCGTCCTTCGTGTATGCAATGGGGATGGTGGGTTCCACGCCCGGATCGATGTTCACCCAGTTCATGTCTGTCAGACGGGCACGGGCTGACGACAGCTGGAACTGCAGGCCCTCGGGGGTGATGAAGTTCTGTACGGCACAAGCACCGCCGCCACTCTTCTCGCCGAGGATGGGGAATCCCATGTCCTTCATGAGCGAGGGGAACAGGTTGCCGCACGAGAAGGAGAAGCTAGAGGTCATCACGCCGTATTTCAGCTGGTAGTTCTTCCACACTTCCTTGTCCTTGTCGTCGAACACACCGTCGAAGTTGCAGTCGACGTCGTAGTATATCTTCTGCTTCTGACCGGTCAGCACGTTCTCGCTGTAGAAATGGCTCTGTCCGCCCATGAGTGCCGTCATGGCCACGACCACGTCGAGCGAACCGCCGGGGTTGGTGGCTATGTCGACCACGAGGTTCTTCACCTCCGGGTCATCGTTGGCCTGCTTCATGGCGTCGAGCACTACGCTGATGTCGCCCGGGAAGTTCCCGTCGATGGCAGGCGTGCCACCCTGGCAGCCACCGTCGTAGTAGGCATTCCAGGCATCGTAGTTGGCGGGACCGAACTGCGGGAACAGCAGATAGGCCGTGTCGCCTTCCTTGTAATAGGTAACGCTCGCTATTCCTTTGTCTTGGCGGGCCTTGAACACCGCTTCTCTTTGGGGACGTGAAAACAGACTGATGATGTGTTGCATCACCATCGTGTACAGGGACGGATAGGTGTCCTTCATAGCCGAAACACCCGATAGCCAGTCGTTGACGGCAGTACTGGATCCCAACCCCAGATAGACTTTGAGATCGACATACAGACCGGTATGTCCGCCGTCGTCGAGCAGTGCATTCATACAGTTCATGCCGAAGATATACTCACTCATTCTGGTGCTCTTCAGCAGCTTTTTGACGGTGGCTCCGTCTTCGATGCCGTCGAGGGCCTTGTCCAGACCGTCCTTCTTGATGGCTGCCTCGAGCGGCGAGCGTCCGGGCATGCCGTAGAAATGGTCGACGGCGAAGCACAGCTCCTTATAGCAGAATTCCGCTATATCGCCAGAACGGGTTCGTTGGGATATCAGATCCGCACTACGCTGGGGAGTCATCTTGCAGATATCGGAATTGTTGTTGTCGGTCACCACGACGACCGTTTCGCCGTCATAGCCGGCAATGTGGTAGTACAGGTCGCTGTACATGTCGGCGATGGTAGCCATCGGGAAGTATACGCCCTCGTCGTCGCCGCGCAGGTCGATGCCGTACTTCTTGAAGTCGAAGGTGACGGTGGCCTGTGCCGGCGTCAGCTCCTGGCTCTTGTAGCGCACATAGGGGGCACCGTCCAGGTAGGCGTTGTCCATACCCGGCTGTATCGAGCCCATCAGGTTGGTGAATGCCATGTAGTTGTCCGACGAGAACTGTTCGTCGGTGGTGTTCACCTTAGCCTCGGCGAACGGATTCTTCAGCGTGTAGTCGCCCTCGCCGTTCTTGGTAACGGTGATGGTAGTGCCGGGGAGCATCAGCTCCTGGAAATCGGCCGCGGAGACGTAGGCCACCGAGGGCATGTCGTCGTAGAATCGCAGCGTCACGTTGCCGCCGTCCTCTCCGTTGCGGTTCACGGGCACCTGCTTGGTGAAATACTTGGTGGGGTCTACCGCTCCCTCGTCGAAGTCGAACGTGACGCTGCCACCGCGGGCCTCGGCCCTTACTGTCGTACCGTCTGCCAGCGTCAGCGTTCTCCACTGTCCGGGCATGACGGGAATAGCTTCTGCCGACAGGCTCAACACCACGGCGGCAAGCATCCAAAGAAATCTTTTCATCATAATTGTATTGTTAATAGTTGTCATTGGGTTATTTTCTTGTATTGTAGTTTATAACATAAATAGTATTAAAACCATGCAAAGATACATCATTTTCCTCGTTTCACCAAACATTTAACAGAAATTGTTAAAGAGTGAGGCCAGTTTATTGACTGACCTCACCCTTCCAGTTATTCCCCACCCGCATTTGTGAGTCTCGGGGATTGCTGTCATTTGTAGTAACCAATGCGGACATCGTGGCGGGGCGGGCGGAAGGGAGCCCATCATGCCAGACTGTCGAATGGTCCATAACCCATGCACGAGGTGGTGCCCAGTGCAGTCAGTGCTGCCGTTGCTGCTGCGATAACAATCCTCAGAAGGATTTCCCAAATACTGTTGTTTTTCTTCATAGCGTTGTGTGTGTTTAAAGTGTGAATAAATAGGGTTAATTGTGTGTGTATCATGGTATTAGATTGCCTTTCTACGATGACACAAAGATACGAAAAAAATCTGAGATATACAAATCTGTTTTAAATGAATAATTGTATTGTTTTATAATTATTGTTCCTGTTCTTATTTATTACGATACCGTCCACCAAAGAATGACGCCGTATCACGCGCAAAGTCCAGCTTCGCGGCATCGGGATTCGTCATAATGGTGGAGGTTTGGTTAGCTTAGCTATTTATCGTTTCGGCTACAAAATTACCAAAAAAGGAAACAGCCCTGCAAGAAAACCTATGCACGCATTTGGGCCACCTACCAAATGCGTGCGTTAAAAAATCAAAACGCCGCAATCACCCTTGGGTGTTCATGTAATTTGCCATTAATGGATAATTCAACGTGACCAGGAGAACAACCTCACAGCGTGCCTCACTCTGTTACCGCTGTTCATAAGACACGTATTCTATACATACAATTCAAAAAAACATAGCCCCCCGCGCCCCAATTCTCCGGAAGCTCTTTATATAAAGGTAGTTTTTGGGGGCTATGTTTGCTAAAAACATAGCCCCAACCCCGCCCCAACAGTGCCCCCCTGCAAAAACCCGGTGATAGCTTTTGCGTATACGCGAACGGTCGTTTGGGCTAACGAGAACGGTTGTTTGGGCTAACGCGAACGGTTGCGAGAAGGCTTCTCAGTCCCTGCGACAACGTTGCTTAGTACATGGTACATCGTCAAATGGCCAAATGCCTAAGGGTGTGTATAACGTGAATGGACGTTATTTTGTAGTCCGTCCCGTCGGACTGTGAGTCCGAAGGCGTCGGACTGAAAGTTCGAAGTAGTCTGACTCATGGAGACAACGGATTCGCGTTTTTGTTCCCACAGTACACACCGGAACCGACCCTACTGTGCACTTTTATCCCTGAGATTCATGAATTCGCCCATGGAAAGCCTCATTATTGGTGTTACACTTTTAGTGTTACACTTTTTTTTTTACCCCCCCTTAAAAAAAATTTTTTTTCTTTTCACACTCAATTTTTCCCTTTTTAAAGTGTAACAGTGTAACAATTAAAGAAAATAGAAGACAAACGCTTGAAAATCAGACGTTTACAGCATCGGCAAAGTGTTACACTTTTAGTTACACTTTTGTTACACTTTTTATTTCCTCAATTTCTGTAACACTTTTCCAGCCCAAATGGCGTGTTCTTCTCCGACAATAACAGGTCACTATTCGGAAATAACAGGTCAGTATTGCGCAATAAGTGGCTGTTATTGGAAGAGTCTAAAGACGGGAAATGTTAAAAATGCATGTTTGTAGCAAAAAAGCTACGGAAAACTTTGGTAATTTGTAGCATTTTTGCTACCTTTGCACCGTCCTTTTAGGACAAAGCGTTCAAATATTTAATTACATTTGTAAGGAGGTACGAGGACGCTTTTTAACGAGAATACAATAGAACCAAAGATATGACAAAGAAGGTAACAGTGACATTCGAGATGCAGAACGACCACTCGTTCTCGTGCATCGTAGACGACAAGTTCGAGAAGTTCGGACTCATCGGCTATGGTCCGACAGCGCGTGAGGCAGAGTTGGACGTGTTTGTCTCTGTAAACGAGATGAGGGAGGATTTGGGTGCTGACGAGGTTCCCGACATCGAGATCAAGCACCGGAAGTTCGACGTAGGTTCGTTCTTCAGCTATTACCCCTTCTTCAACGTGACACAGTTTTCGAAGTTCGCTGGTCTGAACCCAGCTCAGGTCAGACAGTATGCCAGTGGGGTCCGACAGCCTACTGAACAGAAGAAGCAGCAACTGAACGAGGCTGTACGCAACATCATCCAGACATTATTATCAGACAGTCGTGCTTTCAGCATCGATTGACGTCAATAATAGATGTAACATTTGAAACGCTTTTGAATCCCCTTGTGCGTGAGCATTTGGGGATTTTTATTTAACATTTTTTAGGGTGTAATTTGAGGCGAAATATTTGGTATTTTGGAATTTTTTTCGTATCTTTGCAATATAAAAGAATGAGGGAAGAGGTAATCATAATTCTCAATTGTCAATTCTCAATTTCCAACAGGCGGGAAGGGCCACCCGATGTAGCTGGTCCACGAGTTTCTAATACCACAAAAAATTACACAAGGTATGATTGAACTTTATTTGACAAAAGTTGCCGAGGATTCGGAACGTGAGCAGGCGGGCAAGCTGTATGCCCGAGTGAATTACAAGGAGTCGATGGATATCAGCGACATGGCTCAACACATGGCCGAGCACAACACGGCCTTCTCTGAAGGCTTGATTCTGGGTGTGCTGACGGACTTCGTGAAGTGCGTGCGCGAGCAGGTGCTGAACGGCAACACGGTGAAGATTAAGAATCTGGCCATCTTCAAGGCTACCGTGGAAGCCAACGCCCTGGACAAGCTGTACGATGCCGACCAGGACAAAACGGTGACTGCCTCGCTGGGCACGATGGCCGAGGGCGCCAAGACCGGTCCTGCCGTGAAGACCATCAAGCTGCTGGCTCAGTCGACCGGCGAGTTCACCCGCGAAGAGCTGAAGAAGTCTGCCAAGTTCGCCTGGACTGACAAGGCCAAGGCCGAGATTGCCGCAGCCAAGGGAGGTCACACAGATCTCACAGATCCCACAGATTCTAATAGTGGGAACGGAGGCAGTGGCTCAGGGAACGGCGGCAACAGCGGAGGTTCGAACAGCGGCGGCAGCGGCAGCATTACCACTGGCGTAGCGGCTCCGACCATTGGCGGTGAGGCTGCATTCACCACGTCGACACAGGTGACCATGAGCGGTCCTGACGGCGCTGAGATTCGCTACACCTCGGACGGCTCTACTCCTATGGCCAGCAGCACGCTGTACACCGAGGCCATCACCGTGAGCTCGTCGGTTACCCTGAAGGCCATCGCCATCAAGGACGGCCAGTCGAGTGAGGTGACCACCAAGCAGTTCGTCAAGAGCGACGGCGGTGCCAACGACCCCAGCGGCTTCGAAGGAGCGTAAAGTAAAAGGTTTGGCCTCCGGGCCATCACCTTTTTAAAATGAAAAAATGAAAGAAGGTTTGGCCTCCGGGCCAATCCTTTTTGAAAACACTTGTGCAGTGCTGCTGATCGTGAGCAGCATTGCACTCGTTGCTTCTTGAAGTAAAATAAATCCTTATTTTGTCCACTCTAAGATAAAGCTATAGTGATAGGGTTTGTTGCCGTCGATGGTATATTGCGGCAGGGTGCGCTGGCCCCAGGTGTCTACACCACCCACTCCATGCACGTTGAGGTCGATGTTGAGATTGACAAAACGGCCCCGCTGGATCTCATTCGGATGACGGGCTGGTTCAAGGTCTTCCTCACCATAGTCCCAAGCACGGATGCAGAGGGGCTGGAGTCCACTGATTCTTAGAGTGGTGAGAGGTGAGCGGTGAGAGGTGAGTTGGAACCAGCGGACGTCGGTGCGACAACCGTTGTCCTGGGGATGGATATATTCCGTCTCGAACTCGCTCAGCGGCATCTTGTAACGACCAAGGAAGGCACTGCGCTTGCGGTCGGGATAGTTCTCCCAAGGACCTCGACCATAGTACTCAACCTGGGTGAAATTAGCAGGAACACGCATGCGCATTCCGAACTTAGGCATTACGGGTTTATCGGTGCCTGTAGGCTGGTAGTCGACATCAACCTGAATAGTGCGCTCGTCGATGACGGTATATTTCACCGTGACGTCAGTAGCCTTTCTCCACACGGCGGTACGACGGGCAAACCCTGCGGCATGCTGGTTGTCGTTCTCGGGCTTCCAGAAGAAGGGTTCGAGGGGTGCTTGCAGCATTTCCTGGCCATCAATAATCCAAGACACGAGCTTATTGCCATCAATCTTTATGTTTTTTACGTTACCATCTGCAGCGGTGGGTTCACCCCAGGGGAAGATATATTCTCTGAGGACGAACTGTTCGCTGGCAACGGCAAAGCCTGCCTTGGCCCAAGGCTTATCTTCCTTCAGACGGGCTTCAACGGTTATCGTCACCTCGTTGTCGTCAGGATAATAGGGCATCTCGATGCGGTCGTCTTTCAGATCCAGCAGTCCACCGCCGATTGTCTCTCCATTGCATGCGAGGGTGTAGTAATAGTCGTATTCGCCAAGACCCGTAAACTGGTCGCGATTGATGAGTCGGATGGCATCGTCTTCACACACAAAAGTAATGGGCTGATAGACGTGCTGCACCTCGTAATAATGCGGATGGGGTTTGCGGTCGGGCGCCAGCAGACCATTGATGCAGAAAGGTCCGTCGTTGGGCTGGTCGCCGAAATCACCACCGTATAGGAATGTAGAGTTTGCACTAATCCCCTGGTCCACCCAGTCCCAGATGGCGGCACCAGCGATGCTGCTGTCGGCATAGATGACATCCCAGTACTCTTGGAAGTTACCCATGGAGTTGCCCATGGCGTGCGCATATTCACGGGCAATGAGCGGTTTCTCCGTTTCCTTCTCGGCTTCGGCTTTCAATACGTCTGGCGTTGGGTAGCCAAAGTCATGGAGAGCAGAGTAGCGGGGATGACAATCGTAAAATGGCAAACGCGTAGAATCCAGTCGGCATACGGTGTCGTACATGGCCTGAATGTTAGGGCCTACCCCACCCTCGTTGCCCAGACTCCAGAGGATGACGCAGGGGTGGTTGAAGTCGCGCTTTACCAGCGATTCGGCCCGGTCGACATGGGCACTCTCCCATGCCCTATCCTCACCCATCTCGCGATTGGCATAGCCATAGCCATGGGTTTCCTGGTTGGCTTCGTCCATGACATAGATGCCCCAGCGGTCGCAGAGCTCATAGAGGTATTCACGATCAGGATAGTGCGATGTGCGCAGGAAATTGATGTTAGCCTGCTTCATCAGTCGGATGTCCTGTTCGTAGGTGGCATCGTCGACAAAGCGTCCCGTGACGGGATGGTGGTCGTGACGATTGACACCACGCAGCTTGACATTCTTGCCATTGATCTTGAAGACCTCGCCAACGCACTCCACGTGCTTCACGCCAAGGTGGTAGTCGAAGTGTTCGAAGACCTCTTCGACAGGGGTTGTCTTCAGTTCAATGCTAAAAGGATAGAGGTTGGGCTTCTCGGCTGACCACAGGCGGGGGTTGTTCAACGTGTAGGTAATCGTCACGTGGGAAGTGTCGCCAGCGGCCAGTCGCTTCAGGAATCCCTCATTCTTATTGCCTTCGATGGTCAATACCGCCTTGATGTCCTTTACAGGCTTCCTGCCTGTGTTACAGACGGCGATGTCGGCAGTTACCTGAGCCTGCGAGAAGTCCTTGTCAGGCACAGCCGTGACGTGATAGTCGGCGATGTGTACCAACGGGCGCACCCACAGCTGCACGCTACGGAAGATACCACTCAGGCGCCACATGTCCTGATCCTCCAGATAGCTGCCGTCGCTCCAGCGATACACCTCGACAGCCAGCTTATTGCGTCCTTCGCGAACGTATTTCGTCACGTCGAACTCAGCGGGCGACATCGAGTTCTGACTATAGCCCACCTTCTGCCCATTCACCCACACGTAGAAGGCAGAATGAACACCGCCAAAGTGGAGTATGAGGTTCTTCGAGAGCATTTCAGAGGTGGCATCGAAGAAGGTGACATAGGAGCCCACGGGATTGCGATGGTCGTAGGCGTACCAGTCCTTATTAGGCTCTCCGGTAACGCTGGGGCGATCGCGACGGAAGGGATACTGCATATTCACATAAATGGGTTTGCCAAAGCCCTGCAACTGCCAGTTGCCAGGAACCGTAATCTGGTCCCAACGGCTCACGTCGTAGTCCTCCTGGTAGAAATCGGTAGGACGCGACTCAGGGTCCTTCGACCAATGGAACAGCCACTGTCCGTCGAGCGACTGAATCTCCCGGCACTCCTTCTGTTTCGAAGGCAGCTGCAACGTGGCATGATAAGGTAATTTATTGATACCCAGAACCGAAGGGTTCTCCCAGTCGTGTGTTTGTGCTTGCGCCGTGATGGCCAGCAATGAGGCAAATACAACGATGATTCTTTTCATGATTTCATGATTTCATTATTTGTCTGTAGTTGATAGTGTGATGCGTGAGGACTTCATACCATTACCTTGCACGGTTATCGTTGCCTTACCCTTCTTTCCTGTGCTCCTGACAACAAGCAGGGCACGACCCTTCCAAGCCTTGTGAGTGCTGTCAGTGTAGCGGTCGCAGTCCTTGATGTCGGCATTGCCGAAGCCTATGAGCTTGGCTGAGCCGCTGACGGTAGCTGTCAACTCGTTGGCGGCAAGGGGATTCAGGATGCCTTGGGCATCTGTCAACTCAACGGTGATGAACGCCAGATCCTGACCATCTGCCTTGATGGTTGTGCGGTCGGCTGTCAGGCGGATGGCCTTGGCTTCATTGGCAGTCTGCAGGATGACACTTTCTCCCCCAGCTTCAGCACGGATCGTACCAGGCTGATAAGGCAGCGTAAACGTAGCCATTCCCTGCGCCACTTCTTTCTCGCCTATAAGTTGGTCGTTCAGGTAAAGACGCACTAGTGGGTAGTGTGAATACACCTCCACGTCGATGTTCTTACCCTCGTGTCCTGGCCATGTCCAGTTCTCATAGGTAGGCCATACGCTCCACATCGTGGTATGAATCTTTCCGTAATAGCCGTCAGGCTCACGTACCGCCATATAGAGCTGCTCGCCATCCTGGTTCCACAGCATGGAACGGTAGTGGCTGATGGGCTTGCGCTGACCAGTGAGGTCGATGTCGCCACAATAGGCTGCATGGTTGGGGAACATCGGAGCCTCCCATGGTTCCTTGGCTGGCTCGCCTTCATAGTACCAGCGTCCGATGCCCGACTCTCCAAGATAGTCCATCGCTGTCCACACAAAGTCACCGATAACCCATGGCTCGTCCTGCACCTTGCGGTAGTTGCGCCAGGTGTCGCGCGAGTAGCTCTCCGTCTGCACCATTACACGGTTGGGCACGCGCTCGTGGTCACTCTGCGATTTGTGGATCATGTAGTTGTAGCCCACGATGTCGTGCTCAGCTGCCAGTGGGTCGTAGATGTCCCATTCGGGATCCCACGCACAGAGCGCAGAAGTGACGGGACGCTTCTGTGGGTCAAGCTGTCGACAGAGTGTATTCAGGTTGTGGGCGGTCTTCACCACCTCAATCTTCTTGCGCTCGATGACCTCGTTGCCAGTTGACCAGCAGAACACGCTGGGGTGGTTGCGGTCGCGCAAAACCATGGCCTTGATATCCTCTTGCCACCATTGGTCGATGAGCGTGGAATAGTCGTAAGTGTTCTTCTTGTCGCGCCATCCGTCGAAAGCCTCGTCGATGACCAGCAGTCCCAGTTCGTCGCATGCCCTGAGGAATGTCTCTGATGGCGGATTATGTGAAGTTCGCATAGCGTTGAACCCCGCTTTCTTAAGCAAGCGAACACGGCGGTATTCGGCAGCGTCGAAAGCGCAGGCACCCAGGATGCCGTTGTCGTGGTGTACGCAGCCGCCATTAAGCACGATGGGTTTGCCGTTCAGCAACAGCCCCTTCTCGGCAGAGTAGTCGATGGTGCGGATGCCATAGGTGACGGGCACGACATCACCCTCAGCCTCGATGGTTGTATGGTAGAGGTAAGGATCCTCGGGCGACCACAAGCGGGGATTCTCCACGTCGATGAGTTTGCTGATGGGTTTCCTCGAACCGTCCTCCATCACCACCTCGGCCTTGATTTCCACCTGGTGAATAGTGGGAGTAGCTACACTGACGCTCCATTCGTCGATGTATCGTTTTCCTGTGGTCAGCAGCCACACATGGCGATAGATGCCCGAACCTGAGTACCAGCGACAGTTCTTCTGCTGCGAGTTATCCACTCGCACCTCCACTTCGTTCTCACCAACCTTCACATAGGGTGTGATATCCACAAAAAACGAGGAATAGCCGTAGGGATGACCGCCGGCCTTCTGTCCGTTCACATAGACCTCGGCATTCATATACACGCCCTCGAAATACAGGCGCATCTTTTTATCTCTCAACTCTAAACTCTCAACTCTAAACTGTTTCCGGTACCAGCCTTTGCCCGTTGGCAGATAGGCACCATCGTGACCGGCAGGCGCATCCTTGTCGAAGTCACACTCAATGCTCCAGTCGTGTGGCAGGTTGACCGTCCGCCACTTGGTGCTGTCCCCAGAGAATTGCCAGTCGGCATCGAATAATTGTTTGCGAGCTAAACCATGATTGGCACCAACGGCTGCATGAGCCATCAGTAACGCTGCGAAAAGAGCTACAATCTTTTTCATTTTTTTTATTTATTTCATTTCTCCGTTACTACTTCAATATCACTATATCCCATTCGATGGCCCTGTGCCAGGCGCAGACCCTCCACACGGATGATTTTCGCACGAGTGGGTTTGCAACGAACGGTTTGCCAAATGGGGTTATTGACGATGTTCGAGAACTCGCCTTCGCCCAGCGTTTCCCACGTATTCCAGTCGGTAGAGCCAGAGATGCGGTAGTGGGTGACAAGTCCTTCTCGGGAATCCTGTGGCGGCAGATAGCGGAATGCGGTAACGGTCGACTCGTCGTTCAGCGTCACAAACATCATCTTGTCTGCACCGAAGAAGATATAGTAATCCGAGGCGTGTTTCTCGCCGCTATCAGGAGTGTCCTTAGTGATTTCAGGTGCCAGATAGACTGACGTGCGCTTGATGACAGGATCGCATTTCGCATCGAGGACGGTGAAACGCAGTTTTGTGGCGTTGACCGTTGGGAAGCAGATGATGCGACGATGTCCGATGGTGGTAAGAGACCCACCCCCGTCCCCTCCCTGCATGGAGGGGTGTGAAGTGACTAACTCGTCATCCAGCGGTACCAACTTGCCATCCACTTCGGCTTCGAGCGAGAACTTCTTCACGCGCTGCCCGTAGCGGATGTCTTCCTCTACCACAAAGCGGTTGAAAGTTGTAGGTTTTCTGAATGTGATGAAGGTTTCTTTTCCTTGCTTCTTTATCTTGGCTTTCTTTGCTAAGTCGGTCTTGAATACCTCATCAATCATATTCTTGAAAGCAATACCTCTCAAGCTGTCCGTAGGATGGATACGTCCGTTGGGAGCAATGGGGAAATTGAGCAACAGACACGAGTTCCTGCCTACCGACTTATAATAAGTATCCATCAGTTTCGACAGACTCTTCACGTTCTCGTTCTCCGTCTCGTGGTAGAACCACCCCGGGCGGATGCTCGTATTTGTCTCACCAGGACACCACACATTACCGTTTTCCACCCCATAGTGCAACTGTTCGTAAGGCACGTCGCCCTTGTCGTTCAGCAAGCTCCAGTTGGTTTCGCCAATATTACCAGCCTCAGTGCCCACCCAGCGCAAGTCACCACGATCGCTGCCATCGTTCCAAATAAGGCACTTGGGTTGCAGTTCACGAATCATGCGGTAGGTCTCGGGCCACTCATAGTACGTCGTGCGGTCAATCTTGCGCACCTCGTTGGCACCGCCATACCACCCGTCGCCACCATTGGCTCCATCGAACCACACCTCGAACATCTCACCATAGTTGGTAAGCAGTTCACGCAGCTGGTTGCGGAAGTAGGTGACATATTCCGGACGACCGTAATCAGGATGGTTGCGGTCCCACGGCGACAAGTAGACGGCATATTCCAGGCCCTCTTCACGACAGGCCTCTGCCAGTTCGCGCACCACATCGCCCTGCCCGTTTTTCCAAGGTGAATTCTTCACCGAGTACTCCGTATATTTCGAAGGCCACATGCAGAAACCGCAATGGTGCTTGGCCGTGAAGATGATACCCTTCATACCCGCCTGCTTACAGACACGCGCCCACTGGCGACAGTCCAAATCAGAGGGATTAAACAACTTCGGGTCTTCGTTGCCATAGCCCCATTCCTGGTCGGTATACGTATTCAGCGAATAGTGAATAAACGCATACATCTCCATATCCTGCCATCGCAGCTGATTTTCTGACGGCACAGGGCCACAAGGCTTCTCATGCTGTGCAAAAAGCACCAGCGCCGTTATGCATAAGGTAATAGTTGAAATAAGTCGTTTCATAAAATGATAGTTGAAATTTTCCTGCAAAGTAACGAAAAATATTACAATTATCAAAATATTATCACGACATTTTATCAATTTTGTCCCATTACTACGACGGAATTCTTCACGATGCGCATCGAAAGTCTTCTGGTTCTTCTATATGTTACCTGTATAGCCATTTCACTGTCGATTTTTCTTTCCTTCTCAGAAACCACGGACAATGGTACGAATAAGTGAGCGAAAAACCAAATGTATTTAAGTTATAAAATAAAACCAAGTTTTCATTTTGTATTTCTCTCGTTTATTCGTACCTTTGCAGCAAATTCTTGCCAAACGACAAACGAAATATAATTGCAATAGAAACAAGATATATGAAAATGCTATTGACATGGGTGCTAGCCGTTACGGGAGTGATGGGATCATGGGCACAGGGCGTGCCGCAGATAACGAACGTGATAAACCGTCAGGCAATGTCGCTCAACGGCGACTGGCACTACATCGTGGATGTGCAGGAGGAAGGCTACTACGACTACCGCATGAATCCTACGCGCTGGGGATTCTTCCAGAATGCCAAGCCGCAGCAGCCTGAGGACCTGATAGAATATGACTTCGACGCTGCTCCGACAATGACGGTGCCTGGCGACTGGAATACGCAGGACGATCGGCTGTTCTTCTACGAGGGCACAGTATGGTTCCAGCGGTACTTTGACTACCAGCCTCAGGGCGACCGGCGGGCAATGCTTTACTTCGGCGCCGTCAACTACGACTGCCACGTGTATGTGAACGGCAAGAAGGCAGGACACCATGTGGGCGGTTTCACACCATTTAATTTCGACGTCACCGACCTGTTGCACGAGGGGCGGAATGTCGTTATCGTGAAGGTCGATAACAAACGTAGCGCATCGGCTGTGCCCACGCAGATCTTCGACTGGTGGAACTATGGCGGCATCACTCGCGACGTGCTGCTCGTCGACGTTTCACCCACCTATATCGAGGACTATTCACTGTCGTTAAAGAGGAAAGTGGAGAGTAGAAAGAGGAGAGAGATTAGTTTCTCTTTGCAACTGAACCGCAAGGAGGCTGGCCGCGAGGTGACGCTGAGCATTCCCGAACTGAAAATCAAGCAGAAGTTCGTAACCGATGCCAATGGTAGCATTAACTCTCAACTCTCAACACTCAACTCTAAACTTTCGCTTTGGTCTCCTGCGAATCCCAAGCTCTATCGGGTAGAACTGGAGATGGATGGCGAGACTATCGGTGACGAAATCGGTTTCCGCACCATCGAGACGCGCGGCAAACAGATACTGCTCAATGGCGAGCCGATATTCCTAAAGGGCATTAGCATGCACGAAGAGAAGCCTAATGGTGGCGGACGTGCCAACTCAGCAGACGATGCCCGCACACTGCTCACATGGGCCAAGGAGCTGGGTTGCAACTACGTGCGTCTGGCCCACTATCCGCATAATGAATATATGGTACGCGAAGCCGAAAGGATGGGTATCCTGGTATGGAGCGAGATTCCCTGCTATTGGACCATCGACTGGAAGAACGAGGCCACCTATGAGAATGCCCAGCAACAGTTGACCGACATGATTCGTCGCGACAAGAACCGTGCCAACGTCATCATTTGGTCGATTGCCAACGAGACGCCCCACTCCACCGAGCGCGACTTATTCTTAGGCCGTCTGGCCCGCTATGCCCGCACGCAGGACTCCACCCGCCTGATCTCGATGGCGATGGAAGTGACGGGAGCTTCGAACTATGTCAACCGCTTGCAGGATAATATGCACGAACTGGTCGACGTGGTCAGTTTCAATCAATACGTAGGCTGGTATCGCGACGTGAACGATGCCCCGAAGATGCGATGGGAGATTCCCTACGACAAGCCCGTCATCATCAGTGAGTTCGGCGGTGGTGCCAAGTATGGCCTGCACGGTGCCAAGAACCAGCGGTGGACCGAGGAGTTCCAGGAGAACCTTTATCGCGAGAACCTCGCCATGATAAACAAAATCCAGGGCCTGGCAGGTACCACGCCCTGGATTCTGAAGGACTTCCGTTCCCCCCGCCGCGTGCTCACCGGCATTCAGGACTACTATAACAGGAAGGGCGTCGTCAGCGACCGCGGCGAGCGCAAGAAAGCCTGGTATGTGCTGAAAGAGTGGTACGACGGGAAGTAGCAGAAGGATTTCTTATTCTACCTCGGGGGTGATGAGCTTGTACCCCTTGCCGTGGATGTTGATGATCTCGATCTGAGGATCGTCCTTCAGATGCTTGCGCAGCTTGGTGATGTAGACATCCATAGAGCGGGCATTGAAGTAGTTGTCGTCAATCCAGATGGTCTTCAGGGCGAAATCGCGCTGCAGAATCTCGTTGGCATGGCTGCACAGCAGGGCCAGCAGTTCGTTCTCCTTCGTAGTCAGCTTGGTCTGCTTCTCGCCAATGACGAGCAGCTGCTTCTGGGTGTCGAAGAGGAAGTTGCCGATGTGGTAAACGGAACTCTCGCGATTCTTCTTGCCACGAACGCGGCGCAGAATGGCCTCTACACGGAATACGAGCTCCTCCATGGAGAAGGGCTTGGTGATATAGTCGTCGGCACCAATCTTGAATCCCTCCAGGATGTCCTCCTTCAGCGTCTTGGCAGTGAGGAAGATGATGGGGATGTCGGGGTTGGCCTGACGAATTTCCTGTGCCAGCGTGAAACCGTCCTTCTTAGGCATCATCACATCGAGCACGCAGATGTCGAACTTTGTCTTGAGGAAAGCCTTGTAACCAGCTTCGCCATCGGGGCAGAGCTCTGCTACATAACCTTTGGCGGCCAAATACTCGCGTAACAGCATTCCGAGGTTCTCGTCGTCTTCACAAAGAAGAATTTTCAGTTTTTCGTCCATAATTTTCGTTTTTTTAGGGATTATTACTATACTCATTTATATCTTCATTTAATTAGTTTCTTCCAACACGGGCAGCATGATGGTAAACTTGGTACCCTTGCCTACTTCACTCTCGACCTTGATGCTGCCTTGATGCAGGTCGATGACTTTCTTGACGTACGCCAGTCCGAGACCAAAGCCCTTGACGTCGTGCTTGTTACCCGTGTGGACACGATAGAACTTGTCGAAGATCTTCCTGACGTTTTCCTTCTTGATGCCCATGCCGGTATCGCGGATAGACAGGCAGAGGTGTTTATGCTCGTCGTTCCAGGTGCGCAGGTAAATGTCGAGCGGCTCGTCGGGCTTGCGGTATTTCACCGCATTGTCCATCAGATTGGTAATGGCATTCTGGAAGTGCACCTCGTCGACATAGAGACCTGAATCCACAGCTTCTATCTCAGTATATATCTTTCCACCCGTATGTTCCACACGCAGGGAGAACGTCTGGGCAATCTGCTCGACCATTTCGTTCAGGTCCAGCTCTTTGCGCTTGAAGACCACGCTCTTCTTGTCGAACATCGACATCTGCAACACCTTTTCGACCAGGAAGCGCAGACGTTTCGACTCGTCGCCAATGACATTTCCCAGATGTTTGGTCATCTGCTCTGTCTTGGGCACACTATCGTCGTTCATCATCTGTGCAGCCAGCGAGATGGAGGCGATAGGCGTCTTCAACTCGTGGGTCATGTTGTTGATGAAGTCGTTCTTGATTTCCGTATAGCGCTTCTGACGGAAGATGACGAACAAGGTAAACAGGAACGTAATGAGCAACACTATCGTAAAGATGATGCTGGGAATCATGAAGCGCACGCTGGAGAAAATATAGCTGCTCATCTCAGGGAAATGCACCTTTACCAGCCCCATCTTCGACTGGGGGTCGTTGCGGAACAAATACTGAGTATAGGCATACTGCTCGCCCTCCTCGCTATAGTCGGGACAACGGTACACCTCGCGTCCGTCAGCGGTAGACACGGTGAAATGGTAGGGAATATTGATGCCGTTATTGGCCAGCTGCTCGCGGATGTCGTTGTCGAGCATGCGGAAATTGATGCGCTCGTTCAGAGGCTTGTCGCTGGCAGTATAGAGGATGTTATAGACCACCTCGTCGAGCAGGGCCTTCTGATAGACGTAGCGGTTGCGGACAATCTCCTGCATAGACTTGGCAGCGTCCACCAGCGAGTTCTTGTCCTTACGCATAATCATGGCCTTGGGAATCGACGACGGCTTCATCTCGAAGGTCTTCAACTGGAAAGACGAATACACCGTACCGTCGTCGGCAGCAACGGCAAACTGATGGGAATGCTTGATGGAACCCAACCCGTCGCTGAACACAGAGTCTTGCTTGAAAGCACGGCGCTCGGTTTCCTTGACGTCCTTTTCCAGATAGCGCGAGGTCTCGTTCACCTCCAGATTATGCGAGGCCTGATAGAGACTGCGATTCACACTCTCGTCGAACTGCTCTTTCTTCATCTTGACCATCTCCTCGACATAGGAGAACTGAAGGTAGAGCAGCGCCAGGAATGAGAATCCCATAATGACGGCTATAATCCAAATAGTAGACTTCTTCATGCTGCAAAGATACGACTTTTACAGACACGAAGAAGTCTTTTAGTTAATTATTTCCGTTAATTTTAACGATTTTAACGAAAACAAGTCTGTTTGGTTTTGTATGTTGAAGTTAAAAATGTATATTCACATCCATTCCAACCTGTATGGGATTCGCCTTTTGTGCAAAATAGCGGGTACCTCCGGCAGCACTGCTCTGAATGGCGAAGGTGTTGTATTTGGTGTCCGTCAGATTGCGTCCCCACAGCGAAACAACTACAGGTCCGAAGTCGTAGTCGGCATGGGCACCGAGGACAGCATAGAACTTCTGGGCGTAGGTGTTGGCCTCGTCCCACCAGGTCTTCCCCTGCCCTGCCACATTGGCGCCGATGGTGAACTTACCGATGTGGTAGTCGGCCACCGCGCTGAACATGTGCTGGGGTACGAAGGGCACGTAGTTGTCGGAGTAATCTTTAATGTAGATCTTATCCGCCGTATGATAGCCATCATCAGTCGGTGTCATATCGTCGATATACTCGTCGAACTTGGCGCTGGTGAATGAATAGGTCAGCGTCCAGTCGAGGGCATTGTCGAGGAAACGTCCACGCAGCGTCGTCTCCAAACCGCACGAGTGGCTCTTACCGGCATTGACCATGATGCGGCCATAGTTGCTGTTGGGCTCCATGATAGACAGCTGCTGGTTGCGAATCTGCATGTAGTAGAGCGCCAGGTCGAAGTGCATCTTGCTGTCGAAGAAGTTCAGGTGCGTTCCCACCTCATAGTTCCACGACTCCTCGGGCTTGTAGGCGATGGTCTCTTCGATGGCAGCATAGTCTTCAGCGCTGTGTTCCAATGTCTTGGTTTCGTTTTGCAGCGAACTGATGTCCTTGCCGTTAGCCATCAGGTCCGTCTGGAGAATGTCGGAGAACATCTGGATGTTATAGCCACCCGAGCGATAGCCCTTGGCCACAACGGCATAGATGTTTCCGAGGTTGTCGTCCAGCAGCCAGGTGAGGCCCACCTTCGGCAGGAACTGCGTGAAGCCCTTGTCGTGACTCTGCGCCAAAGGCGACAGGAGTCCGTTGGTGTATTCCATCGTGCGCGGTCCCATCTGGGCTGCATAGTGGAGCGTCATCAGCGCCTGCGTGTCGTAGTCAATTTTCACCTTGTCGTAGTTCAGACGGAAGCCCAGTGTCACCTTCAGACGATCGGCCAACAGGATGTTCGATTCATGGAAGAATCCGAGGTTCATCTGAGGGGTATGGAACTGCTCTGCCACTTCGAGCGTAGGAATTTCCCATATATTAAACATGGTACGCACGCGCTCGGGCATGTAATTTAATATGGTGGTAGCCAACGCTGAGCGCATGTCCTCGCCAAAATATACAGGGGCATCGGTGCGCAACCACTGATAGGATCCAAACAGCCCTGTCGCGTGCTGCCAGACACTCTTATCGTGCGAGCGTAGCACAAACTCCTGCGTCACAGCGTTCTGCTTCTGGCGCTGCTCCAATCGCAAGTAGTCAGGTGTCATATAATCCTGGTCCATCAGCATCTTGTCCTGCAGGAACTGATAGCTGGTGGTAGAAGTGAACAGGAATTTGTCCATCTCGTAGCTGATGTTCAGACCCGTGTTCAGCATATTGCGCTTGTAACCGTTCATGATGGTAGTGGCAGGGTCCTGTACCGTTTCGTCGGCCTTTGGTATATAGAGCGGATTATAATTCCCATTTGGCGTACCTAAATATGCAGGCACTTGCAAGTCGAGCGGATAAAACATCCCATATCCGAAGCCGTTCTGGCTTACCCACTGGTAGTCGGCGGTCCAGTCGAACTTCAGCTTCTTGTTAGGGGCAAACACCAGACGCACCCTGCCGCCAGCCTCCAGACTCTTGTCGTTCTTCTCGTCGAAGTTCTGGTTGTCGATAAAGCCCTTCAGTCCGCTGTAGAATCCGGCCACACTGAAGGCCAGTTTCTCGCTCGGACGGTGGTAGTGGGCCACCTCGACATTACGCCACAGACCTGTACCGATGCCCAGTCGCACGTCCGTTCCCTGATAGTTCATCGGGTTCTTCGAATAGATGCGCACAAGGCCTCCCTCAGTGTTCTGTCCGTAAAGCGTACCCTGCGGGCCACGCAGGATGTCCACACGGTCCAACATATAGAAATGGTTGTTGAATGCGGCCTTCGACATCAAGGGGATATTGTCGTAATACACACCTACAGCAGGGTTGTTAATACGTGAGCCAATACCGCGTACATACATCGACGAAGTAAGGCGTGAACCATACGCTGGCATCACAAAAGATGGAACGTAATGAGATAACTGACTGAGTTCATGGATATTAAGCTGCTGAAGTTGCTCGTTGTTATACACAGAACTGCTCAGAGGTTGGAGTCGCAGGCGTACCTGTTCCTTAGGCTGAGCCACCACAACGACCTCGTCCAAATCCACTACACGCGAGGTGTCATTCACCTGTTCATACACATCAGCTGCCATACTGTTCAGGCTTACTGACAGGGCAGCGATCAAGAGGAATTTCTTTTTCATTATTGTCTTCATCATAATTTCTGAGTGCAAAGGTACAAGTTTTCGTTTCAATACACAATCCACATTTATGAGGATTTATATCTGAAAAACGATAAATGGCCAATTTATTAAGATAAATCAATTTTTCAATCGATTACGCACATATTTATTAACTTTTTATGGAGAAAATGAAATTGTGTGGGGACACAGTACTTTTTTTTTAATTTTGTTGATAAAAAGTTTGTGAGTTAATAAAAAAGTTCGTAAATTTGCAGCTGTTATCCTGAAAACAATCTTTTTACCTTAAAAGGACTAATACCTATTGAAGATATAGAGCGGTTGCCTGTGAGGGTCACCGCTTTATTATTTTCCCCTGCCCCAAAAGTTAAATTATACTAAATCTTACTATAAAGTTCAAAGTTCAAAGTTCAAAGTTCAAAAAAATTAGTACCTTTGCGCCCGATTTAGTCCGTGGTGGCTCAATAAAGCTGTTGCACGAGGCGACACGCCATGCGGAAAAACCCGTTAAACAATTAAAAAACAACAATGTACGCAATTGTAGAAATCAACGGTCAGCAGTTCAAGGCAGAGCAGGGAAAGAAGCTCTTCATCAACCACATGAAGGATGTGGAAGCCGGTAAAACTGTTGAATTCGACAAGGTACTGCTTGTCGACAATGAAGGAACAGTACAGGTAGGCGCACCCACCGTAGACGGTGCAAAGGTAGTATGTGAAGTGGTTAATCCACTGGTAAAGGGTGAGAAGGTCATCGTTTTCAAGATGAAGCGTCGCAAGGACTCTCGTAAGCGTAACGGTCACCGTCAGCAGTACACCCAGGTAGAAGTTAAATCAGTAATCGCTTAAAGGAGGACACATTATGGCACACAAAAAAGGTGTAGGTAGTTCTAAGAACGGACGCGAGTCAGCTGCTCAGCGACTTGGCGTGAAGATTTTCGGTGGTCAGAAAGTTGTTGCTGGTAACATCATCGTACGCCAGCGTGGCTCTAAGCACAACGCAGGCAACAACGTGGCTATGGGTAAAGACGATACTCTGTATGCTCTCTGCGATGGAACTGTTCAGTTCCACAAGGGTAAGCGCGACAAGAGCGTAGTTTCTGTAATTCCTGAAGCATAAGGCCGCAGAACACAAAAAACAAAAAATTTATTCCAAACAAACAATAAAGGGAGTTCCATTCGGACTCCCTTTACTATTTCAATCAGTTTAATCACTTTATATCAATTCAGCCCGAAAAGGGTGCGGAGACCGCCATCAACGCCCGAGAAGCCCATGAAGGCCAGGCTGAGTAGGCCTGCAGAAAGCATGACGATGGCCATACCAGACATACCCTTGGGAATCTTAACCAACTCCAGTTGTTCGCGCATACCAGCAAAAACGGTCAGTGCCAATCCAAAACCAATAGCGGTGGAGAAGGCATAGACAACGCTCTGCAGGAGGTCGAAGTCCTTCTGAATGACCAGAATGGCCACACCCAGCACAGCACAGTTGGTTGTAATCAATGGCAAGAAGATGCCCAGAGCCTGATAGAGTGCTGGCGAGACCTTCTTGAGGATGATCTCAACCATCTGCACCAGTGATGCAATGACCAGAATGAAAGCGATGGTCTGCAGATATTGCAAGCCAAAGGCATCGAGCACGAACTTCTGCACCAGCCAGGTCACGATGGTGGCCAAGGTGAGCACGAAGGCTACAGCTGCCGACATGCCCAGCGATGTGTCGACCTTCTTGGAAACACCGAGAAAGGGACAGATGCCAAGGAACTGCGACAGGATGATATTGTTGACGAATATCGCGCTAATAAAAATCAATATATATTCCATAGTTGTCGTTATTTCGTTATTACGTTATATCGTTACTACGACATTTTAGTTGCTGCGCAACTTGTTCACAATTGCAATCAGGAATCCCAGCATGATGAAAGCTCCCGGAGGCAGCACAAAGAGCAGGATGTTGTAAGTCTCAGGCAGCAGGGTCAGTCCGAAGATAGAACCTGAACCCAGCAATTCACGACAGATGCCCAGCAGCGTGAGTCCCAGTGTAAAACCAAGACCAATACCAATGCCGTCGAAAAGCGATGCCACGGGTGAGTTCTTGGCAGCAAAAGCTTCAGCACGTCCCAGGATGATGCAGTTCACCACAATCAGCGGAATAAACAGTCCGAGAGCAGCGTCAATATCGGGCAGGAAGGCCTTAATGACCAGTTGCAGGATGGTGACGAATGCTGCAATAACGACGATGAATACAGGAATACGTACCTTGTCGGGCGTAATGCTCTTGAGGCACGAAATCACAAAGTTGGTGCAGATGAGCACAGCCATCGTGGCCAGTCCCATCGACATACCGTTCATGGCAGAAGTGGTTGTGGCCAGCGTGGGACACATACCCAGCATCAGGACGAACGTGGGGTTCTCCTTGACGATGCCATTCTTAATGATATTGATATAGTTCATAATTAATCCTCCTCTTTTTCTTGTTTCGTGGCACCCGTCTCTGCATCGGCAGCTGGAGTGACCTTATAAGCATTATACGCATTGTTCACAGCTTTCAGGAAGGCACGTGAGGTGATGGTTGAAGCGGTGATGGCGTCAACCTGTCCACCGTCCTTTGATACGGTCAGAGGCTCCTTGGGATCTTTTCCGATGATATCGCCCTTCTCGCCCTTCTGGAACCACTTGTCGGCCTTAGCACCCAAACCCGGGGTCTCGGCATGTTCCAAAAGTGTGTAGCCCAGAATCTTGCCTTCAGGGTCGAAGCCCACCAGCACCCTCAGGTCACCGCCAAAGCCCATTGTGGTGGACTCTACGGCAGCACCGAGGTCATTTCCGTCCTTATCCTTAGCCTGGTAGATAAGATAGGTCAGTTCCTTGCCGTCAACGTTCTGCTTAACCTCTATGGGTTCGGCAACGCTCAGCTCGTTGCACACCATAACGGTCTTGATACCGTTGTCGAGTGCCAGTTTCTTCTGCTCGGCAATAGGACCTTCTGTCAGGTGGTTCACATAAGCCAGGATACCACCCATCACGACTGCTACTCCAGTGAGTACCAGCAACATATTCAGTAATGATGATTCTAATTTCTTCATAGCCGGTCCTCCTTAGTTCTTAGCAGGCACTTCACCGAAGCGCTTGGGTTTCACGTATGTATTAATAAGAGGTGTAAAGGCGTTCATGATAAGGATAGCGAACGACATACCCTCAGGATAAGCACCCCAGTTACGGATGACGACTGTCAGCACACCAATGGCGACACCATAGATCAACTGTCCTTTGGCTGTCATTGGCGAGGTAACATAGTCGGTAGCCATGAAGATAGCTCCCAGCATCAGACCACCCGAGAAGATAACGCTGACGGGATCAGCATAAGCAGGATTAGCCAAATGCATGATGGCAGCCAGAATGAAGACGGTACCAATGATGGATACGGGGATGTGCCATGTAATAATCTTCTTCCACAGCATATAAGCCAGACCCAGCAGTAGGGCGAGACCACAGATTTCGCCCAGTGCACCAGCTCCGGCGGGATGATTACCAATGAGGAGGTCAAGCGACGAGGGCAGCTGGTCGAGAATGCTGGCATCTCCCGTCTTGATGGCATCCTTCATGATTGCCAAGGGGGTGGCACCTGTCTCAGCATCGAGATAGCTGGTCAGTTGTCCTGCGACAGGCCATGTGGTCATCTGAGCAGGAAAGGCCACTAACAGTGCTGCACGACCTACGAGTGCAGGATTGAAGAGGTTGTTGCCCAGACCTCCGAACGTCATCTTGGCAACACCAATGGCAAACAGTGCACCAATGATGATAATCCAGATGGGGAGGTTGGACGGCATGTTGAAACCAAGCAGCAGACCAGTGAGGATGGCAGAGCCGTCGCAAACAGTGGTACGCTCGTTCTTAAGCATAAATTTATTGATAGCCCACTCGAAGAAGACGCAGGCCACAACACTCGTAGCACAGACTATGGCCGAACCGAGGCCAAAGAAATAGAACGACACCAGCAGGGCAGGCAACAGGGCGATGATGACGCCATACATGTTGCGCTCCACAGTATCGGTGCCGTGTGCATGAGGTGAAAGTGATACAATTAACTTACTCATATTGAGAATTTTCTATTTTACAATTTACGATTTACGATTTATTTCTCAATTTTCTGATTTTACTATTTCTTGGCTGCTGCTGCACGCGCACGAATGATTCCCATGACAGTCGACTTAGCCTGACGGATGTTGTCGAGCAGCGGACGGTGGGCAGGACAAGTGAACTGGCATGAGCCACACTCGATACAACTGACAACCTCTTCTTTCTCGGCACGTTCCCAATTTTGTACAGCAGCCAGCTTAGCCAACAGATAGGGCTCCAAGCCCATCGGACATGCCGATACACACTTGGCACAGCGGATACAGGGGTTAGGCTCCTTACGGAAAGCCTCCTCACCAGAGATGATAGTCACCGAGTTGGTTCCTTTACAGATAGGTACTTCGGTAGATGTCAAAGCTTTACCCATCATCGGACCACCAGCCAACAGCTTGTTGTCGCCCTCGGGCATACCGCCACAAGCATCAATTAAGTCCTTCATCGGCGTACCCATACGGACTAGGAAATTGCCTGGATTCTTCACCTGCTTGCCAGTTACGGTGGTGTAGCGCTCGAACAGAGGCTTGTGCTTCATCACAGCCTCATAGACAGCGAAGGCTGTACCTACGTTCTGCACGATGGCACCAACATTCACAGGAATGGCAGGAGGAGCAGGCACCTGACGACGAATAACAGCATCGACCAACTGCTTTTCACCACCCTGCGGATAGCGCTGCTTCAAGGGTACAACCTCAACGCTGTATTCGGTTCCCCCGAATACCTCGGCGCATTTCTTCGTAAGCAGTTCGATGGCAGGCATCTTGTTGGTCTCGATACCAATGTAGCCTTTGTTTACCTTGGCGCCCTTCATCAGCAGTTCCAAGCCAACCAAAATCTGATCGGCCTTCTCCATCATCAGACGGAAGTCGGCTGTGATGTAAGGCTCGCACTCTACGGCATTGATGATGACGCACTCAGCCTTTGCTGTAGGCGGTGGACAAAGTTTGATAAAGGTGGGGAAACAGGCTCCGCCCATACCCACGACGCCAGCCTCTTTGATTCGGTTGACAATCTCTTCAGGTGTGAGTTCAGGATGGTCTTTCACCAGTTCCAACTTGTCGGAGCGGTCGATGGTCTCTTCCCACTCGTCGCCTTCTACATTAATAATAATAACGGGCTTGCGATAGCCGGTAGCATCGACAGCAGTATCAATCTTGAACACGGTACCGCTGACACTGGAATAAATAGGAGCCGACACAAAACCGCCAGCCTCGGCAATCATTGTACCCACCTTCACTTTGTCGCCTTTCTGGACAACGGGTTTGGCAGGAGCACCAATGTGCTGGCCCAACGGGAAGATGACCTGTTTAGGCAATGCTGCCACCTGAGTGACAGCCTCGTGAGTCAGCTTATTCTCTTCGGGGTGGACACCACCAATACGGAATGTTCTTACGTTCATGCTTGTTCCTCCTTCTTTACTTCTGGTTCAACATTAGCAGGTTTCTCTTCAGCCTTAGGAGCAGGAGCAACCTTGGGGGCCTCCTCCTTGGGTTTGGGCTGAGGAGCAGGTGTTGGGAAGTTGACGTCATGGATGGCCTTCGTAGGACATACTACAACGCACTTACGGCAGATGCGGCATTTCTCGTGGTCAATGTAGCAGACATTGTTCTCAATCTTGATGGCATCGAACTTACACTCCTTCTCGCACTTGCCACAACCGATACAGGCAGCCTTACAAGCCTTCATGGCCACAGGACCCTTGTCTTTGTTGACACACGATACGAACACTCTCCTACCCTTCGGTCCCTTCTTACGAAGCTCAATGATGTTGCGAGGACAAGCCTTGACACAGGCACCGCAAGCCACACACTTCTCTTCGTCAACCTCGGGAAGACCAGTTTCAGGATTCATGTGGATGGCATCGAACTGGCAAGCGGCCACACAGTCGCCACAACCCAGACAGCCAAAGCCACAAGCCGTCTCGCCAGCACCACATGAGTTCATGGCTGCACAAGTGCGCAAACCACTGTACTCTGCAATTTTCGGGCGCAAGGCACATGTTCCATTACAACGCACAACGGCAATCTTCGGCTCACCGTTGGCAATGGCCATACCCAGCAGGTCGGCCACTTTTCCCATCACTTCTTGTCCGCCCACAGGACACATCAGTCCTTCGAGGCTTCCTGCATCAGCACCTTTGACCAGTGCATCAGCCAAGCCGCCACAGCCTGCAAAGCCACATCCGCCACAGTTTGCACCAGGCAGTTGCTCTGTAACCTGAGCAATACGCGGGTCTTCGTAGACATAGAACTTCTTGGAGCAGACGTACAGCACCAGAGCGGCAATCAGTCCGATAGCACCCAGCACTAATACTGCAATCAAAATGAAATTCATAAAGTTACTTGTTTTTGTTTATTTGTTTTAGTTTGTTATGATGTCACGATCTGGAAATTGAGTTCGTCGCGCATTCGGTTACGCAACAGCCACAGCACAAAATAATAAGGAACGAGTGCAGTCAGTGCACATAATGCTGCAAGGCCCTCGTTAGATGTCGCAATCAGTACAATTATCAATACCGCCACCAACAAGACAAGAGGAAGACCGAACCCCCATAACAATGCCTTTGCAGCAACAACACCAGAAGTAATTACCGTTACCTGTTGGCCCACCTGCAAATTTCTGGTAGCAGTTTTGCCAAACACATCGATAAGCTTTTCTTTTGACTCGGCAGCACTACAATAGCCCGCCACTTTACAAGCAGCACAGGCTGAAGTCTGAACAATGCGTACTTGTACCTTGTCAGGCTCTATGCGTTCTATAACCCCCGAATGACTTATCTTAGTACTCATTAGTTTGCAATCTCGAGTTTGCAGAATTATTTTTGCAAAGGTACGATAAAAATATGAATTAAACATGTATTTATTTAAGTTTTTTCGAAAAAAAGTCGTAATCGTTTGCAATTATCTGATTTTTTTCATACTTTTGCGTCGTTAAAGGCAAAAACAGATGAAAGCAAACGAACAGACACTACAAGAAGTGGAACGTGCCATCCGTAAGATAGTCGACAAATTCCCTACAACGGAAGAGGCCAGCATATTGACGGACATCCACTTGAGAGTTAACCAGGAAACAGGTGAACTGGTGGCATTCGACGATGACGACAACGAAGTTAACCGTTGCATTGTAGAACAATGGATTGAAAATAAGGATGACACCTTCTATGGCGATGTCGCCAGCACATTGCGCATGGTGCTAAACAAGCACAAAGAGCAGATAGAGGCCATGTCGATTCTGAAACCTTATTCCTTTGTCCTTGAAGATGAAGACCACGAGAGTCTCGAAGAACTCTATGTCGTTGACGACGATACCGTCATTATCGACGAGGAATTGATGAAAGGTCTGGATAAAGACCTTACCGACTTCATGAATAAATTGTTCGCTGAATAACTATCTCAATCTGAGGGCTTCACCTACATGAATCTGATAATATGGTGGCAAGTCATTCAACTTATACAGTTTCTTTAACTTGATGCCGTAACGCTGTGAAATAGAATACATTGACTCTCCACTTTTGACATAGTGCAAACGGCCCTTATAGTCCTTCGGGGCTTTGTTCTGTTTCTTTTTCAGCCATACGATTTCCCCCTCCTCCAGCACGTCGTTCTTGTCACGCTCATTATACTTGGCAAGCTTGCGATAAGAAATATCCACTTCCTTGGCTAGACTTCGGAACGTATCACCACGACGGGCTATCAGATAGTAGTTTTTGTTAAAGGCATAGATTCGACGGCTGTCACCTTCCTTTACCTGTTGAGCCTGGAACTTGTCATATCCCTTTGCTTTATCATATTGATATAACTTGTAAAGCTGAATGATTTCTATCAGTTTTGTTGCATAGGTCGGACTGGTTGCATAACCACATGCCTTCAATCCCTTAGCCCATCCTTGATAGTCAGTCAACTTTAACTGGAAAAGACTGCTATAACGCCGGCTGGTGGTCAGGAAGACGGAATGATCATGATAACTCTCATAAGCATTGTCGTAGGCTCGGAAACACTCGTTGCGCTCATCATCATCGTGATATGCCTTACGACCTGTCCAACCGTTACATTTGATACCGAAATGATTGTTTGCCTTTGTGGCAAGTTCACTCTTCCCCGCAGCAGATTCCAATACCCCCTGTGCCAGCGTGATGCTCGCTGGTATACGGTATTTCAACATCTGCTCTATGGCTACATCTTTATACTGATCGAAATAATCCTGATAGCGCTGATTCCACTTCATGGTCTGAGAAATGACCATCTGGGACGCTACAAACATGCATAAAATAGAAAATATTATCCGTTTCATGAATAAAAACCTGAATTATTTTGCAAAAGTAGAGAAAAATAATTAAATTTGCAACAAAAATCGGAAGATTATGAAGGAATTAGAGATTAGACCCAAAATTTGGGAGGCCCAAATGGATGAATTGACAGCGGAAGAACGCTCGTTGATAGAACAAGCCATAGAAGGAACAAATCGTTCGTATTCACCCTATTCCCATTTCCGTGTGGGAGCAGCTCTAAAACTTCAGAATGGGGTAACAATCATTGGCTGCAATCAGGAAAATGCTGCTTTTCCCTCAGGCATCTGTGCAGAACGTTCTGCATTGTTTGCTGCCGGTGCACAATATCCCGAACAACCTGTTGTCATGTTGGCTATTGCTGCACGAAATGAAGAGGGAGCATTCACTGAGCATCCCGTCAGTCCTTGTGGTCCATGCCGTCAAGTGCTCATTGAGACTGAGACCCGATTCCAACATCCCGTACGCATCCTGCTCTACGGACAGCGCTGTGTATATGTAGTGGATAACATCAAACAGTTAATGCCCTTGTCGTTCACAGAATTCTAAACAAGTAACTTTATAATAATACAGTATTAAAAATGGTAAAGATTTCCAAAGAAGCCGCCCTTGAATATCATGAGGCGGGGCGTCCTGGTAAAATTGAAGTAAAACCTACCAAAGCGTATCGTACACAAACCGACCTGTCGCTGGCATACTCTCCTGGTGTAGCCTATCCCTGTCTGGAAATTCAGGAGAATCCCGACGATGCTTATAAATATACCGATAAGGGCAATCTGGTTGCTGTGATCTCAAATGGTACGGCAGTACTCGGCTTGGGCGACATTGGCGCCATGAGCGGTAAGCCCGTGATGGAAGGTAAAGGATTGCTTTTTAAGATTTATGGCGGTATCGACGTCTTCGACATCGAGGTCAACGAGAAAGACCCCGAGAAGTTCTGCGAAGCAGTGGAGAAGATTGCACCTACATTTGGCGGTATCAATCTGGAAGACATCAAGGCGCCCGAGTGTTTCTACATCGAAGAGCGTCTGAAGAAGAGCCTCGACATTCCCGTGATGCACGACGATCAGCACGGCACGGCTATCATTTCTGCCGCAGGACTGAAAAATGCCCTCGAAGTCAATGGCAAGGACATCACGAAAGTGAAGATTGTTGTCAATGGTGCTGGTGCTGCTGCTATTTCTTGTACCAAGCTCTATATGGCTATTGGTGCCCAGAAGGAAAACATCGTCATGCTCGACTCCAAGGGCGTCATCAGTGTCGACCGTCAGGATTTGAACGAGCAGAAGCGTTTCTTTGCTACCCAGCGCACAGACATTCACACGTTGGAAGAGGCTGTCAATGGAGCCGACGTCTTTGTAGGTCTTTCTAAAGGCAATGTCCTTACGCAAGACATGGTGAAGACGATGGCTAAGGACCCCGTCATCTTTGCCCTTGCCAATCCTGTTCCTGAGATATCCTATGAGGATGCGATGGAGGCACGCCCTGACACACTGATGTCAACAGGACGCACGGACTATCCTAATCAGATTAATAATGTAATAGGTTTCCCATACATTTTCCGCGGTGCCCTCGACGTTCATGCCACAGCCATCAACGAGGAAATGAAACTGGCAGCCGTTCATGCAATAGCTGATCTGGCCAAACAGCCTGTCCCCGATATCGTGAACGACGTCTATAAGGTTAACAACCTTACTTTCGGTCGTGACTATTTCATACCGAAGCCCGTTGATCCACGACTCATTACCGAGGTGAGTGCTGCTGTAGCCAAAGCAGCCATCGAGAGCGGTGTGGCACGCAAGACCATTGAAGACTGGGACGAATACAAGCGCTCACTCTCCGTATTACTTGGACAAGAGACGAAACTCACCCAGCAGCTATACGCCACCGCCTCTTCTCATCCACAGCGTGTGGTATTCGCCGAGGCCGTTCACCCCACCATGCTGAAAGCCGCCGTACAGGCAAAGGCAGAAGGGATATGCTATCCCATCCTGCTTGGCAACGACGAAGTCATTACTAAGCTGGCCAAGAAATTAGATTTGAACATTGACGGTATCGAGATAGTCAACCTGCGTCATCCCTCTGAGCAGGAACGTCGCGAACGCTACGCCCGCATCCTGACAGAGAAGCGCCAACGTGAGGGCTACACCTTCCAGGAGGCTAACGACAAGATGTTCGAGCGCAACTATTTCGGAATGATGATGGTTGAGACGGGTGAGGCAGATGCTTACCTGACTGGTCTTTACACCAAATATTCGAACACCATCAAAGTCGTAAAGGAAGTCATTGGCATCAGACCTCAGTACAAGCATTTTGCCGCTATGCATATCATCAACTCTGCCCGCGGTATTCTATACATTGCAGACACGCTGGTCAACGAAGATCCCGACACAGAAGCACTCATCGATATTGCCAAGCTTGCCAGCAAGAGCGTGAGGTTCTTCAACGATAAACCTGTCGTAGGTATGGTCAGCCACTCGAACTTCGGAAGCAGTCAGAGTAATGGTGCCTTGAAGGTTAAACATGCAACTGAGTATATGCAGGAACACTATCCTGATTTACCCATTGATGGTGAATTGCAGCTTGGATTTGCACTTGACGACGAGCTACGCGACGAACAGTATCCGTTTACCCGACTGAAGGGAAAGAAAGTCAACACGCTCGTTTTCCCCAACCTCACCTCTGCCCGTTCATCCTACAAGATGTTGCAGATGCTTGGAGCCGACGCAGAAATCATCGGTCCGATTCAAATGGGACTCAACAAACCCATCCACTTCGTTGACTTTGGAGCATCCGTCAGAGATGTGGTCAACATTGTGGCTGTAGCAACCATTGATGCTTACGTGGATAAATTGAAGAAAAAAATTACAGCGGTCAAAGAACAGTAGAAATCGCTGATTAATATTTTTTAAGAAAAAAATCGGCCCGTCGGAGTACCACGAGCCGTTTTTTTTCGTAACTTTGCACCGCTTTTGCAAAGCATTTATACGACACACGTCTGATTATCAGATAGTTAAGACGATTTAAGAAAGTTATTTCAAGATGAGACAATTAAAGATTCAGAAAAGTATTACGAATCGTTCGAGTGAAGCACTGGATAAATATCTGGTGGAAATTGGTCGTGCACCTCTGATCAGTATCGATGAAGAAATCGAGCTGGCTCAGAAGATTCGCAAAGGAGGTCCTGAGGGCGAGCGAGCCAAGGACAAACTGGTTACGGCAAACCTTCGATTCGTAGTATCTGTCGCTAAGCAGTATCAGCATCAGGGACTGACGCTGACTGACTTGATCGACGAGGGTAACATTGGCCTGATTAAGGCTGCACAGAAGTTCGATGAGACTCGAGGCTTCAAATTCATTTCCTATGCTGTATGGTGGATTCGTCAGAGCATTCTGCAGGCTATTGCCGAGCAGAGCCGTATTGTTCGTCTGCCACTCAACCAGGTAGGTTCACTCAGCAAGATTAATCATGAGATTAATAAGTTCGAACAAGAAAACCAGCGTCATCCGTCCATTTCGGAGTTGAGTGATGCCACGAGTCTTGACGAGGAGAAGATTTCACAATCCATGATGGCTGACGGGCACCATGTGTCTATCGACGCTCCTTTCCAGGACGGCGAGGACAACTGCATGCTCGACGTGATGGCATCTGGTGACGATTCCCGCACTGACCGCCAAGTAGATCACGAGTCAATGGCACTCGAGTTGAACAACGTACTTCAGAAAGTATTGAAAGAGCGCGAGATTACCATTATCCGCGAGTGCTTCGGCATTGGCTGTCACGAGAAGGGCCTTGAAGAGATTGGCGACCAGCTCGGACTGACCCGCGAACGCGTCCGTCAGATTCGCGAAAAGAGCATTGCCAAGCTCCGCGACTCAGGCAATGCACGCATATTAATGAAATATTTAGGCTAAAAGTTTTGTGACTCCAAAATTTTTTCGTACTTTTGGGGTCGTGAATCTGAAGCTACGCATAACAACCATAATGCTGGGCATGATGACTCTCATGCCCAGTATTTGTTTTGCCGACAGGAATGTCGACTCGCTGGTACTGAACCGTGTTTGGAGCTACAGGCGAAACTATACTGTTCCGGCCAAGGGCACAGAACAGAATGTCTATATGCGTTACACTTTTGGCATGGACCGTCGTAATGCCCTGTTATTTCTGGTTCCTACCATGTATGTCGTTGCCGATGGCGACCGCCATTTTGTCGGAGAATCATACTGTAGGCTCTCATTCCGCGATGCTGACGAGTACGATGTAAAGAGACAGGTAGTATGGGGCACTATTCCCCGTCAGCGCACCGCTATGCCTGCTATGCTGGAATTCAGCACGCCTGATTTCTATGACGACACACTCTATCCAGGACACGTTTTGTCACCATTTTTTAAAGGGAACCACTTCCTTTACCGTTATAAAGTCAGGGAAGTGGAGGGAAATATGGCTGTCATCCGTTTTGCCCCCCGAAAGAAAAACACCCAGTTGGTAAAAGGCTTTGCAACCGTCGACGCCTTAACGGGCAGGTTGCAGTCTATCGATTTTGAAGGCGAATACGACATGATTTCCTTTAAGGTCTCGGCTGAGATGAACCAAGACGACGCCCATTCCAGACTCCCCAAGCGATGTACGACCGATGCGTTGTTCAACTTTCTGGGCAATCGTGTAACAGCCAGTTTTACAACAGTTTACGACTGTCCTCGAACCCTCCCCGACTCTCTCAGAAACGTCAAGGACCGGGAGTTAATGGAGGAGCTGCGCCCCATTCCCTTAAACCAACGAGAGCAGGAAATCTATGCGCACTATGACAGTATCCAGAACGCCCATCGGGATACTGTTACCGTTGATACTGTACAACAACATAAAAACACTTTCGGCGACTGGATTAAGAAAGTCGGCTGGGACATTATTGGCGACAACCTCATCAACGGCAATGGCACTGAGGTTGGTGCTGTGTCCATGCGTTTTTCACCTTTGTTCAATCCTCTCTATTTGGGATACAGTCAGAGCCGCGGTATCAGCTACAAACTGAAACTCGGTTTCCGATACAGTTGGAATACGCACCGCTATCTGACACTGAATCCACAATTCGGTTACAACTTCAAGCTCAATCAGATATTCTATACCGTTCCTCTGCGAATGACCTATAACCCCAAACGCAACGGCTATGCAGAAATAAAATGGGCAAACGGCAACCATACGTCGAACATTTTTCTGGCTGAAGACTTCAGACGCAGGGCAAAAGACAGCATCAGCATGCCCGACTTCAAGGATATGTATATTCAGGCTGTCAACAACGTGGAGGCTTTCGACTGGCTTGAAATCATGGCCGGACTGGTGTACCACCGCCGTGTGTCATTGAATCCGCAACTCATGGAGGACGTGGGGATGGCTAGTGAATTCCGAAGCTTCGGTCCCTTATTGACACTCAGGCTCACTCCCTGGCGCGATGGTCCTGTTCTGACTGCCAACTTCGAGCTAGGATTCAAAAAATTATTCAAGTCTAATCTTGACTATCGACGGTGGGAGTTCGACGCATCCTATATGAAACGGCTCCCTAGCCTGCGTATTCTCAACATGCGGGCAGGAACGGGATTCTATACGAGGCGTAATACCAGGTATTTCGTAGACTTTGCCAACTTCCGCGACAACAATCTTCCATCAGGCTGGGAAGACGACTGGGCCGGACAGTTCCAATTGCTGAACAATATGTGGTACAACCAATCCAACTACTATGTACGCGGCCACATGTCGTACGATAGTCCGATGCTGCTGCTTTCTTACCTGCCGTTGGTGGGAAGATACCTTGAGGTGGAGCGAATCTATGTCAGTGCGTTGTCCATTGCACACACCAGACCATACATGGAATTGGGCTATGGTTTTACAAACCGTTATTTCTCTGCAGCCGTCTTTACCAACCTTCTTGGCGGTAAGATTCAGGAATTCGGATGTCAGTTTACCGTTGAATTGTTCAGGCGATGGTAATGAAACCCTTAAAACAAATAAAAGTACATGAAGGCATTAACCGTATATAAGGCCAGTGCAGGCAGCGGCAAGACGTTCACGCTGGCCACAGAATACATCAAGCTGCTGGTCATGAACCCGATGAGCTACCGCACCATTCTTGCCGTCACCTTTACCAATAAGGCGACAGAGGAAATGAAGATGCGCATCCTCAGCCAGCTGTATGGCATCTGGAAACAGTTGCCAGACTCTTCCGACTATATGGAGCATATCGTCAAGTCGACGGGCTTTTCTGAATCACAGATCAGCCGTCAGGCTGGCGAGGCACTCCATCAGTTGCTTCACAACTACAGCTACTTCCGCGTCGAGACCATCGACACCTTCTTCCAAAGTGTGCTTCGCAATCTGGCCCGCGAGCTGGACCTGACAGCCAATCTGCGCATCGGACTGAATGACAATCAAGTGGAAGAGCAGGCCGTCGACCAACTCATCGACTCGCTCACGCATACCGATGTCCTGTTGCAATGGATCCTGAAATACATCATGGAAACCATCAGCGACAATCATTCCTGGAACATCATCGGACAAGTGAAACAGTTCGGACGCACCATTTTCCGCGACTACTACAAGGAGAAAAGTGGCGAGCTGAACAAGGTGATTACCCAGAAGGACTTTCTGCCCAACTACATGAGCCAGTTGCGCCAGATTCGCTCGGACGCCCTGCAACACATGAAGGAAATCGGCGACCACTTCTTCGACGTGCTTGCTTCCGAGGGACTTTCAGAAACCGATCTCAGCTATGGCAAGACTGGCGTTGCCTCCTTCTTCCGTAAGCTCCAGAACGGCCAATTCGACGAGGGCATCATTGGTTCACGCGTTATCGACTGCAAGGACGATGCCTCCAAGTGGTGTCCGAAGAAAAGCAGTCGCGCAGAATTCATACAATCCCTGGCAGACTCCACGCTGATGCCCATCTTGGAGCAGGCGATTGCCGAACAGCCCCTTCAGTGGAAGCTCTACAAATCGTCCGACCTCACCCTGCGCCATCTGAACCAGCTCCGTCTACTGGACAGCATTGAACAGAAAGTTCGCATGATGAACGACGAGGCCAACCGATTCCTGCTTAGCGATACCCAGCAGTTGCTCCACTCACTGATCAAAGACAGCGACTCACCGTTCATCTTCGAGAAAATCGGTACGCGCCTGGAGCACATCATGATCGACGAGTTCCAGGACACGTCGACCGTCCAGTGGCAGAACTTCAAGGTATTGCTGCAAGAGTGTATGAGTCATGTCGATACCGAGAATCTCATTGTTGGCGATGTCAAGCAAAGCATCTACCGCTGGCGTTCCGGTGACTGGCGCCTCTTGAATGCCATCGACCAGGAATTCCCTCGTGCTAAGGACGTGATGGACATCCTCCCGCTGGACACAAACTACCGCTCCGAGCGTCACATCATAGAATTCAACAACGCCTTCTTCACCGAGGCAGCCAAGCAGGAATACGACGCACAGCGCGAAGACTATCCTTCTGGCGCAGAACAGCTCAAGCACGCCTATGAAGACGTCACCCAGAAAATTCCCAAGAAACGCGATCCGAAAGGACTGGTCGATATCCGCCTCCTGCCCTCCAAGGACTATATGGAGGAGACCTTGCGCCAGCTGACCGACACCATCGCCATGCTTCTCGATCAAGGGGTAAAGCCACAGCAGATTGCCATTCTGGTACGAACCAACAAAAACATTCCTGCCATTGCCGACTACGTCAGCTCGCAGATTCCCGCTATTCGCATTGTCAGCGATGAGGCCTTCCGCCTCGACGCATCGGTCAGCGTCAGTCTCATCGTCAACGCCTTTCACCTGCTCACCCACCATGACGACTCACTGGCCAAGGCGACGCTGGCCAAGCTCTATCAGCGCGGCGTGTTGGGCAACGACACCATCGAAAGCGAACTGTTCATCAAGGACCGTCCGCTCGACGACCTGCTCCCGGCAGCGTTCCTGCAACAGGCCCCGTCGCTGCTTCAGCTGCCACTCTACGAACTGGCGGAACGAATCTACAAGATTTTCCAGCTGGAACGTCTCAAGGATGAAAGTGCCTATGTCTGCACGTTCTACGACCAGCTGAACAAATTCTCACTCGAAAGCAGTACCGACATCGATGCCTTTGTGCTCGAATGGGAAGAGACACTCTGCAGCAAAACCATCCAGAGCGTGGTCACCGACGGAATCCGCATCCTCTCCATCCACAAGAGCAAGGGCCTGGAGTTCGACAATGTCATCATACCCTTCTGCGACTGGAAACTCGAACACAACGATCTCCTCTTCTGCCAGCCTCACGAGGCACCTTTCGACGCGTTGCCCGTAGCGCCTATCGACAATCATGGCAAGCAAATGCTGGGCACCATCTATGAAAGCGACTATCTCAACGAACGCCTGCAGAACACCGTCGACAACCTCAATCTGCTCTATGTGGCCTTCACGCGCGCTTCCAGGAACCTTTTTGTGCTGGGTGCCCGCGACGCCAAGGGCGGCCGTTCGATTCTGATTCAGAACGTGCTGTCGGAACTGGATCTGAAGGACTGCACCCTGGAAGGTGTGAACGACGCCGAAGAGCCCATCTGTTTCATTTACGGCCAGCTGTCCATCGACACCGAAGAAACCGCTGACGCCAAGACGTCCGACAACGTCTTCCTGCAGCCCTCCACGCCACGCTCCGTTACCATCGAGAGTTTCGACCTCAAGACCGAATTCCGCCAGAGCAACAAAAGCCGTGAATTCATCGAGGGCGACGACGAGCAGCTGGAACTCAGCTACATGAAGATCGGCAGCGTGCTCCACAACGTGTTCTCCACGATTCGAACCAGTGCCGACGTCAAGCAGGCCTTGCAACAACTGCAACAGGACGGCGTGCTCTACGACGACGAGATCACGGCCGAGCAGGTGACCACCCTGTTGCGCAAGCGCCTGGAGAGTCCCCGCATCAGGGAGTGGTTCTCCCCGCGCTGGCAACTCTTCAACGAGTGCAGCATTCTCAGCGTCGACAGTCAGGGCAACATGCAGGAACGCCGTCCTGACCGCGTGATGACCGATGGCCACGAGACCCATGTCGTCGACTTCAAGTTCGGACGCCCCCACCCCGAATATTTCGACCAGGTGCGCGAATACATGCAACTGCTGCGTTCTATGGGCATGCCCAACGTCAAGGGTTGGCTCTGGTATGTATATAATAATAAGGTAGAAGAAGTAATATGAAAGATTTCCTGGCATACGTCGCCGACGACATACTCAGCAAGTACGGCACGAACCTGTCGCGCATTGCTGTCGTTTTCCCCAACAAGCGCGCCTCGCTGTTCCTGAACGAACACCTGGCACGCGCTGCCCGGCAACCCATCTGGAGTCCGGCCACGATCACCATCAGCGAACTGTTCCGCCAGCAGTCCGACCTGCAGGTGGCCGACCCCATCAAGCTGGTCTGCGACCTCCACAAGTCGTTCTGCCGCTGTACGCAGCTGCAGGAGTCGCTCGACAAGTTCTACGGCTGGGGACAGCTGCTGCTGGCCGATTTCGACGACATCGACAAGAACATGGCCGACGCCGACCGCGTCTTTGCCAACCTGCGCGACATCCATGAGCTCGACGACATCTCCTACCTCACCGACGAGCAGCGCCAGATGATTCACCGCTTCTTCAGCAATTTCTCCGATACGCACAACAGCGAGCTGAAAGAGCGCTTCCTACGCCTTTGGAGCCGGTTTGCCGACATCTATCACGACTTCAACAGCCGGCTGGCCTCGCAACAGCTGGCTTACGAGGGTGCCCTCTACCGCCAAGTCGTAACCACCCTCACCACTACTCCCGACGAAAATTCGTCGGGCACCTTCCCTTACGACCACTACCTCTTCGTGGGCTTCAACCTGCTGCAGAAGGTCGAGCTGCAACTCTTCAGCGAGTTACAGAAGGCAGGCAAGGCACATTTCTATTGGGATTTCGACCATTACTACATGCAGCACCACGAGGCCGGACAGTATATCCGCCGCTACCTGGAACACTTCCCAAACGAGCTCGACGTCACGTCGGAAGCCATCTACGGCAACTTCAGCAAACAGAAGCACGTCAGCTACATCTCTGCACCTACGGAAGACATCCAGGCACGCTATATCAGCACCTGGCTGCGCGATAGCCAGCGCCTGAACGACGGTCGCCGAACGGCTATCGTGCTCTGCAACGAGAACCTCTTGCAAACCGTCGTCCACTGTCTGCCCGACGAGGTCGACAAGGTCAACGTCACTACCGGTTATCCCCTTTCCCAGACGGCTGTCGCGTCGCTCATCAACATCTGGTTCGACCTGCAGCTGCAAGGCCGTACGCCGCGTCTGCTTCGCATCTTCCAGCGCCATCCCTATGCCCGGTTCATCAGCGACGACCAGCAGCCCCTGTTGCAAATACTCCGCGAGGTGGCCACCAACGGACACTCCGACATCACCGACCCGCTGTTCCAGGAATCGCTGTTCAGGGCCTACACGCTGGTCAACCGCATCGAGAATCTCCAGCAGAGCGGCGACCTGACGGTTGACATGACGACCCTTCAGCGACTCGTCTCCCAGGTCGTCCAGCAAACCACCATTCCCTTCCACGGCGAACCGGCTGAAGGCATCCAGGTCATGGGAGTCCTCGAGACGCGTAACCTCGATTTCGACCACGTTTTGCTCCTCTCGTGCAACGAGGGAAACATTCCGCGCGGCGTCAACGACTCGTCATTCATTCCACACAGCATCCGCCAGGCCTACGAACTGACCACCATCGACAACAAGGTCACCATCTATTCCTACTATTTCCACCGCCTGATGCAGCGTGCGTCCGACGTCACCATCCTCTACAACAGCTCTACCGAAGACGGCCAACGTGGTGAAATGAGCCGGTTTATGCTGCAACTGATGGTCGAGAGTCCCCACACCATCACCAGCCATACCCTGCAGACCGGACAGACCATCCAGAAGTGGCTCCCCGACCCCATCGAGAAGACGCCACACGTCCTGCAGGTCATGCAGTCGCAGTTCACCACCCAGCACCCTATCCTCTCGCCCACGGCCATCACGAAATACATGCGCTGTCCACTGCAGTTCTACTACCTCTACGTGGCCGACATCCAGCAGCCCGACATCCCCGACGACGAGCAGGAACTCGACCATCGCATCTTTGGCAACGTCTTCCACGAAGCGGCCGACATCATCTACCACCAGTTGCCCCGGTACATCGACAAGCCCCTGCTCGAACACCTGCTGAAGTCGAAAGTGGAGATCGAGCGCGCGGTCGACGAGGCCTTCCACCGCATCATACCCTTCGCACCGAAGCGAGGTCTGCAACTCATCAACCGCGAAGTCATTATCCACTATCTGCGCCAGCTCATCACCATCGACCAGCGGTTGGCACCCTTCACCATCCTCGGACTGGAGTACGACGTCAAGCGCCAGCTCACACCCTCGGCAACGTACTTCCAACCCAGTATCATCGGAGGACGCATCGACCGTCTTGACCTCATCACCGACGGCAGCGACGAGTATATCCGCGTGGTCGACTACAAGACCTCCAACCGTCGTCCCAAGCCCATAGCCGATGTCGAGGCCATCTTCCTACCCGAAAACATTCGCGAACACTCCGACTACTACCTGCAGACCTTCGTCTATGCCGACATCATCAGTCGCCAGCGCCCCGACCATAAGGTGTCGCCGGCACTCGTCTTCATCCAGCATGCCGGAGGCGACAACTACGACCCCACCCTCTGTTTCGGCAGTCAGCCCGTGCGCGACATCGCACAGGTCTCAGCGCGCTTCAACGAACTGTTGGAAGAGACCATCACGGAAATGTTCTCCCCCGACGTTCCCTTCCAACCTACCAGTGACCAGCGCACCTGCAGCACCTGTCCCTTCGCCGCCCTCTGCCGCCACTGATTCGTGGCTACTTTCTCAGGAAATCGACCTTCTGTCTGTTTCCCTCAGGTCTCACTGCGAAGTGCACCCAGATGCTCTTCGCGCTCCGCTCGATGATCAGCTCGTCAAATGGCTCTCCGCTCTCGTCAGCGATGTCAAGGAGTATCGTCGCATAGCGTATCGCCTGTTCCTTTCCCAGACAGCGTATATCCACCGCACATCCCGTCAGGTGGTTCGAGTTCTGCGCCCCACCCACGGCCTTATTCACCTGTGGACTCCTATACCCGGAATTGATAATGATCGGCTGGTGGTTGTACCTTTGGCGCAACCGCTCAAGCCATCCGCACACTCGCTTCAGGTTCTCGATATGTACCCGACTGGGGATATTCCCGTCCTTCGTCTTCACACTTGTTTTCGTCAACTCAGCGAGCGTAAAGTGAGGCGATAAGCGAAGGCCATCAAGCTTGCTTGAATGGCTGAGCGCAGCCTCACTCGACGAAGTCAAGTGCTGGGAAAGCTTCATTTGTTTGTTAATTTCTGCGTTCATCATTTTATTTTGATAAATTTTCTTTTAGATTTTGAGGCCCTCGTGGGCCGACACCGTTTTTCAACTTCTCCACATAGTAGTCCAGTCCGAAGATGCTGCCTGCCAGCAGGAAGGCCTGTGCGATGTACATCAGCGTGCCGTTGGCCACGTCGTCGATGTCGAGGACTTGGTAGAACGCCATCACGATGCTGGATACGATCAAGGCCACAGCCATCAGGTATTGGACGGATTTCCCATAATTCACTTTCATAACTGCGCACCTCCGTATCCTGCCAAGAGGGCTGCCGCCAGCCGAAGCACCTCGGCCAAAAAGCTCCAAATATTTTTCTTCATACGCTTTAAATGTTTTTTAGGCTTGGAAAGCCGGTGTTTTTCCTTCATTTGATTGAATCCGAAAGGATTGATGGTGTGAATGCAGGCTTTGACTGTGAGCTTGCTCATGAGGCAAAGGATGCAGACATAGCATCAGAGACAAAGTCTCAAACAGAATGAAGGGGTTTTTCTGGTTTTTGTCTTTTTTGGGAGTGCGGTAGCAAATTTTTCACTATTCACTTTTCACTTTTCACTTTAAAAGGTGTTGGCCCGAAGGCCAAACCTTTTTAAGCACCTTCAAATCCGCTCGGATCGTCGCCACCGCTGGTGTTCTTGACGAACTGCTTGGTGGTCACCTCACTCGACTGGCCGTCCTTGATGGCGATAGCCTTCAGAGTCACCGACGAGCTCACGGTGATGGCCTCAGTGTACAGCGTGCTGCTGGCCGTAGGCGTCGAGCCGTCCGAGGTGTAGCGAATCTCAGCGCCGTCAGGACCTGACATGGTCACCTGAGTAGAAGTGGTGAATGCAGCCTCACCGCCAATGGTCGGAGCCGCTACGCCAGTCGTAATTGACCCGCTACCGCCGCTGTTCGAACTGCCGGAGTTTCCACCGTTGTTCGAGCCGCCACCATTGTTGCCGCTGCCGTTGCCGTCACCTCCGCCATTGTCCTCGCCGCCGGCGTTGCCGGTGCTGTCGTTGCCCGTCTTGCTCTTGATGAGGTCCCTGGCAGCCTTGGTGAACGACAGCTTGGCTTCGCTGGTC
>JAEEGG010001565.1_pt1 | contig 61424 bp, 54 predicted proteins | sample 9134161 | NCBI WGS metagenome assembly JAEEGG01 (sample SAMN16246543, study PRJNA631951) | gut metagenome | biome: gut microbiome; feature: rumen; material: CR-attached | host: Bos | place: Iran: Karaj | collected 2018-10
AGTGTTCCATACGCCAGAGAGTATCGAAGGCCGTTCTCAACGCAGATCTTATCGATCACATCCAGGATCTCCTGCTCGGTCTGCCAAAGCCTTTGCTGAATGGCATCAAGATTGTCCATCATGTCACCGTGATCCTTTTAGTTCCTGTTTTATCTGTGTCGTAGAGATCTCTGGCGTCCTGGGAAGATAGACTACTTCGCAAAAAGCCTTGAGAAAGTCGAATCTGCCTTCCCAATCATCGCCCATCACAAATGTATCGATATGGTATTCCTTAACATCTGCTAGCTTCTGCTCCCAGTTGTTTTCGGGGATCACCAGATCCACATAGCGAATAGCCTCCAAAAGCTGCTTTCGCTGTTCATAAGTGAAATAGTATGTTTTCTTTTTCTCGTTCCAATTGAATTCATCTGTAGAGAGTGCGACGATCAAATAATCTCCATATCGTTTTGCTCTTCTCAAAAGATTGATGTGACCGTAGTGTAACAAATCAAAAGTTCCATAAGTGATAACTCGCTTCATAATTCACACTTCTCCATTTCGAATACAAATGCCAGTATCCCTGATCGTTCTCTGTTCCCTGCAGAAACGGTGGTTTTTCCTGCTTTCCGACATTTCACTTCGCCCATGCGCTCCAAGCGGAGGCGGTCCCGACTGCGGGCGAGAATACGCTCTGCAATCTGGCGGCGCAGTGCCTGCTCCTTGGAACCGCTACAGGCCAGCAACCTTGCGCTTTGGAATTTGATCCTTCAGCAGATCAGGCGCGTCGATCAGCACAAATACGCCTAAATCGAACATGGTTTGCCTGCTCTATATAGAATCAGATGTCATTCCTTCATTCTACCAGATTCAGCAAACCATGTCGTTTTTTTGCGCTCATCAATTGAAAAGCCCGGATACACCAGATCAAGCAAGCTTAGCCCGACCATCCTGTTCCGCAGATCGGCGCATTGGGGTGTATTATTCTCCCTTCGACTTGCTCTTATGCGAGGATCCGTGGCTGGATTTGGAGGAGCTGTGCTCCGACTTGGAGCTTTTCTTCTCGTCTCCGCCGGTTTTGCCGGCTCCATACCCCTTTGCGCCGTATGCCTTGGCGCCGTAGCCGTAACTGCCGTATCCGTAACGCCGGTAGCCGTAATAGCCGTAGTAGCCGTAGCGGCCGCCGCGGGTATGGCCGCCGTTCAGGATGCAGCCGACGATCGGCGCGCCGGAGGAGCTCAACTCCTCCACGCCCTCAAAGATATAGCGGCGGCGGGCAAAGTCGCTCATCACCACGTAGGCGATGGCATCCACATAGCGCACCAACATCATGGCGTCCACCAGCATGGCCGAAGGCGGCGTATCCAAAATCACCACATCCGCCTGCTGGCGGAGGGTATCAATGGTGTTCTTCATCGACTCGCTGGTCAGGATCTCCACCAGACGGGCCTCACGCTCGCCGCCGGGCAGCAGCGTCAGCCCGACCGGCTCGCCGTGATCTTTGACCTCATACAGTGTCTCCCGCAGACTGCATTTCCCGCGCAGCAGCGAGACAAGGCCGGGGAACTGCTCCTCCAGACCGAAGATCTGGCTGACGGTGGGATTGCGCAGGTCGCAGTCCACCAGCACCACCTTTTTGCCCTTGAGCGCCATGGAGATCGCAAGGTTCGCGGCCACGGTAGACTTGCCCTCGCCGGAGATGGAGCTGGTGACCATGAGCACCTGCTTGCCCTCCATCTGGCGCTCCAGGCGGGTACGGATCAGACGCATGGATTCCACATAGTCCGAGTTCCCGCCCTCGGTGAGGATGTTGATCTCCATACGCTTTTGGCTGCGCCGCTGCTTTTTGTGGTAGAAGGGCAGCGTGCCAAGGAAGGGAACGTTCAGCAGCGAGCGCAGCTCGTTCTCATTGCGGATGGTCCGGAAGGTCAGAACATGAACCGCAACGAACAGAACGCCCAGCACGAATCCGATCAGCGCGCCGCGCTTGGTGGAGCCGCGGATCACCGATTCCCGTCCGCTGTCCGTGGGGACGCCGCTGTTGTCGATCTCCTTCAGCTCCGTCTGACCGACGACGAACTGCGTGACCTCCGAATAGTTTTCCAACAGCGATTCCAGCACGTCATAGGCCAGCTGCGCGTCCCAGGAGGTCACGGTGATGGTCAGCAAATTGGTGCCGGTAATGCTGCTTACCTGGATAGTGCCCGGAACGCTGTCCCGTTTCAGATCCTCCGCGATGATCTCTGACAACGCGCTCTGCTTCAATATATAGGGGAAGATCTTGCCCATTTGCTGGGCAGCGTTGCGGTTGCCGAAGGTACCTCCGTTGACAAGCTCTACGGAAACCGTAGCCTCCGCCTGGTAAGAGGGGGTGTAATGGGTGCTGGTCCGATAGTAAAACAGCGCAGCAACACCCACCGTCAGCAGCAGGACGACGAACCACAGGCGGCGGAAACGGTGCAGAAAATCATTGAAAAACGAAAACAGGTCGATTTTCTCAAATTCTGCAGTCTTTTTCGCATCATTCTCACTCATGTCCGTACCTCTTTACTCGCTCTTTCCATAGCGGCCATACTCACCGTAGCGACCATACTTACCGTAGTGCCCGTAATGGCCATAGCGGCCGTAGCCGCCGTAGCCGCCCACTGTCTTTCTGGCGCCGGGCAGCGTACGGACCTGGTTCAGGATGCAGCCGGAAAACTCGGCGTGGCAGTCCCGCAGAGAGTCGATGGCGTCGTTCAGATCCTGGGCCAGCACCGCGTCGTACTTGACCACCAGGATACTCATATCCGAGAGATCCGCCAGAACCTCCGCATCGGCCATCAGGGACATGGGGGGAGAGTCGATGATGATGAAATCAAAGTAGTTGCGTACCACCGCGATCAGGCGCGCCATGTACTCAGAGGACACGATATCGGTGGAATTGGTATAATTGCGCTTGTTGAGCAGCAGCTCCAGTCCCCGCTCTTCGTCAAAGATCATCGCCTCGCCCAGGGTGGTCTGCCCCATGAGCAGCGCGCCCAGGCTGGCCTTCAGCTTGCCGTCCTCGTTCAGGAACAGGGTCTGCTGGGTGGGACGGCGCAGGTCGCCGTCGATGAGCAGGACCTTGTAGGACTGCTGTACCAGGGTCAGGGCCAGGTTCGCCGAGACGGTGGATTTTCCCTCATGCTCCTGCACACTGGTCACCAGGATGGTCTTGGCTCCGGTTTTATGGGCCTGGGCGGAGATGTGCGCGGCGATCTTCTTGTAGCGCTCCACAAACTCGAACTTGGCCGACAGCTCCGTCACCAGATACTTGCGCGGCTTGCGGCGCAGCCAGTCTCCCAGGGACTTGTAGCGCTCTTCATTGTGCAGCATACCCAGAGACTTGGCGGCCAGCTTATTCTCCAGATCCTTCTCGCTCTTGATGGTCTCCTTCCGGTAGGACAGGTACATAAAGGCGGCCGCGAAGACCGCGAAGCTCAGCAGGAACGCCTTTTCCGTCTGTTTGCGGGCGGAGAAGGTCGTATCCGCCTTGGTGGGGACCGCCGGATCCTGCAGAACCTCCATGACCATGTCCAGAGAGACGTACTGGGTCAGATCCGCCATGTTGGACATGATGGAGCGGGTGATCCGGTAGGTGTTCTCCGGGGTATCCGCCGTCACATTCAGGGTCATCAGATTGGTGTCGGGAACCACGGCGGTGCTGGCCGTGGCGTTGAAGGAGGACATCCCCAGCTCCTTGCAGACCTTCTTTTTCAGCAGGTTGCTGTTGAGGATGTTGGAGAAGCTCTTGGTCATGTTGGATGCCGCGGACAGATTGGAATAGGCGTAGTTGCTGGAGGTCTTGGAGGTCACGACAAAGGTGGCCGTGGTGGTATAGGTGCTGCGGAAATCGGCCCGGACGCTCATGTTGACGATCATGGCCACGGCGATGGCTCCCAGGAGGATGGCCCAGAGATTCCGCAGCGTGTCCCTCAGCACGCTGTAGAGATTTATCTTGTCCAGGATCGAGCTGAAATCCTGTTTGTTGTCGTTCATTTCTTACCCTCCACCACGATGATCATGGTCGTCGTTCCAAACTCGGTGCGATAGGTCCCGCCGGAGGCGTTGGGCGTACCCCGGGTCAGGCGGAAGGTGGCCTGATACACGCCCGGAACACGGTAATTGACCTCGCGGTCAGAAATGCTCACATCGTCGGGCGTGAAGCCAAAATCCTCGAACTTGCGCACATTGCCCGCCGTCCATATGCCGGTCAGATATTCGCGCAGGTCCGGATCCGGCCTCTGGCCGACAGGCACGTATATGATATACTCGCTCAGCGCCGGAGAAGCCTTGGAATAGCTGTCAAAGTCCTCGAAGGTGGCGATCAGCTCCAGGGACGAGGTGTCGCCGGCGCTGTTGGTCACCTGCAGATGCACATTCTGCACGCTGGTCGAGCCGCTGGCCATTTCCGTATTGCCGAAGGTGATCTTGATTTGGGATGTGATATTGCCGTCCAGGCAATCCGACGCGCGGATATGGCGCAGATAGTCATAGCTGGAGTTGCCGGCCACAAAGCGGAAGGGCTGGCTCATGGAGAAGCGGGGCGAATGGTAGTCGGTATAGACCAGGCGGCGGGTGTAGGTGCCCACGTTGTTGTTCTCATCAAAGGCCGCATAGGTAATGTGGCGGGTGTTGCTGGCGATGAATTTGGACTTGGAAACCACCACGAGACTGTCGGTCACGTTGCCGTCCAGATTGTCGTTTGCCATCATGCCCTTCAGCAGTTCCTCGTCGGTGACGGAGACGCTGGCCTCGATGGTGTCGCTGGGGGCGGTAATGACCGGCGCCTCGGCGTCTGAGGTCAGATACTCCCGAACGTTGGATACCGCAAACACGGCAAACACGGCCAGGAAAAAGATCAGCAGCAGTATTCTCAGCCTTCTCACGAGCGAATACCTCCTACATTGAATTACCAGAACGGGATGGGTTCATATCCCAGCAGCTCCCTCCCGTCCAGGATGCGCGCCGGGTTTTCTTCCAGGAGAAGTCTGCAGTAGGCTTCTCCGTATTCCATGATCAGATAGTGCCGCAGCTCTCCCATGTGGGTGCTGCGCTGATAAGGGCTGTGGGCGTCGCTGGCGGCGCAGGCCGCCAGCCCGTGCTCCAGCAGCAGCTCCGCCATGCGGCGGGGCTCCGGCCCGAAACGGCCAAGGATGCTCCCTTTGTTGATCTGCAGCGCACAGCCGGAAATGCACCATTCAAAGGCGAGCTGGGGGTCGGCCTGGACAAACTCATACCGCTCCGGGTGCGCGATCACGGGTCGGAAGCCCTGCTTCCGGCAGCGCCGCAGGATTTCTCCGCAGAAATCCGGATCCTCCTGAAAAGCAAACTCCATCAGAAAGTATCTGCTGCCGTTCAGGGTCCAGATCTTCCCGTCCCGCAGGAGCTCGGGCAGATCCTCGGTGGCGAAGACCTCCATCCCGCGGCAGAGCCGCAGCGGGATCCCCGCTTCCTCCCGGGCCTGATCCAGCTCCTCAAACAGGGCGGTGAGAGCCGGGCCCGCGTAGTTTTCATACTCATCGGGGATGTTGCAGTGGGGCGTGGCCACCAGGGTGCTCACGCCGCTGTCCGCGGCCTGGGCCAGGAGGGCCAGCGACTCCTCCATGCTCTGGGAGCCGTCGTCCACGCCGGGAAGAACATGGCTGTGAATGTCGATCATCGTTTCTCGCTTCTCAAAAATCCATGGCCATACGGCTGGATTCCTCTTCACTCAGCTCCGTCACACGCTTGTCCATGACCCGGTACACCCTCTGGCAGAGGTTGAGCACCGTGGGCCGGTGGGTGGTGACGATGCAGGTTCGGTTGGGACGGCGGCGGGTGATGTTGCGCAGCAGCTGCCGCTCCGTTGCCACGTCCAGCGCGGAGGTGGCCTCGTCCAGCAGCAGGATCGGCGCGTCCCGCAGCACGGCCCGGGCGATGGCGATGCGCTGGGCCTGGCCCTCGGAGAGGCCTTTGCCCCGCTCGCCCAGCTTGCTGTTGAACGTATCCGGCATCCGGGACACAAAGTCCCAGGCGCAGGCGATCTTCAGCGCCTCCACCAGCTCCTCGTCGGTAGCGTCCTCCCGCACCATACGCAGGTTCTCCGCAATGGTGCCGGAGAGGACGGCGTTGCCCTGGGGAACGTAGGAGAAGAAGCGGCGTCCGTCGGCGTTGGCCTCCACCGCCGTTCCGTCCGCGGCATAGAGCCGCACAGAGCCCTGATCCGGCCGGACCAATCCCAGCATCAGGCGCAGCATGGTGGTTTTTCCCTCGCCGGAGGGCCCCACCAGGGCCACGATCTCGCCGGGGGCGGCGCGGAATTCGGAGTCTGCGATCACCTGTTTGTCCTCCGCATAGGCGAAGGAAAGCCCCTCCATCCGCAGCTCCAGCCCCTGCTCCGCCAGGGGGGACAGGCGCTCCGTCTCGGTCAGATGCCGTTCCCGGGGCAGCTCGATCAGCTCCCGGATGCGGTGGGCGGAGACCGAACCGGTCAGAAAGCCGGGGATGATGCCCACCATGCTGTTGAAAGCGCCGGAAAGGCGTACCCGCTGCTCCAGGAAGAGGGTCATGGTGCCGTAGGTGATCTGGTGACCCCAGAGGAGATACAGGCAATAGCCGAAGGCGGCGTACTGCACCAGCAGCCCGAGAACAGACATGAACACGTTGGTTTTGATGGTGAAGAGATTGTATTCCAGGCTGATCTTGCGGATTTTCTGCTGCCATTCCCGCAGCTTCCGCCCGTAGTGACCCATGATGCCGAAGGATTTGATGGTGTCCAGGTTGGCGAAGGTCTCCACCTCAAAGCCCATCATCGCGCTGCCGGTCTCCTTGACCTGGCGGGCGTAGTCCCGCTGCTTTCGGATGAAATATTTGGACATGAGCAGCAGAACGGGGGCGCTGGCAAAAGCCAGCAGGGACATGATCTTGTTGTAGTGCCAGATCAGCGCGAAGGTGACAACGAAGTTGTAAATGCCGATGATCACAGACGGCAGCCAGCTGATGGCGTTGCGGCTGACGGTGCCCACATCGCCGTGGAAGCGGTTGAGCAGATCGCCGCTGCTGTAGGCGTTCAGCGCCTTCCAGTCCACATCCACGATCTGATCGAAGATATCGGCCTGGATATCGTTGTTGATGCGGATGCTGAGCTTGGCGGAAATGCGGCTGATGGCGTTGGTGAACAGCAGGCTGAAGGCGGCGCTGCCCAGCATGATGCCGATCATCAGGCCCAGCCTGCTTTTATCGTAGCCGGTGATGATATCGATGGTGATTTTCCCGGCCACGCTGGCCACCAGGCCGAAGCTGGTGCTGACGACGCCCAGCACGGTGTAGAGCAGGATAGCCAGCTTATAGCGCTTGCTGTAGGTGAAGATCCAGCGCCAGTCCGCCAGGATCTCTCCGAAGGTCCCCTCCTGTTTCCGCCGCCGGAGCGTATGGAGCGAATTAAACAACGCCCTTTTTTCTTCCGTCGGATTGTCCATAAGCTCCCCATCCAGAAAACGTATAATCTCGACTTTAGATTATATCATCATAATGCCGGAAGTACAAGCATTTTCCGCATTCCGCCCGTTTCTTTTTCTTTCAGCAGGCGCCGCGGGAGGCGGCGGGAGTCGCCGTCGGGGCGCTGCTTTGGGCCGGGAACAGGAAAGCCCCGGGGACGCCGAAGCTTCCCCGGGGCCTGTGGATGAAACGCGGCCGCTCAATCCCCCGCCAGCTCGATGCGGCTGTCGCAGATTTCCAGCGCCGCTGGCCGGTGGGTCACAATCAGGACGGTCTTGTCCGTCATGGCCCGCAGATTTTGCAGCACCTGCCGCTCGGTCTCCGCGTCCAGCGAGCTGGTGGCCTCATCCAGCAGAAGGATGGGCCGCTGGGAGAAGATGGCGCGGGCAATGGCGATGCGCTGCATCTGCCCCTCGGACAGGCCCGCGCCGCTCTCGCCCAGAGGGCTGTCCAGCCCCTTCTCCAGCGCGTCCACAAAGTCCTCCGCGCAGGCGATGCGCAGTGCGCGGCGCAGCTCTTCGTCTCTCTCCATGGCCTCCCGGTCACCGAAAGCCAGGATCTCCCGGATGCTGCCCGAGAGAAGCTGGTTCCCCTGGGGCACATAGGCGAAGAGCCCCCGCCAGGCGGCGTCCAGCTCCCGCTCGCCGTCGGAGGCGTCCAGATACCGCTCTCCGGCGTCCAGGGGATAGAGACTCATCAGGAGCTTCAGCACCGTGCTCTTGCCGCTGCCGGAATGGCCCGTGAAGGCGACAAATTCACCCTTGCGCACCTCCAGCGACAGATGCTTCAACACCACGGGCATGGGGGTCTCCTCGTCCCGCACGGGGGGCTGATAGGTAAAACAGGCGTCGCGCAGGCCCATGGCCCGGAACTTCTCCCCGTAAAAGCGGCGGATCTCCTCCGCCGGGCGGCTCTGCCCCCCGTCCTCGGGGAAGCGCTCCGCCTCCATCAAGCGCTCCGCGCTGGCCAGCATCCCATAGTACTCCGGTACCAGGCCGGAGAGATTGGCAAAGGGCGACTGGATCTGCCCCACCAGTTGAAGAATAGCCATCAGCGTGCCGTAGCTGATCGTCCCGTGGAGCAGGCCGAAGGCGCAGTAAACCGCGGCGCCCACATAGGCCCCCTGGATGATGAGGCCGAAGCCCACGTTGCAGAAATTGGACACGTGGTTGCGGCGGATGCGCGCCCGGCGGTGGCCCTTCATCCGCTCCTCCGCCAGCTCCACGCTGCGCTGCTCGGCGCCGAAGCTGCGCACCACCAGCAGGCTCCCCAACCGCTCCTGCAGGAAGACCCGCAGAGCGCCGTCCGCCTCCTGGATGCGCTTGTGCAGGGTCTTGAGCACCCGGCGGAAGCCATAGGTCAGCCCCATCAGCAGCAGGCCGCCCGGGATCAGGATGATCCCGAAGCGCGGCTCCAGCACCAGGATCGCCGTCAGTGCCGCAAGCAGCCGCACCACCATGCCGCCCAGATTCGGCAGCAGGTTGGTCATGGCCCTGGCCACCACCACCGTATCCGAGGTGAGACGGTTCATCCACTCCCCGGAGTGGACGGCGGTGACGGAGGCGTAGTCCTTGCGCAGCAGGCAGGAGAACAGCCGCTGCTTGAAGCGGTTTTCCAGGCCGGAGGCGCAGTACTCCCGCAGAAAACGGCTCAGCGCGCGCAGCGTGAGCTGGCCCAGCACCAGCGCCGTCAGCCAGAGGGCGCTGTCGATCATGCCGGCGCGGCTGCCCGCCACCGCCGTGTCGATCAGACTGCGCATCAAGATGGCGTAGAGTACGTTGCTGCCGCCCAGCACCGCCTGCAGCAGGAGGAGGGCGACGATATACACTTTGTCCTTCCCCGCCGTGCCGCTCAGCCAGCGCAGCGTGCCTTCCTGCTTCTTCATTCCTTAACCCTTCAGCATGTTTTTCAGTCTGCGCCCCACATGGCGCGCCCCATCCCGCACGAAGAACAGCCCCGCGCGGATCGGAAAAAAGTCACACCAGAGATGGATATAGCGCTGATAAGCGGGATCCTCGGGCGTGATGGTCTTCCCATCCCGCACCACCTGGGTCAACACGCCCAGGATCTGGCTGTCCTTCACGGACTCGCCCCTGCGGCAGTTGTCCCCCGCCACGAAATAATCCTGCTCCCGCACCTTGAGGATCCGGTGCAGCACGTACTTCTCCCCTCGCTTGAAGAGGATCACGTCGTACTTTTTGCAGCGCTCCGGCCCCTTTTTCTCAATGACCATCAGATCCCGATCCTGCCGCAGCAGGGGCATCATGCTGACGCCCTTGTTGGTGAAGACCAGGGTGCCGTTTCTCTCCAGTTCTTCCTCGAAGCTCGTCATGCCAGCGCACCGATCTCCCGCAGCTTCTCCACCACCCGGTGCACATCCTGCTCCACAGTCTCCCGGGGGGCCTCATACTGCTCCAGCATGGCGTCCACAATGGCCTCCTCGGTGGTCTCCTTTTTCAGACAATCCACGATAAAGGCGGCGGTCTCATTGGAGCGCACCAGGCCGTGAAAGCTCTTGGCGGCGGGGCCGGCGGCCACCATCATCTGCTCCTTGCCCACCTTGTGGGTGATAAAACCGGGTTTGAGTTTCATGTTTTTTCCTCCTGCATTCCAGTATAGGATACGATCGCGGCCTCCGGCTCCATATTGCAGCCCAGGCGATACAGCTTGACCTGTCGGCTCAGCCGCTCCAGCAGCTCCAGGATCCGGGGGATGGCCTCGGCCTTCCGGGGGCGGTAGCACTGCTGGAACAGGATGGGAAAGGCGTCCTCGGCGGAGAGGGGCACGATCCGGTTTTCCTCCGCCCGGGTCAGATGGCAGATCGCCTTCAGCGGGACGGCCAGGTTGCAGCTCAGGTGATGCTTCCCGTTCCAGGGGGTGCCGTAGACGGTCACGCCCTGCTCCGTCACCCGCAGCAGGGGCTTGTCGTCGTTGATCATCACGGCCCGATCCCCGAAGGCCTCCCGCCAGAGCCGGGTGTGGGTACTTTTGCCGGTGCCGCTCCGGGCGGTGAAGAGGTAGCCCTCTCCGTCCACCGCGATGACGGAGCCGTGGAAGAGCAGCACATCCTCCTCCAACAGGCACAGCGCCAGCTTCCGATAGATGGCCAGGCTCTCCAGATTCCGGGGCGCCGCCCGCTGGGGCTCCAGCCCCTCGGCGGCGCGGTTCTCGTCGTTCAGCCGCGCCTCTTCCGCCAGATCCTCCCGGCTCATTTCAATGGTGAAGCGGGGCTCCTCCTCGCAGAGATAGTCCTGCAGGAAGCGCCGCTGCTCCGGATAGATCGTCCGCAGCCTGCAGGGCACTCCCGCCAGTTTGACACAAAATTCCGTCATACTCGTCTCCATCCGAGGTTCTCAATTCCCCTTCCAGGCGTCGTAGATCTCCCCGATCTGCTTTCTCAGCTCGTAGATCCGCTCGGTCAAGGCGGCCCGCTCCACTTCCCAGGCAGCCCGCCGCTCCGCCGCGCCGTTCTGCAGCGGATCGTGCAGCGCATAGCCGCGCGCAAAGTCGGTCACCTCCAGTTGATCCTGTTCCAGGAAGGGCTGCAGAAACGCCAGCATATTGCTCACCGTGCTCTCCTGAAACAGCGAGCCGCTTTCCGAAAAGCTCAGGACGAAGCAGTGCTCCCCGCCCCGCTGGACGATCTGCCGGATTACGCCCTTCACCCCGTCGAAGTTATAGGGGTAGGCGCCGGGCAGCAAAAGCGTTCCCTCCGGCTCTACGGGGATCAGCGGCGTGCCGTTCTCTCCGTGGTGGATGGCGACATGATAGCCCAGCCCGATCAGCTCCTCCTTCAGCTCCGCGCGGAAGGAGCCTTCCGGGAAGTAGACCGCTTCCGGCTTGCTCAGTCCCCGAGCCTGCAGCAGGGCGGAGATCTCCCCGTCCCAGCGGGCAAGATCCTCTGCGTCGGTGCAAATGAGGCAACAGCCCCAGCCGGCAGCGAGCAGCTCGTCAAACTGTTCCCGGCTGAGCTTGTCCGGATCTCCGGGCAGCGCGTTCACGGACAGGCCCAGATTTCCGGGGATGTCCGCGTCCCGCAGCATCGGATAGGCCAGGCTATAGATCCGGGCGTCCAGATCCGGGAACAAAAGCTGCTCGGCAGCCTTGGGGCGGCATTCCTCTGTACAATCCCGTTCCCCCTTGTCCCGCAGGGACAAGAGCCTGTCCATCTCGGTCTCCAGCTCGGAAGCGCGGCTCTTGAGCTCATCCATTTTCTCTTTTTCTTCCCGATCCTGCAGCTCCACCACCAGCAGAGCCACGCACAGGATCGCCGCCAGGACCAGCATGGCAGGCACATGCCACCAGCCCCGTCTTTTCATCGGCTCCGTCCCTCTTTCCCCACGGCAGTTTTTATCTGAATTATTATACCAGAGCCGCAGACATTGGTCAATCTCCCCCGCGCGTTTTTCCGCTTCCCGGTTGACCTGCCGTGCTTCTTGTGCTATCCTCTTTTTGGAAAAATATGAACCATGGAGGAGCTTTTTATGTACGAAAGCATCTTGTCGCACTTTCGGGACAGCTTTGACCGTCCCGCGCGCTATCTCTTCTCCGCCCCCGGCCGCACGGAGCTGGGCGGGAATCATACCGACCACCAGCTTGGACGGGTGCTGGCCGGCGCGGTCAGCGTGGACACGGTGGCCGCCGTGGCCCCCAACGGGGAGGGCGTGATCCGCGTCCTGTCCGAGGGCTATCCCCTCTGCACCGTCTCTCTGGACGAGCTGGAGTCTCGCCCGGAGGAGTTCGGCACGACCCTGAGCCTGATCCGCGGCGTGGCCGGACGCATCGCCGCCCTGGGCCACCCCGTCTCCGGCTTTGACGCCTATGTCAGTTCCCGGGTTCTGCCCGGCAGCGGGCTCTCCTCCTCCGCCGCCTTCGAGGTACTGATCGGCACCGTGCTCAATCATCTGGGCGGCTGCGGGCTGGACGCCATTCAGATCGCCCAGATCGGGCAGTACGCCGAAAACGTGTTCTTCGGGAAGCCCTGCGGGCTGATGGATCAGATGGCCTCCTCCGTGGGCGGCATCGTGACCATCGACTTTGCCGACCGGGAGCATCCCGTGGTGGAGCCCCTGGACTTTGACTTTGCTTCCTGCGGCCACGCCCTGTGCATCGTGAACTCCGGCGCCGACCACGCCGATCTCACCGACGAGTACGCCGCCATCCCCCGGGAGATGGGGGAGGTCTGCCGCGTCTTCGGCAAGGAGCATCTGCGGGAAGTGGACGAGGCGGAGTTCTTCGCCCGGCTGCCCCAGGTCCGCGCCGCCGCCGGCGACCGGGCCGCGCTGCGGGCCATGCACATTTTTGACGACAACCGCCGGGTGGGCCTGCAGGTGGAGGCCCTGAAACGGGGCGACTTCGCCCGCTTTTTGGAGCTGGTGAACGAGTCCGGCCGCTCCTCCTGGCTGTACCTGCAGAACGTGGTGCCCACCGGGAACACCCGCCACCAGGAGCTGGCCATGAGCCTGGCCCTGGCCGCCCGGCTTCTGAAGGGCCGGGGCGCCTGCCGGGTTCACGGCGGCGGCTTCGCCGGCACCATCCAGGCCTTTGTGCCCCTGGATCTGCTGGAGGAGTTCAAGGCCGGCATGGAGGCCGTGCTGGGCGCGGGGAGCTGCCAGGTGCTCTCCATCCGCCCCCAGGGCGGCGTCCTGCTGGAGGAGGTGCGGGCATGAAGGGCTATCTCGACGCGCTGGTAGATTACGCCCTGGAGCACGGTCTCATCCAGGAGGGCGACGAGCTCTGGGCCTATAACCGTCTGCTGGAGACCCTGGGGCTGGACGAGGCCCAGGGCGAGCCCGTCACGGCGGAGCTGCCGGAGATCCTGGAGGCCCTCACCGACGACGCGGTGCGCCGGGGCCTTGTGGACGACAACATCACCGCCCGGGATCTCTTCGACACGAAGCTCATGGGCGCGATCCTGCCCCCGCCCCATGAGGTGCGGGCCGTCTTCCGGGCGCTCTATGCGCACAGCCCCGAGGCTGCCACGGACTGGTACTATCAGTTCAGCTGCGACTCCAACTACATCCGCCGCGACCGGATCAAAAAGGATCGGAAGTGGGTCTATCCCTGCGAATACGGGGATCTGGACATCACCATCAACCTCTCCAAGCCGGAAAAGGATCCCCGGGCCATCGCCGCGGCCAGGCTGGCTCCCCAGTCCGGCTACCCCAAGTGCCAGCTCTGCGCCGAGAACGAGGGCTACGCCGGGCGCATGAACCATCCGGCCCGGCAGAATCACCGGATCATTCCCCTGGAGATCAACGGCTCCCCCTGGTACTGGCAGTATTCCCCCTACGTATACTACAACGAGCACTGCATCGTTTTCAACGCCGAGCACACCCCCATGAAGATCGACAAGGCCGCCTTCCTCAAGCTCTTCGACTTTGTGACCCAGTTCCCCCACTACTTCGTGGGCTCCAACGCGGATCTGCCCATCGTGGGCGGCTCCATCCTCAGCCACGACCACTTCCAGGGCGGGCGCTACGAGTTCGCCATGGCCAAGGCCCCGGTGGAGACGCCGGTGCGCTTCCGCGGCTTCGAGGACGTCGAGGCGGGCATCGTCAAGTGGCCCATGTCCGTGCTCCGCCTCACCGGGCCGGATCGCTTCCGCCTGGCGGAGCTGGCGGATAAGATCCTGGGCTGCTGGCGGGGCTACAGCGACGAGGCCGCGCTCATTTTTGCCGAGACCGAGGGCACGCCCCACAACACCGTCACCCCCATCGCCCGGCGGCGGGGGCAGAACTACCAGATCGACCTGGTGCTGCGCAACAACCTGACCACCGAGGAGTACCCCCTGGGGCTCTACCATCCCCATCAGGAGCTGCACCACATCAAGAAGGAGAACATCGGCCTCATCGAGGTCATGGGTCTGGCCGTGCTGCCCAGCCGGCTGAAAACCGAGCTGGAGGAGCTGCGCCGGGCGATCCTGGCCGGGGAAGACCTGCGCCTGAATCCCCTTACCGCCGCCCACGCGGACTGGGCCGAGGAGCTGCAGCGCCGCCACAGCTTCACCGCGGAAAACGCCGAAGAGATCCTCCGGCAGGAGGTGGGCGCCGTATTCCTGCAGGTGCTCTGCGACGCGGGGGTCTACAAGCGCAGCGAGGCCGGCAGGGCCGCCTTCCTGCGGTTTGTGGATTATGTAAACAAATAACAGCTCTAAAAATCCCCTGGGATCAATTTCCCAGGGGATTTTTGCTGTTCAGGAATATTATTATGTAAACCTATTCGCGCACGCAGGCAAGCTGAACTCAGTGGATCGAGGTGCCGCCAAACTGCATGGTCTCCATGATCCGGTAGCGCTCCATCTGCAGGTTCTTCTTCATAGCCATGGCCTCTTCGATGGGGATCTCCACGATGCCGCCCTCCTTGGTGCCGATGATGCAGTTGTAGCGGCCCTCGGCCAGGGCATTGGCGGCGTAGTAGCCCATGCGGGTGGCGGTTTCCCTGTCGCGGGCGTTGGGGGAGCCGCCCCGCTGGATGTGTCCCAGCACGGTCACCCGGGGGCTGATGCCCACGGCCTCCTCAATGCGGCGGCCAATGTCCACCGCGCTGCCCACGCCCTCGGCCACCACGATCATGAAATGGGTGTTGCCGGCCAGTCTGGAATCCTGGATCCGGTGAACCACGTCCTTCTCAAAGTCCAGCTCCTTCTCCGGCACCAGCACCGCCGTGGCGCCCACGGCGATCCCCACGTACAGGGCCAGGAAGCCCGCATGACGGCCCATGACCTCCACAACGGAGCAGCGCTCGTGGGACTGCATGGTGTCCCGCAGCCGGTCGATGCACTCGATGGCGGTGTTGCAGGCGGTGTCAAAGCCGATGGTGTAGTTGGTGCAGCCCACGTCGTTGTCGATGGTGGCGGGCACGCCCACCACGGGAACCCCCAGACGGCTCAGCTCCAGCGCGCCGCGGAAGGTGCCGTCGCCGCCGATGGCCACGATACCGTCAAGGCCAAGCATTTTGCAGGTGGAGACCGCCTTTTTGCGGCCCTTTTCGTTCATAAACTCCTCGCTGCGGGCGGTGTAGAGGATAGTGCCGCCCCGAGAGAGGATGTGGCCAACGCTCTCGCGGCTGAGCGGAATGAAGTCACTGTTGATGAGTCCCTGCCAGCCGCGGCGAATGCCCACGCACTCGATCCCGTTGGCAAGCGCGGTGCGCACCACCGCGCGAACGGCCGCGTTCATGCCGGGGGCGTCGCCGCCGCTGGTCAAAACGCCTATACGTTTGATTTTTTTCATGTATACGCACACCTTTCTTTCCTTGCGCGGCTCTGTTTCGGGCCGTTTCCAAGATCATTCCGGGTCTCTCTGCTGCAAAAAATTGTACTATAAACCCTCGCCGCAGTCAACAAGAAACCGCAGCGACGGCCGCTCTTTTTCTCCTCCCCATTCCCGGGCGGGCAGAAAAGGGCCCCCGGGGTTCCCGGGGGCCTCACGCTGTCGACAAAGTGTCGACAGTGGGAGGGCAAAAATGGATACTTCCGACAAAGTTCCCATTTTTGCGTGGATTGTACGTGAAGGGGGGGCATACCCTCCCACCTTCACAATCCCCCCATGCGTATCGAAGGGTTGCCGCATCGCTTTGTCCAAAGACAGGCCCCCGGGAACCCCGGAGGCCTGTCTGGAGGGAATTTGGACTGGCGGGAATATGGAATATACCGGCGGAAATCAGATCTCGATCTTCGCGCCCATGAGCTTGGCCAGCTCCCGCACGATGGCGGTGTCGGCGGGCCAGGCGGGGGCGGTGACCAGATTGCGGTCCACCACCGCGTCGGTAACGGGCACGGGCACATAGGTGCCGCCCGCCAGGGTCACGTCGGGCCCCACGGCGGGGTAGGCCGTGGCCTTGTAGCCCTTGAGGACGCCGGCGGCAGCCAGCACCTGGGGGCCGTGGCAGATGGCGGCGACAGGCTTGTTCGCCGCGAAGAACTCCCGCACGATCTCCAGCACCCGGGCGTTCAGCCGGATGTACTCGGGGGCGCGGCCGCCGGTGATGAAGAGGCCCTCATAGTCCTCGGTCTTCACCGCGTCGAAGTCCGCCGTCAGCGCGAAGTTGTGGCCGCGCAGCTCCGTGTAGGTCTGCTCGCCCAGAAAATCGTGGACCGCGGTGGCCACCGTCTCGCCGGCCTTCTTGTCCGGGCAGACGGCGTCCACCTGATAGCCCAGAACGCCCAGCGCCTGGAAGGGCACCATGGTTTCGTAGTCCTCTGTGAAATCGCCGCAGAGGAGCAGCACTTTCTTTGCCATACTTAGACCTCCTGTATTGATTAAAAAATTGCTTGGGAATCCTGTTTTATTCCGCCCGCCGCGCGCGGATCTGGCGGATCAGCTCGTCGCAGACCTCGTCCATGTCGCCCACGATGCCGTAGTCGCAGTAGTTGAAGATCTGGGCCTCGGGATTCTTGTCCACCGCCACGAAGACCTCCGCGTCCACGCCGGCGGTGTGGTTCACCGCGCCGGAGACGCCGAAGCTCAGGTAGAGCTTGGTCTTGACCATCACGCCGGACTGGCCGATCTGCAGCTTGTAGGGCAGGATGCCCCGGTCGTAGAGGGGCCGGGTGCAGCCGATCTTGCCGCCCAGGAGCCGGGCCAGGGTGCGGTAGCGCTCCAGGTGCTCCGAGTCCTTCAGGCCGTTGCCCACGCAGACGATACAGTCGGCATGGGCGATGTCCAGCTCCGGATCCTCCTCATCGGGGATGAAGTCCAGGTGCCGGCAGCGGATGGCCGCGGGATCAAAGTCGATGCGCTCCTCGATCCGCTCGAAGCGCTCCTTTTTCCCGGTGGGCGCGTACTTGAAGGTGCCGGGGCGGATGGTGCCCACCTGGGGGCGCAGCTCCGGCACGGTGATGACCGCCATGATCTTGCCGCCCACCGCCGGCTCGATGAACTGGATGTCCCCGGTCTCCGGGTCCCAGTCCAGCTCCATGGCGTCGGAGGTGCAGCCGGTGTTGAGCTGCACGGCAAAGCGGGGCGCGAAGTCCCGGCCGTCGATGGTGCCGCCCACGAAAATGGCGGAGGGATTGTACTTGCGGGAAAGAACGGTGAAGGCATTGGCCCAGGCGTCGGTGTTGAAATACTCGTAGCCGGTGCCGCTGACGTGGATGAGGCCGTCGACGCCGCAGGAGCGCACACGGTCGATCTCCGTCTCGGGCAGCTCGTCGAGGATCACGGCACAGAGCTCGTCGCCGGTGCGGTCGCAGAGCTTCCGCAGCTCGCAGCAGAGCTCCAGCCCCACGGGGGCGGCCGTCTTGCCGTCATGCTCGATGTAGACCCACATGTTTTTGTAGTCCGATTTCTGCATCTTCCGTCACCTCCTCAAAGGGAACCCTTTTCCGTCAGCAGCTCCATCAGTCTGCCGACGTCCGTCTTGACGCTGCCGGTGCGGATCATCTGTCCGGGCGCGGGCAGCTCCGGGGGATAGATTTTCGGCACGATGGTGCCGGAGCCGGGCACGCCGATCTTCTGCAGATCCAGCCCGTCGATGTCGTTTTCCGAGTAGGTGACGATCTCCGCCTTCTTGGCGGCCAGGTAGGCCTCCAGATTGGGGAGCCTGCCGTAGAAATTGTCCTTCTCCACGGTGAGCAGGCAGGGCAGCGTGGCCTCCACGATCTCCCGGCCGCCCTCCAGCGCACGGGTGGCCCGGATCTTGCCCCCGGACACGTCCTCGATGCTCAGGCAGCAGGAGATCTGGGCGGCGTCGAAGCGCTCGGCCAGTTGGGATGCCATCTGGCCGGTGGCGCCGTCCAGAGACTCCTTGCCGCAGAAGATCAGGTCGAAGCTGCCCCGCATATCCGCGGCCTTCACGATGGAATAGCTGGTGGAGAGGGTGTCGGCCCCGCCAAAGGGGCGGCCGCTGATCAGCACCGCCCGGTCGCCTCCCACGGCCAGGCACTCCCGCAGGGTGCTCTCGGCCATAGGCGGGCCCATGGTGATGAGGGTGATCTCGCCGCCGAAGCGCTCCTTCACCTGCACGGCGGCCTCCAGAGCGTTCAGATCCAGAGGATTCGTGAGGGTGGGGACGCCGGTACGGATCAGGTTGCCGGTCTCCGGGTCCATTTTGACCAGATCCACGTCCGGGATCTGCTTGACGCAAACCAAAATGTTCAGCATATCCTTGCCCTCCTTTCAGCGCAGAGCCAGATCGCTGTCGCAGACCTTGCCCGGGTTGAGGATGCCGTCCGGGTCGAAGACGCGCTTGATCTCGCCCATCAGGGCGAACACGTCCTCCCCCACGGACTCCCGCAGGTAGACCATTTTGGCGTGGCCGATGGAGTGCTCGCCGGAGACCTGACCCTCCAGCTCGGCGCACTTGGTGTAGGCCTTGTCCATGATGATCTTGACCCGGCGCTTGAACTCGTCCTCCTCCAGGTCATTGGAGCAGCAGTAGATGTGCAGGTTGCCGTCCCCGGCGTGGCCGAAGTTGCGGATGCGGATGCCGACCTCGTCGCCCAGGGAGCGGATGTAGATGAGGAAGGCCGGGATCTTGTCCACGGGCACCACCACGTCCATCTCGTCCAGGAGCCGGGTATCCGCCTCAATGGCGGTCAAAAAGCTGGAGCGGGCCGCCCAGGCGGATTTCTTGTTGGCCGAGGTGGCCACCACCAGCACGTCCAGCGCGGCGGCGTCCTTGGCGATCTGACCGAGCTTGATCATCTTCTGATCCAGCTCCTCCTCGTCGCTGCCGGTGAAGGTGACCAGCACGGAGGCGCCCACATCCTCGCTCCGCACCCGCTCGGGGAAGATGGGGTTGCCGGTGAAGGCCGCGGAGGAGGTGACGATGTCCGCGTCCATGAACTCGATGGACTGGGGATCCAGGTTCGCCAGCTTGATCTTCGGCACGAAGCGGATGCAGTCCTCCACCGTGCGGAAAGGCACCAGGCAGGACACGTCGCAGTTCGGGTTGGGGATCAGCTTGAGGGTCATCTCCGTGATGATGCCCAGAGTGCCCTCGGAGCCGATCATCAGGTGCAGCAGGCTGTAGCCCGAGCTGGTCTTGCAGACGCTCTTGCCCAGCTCGATCACCCGGCCGTCCGCCAGCACTACCGTGAGGGCCAGCACGTAGTCCCGGGTGACGCCGTATTTGACGGCGCGCATGCCGCCGGCGTTGGTGGAGATGTTGCCGCCCACGGTGGCGGTCTTCTCGCCGGGATCGGGGGGATACATCAGCCCGTGGCGCAGGGCGTCCGCCGCCAGATCCTTCAGCAGCACGCCGGGCTGCAGACGCACCACCAGGTTGTCCATGTCGTATTCCAGGATCCTGTTCATCCGCTTGGTGCAGAGCACCAGGCCCCCCGCCAGGGGGACGCAGCCGCCCACCAGGCCCGTGCCGGCGCCCCGGCAGGTCACCGGGATCTTATTGGCCGCGCAGATCTTCAGGATGGCGGAGACCTCCTCGGTGGTCTCCACGTCCACCGCCGCCTCCGGCATATGCTTGCCGTAGATGGGCATTTCATCGTGGGAGTAGTTGGGGTCCACCTCTTCCTTCAGGAAGAAGCGCCCCTCTCCCACCGCCGCCCGGAGCTGGGCGGCAATCTCGGGTGTGATTTTGTTGTAGACCGTCATGCAGTCACCCTCCTGTTTGAAAATGCCGCTTGGGAAGCGCGGACCGGGCCGAAGCCGCTCAGGCCAGCAGATCCGCCAGCTTGCCCTCCTCGCCGAGGACGCCGCTCCTGCGCGCCAGCTCCGCCAGCTCCGCTTCCAGGGCGTCGGAGAAGTCCAGGCCGGTGCGCTTCCGCTCCTCAATGAGGCGAGCCTCGATCTCGCCGGGCATGAAGATCTCCTTCACGCCGGTGGCGGTGCGGCTGTTTTTGATCAGCTCCGCGTACAAAGAGGCGTGCTCCTTAAAGCGCTCCACGTCGATGAAGTGGGCGATGTCCAGCAGGATCACGGCAAAGCCAGTCTCCTCGGGCCGCATGTCCTCCACAAAGGGGATCTCCGGGCTGGTGAGCGCGTCGGACAGCACGCCGCCGAACATGTCCACAAACACGGCCAGGCCATAGCCCTTGTGGCCGCCCATGGGGCGGACGCAGTAGGCCACATGGGGATCGGTGGTGGGGTTGCCGTCGTAGTCGTTGGCCCAGTCGGGCGGCATCGCCTTGTTCTCCCGGCGGTAGGCCTGCACCTTGCCGATGGCCACGCCGCTGGTGGAGATGTCGATGACGATGGGCCGGTTGGGATTGGTCGTGGGGCAGCCCATGATGATGGGGTTGGTGCCGATGAGACGGTCCGCGCCGCCGAAGGGCGCCTGGCAGGGATAGGTGTTGCTCACCACGATGCCGATCACGTTGTCCTCCGCCATGCGGTGGCCGTAGTAGCCGCCGCAGCCGATGTTGGCGCTGTTGCGGCCCACGCCGGCGGCGACGCCGTACTTGCGGGCGCGCTCCAGCACGGCGTCGTAGACGCTGTTCACCGCCACGATGCCGGAGCCGCCGCCGCAGTCGAAGGTAAGGGAGGCCTCCGCGTCCTTCACGCAGCGGAAGTCCGGCTGCGCCACCAGGGCGCCGGCCATATACTGCCGCAGGTAGATGCACAGGCGGGACAGGCCGTGGGAATAGGTGCCGGTGAAGTCGGAGTGGGTGACCACGGCGGCCAGAGAGGCCGCGTCGCTCTCGGAGACGCCCTGGGCCATGACCAGGCGCTTGATGAGGGTGATTTCCTGCTCGTAAGAAAGATGGATCATGAATCATTCCTCCCGTTCTATTGTTGTTCAGTATTCCTGTTGGCATCATACCATCTTTATGACGGTAAAGCAATGCAAAGCGGCGCTCTCCGGGAGATTCGGGACAAGTGCACAAATCGCGCGCGGGCTTTTTTGGCAAAGTGCTCTGTTCCGGGCAGGCTCCTCAGCCCAGCCGCAGCTCCCGCAGATCCATGCGCAGCAGGTCGAAGCAGTAGAGCTTTCCCGGCTCCACCGGGAGGCCGCAGAGCCAGCGCAGGCAGAGCGAGGCCTGCAGCGCCGCGCAGAGGGCAGGGGTGAAGGAGAGCACGCCGGCGTCCTCGGGGGCGTAGTCCGCGGGGTACAGCAGCTCCGGCAGCGCGTCCCCCGGCAGGGACAGGGCCGCCTGGGCCACCCAGCCGCTCACCGCCCCGAAGACATAGGGGATCCCCGCCGCGTCGCAGGCGGCCTTCAGCTTCTTCCGATCCGCCGCGCTGTCCAGCGCGTCCAGCGCCGCGTCGCAGCCGGCCAGCAGCCCCGGCAGATTCCCCTCGTCCAGGCGGCAGATGTGCCCGAAAAAGCGGGTGTCCGGCGCGATCTGCGCCGCGCGCCGGGCGGCGGCCTCGGCCTTGTACCGGCCCAGGTTCTCCTCCGTGCACAGCAGCTGCCGGTTCAGGTTGGCGCGGGCAAAGCGATCCGGGTCTGCCGCGGCGATCTCCCCGACGCCCAGGCGCAGCAGATACTCCAGCAGATAGCCGCCCAGGCCGCCGCAGCCGGCGATCAGCACCTTTTTCCCCCGCAGCGCGGCGCAGTCCTCTTCGCTCAGGGCCCCCAGATTGCGGACATAGCGTTCGTCCATGCTTCCGCCTCCTTTTGTCCGTATTATACGAAAAGCCCTTCCCCTCCGTCAAGATTTTTGTGCAAATAACTTGACGGATAGTTGGGAAGGTACTATAGTAAAATAGAATAAATATTTGAAGGAGGAACGCTCCTATGTATGAGCTTTTGCTCTCACCCATGAAGATCGGCAGCATGACCGTGAAAAACCGCACCGTCATGACCGCCGCGGAATTCAGCCTGGGCCAGACCAACGGCAAGCCCACCGAGCGCCTGATGGACTACTACGAGGAGCGGGCCAAGGGCGGCGTGGGCATGATCATCCCCGGCATCTGCCGGGTCAACGACATGGGCGGCGCCTCCACCTTCACGCAGCTCGCCATGAGCCACGACTACCACATCGCGCCCATGCACGAGTTTGCCGAGCGGCTGCACCGCCACGGGGCCAAGCTCTGCATCCAGCTCCACCACCCGGGCCGACAGGGCATGGCCAGCGCCATCAACTCCCTGCCCCTGGTGATCCCGGTGGCGGATCGCTTCCCCGGCGTGATGGATCAGATCTTCAAGTGCACGCCCCTGCTCCTGGGCATGGAGGCCAAGGGCATCTGCTTCTCCGTCCAGGCCCCCTCCAAGGTGGAGCTGGCCAAGCACGGGGCAACCCGGATGCATGCCATGTCGAAGCGGGAGATCCGCAATCTGATCCGGGACTTCATCGAGGCGGCGGTGCGCTGCCAGAAGGCCGGGGTGGACTGCGTGGAGCTCCACGGCGGCCACGGCTATATCATCCAGCAGTTCCTCTCGCCCCACACCAACCGCCGGACCGACGAGTACGGCGGCAGCTTCGAGAACCGGCTCCGCTTCCTGCGGGAGATCATCGAGGGCATCCGGGCGCGCTGCGGCCGGGACTACCCGCTGACCGTGCGTCTCACCGCCGACGAGATGTACGACCGGGTGGGCCGGCCCGGCACAGGCTACGATCTGGAGACCGGCAAGCAGATCGCCAAGCGCCTGGAGGAGCTGGGGGTGGACGCCATCAACGTCACCTCCGCCTGCTACGACGCCTACAACTACTGGCTGGAGCCCACCTCCTTCGAGCCCGGCTGGCGCAAGTACCTGGCCCGGGAGATCAAGAGCGTGGTGAGCATCCCCGTCATCGCCGCCAACGTGATCCGCACTCCGGAGCAGGCGGAAAAGCAGCTGGAGGAGGGCGATCAGGACTTCGTGGCCTCCGCCCGCACCTTCATCTGCGACCCCCACTGGGTCAAAAAGGCCGCCGAGGGCCGGGCCGACGAGATCCGCCGCTGCATCGGCTGCCTCAACTGCATCCGCTCCTTTATGACCAACGCCGGCGTGGGCCAGCCCGGCGAGTGCGCCCTGAACATGAGCGTGGCCCGGGAGAAGGCCTACTTCAACATGCCCCGGGACGGGGAGGGCCGGAAGATCCTGGTCATCGGCGCAGGCCCCGCGGGCCTCACCGCCGCCCAAACCCTGGCCATGCGTGGCTTCGACGTGACCGTGTACGAAAAGGAGAGCCTGCCCGGCGGCCAGGTGCTCACCGCCGCCGCCTGCCATCTGAAGGACAAGCTCTACTGGTGCATCGAGGATCTGATGACCAACGCCAAAAAGGCCGGGGCGAAGATCGAGCTGGGCGTCGAGCTGACGCCGGAAGAGATCGCCGCCCTGGAGCCCTGGGGCGTGGTCGTCGCCACCGGCGGCGAGCCCCTGCGGCCCCGCTCCATTCCCGGCATCGAGGGCGAGAACGTCTATACCGCCCCCCAGATCATCCACCGGGAGACCGTGCTGCGGGACAAGAAGGTGGTGGTGGCCGGCTCCGGCCTCACCGGCCTGGAGACCGCGGAGATCCTGAACGAGACCGGCAATCAGGTCACTGTCATCGAGATGGCCCCGGAGCTGGCGCCGGGGGCCTGGTTCCAGCTGGTGGACGACGAGCTGGAGCGGCTGTCGAAGACCGACACGAAGTTCGAAACCGGCACCAAGCTCCTCAGCGTGGACGCGGGCGGCGTCACCGTCCAGGAGGTCAAAAGCGGTCAGGAGCGCCGCATCGAGGCCGACGCCCTGGTGCTGTCCCTGGGCGTGCGCCCGGCGGGGAATCTCGGGAAGGAGCTGGACAAGCTGGGCGTCATGCGCATCTGGCGGGTGGGCGACGCCGTAAAGAGCGGCACCATCGCCGACGCCTGCCACAGCGCCTTTGACGCCGTCATGGCGATCAAGTAGTCAAAACCATTACCATACAAGAGCGAGAAAACATTGAGGGGGAAGAAAGCATGATCGAGCATAAAAACATCGTGGTCACCGGCGCATCCAGCGGCATTGGCAAGGCCATTATGGAGGAGCTTCTCAAGCAGGAGGGCAACCGAATCCTGGCGGCGGCCCGCCGGGCGGACAAGATCACCGGCTACGGCGAGAACGTGATCCCCTTTTCCTGCGACCTGAGCACGCAGGAGGGCGTGGACGCCCTGTTTCAGAAGGCGGAGGAACTCTTTGACAAGATCGACCTCTACTTCTGCAACGCCGGCGCCCCGTATTACGAGCAGTTCGACTATGAGGACTGGCAGCGGATCCAGAATATCTTTAATGTGAACACCGTGGCCCACATCTACACCTACTCCAAATACCTGCACCACCTGAACGGCCGGGAGGGTCGGCTCATCTACACCATCTCCGCCATGGGCGAGATGGCCCTGCCCGGCTACGCCCTCTACGCCGCCACCAAGTTCGCCATGAAGGGCTTTCAGCAGGCCATCCGGGACGAGGCGCCGGAGAATCTGAAGATCACCTGCATCTATCCCGTCTCCACCAGAACCAATTTCTTCAACGTGGGCACCGGCGGCAAGGGGAATCTGAAGCCCCCCTTCCCGGTGCAGGCTCCCGAGGGCGTGGCCAAGGCCGTGGTGGCGGGCGTGGAAAAGCTGAAAAAGCACATCTACCCCTGCCCGGTCTACCGGCCCAGCCAGCTTCTGATGAAGGCCCTGCCCCCGGTGAAGGCCCTGTACGTCCAGGCGCAAAAGAGCAAGCTCCATCGCTTTGTCAAGAAGATCAAGGCCGAGGGCGAGGGGCTGAAGGAAGAGATCAAGCTGAAGAAAACGCTGAAATAAGGAGGAATCCCCATGGCAAACATTCACGATATCACCCGCAACGCTTTTATGCTCCGCGGCCCGCTGGCCAAAAAGGGCTATGACTGGTGGTGGCACTCCCTGACCGCGGAAAACGCCGAGACCGGCGAGAAAAAGCCCTTCTACGTGGAGTTCTTCACCTGCAACCCGGAGCGGGCGGCGGACGAGCCCGTTATCGTCTGGAACGATCCCGAGAAGCAGAAGAAGGGGATCCTCCCCTCTTACGTGATGGTGAACGTGGGCTTCTGGGGCGAGGATCACGGCCAGCTCCACAACTTCTACGCCTGGAAGGACGTGACCATGCGGCCCGATGCCCCCTACTTCATTTCCTGCGGCCCCTGCAACTGCTCCGAGACCTTCACCGAGGGCACCGTCACCGTGACCCCGGAGGAAAAGGCCGCCCATCCCGAGTGGATGTGCGACGCGGGCACCATGAGCTGGAGACTGGCCATCGACAAAAAGATCGCCTTCCACGTGGGCTACGGCGCCAGCAAATTCTTCCGGGACGCCAACGCCTTTGAGATGTTCTGGCACGCCGAGGGCATGAAGACCAAGTACAGCGGCGAGATCATCCTCAACGGGGTGAAGTATATCGTCCGTCCCGAGACCTGCAACGGCTACGCCGACAAGAACTGGGGCGGGGACTTCACCTCCCCCTGGGTCTGGCTCTCCAGCAACGAGCTCACGAGCCGCATCACCGGCAAAAAGCTGGAGAACAGCGTCTTCAACATCGGCGGCGGCCGGCCCAAGGTGGGGCCCATCGCCCTGAACCGGAAGCTCCTGGGCGAGTTCTACTACGAGGGCAAGGACTACGAGTTCAACTTCTCCAAGTTCTGGACCCTCTCGGGCACCAAGTTCGACTGCCGGGAGACCGCGGACGAGATCATCTGGCATGTTGACCAGACCACCGCCACGGCGCGGCTGGTGACGGATATCCGCTGCTGGAAAAAGGACATGCTGAACATCAACTACGAGGCGCCCACCGGCCTCAAGCGCCATAACCGGCTGTGGAACGGCGGCAACGGCACCGGCGTTCTCAAGCTCTACAAGCGCTCGCCCGGCGGCAGGGAAACGCTGATCGACGAGATCGAGGCCACCGGCATCGGCTGCGAATACGGCGAATACGATCCCGCATGAACTCTTTTCTGGGCAAGATCCTGCGGGTGGATCTGAGCACGGGCCGCTCGGAGAGCGTCAGCGTCCCGCAGGAGGTCTACGAGGCGGTTCTGGCAGGCAAGGGTCTGGAGGCCTGGTACCTGTACAACCACATCCCCGCCGGGGCGGATCCCCTGGGGCCGGAGAATATCCTGGCCTTCGCCGCGGGGGCCCTCTGCGGCACCGGCGCCTTCCTCACCGGCCGCTGGACGGTGGCCTGCAAGAGCCCCCTCACCGGCGGCTGGGGAGACGCCAACTGCGGCGGACTCTTCGCCCCGGCCATCAAGCAGTGCGGCTATGACGCCATCTTCCTCTCCGGCGTATCGGAAAAGCCCGTCTACCTCTTCTGCGACGGGAAGAACGTGGAGCTGCGGGACGCCGCCGCCTACTGGGGCCTGGACGCCACCGAGGCGGAGCTGGCCCTGCACCGGGATCTGGATCCGGTCTGCCGCAAAAAGCCCTGCGTCGCCCTCATCGGCCCGGCGGGGGAAAAGCGCTCCCTCATCTCCGGCATCTGCAACGAGGGCGGCCGCATCGCCGCCCGCAGCGGCGTGGGCGCCGTCATGGGCAGCAAGAAGCTGAAGGCCGTGGTGCTGGCGGGGTCCCGTCCCCTCCCCTGCGCCGACGGGGAAAAGGTGCGGGCGCTCTCCAAGGAGCTGGGGCGAAAGCTGCTGAAAATGACCCTGCCCAACGGGCTGGGGGTCTTTCTCGGCCCCGGCGGGCGGGCCATGGGGCATCTGCCCTACCTGCCACTGGACGGCTCCATGACCTCGCTGATGTTCCGCCAGTGGGGCACCCAGGCCAACACCTCCCTGGCCATTACCAGCGGCGACGGGCCCATCAAAAACTGGGCCGGCACACCCCAGGACGTGCGGCTGATGGACATGGTCTATAACCCGGAGCGCATCAACCGGATCGAGGCGGCCAAGTACCACTGCTATTCCTGCCCCCTGGGCTGCGGCGGCAAACTCAACGTCCGCGGCCGGAAGTACGTGGAGTTTGACGAGACCCACAAGCCGGAGTATGAGACCATCGAGGCCTTTGGGCCCCTGCTGCTGAACTGGAGCATGGACTCCATCTACCAGCTCAACGAGCTGCTGAACCGGGCCGGCATGGACACCATCTCCGCCGGCAACACCGTGGCCTGGGCCATCGAATGCTATGAAAACGGCATCCTGACCCAAGAGCAGACCGACGGGCTGGAGCTGAGCTGGGGCAACACCGAGGCGATCCTCGCGCTGGTGAAGAAGATGATCGCCCGGGAGGGCTTCGGCGACGCCCTGGCCGACGGGGTGAAGCGGGCCAGCGAGCGCTTCGGCGGCAAGGAATACGCCATGCACATCGGCGGCCAGGAGCCGGGCATGCACGACGCCCGCAACGACCCCCAGCTGGGCATCCATTTCGTGGCGGAGCCCGCCCCCGGCAAGCACACCGTGGGCATGGGCATCGAGTACGGCGCCATGAGCCTCTGCGACATCTGCTCCTGGGCGCCACCGGCCAAGCTCCACGCCAAATCCAAGGATCTGGAGGACACGGAGAACCTGGCCATGATCTCCAAGGCCAACGCCTGCTACACCATGCTGGTGGACGGCGCGGGCGGCTGCTACTACGGGCAGATGATGGGCGTGCACATGTGGAAGCTCATCGAGTACCTGAATGCCGCCGAGGGCTGGAACTATGACGGCGACCACTATATGGAGATCGGCGAGCGGATCCAGAACCTGCGTCAGCTGTTCAACATCAAGCAGGGCTTCGACCCCGCCGCCGTGAAGCTGCCGGATCGGATGCAGGGCATCCCGCCCCTGCCCTCCGGGCCGCTGAAGGGGATCACCCTGAAGAATAAAGAGCAGGTGGCCGCCCACTGGCGGGCCTTCGGCTGGGACGACAGAACCGGCGTGCCCCTGCCGGAGACGGTGAAGCGCCTGGGCATCGACAAGCTCACGGAGGTGCGGCCATGACCAAAAAGCAACCGAGCTTCGACTATCTCAACTGCGTGAGCTGCGGCATCTGCGCCCAGGCCTGCCCCGTCTCCGCCCTGGAGATGCGGAAAGAGGGCAAGAGCGGCAAATACCGCAATGTCTTCCCGGAGCTGGTGCGGGAGGGCTGCATCGGCTGCGGCCAGTGCGCCCGCTCCTGCCCCATGGACGTGATCAAGATGGAGGAGGTGGAAAAGCTCATGCGCGTGAAGATCCTGCCGCCCCACGGCAGCGACCGGAGCGGTCTGGACGAGCGCTCCTGGGCGGAGCTGCCGGAGGGCAGCACCGTGCGGGACGCGCTGAAGCTCATCCGCTGCAGCCAAGCGAAGGCCAGGCTCCTGCTGGTCAGCGTCAACGGCGAGCGCTGTTCCCTGAGTCAGGAGCTCCACGAGGGGGACGTGGTGGGCTTTTTCTTCCCGGTCACCGGCGGGTGACAACCGATAAAGCAAGAGGGCAGCGAAACCGCGTTTGGTCTCGCTGCCCTCTTGCTTTTTTGTTGTCAGGCCTCGGCGATGATGCGGCGGATGACCGCCTCGCAGCGCTTTTTGTCGTAGACCACCGGAACGGGATAGACCGGGTTGGCCTCCGCCAGCGCCCACTCCACCATCTGGGGGATGTCCTCCTCCCGGATGAAGGCAAAGCCCGTGGGAATGTCCATGCGCCGGTTCATGGCCCGGATCTCCGCGATGAAGGCCCGGGCCTTCTCCGCATCCGTGCCGTCGGGCTTCAGGCCGGTGAGCTCCGCCAGATGGGCCAGCTTCTTCTCCGCCGCAGAGCCGTAGTCCTCCAGCACGATGGGCAGGATCACGGCGTTGGCCAGGCCGTGGGGGGTGTTGTAGAGGCCGCCCAGGGTGTGGGCAATGGCGTGGACGTTGCCGACCCCCGCCCGGGTGAAGGCGAAGCCCGCCTTGTAGGCCGCGATGAGCATCTCGGTGCGGGCCTCCATGTCGTCCCCGTCCCGGTAGGCCCTCTCCAGGAAGCGGAAGATCCCGCACACGGCCTCCTCCGCCAGACGGATGCTCTCCCTGGTGTTGTAGGTCCAGCAGAGATAGGCCTCCACCGCGTGGGTCAGGGCGTCCATGCCGGTGGTGGAGGTGATCTTCGGCGGCAGCTCCCGGGTCATTTCCGGATCCAGCACCGCGTACCCGGGAACCAGGCGCAGATCCATCAGGGCGTATTTGTGGTGGGTCTCGCCGTCGGTGATGACGGCGGCGATGGTGGTCTCGGAGCCTGTCCCCGCCGTGGTGGGCACGGCGATGAAGGGCGGGAGCTTTTTCAGCACCTTCATGAGCCCCGCCATCTTCCCCACCGGCGTCCCGGGCCGCACCACCCGGGCCGCGGCGGCCTTGGCCGCGTCCATGGGCGAGCCGCCGCCGATGGCGATGAAGCCCTGGCAGCCGGTCTCCAGATAGCGCCGCTGGATCCGGTTCACGGTGTCCACCGAGGGATTGGCCTCCACCCGGTCGTAATGAACCCAGGCGATCCCGGCCTTGTCCAGCTCCGTCAGGATCTTGGGCGCCAGCTTCTTGCCCACGGTGGGCCCGGTGACCACCATAACCTTTTGAACCTTCTCCTTCTCCAGCAGCTCCGGGATCCTTTGGATCGCCCCCACGCCGGAGACGGGAACCGGTCTGCGCCAGTGCAGACACCTCGCCCCCACGTTGAATACGGCCTGAAAGCCGCGATAATATGCTTTTTGTATGCCGCTCACGGGATCGAACCTCCTTTATACGCCGTAAAACTCCAAAAACCGTCTGGTCTCTTGTTCATTCGGCCGATACAGAACCCGCTCGGCGTCCCCGGACTCCCTGAGCTTCCCCTGATGCAGGAAAAGAACCCGATCCGCAAGGCGCCGGGCCTGCTGTACGCTGTGGGTGATGAGCAGGACGCTGCAGCCCTGCTCCCGGGCGGCGGCGCGGATCAGCTCCTCCGCTGCCAGGGTGGATTCCATGTCCATGGCCGCCGTGGGCTCGTCCAGCACCAGCAGCTCATAGCGCCCCATCAGGAGCCTGCACAGGGCCATCTTGGCCGTCTCCCCGCCGGAGAGCTTTTTGGCCCGCTGCCGGGCCAGGCCGTCGATCCCCAGGGCCCGCATCAGCGCCGCCGCCCGGGCCCGGTCCCCGCCGTTGAGCAGGATGTTCCGCCGGGTGCTCATGCGGAAGGCGTAGCTCTTCTGGGGCATGTAGCCCACGGCGGTCTCCGGCAGGATCGGCTTGTTCCCGTCGGCCGGCTCGATCCCGGCCAGGATCCGGGCGAAGGTGCTTTTGCCGCTGCCGTTGGCGCCGATGACGGCGGTGATCTGCCCTTGCGGCAGCTCCAGCTCCGGCAGCTCCAGCACCCTGCGTTTCCGGTAGCTTTTCGTAAACGCGCAGGTCTTCATCGGCTCAGCCTCCTCTGCAGCAGGCTCAGCACGATGTTCACCAGCAGCGACAGGCCTATCAGGATGATCCCCAGGGCGATGCCCAGGGAGAATCTGCCCTGGTTGGTGAAGTTCATGATGGCCGTAGTCATCACATTGGTCTTCCAGGCGATGGCGCCGCCCACCATGGCCACCGCGCCCACCTCGGCGATGGCCCGCGCGAAGGCCAGCAGATAGGCCGAGAAGATGGGATACACGCACTCGTTGGCCAGCAGGCGGAAGCGTTTTCCGGAGCCGAAGCCCAGCCCCTTGGCCGTCTCCCGGACAGAAGGGGCCACATCGGCCACAAAGGTCTCCATGGTGCCCACGACGATGGGCGTGATGAGCACCACCTGGGCCAGGATCATGATGGGCACGGTGAAGAGCAGCTTCCAATGCCGGAAGGGGCCCACGCCCGAAAAGAGCAGGTAGAACAGCAGGCCGCAGACCACCGGCGGCATGCCCATGAGGGTGCGGTTCAGCACCAGCAGGGCCCGCCGCCCGGGGAAACGCCCCGCGCCGTAGAGGATGCCCAGGGGCACGCCCAGCAGCAGCGCGATCACCGAGCTGGTCAGGCTCACACGCGCCGTGGTGGACAGAATATTCAACAATTCCGGATCGGCGGAGCGGATCAGGTCGATCGCTTCCTGGAACGCAGAGCCCATATGCCTCCTGCCGCCCTGTGGGCGGATCGTTTTGGATCAGAATAGCCGCGGAATATCTCCGCGGCTATTATTGTACGTGATTTGGGAATCAGAATCAAGCGATTTTCCCGCCGTTTGCATAGAAGGTCAGGAAAGTCGCCTTGTCGGTGAGGATATAGGCGCCCATTTCCTCCGCCATGACCAGGCAGGCTCCCATGCCGGCGTTGGCGGAGACATACCAGTCTTTATAATCCTTGAAGCTCTCCGGCTCCTCGGTGATGCCCAGCTCCTCCGGCCAGAGGCTCTGTTCCTTGCTGTGGGTGCCGGAGCCGTCGCCCCGGGAGATGAAGCTGTACTTGCCCTCCGCGATGGCCCGGAAGGCGGCCTTCACGTCAGGGGCGGACTTTACGCCCGCAGGATCGGCGGAGGGGCCGCAGAGCACGAAATAGTTGAACATATAGGTCAGACGCTCGCTGTCCATCCCGTCCAGGACATATGCAAAGCCGTCCTCGACAAAGGCCTCCTCCTGCTTCTTGGCGTGCACCAGGATCAGATCGGCGTTGCCCATTTTGGCATTGGCGATGGCCTTGCCGGTGCCGGCGGAGTAGACCTCCACCGTATAGCCGTACTTCTCCTCAAAAACGGGCAGCAGATAACCCAGCAGGCCGGAGTCGTTGACCGAGGTGGTGGTGGACAGGCGGATCACCCGGGTCTCCTCGGTGGCGGCGGGGATCTCGGCCGTGGAGATCGGCCGGTCGTCCTTCAGGTAAAACAGATACTCGCCATACTCGGCGTAGCCGTAGTTGGCGGCCAGCTCCTCCCCCTCCTCGGAGAGCAGCCAGTTGATGAGGGCGGCGGCGCCCACGGTGTTCAGCTCCACATCCGTGACCGGATTCCCGTCGGGATCCGCAAAGGGGGCCTCCGGGTTCACGGCCATCAGGGTGTAGTTGTTGATCATGGCCTCGTCCGCTTCCAGCAGGATGCAGGTGTCCACGGCGGGAGCCGCGGGCTCCTCCGTCTCGGGCTGGCTCCCGCAGGCGCAGAGCGCGAAGACCGTCGCAAGCGCCAGCAGCAGGGCAAGGATCTTTTTCATGGTTTCGTCCTCCCATACACAGATTGACTTAAATATAGCATGATTTCCCGTTTCTTGCAAGGTTTGGCGCTTCCCGTCTCAGAATTCCGCGATCACTTCGCCCGGCTTATCCAGGGTATAGCCGCCCATGGCCTCGATCCGCTCCCGGAAGGCCTCGCTCTGCAGGGTACGGATCAGCTGCCGCACCGGGCGGGTACTCCAGGCGGACTTGGGGATCAGCAGGTCGTACTCCTCCACGCAGACGGGCAGGAAGTCCAGCCCGTAGAGCGCCGCCGCCGAATAGATGCCCATGCCGGCGTCGGCGGAATCCCCGGCGATCTGCACCGCCACGGCGTTGTGGGTGCTCTCCTCCCGCTCGTAGCCGTAGACCGCCTCCCGCTCCACGCCGCAGCGCTCGCAGAGCCAGTCCATCAGCACCCGGGTGCCGGAGCCCTTCTGACGGTTTACATAACGCACGCCCGGCCTGGCGATGTCTCCGAAGGAGCGGATGCCAAGGGGGTTGCCCTTCTGCAGCATCAGGCCCTGCTGGCGGCCCACGCAGCGCAGCAGCAGCACGCCGCCCCGGGGGAAGTACTTTTCAACATAGGAACGGTTGTAGATCCCCGTCTCCGTGTCCAGCAGGTGGATGCCGGCGGCGTGGGCCTCGCCCCGGCGGACGGCCATGATGCCGCCCATGGAGCCCACGTGGGACGAGGACAGGGAGAGGCTCCGGTCGCTCCGGTGGAGCAGATCCGCCAGCTCGTCCAGCAGCGGATCGTGGCTGCCGATGACCACCAGGGTGTTTTTCAGGCTCTCCTCGGATCGGAGCAGCCGGACGCTTACCTCTTCCCCGGCGGCGCAGCCCTCCGTCCCCTGGGGGATCTCCAGGATCCCGTCGGCCTTCACGAAGGAGGAGATCACACCGCTGCCCCGGGGCAGGGGGATCGCCACGGCCTTTCCGTCCACATAGCCCAGGCGCACCCGCACGAACTCCCGGTATTTGAGCCCGGAGACCAGGGGCCGGGCCAGCCTCGCCCGGCAAGTCTCGGTTTTTTCGCCCGCCCGGCCGTACCAGAGCTCGATCAGCGGGCGCAGCAGCTCCTCGATCACGAGGATGCCGGAGACCGGGTAGCCCGGCACGCCCAGGATGGGCACCGGGCCACAGCAGCCCAAAACGGCGGGCTTGCCGGGCTTGATGGCCAGGCCGTGGATCAGCAGCTCCCCCACCGCCTCCACCGCGGCGGCGGCGTAGTCGTCCCGCCCCGCGGAGGAGCCGGCGTTGAGGATCACCAGGTCGCAGCTCTCCGCCGCCCGCTGCAGGGCGGCGCGGATCCGGGCGGGGTCGTCCGGCACGATGGGATAGACCCGGGGCTCCGCGCCCCAGGAGGAGAGCATGGCCGAGAAGATGGAGGAGTTGAACTCCAGGATCTCCCCCGGCTTGGGGTCGGCGCAGGGCGGGACGATCTCGTCCCCCGTGGGGATCACGCCCACCACGGGCTTCGCCAGCACTTCCAGCTCCAGCACGCCCCCGGCGATCAGGGCGCCGACGGCGGCGGGGCTGATCTCCGTGAAGCTGGGCAGGATCATCTCCCCGGCGCAGAGATCCTCCCCGATCTGGCGGATGTGCTGCCAGGGCGCCGCCGGGGCGTGGAGCGTGACGCTGCCGTCGGCGTTCTGCACCAGCTCCTCCACCATGATGACCGCGTCGCAGCCCGCCGGGATGGGGTCGCCGGTGTCCACCACCGTGAACTGGCCCTTCCGCAGGGTGACGGGGGTGGTCTCCGTGGCGCCGAAGCTGTCTCTTGCAAAGAGGGCGACGCCGTCCATGGCGCTGCAGGCGAAGTGCGGCGCGTTGATGGCGGCGTAGACCGCCCGGGCCGTGACGCGCCCGAAGGCCTGCTGCACGGGGATCCGCTCCGTGCGGGCCCGGAAGCCCCGCTCGCTCACGGCCCGCAGGAAGTCCCGCCGGGCCTGCTCCAGAGGCGCGTTGGTCAGGTAGCTGAATGCCATACAAGTTCCTTTCTGTCTCGCTTCCCCTTGCGGGGTTCAATCGCAGTAAACTTCTACTTCCGCGCCCTGGGGAAGGCCCTCGCAGTCCCGGTCGATCACCAGATAGCCGTCCGCCTCCGTGAGCTGGGTGATGAGCCCGGACTTGATGCGGATCGGCACGGCAAGGGTCTTTCCGTCCGCCGTCTCCAGGCGGCAGGGGCTGATCTGCATCCGGCCGTGATTGGCGTTCAGGCTCTCGCTCAGCGTCGCCTTCACCCGATCCCGGCGCAGTCTTTGGCCGCTCAGACGGGCCAGCAGCGGCAGCACAAATACTTTCGTCACATAGTAGGCGGCCACCGGGTGCCCCGGCAGGCCGATCAGGGGCTTGTTGCCCGCCTTACCCAGGATCGTCGGCTTGCCGGGCTTCACGGCGATGCCGTGGAAGAGCAGCTCGCCCAGGGCTTCGATCACCCGGCAGGCGGCGTCCTTCACGCCCGCGCTGCTGCCGCCGGAGAGGATCACCGCGTCGCAGCAGGACAGGGCCAGCGCGGTCTTTTCCCGCAGCAGCGCCTCGTCGTCCGGCACGATCCCGAAGTCCACCGCCACCGCGCCGAAGGAGCGCAGCAGCGCCTTCAGCATCGGGAGGTTCACGTCCCGCACCTGCCCCGGCCCGGGCTTCTGATCCGCCGGCACCAGCTCGTCCCCGGTGGAGAGCACGCCCACCGTCAAGCCGAGGCGCACCGGGACCTCCGTTTTTCCGATGGCGGCCAGGGCGCCGATGTCCTGCGGGCGGAGGACGCGGCCGGCCCGGAGCAGCACCTTGCCCGGACGCACGTCGTCTCCCCGGAAGATCAGATTCAGCCCCGGCGCGCCGGGCTTCAGGATGCCCACGGTGCCGTCGCCGTAATCCTCGGAGTACTCGAGCATCACCGCGCAGTCGCAGTCCGCCGGGATCCTGCCGCCGGTGGGGACGTACACGCAGGAGCCCCGGGGTACCGCGATCTCCGTCCCCTCCCCCATTTTGACCTCCCCGGCCAGCTTCAGGATCGCCGGCAGGGCGTCGGAGCAGCCGAAGGTATCGGCGGCGCGCAGGGCGTAGCCGTCCACCGTGGAGCGGTCGAAGTCCGGCACGTACTCCTCCGCCGGGATATCTTCTGCCAGGATCCGGCCCAGGGCCCGTTCCAGGGGCGTGTTCTCTGTCCGCTCCAGGGGCTGAAACTCCTCTTCGATCAGCCGGAGCACCTCCTCCGGCGTTTTCACGTTCAGCATAAGCAGCTCTCCCCCGCTTTCTTCTCGCAGTTTTCCCATGTATTGTCGCATATTCTCCCGGTTTTTTCAACTCGATCCTGCGCGAATCCGAAAAAAGACGGCCCGCGTCCTTTCGATGCGAACCGTCTTTTTCCTTCTTGCGCGAGCTCTGATAGAAGGCTTGAATCGGATATGCGAGATGGATACGGGCCAGGCGAAGCGAAGGCCGCAGAGCGGGACACAAATCCGGCTCGCAATTGCCTGCAGCCGTTTATCGCTGAATCGTATCAGTGCAGCCAGGAGTTCGGCTGGGAGATCTCATAGGTGCCGAAGCCGTAGGAGGCGTCCAGCTCGTACCAGGTGCCGTCAGAGAGGGTGCAGCGGTTCCAGGCGTGATTGCTGCCCAGTCCGTTGGGCCAGAGCCAGGCGCCGTTCTCATCATAGTAGTCCGCGGGCTGGGTGTTGTTGCGGGCATACCAATCGCTCATGGTGACCGTCTGTGCCTTCAGGCCGCAGCAGCGGAGCATGGCTTCCAGGTTCGCCGCGTCACTCCAGCAGCAATTGTTGTTGGTGCAGCGGCTTGCCGCATAACGGGCACAAGCCGCCATGGTGTCATACTCAGACAGGCCCTGGGCCTTGATGCGCTGGGCCTCCTGCAGGCAGGGGTCTCCCTGGGCCAGCCGGTAGAGGACGCGCTGCTCCTGCAGCCCTTCGTCATCCACCCGGAACTGCTCGCCGCACTTGGAGCAGACCAGCGTCCAGAGCGTCTCTCCGCTCATTCTGTAAGGGCTGGCCCCGTCCCAGAGATGCTCGCAGGATCCGGCAGGTTCTTCCGACTCGACGGAATCTTTGGGCTTCTCGAACAGAAGCACAACGCCTTCGTCCACCCAGATCGCCCCCGTCAACAGGCCGGGGCAGGCGCTGACGTCCAGCAATGACAGAGAATTCCATCTGCAGTCCAGATATTGGAGCGCAGGATTCCCACCGACATTCAGCGAAGTCAGCTCATTAAAGCTGCAGTCCAGACGCGTGAGTCCCGGGTTCCCGCTGAGATCCAGCACCGTCAGCTTGCAGTCCGAGCAGTCCAGCACATTCAGCACCGCATTGTCGCCCAGTTCCAGCGCAGTCAGCGCGCTCTCTCTGCAGCAAAGCACGGTCAGCGCGGTATTGCGGGACAGATCCAGGGTCTCCAGCGGATTCCAACTGCAGTCCAGGCTGGTGAGAGCGGGATTTGCGCTGAGATCCAGCGCGGTCAGTCTGTTGCAGCAGCAGTCCAGACTGGTGAGCTGGGGATTGTGGCTCAAGTCCAGGGACGTGATCGCGCAATAGCCGCAGTTCAGCTCCCGGAGCCCCGGGAAGTATTCGATCCCGCTCAGATCCTCGATGGGGTTCTAGGCGACGCTCAGCTCGGTCACCTCGCTGGCCGCCCGTCTGGTCAGACCGTTCGGAAAGCACTTCTGCAGCTCCGTAAGGAAGAACTCGTCCGGGAAGTACCGGGCATTGAGGATGTCCTCGTCGAGCTCCGGGTTTTCCGGCTCGTTGGGCTTTTCCGGCTCATTGGGCTGCCCGGATCCAGGGACAGGAGTCGGGGTCGGAACAGGCGCAGGCGCAGGCGTAGCTGTGGGCTTCGGCGCGGGAGCAGGCGCAGGCGTCGGCGCAGGGGTATGCGTGGAGCCCTGGGAAGGCGCGGGCGTCGGGGTCGCGGATCCCTGCGAGGGGATCTCGTCTGCGCGGCCTTCCCCTGCCTGCTCCTTCGTCTCGGTCTCGACCGGAAGCTCCGGCTCATTGGTCTCGGGCTCCGCTTCGAGGATCTCGATCTCGGCCGCTTCGGTTTCGGGCGAGCTTTCGACGGCCGGCCCGTGGATCTGGCCGCAGCTTACCGCCGGCAGCGTCATCAGCAGGACAAGAAGAACAACAAGCGCTTTTTTCATGGATATGACCTCCCTTTTTTATCCTTCTGTTTTTATAGAGCAAAAAAGGGAGCCGCAGGTTTTATGTATTTGAAAAAAAACGCGGCACCGGGGTCACGCACGCGGCGCGCCGCACATCCCTTCGGCAGAGGGCCGCGCCACTTTTCCGCAGGCCCGGCGGATCTTCGGCTTCCGCGCTCCATTTCCCCAGCTCGCCTCTCCTCTCCGGAACGGCAAGGGGGACGAGGCGCCGCTGCCCGGCAAAAGCTATGGTCAGCCTGCTTTTTTTTCGATTTTTTCCCGCCGTATGCCTTGACAGTCGCGCCGCGCTATGCTATTCTATTTGTGTATTGAATCATGCTGTTTTGTTGATACGGAACGAAAAACGTTCTCCGGAGCCAGGGGCCTAGTGCCCCCTTAAGGCATCGGAGAACGTTTTTTGTTGTTAAAAATCGCCTGTTTGGAGGGGAAAAACCATGACCAAATACATCTTTGTGACCGGCGGCGTGGTATCCGGTCTGGGCAAGGGCATCACCGCGGCCTCCCTGGGGCGGCTGCTGAAATCCCGGGGCCTGAAGGTGGCGGCCCAGAAGCTGGATCCCTACATCAACGTGGATCCGGGCACCATGAGCCCCTATCAGCACGGGGAGGTCTTCGTCACCGAGGACGGCAGCGAGACCGACCTGGATCTGGGTCACTACGAGCGCTTCATCGACGAGGATCTGAACCGCTTTTCCAACCTGACCACCGGCAAGGTCTACTGGAACGTGCTGAACAAGGAGCGCCGGGGCGAGTACCTGGGCCAGACGGTGCAGGTGATCCCCCACATCACCGAGGAGATCAAGCGCTTCATCTACAGCGTGGGCGAGAAGACAAAGGCCGACGTGGTCATCACCGAGATCGGCGGCACCACCGGCGATATCGAGAGCCAGCCCTTCCTGGAGGCCGCCCGGCAGGTGGGCCTGGAACAGGGAAAGGCGAACACCCTCTTCATCCACGTGACCCTGGTGCCCTTCCTGCGGGGCAGCGACGAGCACAAGACCAAGCCCACCCAGCACTCCGTGAAGGAGCTGCAGGGCATGGGCATCGCCCCGGACATCATCGTGCTGCGCTGCGACGAGCCCCTGGAGCCGGCGATCTTCCAGAAAATCGCCATGTTCTGCAACGTCAAGCCCGACTGCGTCATCGAAAACCGCACCATCCCCATCCTTTACGAGGCGCCGCTGATGCTGGAGGAGCACGACTTCTCCCTCATCGTCTGCCGGGAGCTGGGTCTCTGGACCCGGGCACCGGAGCTGGGAGAGTGGCGGGCCATGGTGGAGCGGATCAAGCGCCTGGACCGGGAAGTGACCATCGGCCTGGTGGGCAAGTACGTGCAGCTCCACGACGCCTACCTCTCCGTGGCGGAGGCCCTGCGCCACGCGGGCTACGCCTGCGGCGCCCGGGTGCTGATCCGCTGGATCGACAGCGAGACCCTCACCGACGAGACGGCGGAGACGATCCTCTCCGGCTGCGACGGGCTGATCGTCCCCGGCGGCTTCGGCGACCGGGGCGTGGAGGGCATGATCGCCGCCGCCCGCTTCGCCCGGGAGCGGGATCTGCCCTATCTGGGCATCTGCTTGGGGATGCAGGTGGCGGTAATCGAGTTCGCCCGCCACGTCTGCGGCCTGGCCGGGGCCAATTCCGGCGAATTTGACCCGGATTCGCCCCACAAGGTCATTGACTTTTTGCCCGATCAAAGCGATACTGTCAACAAGGGCGGCACGCTCCGTCTGGGGGCCTGGCCCTGCCGGATCCAGCCGGGCAGCCGCATGGCGGCCTGCTACGGCGAAGAGCAGATCGCCGAGCGGCACCGGCACCGCTACGAGTTCAACAACGACTATCGCCGGACGATGACGGACGCGGGCCTCACGCTCTGCGGCCAGTCGCCGGACGGGCACATCGTGGAGGCGGTGGAGCTCAGCGACAAGCGCTTCTTCGTGGGCGTGCAGTTCCATCCCGAGTTCAAGAGCCGGCCCAACCGGCCCCATCCCCTGTTCGTGGGGCTCATCGGCGCCGCGCTGGGCGAAAGCCTGTAAGGAGGGCGATTTCATGAAAAAAGAGACGGTGGGGACCGTCGTCACGGTCAAAAAGCTGTGGTGGATAAAGATCAACACCAAGCCCGTCCGCATGGGCCCCCTGGACGGCGCGGTCTTCCCCCACATCGCAAAGGTTTCCTATACGGTGGACGGCGCAGAATACTGCAAGAGAAAATGGATCGGCGCCGGGCAGCCTGTCCCGGAGGCCGGGAGCGCGGTCAAGGTGCGCTATGAGGAAAACGCGCCGACAAAGGCCGAAGTGATATTTTAAGGGGATGATTTCTCCCGGCAGGAGGTTTTTATGACAGAACAAAAAATCCTGATCCTGGATTTCGGGGGCCAGTACAACCAGCTCATCGCCCGTCGGGTGCGGGAGCATCATGTCTACTGCGAGCTGCGCCCTTATAACACGCCCCTGGAGGAGATCCGGCGCTTTGCCCCCATCGGCCTCATCTTTACCGGCGGGCCCAACAGCGTGTACCTGCCGGACGCGCCCAGGGTGGATCCGGGGATTTTTGACCTGGGAGTCCCGATCCTGGGCATCTGCTACGGCTGCCAGCTCCTGTCCCAGATGCTGGGCGGGCAGGTGGTCCCCGCCCAGGCGGATTCCGCCCGGGAGTACGGCAAGACGGAGACCTTCTTCGACACCGGCTGCGCCCTGTTCAAGGGCCTGCCCGCGCAGAGCGTCACCTGGATGAGCCACGGGGACTACATGGCCCGGATCCCGGCGGGCTTCCGGCTGGCCGCCCACAGCGCCGCCTGCCCCACGGCGGCGATCTGCGACGAGAAGCGGCGCTTCTACGGGGTGCAGTTTCACCCGGAGGTGAACCACACCGCGTACGGCAGCCGGATGCTGCGGAATTTCCTCTATGAGATCTGCGGCGCGGCGGGAGAATGGACCATGGCCGGCTACCGGGAACAGGCCGTGGCCGCGCTCCGGGAGAAGGTGGGCGGCGGCCAGGCCCTGCTGGCCCTCTCCGGCGGGGTGGACTCCTCCGTGGCGGCGGCGCTCATGGCCGAGGCCATCGGGGAGCGCCTGAGCTGCGTCTTCGTGGATCACGGCCTGCTGCGCAAGGACGAGGGGGATCAGGTAGAGGCCGCCTTTGCCGGGCGGGCCATGCACTTTCACCGCATCGACGCCGGCGCGCGCTTTCTTGCCAGGCTTGCCGGCGTGACCGACCCGGAGACAAAGCGCAAGATCATCGGCGAGGAGTTCATCCGGGTCTTCGAGGAGGCCGGGCGGGAGATCGGCGCCGTGGACTATCTGGTGCAGGGCACCATCTACCCGGACGTGATCGAGTCCGGCAAGGGCCCCGCCGCCGTCATCAAGAGCCACCACAATGTGGGCGGCCTGCCGGCGCACGTGGCCTTCCGGGAGATCCTGGAGCCCCTGCGCCTGCTCTTCAAGGACGAGGTGCGGCAGCTGGGTCGGGAGCTGGGCCTGCCGGAGGAGCTGGTGTCCCGCCAGCCCTTCCCCGGGCCGGGTCTGGCCATCCGCGTCATCGGGGAGGTCACGGAGGAGAAGCTCCAGATCCTGCGGGAGGCGGACGCCATTTTCCGCCAGGAGATCGCCGCGGCGGGCCTGGCCGGGAGCTGCAGCCAGTATTTTGCCGCCCTGACCAATCTGCGCTCCGTGGGCGTCATGGGGGACGGCCGCAGCTACGACTGGGCCGTGGCCCTGCGCAGCGTCCAGACCGGGGACTTCATGACCGCGGACTGGTCGCGCCTGCCCTACGAGCTGCTGGATCGGGTGTCCGTGCGCATCGTCAACGAGGTGCGGGGCGTGAACCGGGTGCTCTACGACATCACCGCCAAGCCCCCCGCCACCGTGGAATACGAGTGAGCCGCTGTCCCGCGCAGTCCGATCCCGATCATCGGCTCCGCAGAACAGCACGGCCCTTATTCCCGTACAGAACGGAAGAATCCACCGCAAGGCGGGAGATGAAGCCGACCGGCAGCTTCCGGCAGCGCCCTTCCGCTTGGAAAACCAACTCACACAAAAACGCGGGCATCCGGGAAGCGATGAAGTCATCGCTTCCCGGATGCCCGTTTGTGCAGCATCAGGCGCTGTGATCGTCAGTTGTTTTGTCCGTAGTAAGCGTTCTTGCCGTGCTTGCGCAGGTAGTGCTTGTCCAACAGGCTCTGCTGCATGGGACTCAGCTCCGGGTTGAGCAGCATGGCGTGCCAGTCCATAAAGGCCACTTCCTCCATCACCACGGCGTTGTGCACCGCGTTCATGGCGTCCGTCCCCCAGGCGAAGGGGCCGTGGGAATACACCAGCACACCGGGGACGGCAGCGGGATCCAGATCGGCAAAGGTCTCCACGATGACCTTGCCGGTTTCCTTTTCATAGGCGCCGCGGATCTCCGCGTCGGTCATGGGCCGTGTACAGGGAATGGCGCCGTAGAAATAATCCGCCTGTGTGGTACCCAGGGCCGGGATCGGCCGGCCCGCCTGGGCAAAGGTGGTCGCCCAACGGGAGTGGGTGTGGACGATGCCGCCGCAGTCGGGGTCCCCCTCCAGTGCCTTGCGGAAGAGCCGGGTGAAGAGCTCGCCCTTGTTCACTTCCTGACCCATCAGGCCGCAGAATTCGGAGAAGAGATTCACCCAGGCGTTGATGTCGCTGGTGCAGATGTTGCAGTGCACCATGGCCACCGGCGGATCGCCGGGATCTTCAAGGACGACGATCTGCAGGGGATGCAGCGTTTTTCCGGGTATCTGGACGCCATACAGGATCTGGATCTGCCCCTGGAAGACGCGCAGATCCTCTGGTACAGCACCGAGGAGAAGGAGCGTTTTCTGAAGGACGGCTTCGCGGAGGAGCAGATGGCAAGGCTCGTGCGTTCCTGCAGCGCCGTCGTATGCTACAACGACGAGATCGCCGCCCGGGTGATCTCTTACCTGAACAGGAAGGGGCTCTCCGTTCCGGGTGACATGGCCGTGGTCAGTTTCGACAACAGTCAGTACAGCGAGCTGTCCATCCCCCGCATCACTTCGCTCTCCCACGGCCCCTACAATGTGGGGCGCATGGCCGCCGAGCTGCTCTTCCGGCACCTGCGGGGCGAGGACTGCTCCCCCGCTCTGGCGCCCTGGTTTCTGGCGGAGAAGGAGAGCAGCTGAAAACAGCGTCCGCGCTTGCCGCGAAGCATCACAGAGCTGCGGCTTTCCCCTCTTCGGCTTCATTCAGGGCGCCTGCGGCGTCTCCTCTGTTTTCCGCGATCCCTCCCGCTGTTCCCCGCAGGAATAGCGAGAGGGGTCGTTTTTGTCTCTTCCTCTGCGCATTTGGAAGATCGCAGCGCTCTGTCCGCAGAGCAAGTCGAGAAGAGCGGATAGACCTCCCTTCCCTTTTCCGTCCGTTGGGAACAAGCCGCTCTGCCGACGGCGAACCCCGGCGCTTTGATCGGCCCTGTTGTCAGGGCTTCTGCTTCCGGCCCGCAGCCCTCCCCGGGCGAAATAACGCATATATGACAAAACAGACGTGCTGTTTTGCCATATATGCGTTAGCGTTATATAGAACATTCCAGAAATCCAGGATCTGCGGAAGCCCGCGGGGGATCAAGCGCAGAAAGCGTTCCGTTTCTCAGAAGATGGCGTCAACAAGGCGCTTGGCGTACTCCGACTGCGGATTCAGGATGACCTCGTCGGGCAGGCCGTTTTCCACGATCCTGCCGTCGTATAGGACGATGACCTGATCGCAGAACTGCTGCACCAGCGCCAGATTGTGACAGATGAAGAGATAAGCGAGCTTCTTTTCCTTCTGGAGCTGCTGCAGGAGCTCCACGATCTGCTTCTGCACGGTCACATCCAGGGCGGAGGTGGCCTCGTCGAAGATGAGGACCTGCGGGTCGTTCATCAGCGCCCGCGCGATGGCCGCCCGCTGACACTGGCCGCCGGAGACCTGGTGCGGGTAGCGCTCGAGGAACTCGCCGGACAGGCCGCACTGCGCAAGCAGGGCGCGGGCCTTCGCCTCCCGCTCCGCCTTCGGCACGCCCTTGTTGCGCAGACTCTCGCAGATGCCGTCGCCCAGCGTGCGGCGGGGATCAAAGGAACCCGTCGGCGTCTGAAAGACCATCTGGATCTTGGCGTAGACCGGGATCAGGGCCCGCCCCTTCAGCTTGGTGATATCCTGGCCGTCGAGGATGATCTGGCCGGTGGTGGCGTCGATCTGCCGCGTGATGAGCTTGGCGATGGTGGACTTGCCGGAGCCGGATTCCCCCACGATGCCCAAAATCTCGCCGGGCAGCACCTGGAAGCTCACATGATCCACGGCAAAAAACGCATCCTTGCCGGCCAGTGAAAAGGATTTGGAAAGGTCTGTGACCTTCAGGATCGGTTCCATTTCAGGCTCTCTCCCTTCTCAGTCTGGGAACTGCGCTGAGCAGCTTCTGCGTATAGGGATCCTGCGGATTCTCCAGCACGTCCTTTGCCCTGCCGTATTCCATCACGTTCCCGTTTTGGAGCACGACAATACTGTCCGCCATAGCGGAAACCACGCCGATGTCGTGGGTCACGATGATGATCGCGGTGCCGAAGACCTCGCGGACATGGAGCATTTCCTCCACCACCTGGCGCTGCACGGCCACATCGAGGGCGGAGGTGGGCTCGTCCGCCATGAGCACGGCCGGATTCATCAGCATGGCGATGGCGATGCCCGCCCGCTGGTTCATGCCGCCGGAGAGCTCAAAGGGATAGCTGTTCCAGACCCGCTCCCCGTCCTTGAAGCGCAGCTTCTCAAAGAGCTCCATCGCCGTCCGCTTCGCCTCCGCCACGTCCACCTTCCGGTGCGCGGCCATGCTTTCGACGATCTGCTCGCCGATGGTGCGGATGGGGCTCAGGGAGGCGCCGCAATCCTGGAAGATCATGCCGATCTTCTCGCCGCAGATCTTCCGCATCTCCTTGTCGCTCAGATCCGGGAGGTTTTTCCCTTCAAACCAGATATCGCCCCTGGTGACCATGCCGCTGCCGCCCAGCAGGCCCATGGCCGCCTTGATGATGGTGGACTTGCCGGAGCCGGATTCCCCCACCAGACCGAGGATCTCGCCGGGATGCAGCTGAAAGCTCACGTCGTGGACGACGGGATTGCCGTTGAAGGAAATCTCCACATGCTGATAATCCAATAATACTGCCATAACACGTCCTCTTTCATGAAAACGAATGGTCATCGGCTCAGGACGGGATCCGCTCCCGTACTGAGCCCATAGCCATTGGGGGGCGAGGGGCGGGGATACCGCCCCTCGCTCCAGCTTGTCAAAAAAGTCCCCCAAGAGACTTTTTTGACTGCGCTTTCCCGCCGAGCATTTTGGCCGTACACAAAATGCTGTTTTCGAAAAGCCTTGCAAAACAGGGCTTTTCGAGCGGCGGATTATTGGATTCGAGGCGGGCCTTGCCCCCTCGAGCTCCTCCGCTACCCTGTCATCTTGCGTTTCAGCGCGGTTTTTTGACTGTCTGCAGCGAGGGGCGGGGATACCGCCCCTCGCTCAAGATTTGCTGTTTTACGTTCAGTTGATATCCAGATCCGCGGTCAGCTCGTAGAAGTCGCAGGCGTGGGCCGTGAGGCCCGTGACATTGGACTGCATGATCATGCTCATGCGCAGGAAGGAGCAGAAGACGTAGGAGTTGTCGTCCAGCAGCTCCTGCTGCATTTCAACGGCGATCCTGGCGCGCTCGGCCGGATCGAAGGTGCCGCGCAGCTTTACAGCCAGCTCCTCCAAACGGTCAGAGTGATGGCCGCCGTTGTTCTTGATGGAGTCGTCCAGGCAGTAGGTGTCAAAGAAGTTCTGGGGGTCGCCCAGACCGGCGTTGACGTTGGCGCTCACCCAGATGTCCCATGCGGCAGGATCCTTGCGGATGCTGTTGTGATCCCTGGTGCAGTTGATCTGCACGTCAATACCGATCTCCTTCAGGGAAGCCTGCGCGGATTCGGCCAGCAGAGGCAGCTCCTGGCGGGAGGGATAGGTCAGCCAGCGGATCGTGAGCTTGACGCCGTCCTTCTCGCGGATGCCGTCGCCGTCGGTATCGACCCAGCCGGCGGCCTCCAGAACGGCCTTGGCCTGCTCGGGATCATAGGACACGGTCTTGACGCCCTGGCCGAAGGAAAAGCTGTCGGGGAAGGCGCCGGTGGCGGTGTAGCCGTAGCCGTTGAGCAGCACGTCGACAAAGCCCTGCTTGTTGATGCCCATGGCGATGGCCTTGCGGACGGCAGGATCCTGCATAATGGCGGAGTTGGGGTTTTCGTCGTTCAGGTTCATCATGCCCCAGAAGCAGCGGCTGGTCTGGATGCTGGTGAACTTGAAGTCGTCGTTATCAAAGAGCGGATAGCTGGCGTAGGCCATGCCGTAGGCGGCGTTGATCTCGCCGGACTGGAGGGCAAGGGCCAGGGTGTCGCCGTCGGAGATGGTGCGGACGGTGATCTCGTCGATCTTCACCTCGCCGTCCCAGTAGTTCTCGTTCTTCACCAGACTCACATGGTCGTCGGTGACGACTTCGGTGGCCACAAAGGGGCCGGTGCCGACCACGCAGCCGTTCTCGGGGATGCCCACTTCCATGTCGATGATGCAGCCGTAGGCCTCGGAGAGGTAGTTCATCAGGATGGGGTTGGGCTCGGAGGTGACGATGGTCAGCTTCTGACCCTCAGCCTCCATGGAGGCGATTTTCAGGTTGCCGGCCGCGCGCTCATGCACCTCGATCAGGTGCTCGAAGCAGGCCTTGACCGCCGCGGCGTCCACCTTCTTGCCGTTGGAGAAGCAGACATTGTCCTTGATCACGATCTCCCAGGTGGTCTCATTGATGTTGACGGCGCTCTCCGCCAGCCAGGGCTGCAGCGTGCCGTCGTCGGCGATCTTCATCAGCGTCTCGCCCACGCCGTAGCGGATGCAGGGCCAGCCGGAGTAGGCCTCGTGGGGGTTGATGGTCGGTTCCTCGTTCTCGGCGTTGAAGGTGGTGTCGCCGAAGACGAAGACCTTTTTTTCGCCGTTGCCGTCCTTGCCGCCGTTGCCGCCGCAGGCGGCCAGCACGCCGACGCAGAGGCAGAGCGCGAGCAGGATTGCCAGGATCTTTTTCATCTTTTTCTCTTCCTTTCTTCGTTTTCCTCTATATGCAAAATATAGATTCCACTTTACCGCGCCCGTGAGTTCTTCGGATCCATGTAGTCCCGCACGGTGTCGCCCAGAAGGTTGAAGATCACCACGGTGAGGAAGATCGCAAAGCCCGGTGAGAGCACGAGCCAGGGATAGGTCTGCAGCATGCTGCGCCCGCCGCTCATCATATTGCCCAGCTCGGCCGTGGGCGGCTGGGCGCCCAGGCCCAGGAAGCTCAGGCCAGCCAGCTCCATCATCATGGTGCCGATGTCCAGCATGGCCGTGACCAGGATCGGGCCGAGGATGTTCGGCAGGACGTGCCGCAGGATCATCTGCAGCGAGGTGCTGCCGGAAAGCCGGGCCGCCGCCACAAAGTCGCTGCTCTTCAGGGCCAGGGTCTGACTGCGCGCCACACGCGCGTATTTGGGCCAACTGATGACCGCCAGGGCCAGCACCGCGTTGCTGACGCCGCCGCCCAGCAGCGCCGCGATCGCCAAGGCGAAGACCAACCCCGGGAAGGCCAGACAGACGTCCGAAATGCGCATCACGATCGAATCGAAGGCTCCGCCGTAGTAGCCGCAGAGCGTTCCCACGGCAGTTCCGAAAATCGCGATCACCGCTACCAGCGCCAGGGTGGAAAAGATGCTGGTCCGCGCGCCCACCAGGACGCGGGAGAACATGTCGCGGCCGTATTCGTCGGTTCCCATCCAGTGTTCCGCGGAGGGGGGCTGTCTGGACAGATCCAGATCCTGCTTGTAGGGGTCATAGGGAACGATCCTGTCCGCCAGGATCGCGGCGAGCAGCAGGATCAGGGCCAGGGCCAGGAAGACGATCAGGCGGGATTTGACGGTGTTTTTTTTGATCTTTTGAACGCGAACGGTGATCGTTTCCTTCATTGCTCTATCCCTCCCAGCCGGATCCGCGGGTCGAGGAAGCGATAGCTCAGATCGGTGATCAGGTTGACCAGCACGTAAATGATGGCCATCCACATCACATAGGCCTGGATGATCGGATAGTCCCGCATATTGATCGCGTCCACCGCCATCTTGCCGACGCCGTCCCACATGAAGATGGACTCGACAATGGCCGTGCCGCCGAGCAGAGAGCCGATGGACAGGGTCAGCAGCGTGATGATCGTCACGAGCGAGGCTTTCATGACGCTTTTCATCATCGTCGTCGAGAACTTCACCCCTCTGGCCTTGGCGCCCAGCACATAATCCTTGCTCAGCTCGTCCAGCACCGTGGCGCGAACCTGGCGCAGATACTTGGCCGACATGGCGATGGCCAGCGTCAGGGCGGGCAGCGCCACGCTCTGCAGGCTCACGCCCCGGGAAATGACCGGAAACCATTTCAGCTTGATGGCGAAGAGGTACATCAGCAGCAGGGAGACGAAGAAGTTCGGCAGGGAGTTGCCGATAAAGCTGGCCGTGCGGATCACGTAGTCGGTCGCCTTGTTCTGCTTGACGGCCGACCAGATCCCCAGCGGGATCGAGATCAGCACCGTCAGCAGGATGGAAACGACCGTCAGCAGCAGCGTGGCCGGCAGCTTGGAGACAAAGGTGGAGAACACCGGTTTGTTGGAGACATAGGAGGTGCCCATGTCGCCGCGCAGCAGATTCCCCAGCCAGGTGAAATACTGCACTACAAAGGGCTTGTCCAGCCCCAGCTCCTCTTTGGCCGCGTCGATCATCTCCTGAGAGACCGTGCCGCTGGTGTTCTCCATCTTCTGTTCAACCACGTCGCTGCCCGCAATGCGCATCATGCCGTAGGACAGAAAGGTGATGGCCAGCAGGATCGGGATCAGCTGCAGCAGGCGCCTGAGCGCGTAGTGTTTCATGGTCACGCCTCACTTATCTTCAAAATAAGCGGATACAGAAAAAGCCATTTATTTGTACGCCGCGATGGTGAAGATCGGCGTGGGATTGAAAAACTCGTCGATCTCGGCGTAGATGCGCTTATACACGCCCATATCCACCATGACGCGATCGAAGCCCGCCTCCGTCAAAAGCTGCACATCCCATTGGGGGCGCGGCCCGTGATAGGCGCCGACCTCCATCGTGATCGCCTCGTTCTCCGCCTTCATGTAGTCGGGAACGAGCTTGTGGGCGTGGTTTTCCGGCAGCTCGTGCTTCTCCTCGTCCTCCAGCGCGGCGCAGTAGTCGGCGTCAAAGTTGATGAGCACGCCGCCCGGCTTCAGGAGCTTGTACCACTCCCGATAGGCTTTGGCGACATGCGGCAGCGTCCAGGTCAGATTGCGCGTCACCAGCACGTCGAAGCTCTCCGGCTCAAACGCCGGCTCCTCCGCGTCCATGATCTGAAAGCGGGCGTCCAGATCCAGCACGGCCGCCATGTGCTCGGCATGCTCGATCATATCCGGCGTCAGGTCGATGCCGGTGGTCTCATGCCCCTCGGCCGCGAGGAGGCAGGCAAAAAAGCCCGTTCCGGTTCCCACGTCCAAAATGTGCAGGGGCTTTCCCTGCGGCAGATACTTCCTGAATTCCGTGAGCCAGCGCTCCCGCTTCTCGCTGTCGTATTCGCGCAGGCGCTGCGTCTCAAAGGCTTCCGCCCGATGTGACCAGTAGTGGGTCACGCGATGCTTGATTAGTTCCATATGATTGCCCTCTCTGTTTGGTCCTGGTTCCGCGCTCCCTCAAGCGCAGAAGCCTCCCCTGTCATGCACGGGAAACCATCTGCATTATATCCCCGCCCGCTCCCGTGCGGAAGCCCCGGGGGGGGATATAAAATTCAGGTTTTTGAGATGTTTTCCTGCGCAAATCCCCCCTGGGGGCTTGCCCTTCGGGGGCGCGCATGGTACTTTAATAAAAAAAGCTGCCGGAGGGCTTATGGAAGTCAAAACCGTTGCCGGGCACGAGCTGAGCCCGGGCAAAACCGTCAAGGATCATATCCACGTGGAGGGCACGGAGCTGCATGTCCCCCACGTGCTGCTCTGCGGGCGGCGGCCGGGCCCCACCGTGCTGATCACCGCGGGCATCCACAACGCGGAATACGTGGGCATCCAGGCCGCCATCGAGCTGTCCGGCGAGCTGGACATTGAGCAGCTCCGCGGGAATGTGATCCTCGTTCCCCTGGCCAACCGCTCCGGCTTTGAAAACCGCACCATGTCCCGGGTCTTCGAGGACGGGAAAAACCTCAACCGCGTCTTCCCCGGCGACCGGGAGGGCAGTGAGTCCGAGCGTCTGGCGCACATGCTGTTCGAGGTCTTCATCCGAAACGCGGACGCCTATATCGACCTGCACAGCGGCGACGGGTACGAAATGCTTGTCCCCTACTGTTATTATCTGGGCGATACGCCCGCCGAGGAAACGGCAAAACAGATGGTCGCGTGCGTCAATGTGAAATATGTCGTACGCTCCCGCTGCCGCACGGGAGGGGCCTACAACCTGGCCTCCGTCCACGGTATTCCCAGCGTGCTCATCGAGCGGGGGCAGTTGAGCCTGTTCAGCCGGGAGGAGATCGAGGCGGATAAGGCCGACGTGCGGAACATCCTGCGCCGCCTGGGCGTGCTTCCCGGAGACTGGACGGCCTATCCCAAGCAGGAGCTTTCGGAGTATAACGACGACGCGCCCTGCACCGGCTGCTGGTATCCGGAGAAGAAGCCGGGCGACCGCTTCGTAAAGGGCGAAAAGCTGGGCGAGATCCGGGACTATTTCGGAAAAAGTCTCTTTACGGAGCTTGCGCCGGCGGACGGGGTACTGCTGTATCAGACCGCGTCGCTGAATATCATCGAGAAAGGGCCGATGGTGAGCTATGGGGTGCCGAGACACGATTCTTGAAGAAAACCGGGAATACTGGACAGGCCGCGCCGCCGGCTATTCGGAGGTGAACAAGCTGGAGCTTTCCACCGCCCAGCGGCTAAAATGGAAGGACTGTCTGCGCGAGGAGCTGACGCGGCATTTCCCGGCTCGTCCCCTTGCCGAACTGCGTGTGCTGGAGGTCGGCACCGGGCCGGGCTTCTTTGCGATCCTGCTGCGGGAGCTGGGCTGCCAGGTGACGGCCGTCGACCTGACCCCCGCCATGCTCGACGAGGCAAAAGAAAACGCCGGCGAGCTCGCCGGCGAGATATGCTTTTTGGAGATGAACGCGGAGGATCTGCGTTTCGCGGACGGAAGCTTCGACGCGGTGATCAGCCGCAACCTGACCTGGAATCTCCCCCACCCCGACCGGGCCTATGCCGAGTGGGCAAGGGTGCTGCGGCCCGGCGGGCTGCTCCTGAACTTCGACGCCAACTGGTACGCCTATCTCTTCGACGAAGACGCCCAGGCGGCCTACGACCGGGATCGCGCCAACAGCGCCGAGCAGGGCGTCTGGGATCAGAACGTGGAAGCCGAGGGCGAAAACTTCGACGTGATGGAGGACATCGCCCGGCGCGTGCCGCTCTCCGGCCTTCGCCGTCCCGCCTGGGATTTGGGGCGGCTCGCCGCCCTGGGGCTGCGGGCGGAAGCCGACGCGCAGATCTGGCGGCGGGTCTGGTCGGAGGAGGAGAAGATCAGCTTCGCCTCCACGCCGTTGTTTTTGGTGCGGGGACGGAAGCCGGTGTGAAGGGCGTAAAATGCCGCTTTTGGGGCCGTTTTTTCAGCGATGCCGTAAAGCGCCTCTTTTCGCCCGCCCCGTCCGCGGAATCCGCAAAGCCCGAGAAAAACTTGCCGGATGTTCTGACGGATGCTGTGAAAAAGGCCGCTCCTCGCCGGAGAAAGCTCCTCGAACTACGCGCAAAAGAAGGACGCAGGAAGAAGAATCCCTGCGTCCTTTCTGCATATGCGCTTTCAAAAGATGTCAGCGCCGGATCGACCCGGCAAAACTCGGCGGCCGAAGACGATCCGCATCTCCGGCGCCGCTTGGCAGCCGGGACTCCGCATCAGAAGATGACCACGCCGGCGCCGCGGGCCTTCACGAAGGTGGCCAGCAGCGTCACGTCGGTCATGTTCACCTTGCCGTTCTCGTCGCCGTCGATGTTCCCGGAGAAGGGCACGATGGTCACGCCGCTGCCGCGGGCCTTCACATAGGTGGACAGCAGCGTCACATCGGTCATGTTCACCTTGCCGTCCCCGTTCACGTCGCCGGGCAGACGCCAGTGGGCGTACACCGTGGTGTCTTCGTCAAAGGTGGTCTCCGCGGTCACCTGGGTGCCCTGGCCGATCTCAAACTGCGTCGCCGCGGGCTCCAGATACCAGCCCAGGAACACCCAGCCGCCCTCGCGCTCCGGCACGGGCAGCTCGCCGATGGCCTCGCCCGGGACGACCGCCGCGCTCGCGGGCTCCACGGCGCCCTCGCCCGCGTCGAAGGTCACAGTGACGGTAGTCCCCTTGAAATAGACCAGGATGAGGATGTCATAGTCCGGCATGACGAAGCTCAATTCGTCGTCATTCCACTGCAGGGAGCCGAGCTCTACCAGCTCCTTGTCGTTTTCACCCTCGCCGGTGATCTTGTAGATCTCGGTGTAATCGTAGCCGTTCTCCTCCGCGGGCGTGACCGTCAGCTTGACCGTCTCGCCGGTAGAGGGCGTCGCGGGCGCGAAGCTGGCCGTGCCCTCGCCGACCGTCGTCAGGCTGATGCTGTGCTTGACCGCGATGTAGAAGTAGCCGCCGAACTCCGCCCAGGCAGACTGATAGGTGTTTCTGAAGTAGATCGTCACAGCGCCGGCATGGGCCTGGTCCACCACGTAGTTGTTGCCGCGGGGGTACCAGGTCCAGTCGCCGCCCACGGACTCGATGACCTTGATCTCGTCGCCCGCGGCGAGAGTCGTCTCCAGCTTGTACTCGCCGTCGGTGTCCGGGTTGGGCGCGAACTGATCCGCGGGCGTGGGCGCCCAGTCGTTCACGGTGCCGACCAGGTACACGCCGTCGGTCAGATCCCATTTGAACTTCGCCGTCACGGCGGTGCCGATGCTGTCAAGCTCGGCAGAGGCGTTCCACTCATCCTCCGTGGACAGCAGCGTATCGTCGGCGTCGTACCAGCCGAGGAACTCCGCGCCCTCGTTGGGATAGGCATAGAGGATGACCCGGGAAGCGCCGCTCGCCAGGGTTTCAAAATAGCCCACGGCGCCGGGGCCTTCCGCGGTCACGCTGTCCAGGTGGAGCTTGGGGCAGGCGCTGGTGTCGATGGAGGTGAAGCGGTTGCCCGCCAGGTTCAGCACCTGCAGGTTCGCGCAGTCGCTCAGATCCAGCTCGGTCAGCGCGTTGTTCTCCGCTCTCAGCGTCGAGAGGCCCGCGCAGTTGCGCACGTTCAGGCTTTTCAGTTGGTTGTCGCTGCAGACCAGAGACCCCATCTGCGTGCAGTCGCTGACGTCCAGCTCGGTCAGCTGGTTGTCGTTGCAGAAGATGCTGCCTTCAATGCCCGAGCAGCCGCTGACGTTCAGGCTCGTCAGCTGATTGTTGTTGCATATCAGGTTGCTGAGGCTTTCGCAGTTGGAAAAATCCAGGCTCTGCACCGTGTCGTTGTACACTTCCACGTCGCCCAGCCCCGGGCAGTTCGACGCGTTCACCGCCTTGAGCCGGTTGCCGGAGAGATACAGGCCGCTGAGCTCGGTGAAGCCGCTGACGTCCAGGGTGCCGACAAGGTCTTTGTCGCTCCAGCTGATGTACATGACGTGATAGGGCGTGTCGCCAAAGGGCATAAAGACCCAGCCGTCGGCCCAGGTGGAGGGATCGTTGACGTCATATACCGTTGCCGTTTCATTTTCTTTGTCTTCCAGCTTCGTGCCGTTCTTCACGAGGTCGGCGTCCATAGTCTCGAGGAAGGCGGCGAGCTGGTTATACTCGTACTCGTCGTAGCCCTCCGGCACGGTCCAGTCCGCAAAGGCGGCGGGCAGCAGGGACGCCAGCATCAGCAGCGTCAAAACAATGCTTAGGATCCGTTTTTTCATGGGAATCAGCCTCCTGTGTTTCGATGATGATTATATGATGGCGAAAAGCTAAAAAACGCTTTTCGCCGCGCCGCTTGGCGGCGCAGCAAAACAGCGCAGCTGTTTTGCCAACTATTCATTGCAATGAGCATCGGGCGAAGGATTCGAAGAAGCATCCGATGATCATTATCCTGGGGAGAAGGGCAAAAGCGCGCGGAAACAGGCTCTCTTCGGTCTTTCCCTGCGGAAAGCCCGGCCTCCGGGAGCCCGCGTCCCAAAAAGAAAAACGCCGTTTGTCAGAAACGACAAGACGCCGCGGCGTTTCCCCCTTCTGCATCCGGCAATCTGAATATACTCTTTTTTCCGCCGGGATGTCAAGGCTTTGCAAGCTGCTTATTTGCTGAATTAAAGATGAGCCGTGTTTCAATTGCAGTTGGCGAAAAGGGCGTGAATATGTCGCAGGCGTCCGGGAATCTGCCAAACAGTTCCCGGACGCCTGTTTGAGCAAAACCAACGATTCCATGGATCGCGGGCTGCCGTTTCCACACAAGCCGAAGTCGAAAAAGTCGAAAACAGATTATATGTGTTCAAGAAAAGCGTCAGCCGCGGCCTCAGCGATCATGGATGCAGTCACTCAGCTTTTCAGCCAGATCACGCAGCGCCTCTGCTTCAATTTTGAGCACCGCTCGATCAAAAGTAAAAAACCCGTTCGTCTCGTCCTCCACGTCGGAGACCTGTGTATAGATCGCGCCGCAGAGGCCGTTCTGCGCCAGGGGGATCAGACTGGTATACAAGGCGCGAAGCGCCAGGATGTAGTCCCCTTTTGTATCGTATTTGTGGTAACCGTAGGTCTTTTCCAGATTATAGCTGTGTTCCGGCACCTTCCAGACATAGCCGCCGAACTCGGACAGAAGCTGAGGACGCTCTTCTTTGCCAAGACGGAGCTTGTCAAAATAGATATGCAGGCTGTCTACGTCGGATTTCTTCTGATGAAACCAGCCGGAGGTGCTGTCTATGAAACGGCTTGGATCCATGGCTTTCAGGCGCTCATAAGCCTCGTCGGCGCAAAACTGTCCCCAGCCCTCGTTGAAGATCGTCCACAGGCAGATACAGGGGTGATTTTGCAGGTGCCGCACGGTGGCCCGCATGCTCTCGAGGAAAATGCGGTTGGCTTCCCGATCCCGGTTCAGGCGCTTATCGCGCCGCTTCTGAAAATGGAGGGTCGGCAGCACGGTATCCCGGACGTAGCGGTATTCGCCGTTGTTGACCATATCCTGAAAAACGATCATGCCCAGACGGTCGCAATCGTAATAGAACCGCTCCGGTTCGATCTTGATGTGCTTTCGCAGCGTGTTGAAGCCCAGAGACTTCATCGCGAGGATGTCCCGCTCAAAGCCCTCGGGCGTCGCGGGCGTGTACAGCCCGTCGCTCCAGTAGCCCTGATCCAGCAGCCCGTTGAAGAAAAACGGTTTCCCGTTCAGGCACAGACGGGGGACGCCGTTGACCGTCTCCGTCGAAAGCGTCCGCAGCGCGAAATAAGACGCCACGGAATCCTCGCCGCTGACAAGCGAAAACGGATACAGGAACGGATCGTCCGGGGACCACATATGCGGATCCCGGATTTCGATCCTCGCCGTGCCGTTCAGCAGCTTGTACTCCTGCCCGTCAAACACAACGGCGCCGGATCGAACGCCCTCGGCCTTGATCTCCACCCAATCCGCACCGTTGTTGATTTGCAGAGAACGGATATGCTGCTCCGGCACCGGCTCGAGCCAGACAGTCTGCCAGATGCCGGAACAGGGCGTATACCACATTCCGCCGCGTTTTCTGCTCTGTTTTCCATAGGGATATCGACTGTCAAGGTCATTGACAACGGCGACGCACAATTCGTTTTCGCCTTCCCGGAGAGCATCGGTAATGTCTGCGGAAAACGGGAGGAAACCGCTCTCGCTCTCTGCAACTTCTTTCCCGTTGACACGGACTGAGGCCCGGCGCATGACTGCGCCAAAATGGAGCAGGATCCGCAGACCCCGCCATTCTTCGGGAAGGGAAAAGCAGCGTCTATAGTGCAGCTTCTCTCCGGTTTCCGGTTTTTGCCCGAGTTTTGAAAGCAGGCTTTCCACACAAAACGGGACCCGTACCGACTGCACGGTATCGTCAAACGACAGCTCCCACCGCCCGTTGAGGCACAGCCATCGCTCGCGCCTCATCTGCGGTCTCGGATAGGCTTCCCAAGGGACAGCAGGGATCCGCGCGGCTTCCTTCGTGAACAATTCCTGCATGGCCTTATCCTCCTGCGGGGAGCGCGCCGACAGGAAATAAAACAATATCCCTGATGCGCTCTTTCAGATTGCACATGTCAAATCCATCTCCTTTAGAAGTCATCCGGATGAATCGCTTTCATTATATGGATTTCCATAGGATTGTTCAAGGGGCAGACAATATCATTTTTCCCGGAATGTACGATCGCTGCGTTCTGCAATCGATTCATTGCAATGAACATCGTGAAAAAAAAAGGCCTTCCGCTACTGGAATGACAAGACCGGCCGCTTCGAGATCGACGGCGGCGAGTATGACATTCTGATCGGCGCAAGCGTGGCGGACATCCGCCTCAGCGGCACGGTGACCGTCCAGGGAACAAACGCGCCTCGCTGCGAAGATCCGGCGAAGCTGCCGCATTTCTTCAGCGGCGAAATCAAGAACGTACCGGATGGGGAGTTCGAGACCCTGCTCGGCCGCCCGATCCCGGACGGCAGCTGGTCCGGCCGGATCGAGGCCAACGACGCGATCGGCAAGATGGCGGGCGGCATGGTGGGCCAGGAAATGTGCGAGGGCATCCTCGACATCGTCAACGGCCACGGCATCGCCTTCTGCAAGGGCTTGGGCAAGCTGATCGGGGGATTTTTCAAGCAGCTCGGCGTCGCCAAAAGGCAAAAGGCGCTGGAATAAAGGCATGAAAGATCGGGGTGATTCACCATGTGTGAATCACCCCGATCTTTTTGCGCTTATTTTCGTTTGTACAGGAAAGCTGCAAGCAGGCCGCCGATCAGGACTGCTGCGGAGATGATCAGCGTCAACCAGGAGGCCCCGGTCTTTCCGGACTCTGTTGCGGCCGCCCCGCCCGGCATCCCGCCGGGGGAAAAGCCGCCCGGCGCGTGCGGGTCGGGCTCCATCACGGCGCGCAGCCGCTGCCGGAGGATCAGATAGTCCTGGAAGCTCAGCTCGTGCTTCCATTCGTGCCGGTATTGAACCATATAACCACCTCTTGAAATAAGGATAGCAGACGAACCTTAATTGAAGCTTAAAGGAACGCGTCCCTGCTGTTTCTCTTTGTCAGTTGAAGCGCACGACGGCGTGGGCGAGCTTGTACACCCCTTTCTGACGTGTTCTGAAAATCTAGCGTCAAAAAGGGGCAAAAAATCTATTCTCTAAAAATGAGAAAACTTGGTATCTCCTCACTTTTGGATAAAAACAAAGCCCCGATCTCTTACCGAAATCGGGGCTTTTGGTGCGCGAGGCGGGACTTGAATTCCTCTGGCTACGTCTAATAGTACTTTTTCAACTCAAAACCATATTATTTTAATCATTTTTCAGTGTTATCCTGTACCTGTATCAACCCATGTTTCCAATACGTCTCATCCTGGTAAGGGTCAAAAAAGTGGTCAAAATCAAGGAGGAAAACCCGCCTCGCCCGGGGCTTGGTGAGATACCGGATAAAAGTCGTACACATTGGCGGTGATGTAGTATTTCATGGGCTCACTTAGCAAAAATGACTTCTTGGTCGATGATCCAAAGCGCCTGTCGCTCCAACTTGTATGCTTTGTATCGTTTTTCGTTGGCTTTCAGAGCAAGATCGTTTATTTCTTTCTGTACGGGTTTGTTCTTTAGCAGAGGGAACGGAATACTGCTCACGTGGGTGTCATCAATCTCGTCCACGACCGAGCCATAGGTGTAATGGGTGATTAGTTGATAGCCATAATCAGATGCCAAGAAAACACTCAGGTATCCGGCTATCTCTTCGCTTGCAGGTATGACTCGAATAATGTGATCTGATGGAATCCAGTGCTCCCAATGTTTTGGCACCAGAACGACTCTTCCAATTGTGCCGCTTCTTGTGATCAACACTGTGTTTTGGACAACCTCAAGTTTTTTCATTAAATCCTTGTGTTTTGTCCTAGATAAATACTTTTTCCCGGAAGGGTCGAGCTCGTTAAGCTGTTTCCCACCAATTAAAACACTACCATAGCCTTCTTCTACATATACTCTTGCAAATCTCGGAGGTAAGATCACGTTTTTGCTGACGCGCTTGTCGCCGACAGTCGTTATCTCATATGCATACTGCTTCAAATGATCAACAATCGCGTCTACAATGGGAACATGATAAGACGCATCTATACGGCCAGAGATTTCGCTCCGCTTTACGCTGAACGTGTCTACACCGGCGTTTTTCTTGTAGAGTGCAACATCAAAATCGCGGATATCCGGTAACTGGAGTTCTGCGGCAAGAAGTGCTTTCGCCTGATCAAGTAAAGAGTTCGATTCATCGCGCAGCGCGTACGACTCTACGATCAAATCATTAACGCGTTTCTTGATTTCAAAAGGCGCGTCGGGGATAGGAACTGACGCGAGATGCTCTGGCTCAATATGCGTTATTACTGCGCCGTAACTGTTCGAAAGCAGTATCTTGTTTCCTGTTGCACTTTTCAGGTAAGCATAGATATAACCGGCATCTTCCGGAGTCTTGCTGTCAATCCTGAGAAGATCATGACTAAAAATCTGCTTATCCAGAGTCTTTGATACAAAAGAGAGCTTACCTATTGTACCGGAACAGGTCATGAGAACCTGGCCGGCATGTACTCTGAGCGCCTTAATGTCCGTCTGGGTCTTGTGAGAAATATACCCATCGGGTGTCGGATAGATATCCGTAATAGAAGATGGCTGAAAGATGGGAAGGTCTGAATCTTCTACCCAAATCCGCTTAAAGCGTCCGCAGACATACGCACTTACAAGGCCATCAAGCCCGCCAACCATCTTTACAGGGTACTTGCCGTGTTCAACCGCCGCCCGAGCATGTTTTGCCTCCACATCAAACACGCTGGCTTCCAGCCGCTTGCCTCTGGAAATGACGTCCGACAGTGTTACCGTACAATACTTCAGTGGAGATTCGGCAACCTCAACTTCCGGAACAGCATTGTCACGCAGCGTATATGCCACATTTCCGCTTACCATGACAAGCCCTCCTGCGCTTTCCACTCAGCAAAGATCGCGGGGACATCGGGAGTCTGATCATCCTCGACTTTTACTCTTTGTTCATGTGCGACTGTCCGCGTTCCGTCGCCGGTTTCGCCGACAACTAGCACGTTGTTCTTGTCGGGAACAAGGATCTCGTTTCCTTCTTTGTCGCGCTTGAATAAAGGATTCCCGCGCTTGTCGTGCCCGATTTTCTCTACCATAGCCATGAAGATATTGTAATCTGCCATCTGCCCGCTTTTTTCTTCAGTGTCTTTCTGGGCTTGGGTCTTTTTCTGCAGGAACAACACGGAAGTCTGAGTCCCGTTACGGGGTTGGAAAGTATCCTGGTGTAGGTCGATGCTTGCCACAATGCGGTGGTTCCGAATCATCCACTCTCTGATATAGCCAAGACCGGGAGAGCCGAGGATGGAATCAGGAAGGACTATGCCGAGCCGCCCTCCAGGAACCAGGAATTGTGTGCAGCGCTCAATAAATAAGATTTCGGGCGGGACAGAAGACTGGAGCCGGTCTGTCATAGTCCAAGTGCCCTTTTTCTTGTTGTTTTCCCAAATATGAGCAAGTTCGAATTGTTCCAGAATGCTCTTGTCTTTGATCGGAATTTTGCTCCCGAACGGCGGATTTGTGACAATCACGTCAAAGAATTCGATGGACTTGTGATTTCTGATCGATGACTTCTGAATATCGAGCGCTTCTGCCAGACGCGTTTTGAATTCATCTGACCATTCGTGAGGAGGAAGAAGAGAGTTCGTTTGAAGGATATTCCCGCTACCGTCATTGTTCATGACCATGTTCATCTTAGTCGCTTTTACAAGATCCGGGTTGATATCAAAGCCGAAGAAATTCGTTTTGGCTATTTCGGAAATCTTGTCTTGGAACGCCCGGATTGTGTTTGCATCCCAGTCTTGCTTCTTCACTCCAAGCTCTGAGACAAAACTCTGCTCAAGCTGGGAAATCACATGAGTCATAGCGGTCACCACGAAGCCGCCTGTTCCGCACGAGGTGTCAACTACGCGTTCGTTGAGCTTCGGATTGATCATTTCGACCGTCATCTTCATGACGTTACGTGGCGTGAAGAACTCTCCGCGGTCCCCACGAAGATTCGCACCCACGATCTCCTCATAGGCTTTGCCTTTGATATCAATATTTGTGTTCAGCAGGCTGTAACGCTGAAGCTCGCTAACAATATAGGCAAGGCTTCGCGGCGTCAGCTTGATTTCGTCGTTCGCATCGAAAATCCTGCCATGGCGTTTCTTCACTCGCTGGAAAATCTTTGAGATACGCTTCTGAACCGTTAGCTGGCCGTCAGGATTGGAACGCTCTTCCGAGGTGGTATAAAACTCCAGCGGGTTGGAATAGTTCCTTTCGTCCTCGATCTTGCAGAATATTACTTTCAACAGTTCAAAGAAAGCCGGCTGCTTCTGCATACCGTCATTCACATAGATGTGGTTATGGCAGGTCTTGAAAACGAACAGCAAGTTATCGTCAGAGGCATTTTTTAGGCTCTTTCTGGTGGGCCGGTTAACATCATCCAGATTTCCGTCGGCAGAAGGGATGTCGTTGTATTCCATGAAGCGGATATTGCCCGCAGCGTCAACGGTTTTCAGGAACACATATTTTTGAACACTGTTCGTCCACATGCCCCACTCGCAATTAGGGCAAACAGACATATAGGACTGCAACTGACCAATACCGTCCTTGGCGTTTTTAGCGTCAACAGTTTCCTTTTTGCATTCAATAATGAGCTTGATATTTCCTTGAGACTGATCCGCCGCATCACGATCCCAAATGACAATATCGGCTCGAGGTTTGCGAGAGCCGACTTGGAGAGTATACTCAATTTTTATCTGAGAAGGCAAGTACTTGTGCTCGTTTACCAATCTTTTCTCGATCGTCTGCCGAACATATTCTTCTGGCGTATCATTGCGAAACTTCCCGTCGACATAGTCGCAAATCTTTCCTTCAGGAATAACAACCACTTTTGTATCAACCATATCATGAGCCCTCCAATATTTTCGAGATCATTTCTTCATATTTTTTTGGGTCTTTTAAATACGCTGAGGCAGCGTCATTAAAAAAATCCACGAGTTTACGATCTTCAAGTGCAAGCGTCCCTTTCAATTGACTGTGCTTTTCTGGGGTCAATCGAACTTGTACTTGCTTTGTTTTATCGTCCACGTGGATCACCTCCCTCAACATTCAAATGATATCATTATATCTTGATATAATAATATCATTATAGATGAAAAAAAGCAAGGGATAACTTGTAGTCTTTTCCTTATCTGAAAAAACGAAAGGAGTGCATAGATCGGCGGGTAGTGGACAGGACATAAGTCTTCTTCACGTGATCGATACCCGTCCTTAACAATTATTTTTCTGCTGCTGCCATTGAGCATTACCTCCATCAAATCCATGACCCGTTTATACAGGCCGAGCTCTTTTGCATACAGGGACAGATTGCCCAGATTCTTTTCATCATCCGCAACATAAGCGTTGATCACCTTGCTGAAGGTCTCGCTGTCCAGCTTTGTCCGATACTTAGAGCAGTCATAGATCGTGCGGTCACGATCATAGATCGCAAGATCGGTTCCGTCGAAAGATGCAAGCGTCTTTCCGATCTCGTGCAGGTTGTTTTAATATAATACGCCTTGATCGGGACGACATCGATT